>Ga0247822_10001661_pt1 | contig 13780 bp, 11 predicted proteins | sample 13C_Cellulose_Da_FD_192423 | JGI IMG/M metagenome (GOLD analysis project Ga0247822, IMG submission 192423) | Soil microbial communities from agricultural site in Penn Yan, New York, United States - 13C_Cellulose_Day30 | ecosystem: Environmental > Terrestrial > Soil > Agricultural land | place...
CATGAACGAGATGGTCATCCTGCCGCAGTACCACCGCAACCAGTACATGATGATGAAGCCCTACGTGAAAGGCTTCTGGCGCTCGCCGCTCAACGTCCCCTACTTCGACGCAGTCACCGTCGAGAAATGATCAAACGGCGAGGCCCGGCGCCAGCTGGGCTTCGCCTCACCAGTCGGAGTGGGCCTCACCAAGGGCCCATTTCGAAGGCCGCCCGGAGCCATTCGCCGGGTTTGACCCAAGTGTCAGGAAATTGTCTGCACCGTGGCAATCGTGGCGCAACTGAGAGCTGCTAAGAACTAGCCCGCGGCGTATCGCGGAGACCTTGCTCCGCGTTGAGCTCGGGACGTCTGCCATGATCGATGGCCTCGTCGGCATCCTCCGGACCTATCCGTATATCGCGTTCTTTCTGACGTTGGCCCTCGGCTACCTGATCGGACAGATCAAGCTCGGCGGGCATGCGCTCGGGTTGGTCACCGGGTCGTTGTTCGCGGGCCTGCTGGTCGGTCAGCTGGCGATCGAACTCAGTCCCGAGCTCAAGACGATCTTCCTGCTGCTGTTCCTCTTCGCCAATGGCTACGGCGCGGGACCGCAGTTCTTCCGCGCCTTGCGACAGGATGGAGTGGGGCCGCTTCTTCTGACCCTCGTGGTGTGCTTCACCGGCCTGCTCATGGTCTGGCTGATGGCGAGGCTCATGAATCTCGAGGTCGGATACGCGGCGGGCCTGTTGTCTGGCGCCCTGACCCAGTCATCCGCGATGGGTACTGCCACCGAGGCGATCATGAACCTGCCGATCCCGGTCGAGGAGCAGCAGCGGCTCGCCAACCAGGTCCCTATCGCCGATGCCGTCTGTTACCTCTTCGGGTTCTGGGGGGAGGTGCTGTTCGTCGCAGCCATCCTGCCTCGCCTGCTGGGGATCGATCTCGAACGCGAGGCAAGGGAGCTGGAGACCAAGCTGGGGATGAAGCAGGATTTCGGGCTCCAGTCCGGCTATGCCGTCCACGCGACGCGCGCCTTCCTGATGACGTCGGACCGCTATGCCGACGTCGCAGCCCTCGAGGCCGAGGCAACGGCCGGGGGCATGCGGGTCTTCGTCTCGCGCGTCCGGCGCGGCGAGATCATCGAGGAGGCGGCGCCGACGACGAAGCTGCGGCAGGGCGACGTCATTGCCCTGGGCGGACAGCAGCGCTTCATTCTCGATTTTGCGGACCGGATCGGCGAGGAGGTCGACGATCCGACCCTGCTCGATACGCCCATCGAGTCCGCCGCCATCATCGTGACGAAGGGCAGTGTCGACGGGCAGACGTTTGGCGAACTGGCTCAGCGGGATTTTGCCCGCGGCGTGTTTGTCACAAAGCTGATGCGCGGGCAGCAGCAGATCCCCGTCACGGACGCGACCCGCGTCGAGAGGGGCGACGTCCTGTCCCTCATCGGCCAGCCATCCCGGCTTTCCGCCGCGGCCGCGCATCTGGGATACCTGGAGCGTTCGACGCTCGTCACCAACATGCTGACGCTGGGCCTCGGGATCGCCATCGGATGCCTGATCGGGCTTCCGGCGTTCTATATCGGCGGCGTCAAGCTGGCGCTTTCGACTTCGGTGGGCACCCTTCTCGCCGGGTTGCTGTTCGGCTGGCTGCATAGCCGGCGGCCCTGGCTCGTTGGGCACATCCCGGAAGCGTCGCGGATGTTCATCGTGAACTTCGGCCTGGCAGGCTTTGTCGCCATCACCGGCCTCCACGCCGGGCCGGACTTCATTTCCGGCCTCATGGAGGTCGGGCTGGCGCTGTTCATCGCCGGTGTGATCTGCACGTGCGTGCCGCCGACCGTCGGCGTCCTGTTCGGTCGCTACGTGCTCAAGATGAACCCCGTCCTGCTGTTCGGAGGCGTGGCCGGTGCGCAGACCATGACGGCGGCCATGGTGGCGGTGCAGGACCGATCAAAGAGCCAGGCCCCGGTGCTCGGCTTCACTGTCCCCTATGCACTGGGAAACATCATCCTCACCACGTTCGGCACGGTCATCGTGCTGCTCATGACCTAGCTGTCGTCGTCGGCAGGCCCGCAGTGGCGGGCCCCTGGCCCGGCCGGTCCACTCTCTTCTGCCTTGAGAACCCGACCCACTTGCGTTCGGCAGCCGGTCCACGCCTTCGGGCAGTCATCGGGGCCATCGGAAATCCGGTTGCGCGGCCGGAGCGGCAATGTAACCCATGTGGGCAAGGGGTGGTGGCTTGGGAGGGCCCAACATGTTCGGCAGAGTCTTGCGGCTTGGCCTCGCGATCGACTGGATGCGGGTCCTGCCCATCCTCGCGTGCACGGCGCTGGCCGCCGCCCTGCCCGTCGGCGTGCCGATACTCCTGGGCCGCATTATCGATGCCGCACTGCGTGGCGCGGGCCTGGTCGAGTTGCTGCCGCTTCTGGGTCTCGTCGTGGCCCTTGCTGTCGCCGCCGCTCTCGCCGAGGTGCTGGCCAACACGCTTGGGGCTCGCGTCGGCTATGGCCTCTCCTGGCAGCTGGCGCGGCGGCTCTATGGCCAGCTCCTGCGCATGCCGCTGCTGAGCTATGCGACCATCAATCCCGGCGTGTTGAACAGCCGCCTGACCAACGACATGCGCATGGTCGATCCGCTGTTCACCGCCGTTCCGCTGGCCACCGTTCACGGCTGGGTCGGGCTGGCTGCCGTCGGGATCGCGCTGACCCTCATCAACCCCTGGTTCCTTGCCGCCTTCGCGCTCGTCCCGCTTGCCCTCATGGCAGTGCGCTTTGCCGAAGGACGCATCAACGCCACGATCAAGGACTCCTACGAAATCAACGCGGCCGTCGCCTCGCAGATCGAGAGCACCACCAGCGGCGACGCGGTCAGCCTCGTCCGGCAGGCGCGCGCCACTGGGGCCGAGGAGCACCGCTTCGCCGAGTTGGCCGACAAATCCGTTGCCCTCGCGGCGCGCATGGACAACTGGCGCGCAGTGATCAGCGTGGCCTATCGACTGTGCTTCGATCTGATCACCGTGCTGTTTCTCGGGATCGGGGTGCTGCTGGCCTCGGCCGGGCAGATATCGATCGGCAGCGTCGTCTCGGCGCTGTTCTTCGTCGGCCTCGTGCGCCAGCCGCTGGGCGAGGTGGTGGGCCAGCGCTATCCGATGATCCGCGCCGGCATGGGGCTGGATCGCGTCGAGGCGGTGCTGCAGTCAGAGAACACGGGCCTGCCGACAGTGGTGGCTGCAGCACGCGCGCCAGGACCCTCGCCGTCCGCTGAGGTCCTGGCGTTCGACAGCGTGAGCTACACCTATCCCGGCCGCGACGCCGTGGCGGTCAGGACGCTTTCGGATGTCGCCAGCGCCAGTTCCGGCATGACCGGGTTTCTCGCCGGAATATCTCTGACCCGACTGAACGAGGCGGCGGGCGTGGATGGGCAGGACCAACCGTCCCGGATCCTCAACGACATCTCGTTCTCGGTTCGCCGGGGTGAGACCGTGGCGATCGCCGGACATTCCGGCTCGGGCAAGTCGACCATCATCAGCCTCGCCTGCGGCTCGATCCGGCCGTCGAGCGGTCGCATCTGCGTCGAGGGCGTCGATGCGAGCGAGTTGGCGGAAGAAGATGTCTGGCGTTCCGTCTCCCTCGTCAGCCAGGATGTCTACCTGCGCGATGCGACACTGCGCGACAACCTGAGCTATGGCGTCGGGGATGCCGCGGACGACCGGCTCACCGATGCCCTGCACCAGGCCGGGCTGGGTGAACTGTTGCGGCAGCTGCCTGATGGGCTGGGCACCATGGTCGGGCAACGCGGCAAGCGTTTCTCCGGCGGTGAACGACAACGCGTCGCCATTGCCCGCGCGGTGCTGCGCGATCGGCCGCTGCTCATCCTTGACGAGGCAACCTCGCATCTCGACGCCGAACGCGAGGAAGGCATCCTCGATGCCATCGACACAATCGCGGCCAACCGGGCGGTGCTCGTTGTGGCGCACCGGGCATCGGCCATCGAGCGTGCGGACCGTGTCGTCATGATCGAGCATGGCAGCGTGGTCGAGCACGGCACGCATGCCGAACTGATCGCCGCCAGCGGCCGCTACGCCGCCATGCACCGGGCCAGCGTGACGAGTTGACCGGTCCCCTACTTGCGGGGAACGGCCGCCGGTCGATTGTGCCACGCTTGATGTGAGCCGGTCGTCTCCGTAGTCCAAAGCATGAGGGCCCGAGCATGGCCCGGGCCCTCATGGATGCATCGCGCGGGCTGGCTTAGCGGAGCAGCGCGCGGGCCTCTTCGATACCGAGGGCGGCGGGGCGCTCGCAGGTCGTCGACAGCGTGATGACCTGGCCGGTTTCCCCGGCCTTGAGGATCGAGACCATGACGTCGATGGCATGGAGCGCCACGTCGAGGTCGCAGCGGGCCTTACGGCCGGTCTCGATGGAATCCATCATGTCGCTGAGGCCGGCGTTGCGGTAGTTCGCACGCGGGTTTGGCTTGTCGAGGTCCTGGTTGGCAACGCCGAACGGGTGATCCCACGGGGTGACCTTCTCCTTCTCACCGGCACGGTCGGTGATGGTGACGTCGCCGTTGAAGAAGTTCGGATCGGGCACGTAGACCGAGCCTTCGGTGCCGTAGAGCTCGATATTGTGGTGGCCGTGGCTCGACACGTCCCAGCTGGCGCCCAGCGTGATGATGGCGCCCGAGTGGAACTCGAGGATGGCATGGATCGTGGTCGGGGTGCCGACCTTGATCTTGGTCCCCTGGTAGGGCGAGTTGGGCGTGGTCACCTCGCGCTCGGTGCGGGCCATGCCGGTGAAGGCGGTGACGCGCTTGATCGGGCCGACGAGGCTGATCAGGTCAGTGATGTAGTACGGGCCGAGATCGAGGATCGGGCCGCCGCCGGGCTGGAAGAAGAAGTCCGGGTTGGGGTGCCAGTGCTCCATGCCGCGGCTCATCACGTGCATGGTGCCCGAGGCGATGCGGCCGATCTTGCCGCTGTCGATGATCGCCCGGGCCTGCTGGTGCGCGCCACCGAGGAAGGTATCCGGAGCCGAGCCGACCTTGAGCTTGTGCTCGGCGGCGATGGCGCGGATCTCGATGCCTTCTTCGACGCTGAGCACGAAGGGCTTCTCGGAATAGGCGTGCTTGCCGGCGCTCAGGATGTCCTTGGTCACGGCGAAGTGGGTCGAGGGGATCGTGAGGTTCACGATCACGTCGACCTCGGAGTTCTTCAGCAGCTCGTCCGGCGTCTGGGCCGCTACATTGTACTCCTCGGCGCGCTTCTTGGCGGCCTCGGGGATGATGTCGGCGATAGCCCGGACTTCGAGGTTCTTGAACAGGGGCGCAAGGCGCAGGTAGGCGGCCGAGATGTTGCCGGCACCCATGATGCCGACGCCATAGGTCTTTGCCATCGTTACGCTCCGAGGGTCTTGATGAAGGCGATCGAGCGCGAGGCGAAGCGGTCGATGTCGCTGGGGTTGTCGTGTTCGGCGACGAAGTACTGCGCCTTGGTCTGGTTGCGGACGATCGGCCACAGGGTCTTCCACGGCACGACGCCATGGCCTGCATCGGCCCAGCCATCCTCGTTCGTGTTCTCGCCAGCCGGCGCGATGTCCTTGACGTGGACGGCGACGATGCGGTCGCCGAACTTGGGCAGCCAGGTGGCCGGATCGGCCTTGCCGCGGACGATCCAGGCGACGTCGGCCTCGACGTTCACCGCGGGCGCCGCCTCGAGCAGGATGTCCATGGCGTACTTGCCGTCATAGCTGACGAACTCGAAGTCGTGGTTGTGGTAGCCGAAGGTAAGGCCGGCATCCTGGAAGGGCTTGCCGATCTTCTGCAGCTTGTCGCCGAACGCCTTCCAGCCATCGGCCGAGGTCGGGCGCTCGTTCGGGGCGAGCCAGGGGCAGACGACGACCTTGATGCCGAGCGTCTCGGCGAGCTTGAGGGTCTTCGACGTATCCTCGAGGTCGCCGAGGCTCACATGCGCGGTCGGCATGGTGAGACCGTTGGCGTCGAGCTGCGCCTTCAGGGCCTTGGGGTCGGTATAGAGCGAGCCGTAGCCCTCGACATGGGTGTAGCCGAGCGCGGCGACCTTCTTGAGCACATCTTCCAGTGGAAAGTTGCGAGCACTGAATAGCTGAAAGCCAATATTCATTTGGAGTTCTCTACCAAGTTCCAGGTGTGTACAGAGGCGATTGAGCGCGAGGCGAACCGGTCGACGTCGGACGGGTTGTCGTGCTCCATGACCCAATAGCGGGCATTCGTATGCTGCTTGATGGCGGCCTGCAGGGCGTTCCAGTCGAGCGTCCCCTGCCCCACGTCGGCCCAGCCGTCCTCATTCGTATTCTGTCCGGCCGGAGCGATGTCCTTGACGTGCACGGCATTGATTCTGCTGCCGTATTTCTTCAGCCAGGCAACCGGATCCTGCCCGCCCTTGACCACCCACGCAACGTCCATCTCCCACTCGTTGTGGGGCGCGGTCTCGAGCAGGATGTCCATCGGCAGCCTGCCGTTGTCGAGCGCATGGAACTCGAAATCGTGGTTGTGCCAGCCAAAACCGAACCCGCGCTTGCGGAACGCCTCACCCAGGCGGGCCAGCGTCTCCCCCAGCTGCACCCACTTGGATTCCGGCTGGTTCAGCCGCTCTTCCTTGGGGATGGCCGGGCAATAAAGAAACTTGATGCCAAGCGTCTCGGCGGTCTTCAGCGCCGCCTCTGTGTCCTGGAGCTGGGTGAGGCCGAAATGGCCGGTAGGCATGGCCAGACCATGCTTCTTCAGCGACGCAGCGAGCGCATCCGCCTCGCCATAGAGACCGCCGAACCCCTCGACCTGCTTATAGCCCAATGCCGCGAGGCGGCCGAGCACGGTGTCGAGCGGCGGGAAATTGCGCGCGCTGTAGAGCTGAAACGAAAAGTCCAACAGATATCTCCTCCGCTAAAGCGTTCGCCCCGGTCGTTGCCGGGGCGGCGCATCGCTTGTTGATGAGGTTCGTAGCACCGGGCCGGACGCGTCGCCACGCGCCCGGTAAGATGTACGAGCCAAAAGGTCAGATGCGGTTGCCCGTCTCGGCGTTGAAGACAGAACCGCGGGCCGGATCGAAGCCGATCAGCACCTTCTGGCCGGGCTCGAGGTGGACCTCGGCGGCGGCACGGAAAGTTAGCTGCTGGCCGCCGAGCTTGGTCCAGGCAACGGTATCGGCACCCATGGGCTCGACGATCTCGATCTCGCTCTCGACCTGGAACGGCATCTTGCGCGCTTCCTCGCCGATGGCGACGTGCTCGGGGCGAACGCCCAGCACCGCGGCGCCGTTCAGCTGCTGCTCGAACGCATAGTTCGTCAGCGGGATCGGCGTGCCCGAAACATTGATCGTACCGCCGTTCAGATCACCCTTGAGGAAGTTCATCGACGGCGAGCCGATGAAGCCGGCGACGAACAGGTTCGTGGGCTTGTTGTAGATCGTGTGCGGATCGGCCAGCTGCTGGATCACACCGTTCTTCATGATGGCAATGCGATCGGCGAGGGTCATGGCCTCGATCTGATCGTGCGTCACGTAGATCATGGTGTTCTTGAGCCGCTGGTGCAGCCGCTTGATCTCGATGCGCAGGTCGTTGCGGAGCTTGGCATCGAGGTTCGACAGCGGCTCGTCGAACAGGAACACGTCCACGTCGCGCACCAGGGCACGGCCGATGGCGACCCGCTGACGCTGGCCGCCGGACAGCTCGACCGGCTTGCGCTGAAGGAGCGGCTCGATCTGCAGGATCTCGGCGGCGCGCTTCACGCGAGCCTCGACCTCTTCCTTGGGCATGCGCGCAACGCGCAGGCCGAACGAGAGGTTCTTTTCCACCGTCATCTGCGGGTAGAGCGCGTAGGACTGGAACACCATGCCGATGCCGCGGTCCTTGGGCTCGTCCCAGGTGACGTTCTTGCCGGAGATGAAGATCTGCCCGTCGGAGACGTCGAGGAGGCCGGCGATGCAGTTCAGCAGCGTGGACTTGCCGCAGCCCGAAGGCCCGAGCAGCACGATGAACTCGCCCTGTGCGACCTCGAGATCGAGGGACTCGAGGACCTTCACATTGCCGAAGTTGAGGCTGAGATCCTTGATGGAAACGCTAGTCGTCATTGAGGATTACCCCTTCACCGCACCGGCGGCGATGCCGCGGACGAACCACTTACCCGAGATGAAATAGACCACCAGCGGAACCGCCGCCGTGAGAATGGTCGCAGCCATGTTCACGTTGTACTCGCGGATACCCGTCGTGGTGGTGACGATGTTGTTGAGCTGGACCGTCATCGGCATGTTCTCACGGCCGGCGAAGACCGTGCCGAACAGGAAGTCGTTCCAGATGCCGGTGGTCTGCAGGATCACCGCAACGATGGTGATCGGTACCGACATGGGCAGCATGATGCGGAAGAAGATGCCCCAGAACCCTGCCCCGTCGACGCGGCCGGCCTTGAACAGCTCGATCGGCAGCGAGGCGAAGAAGTTGCGGTAGAGCAGCGTCAGGATCGGCATGCCGAAGATGGTGTGGACGATCACGATGCCCGGGAGCGTTGCGAACAGGCCGAGCTCGCGCATGCCGATGATCAGGGGGTAGATCACCACCTGGTAAGGCACGAAGGCACCGAAGATCAGGATGCCGAACAGCAGCTCGGAGCCCTTGTACCGCCAGAAGCTCAGCGCATAGCCGTTGATCATGGCGATGACGATGGAGACCGGCACGGAGAGCGCGGTGATCTTCACCGAGTTCCAGAAACCGGGCTTCAGGCCGTTGCAGTCGCGCCCAGTACAGGCGGTATCCCAGGCCTTCAGCCAGGGATCGAAGGTCAGCAGCGCCGGCCAGTTGAACAGGTGCCCTTCACGGATCTCGGGCATCGTCTTCAGCGAGGTGACGACCATCACCCAGAGCGGCAACAGGAAGAACAGCGCCGACAGGATCAGGAAGGCATAGACGCCGATTCGGCCGATCGTGACGGACTTTGGCCTTGGCCCGCGCGGGCCCGAGGTATCGATGGCGCCAGTCGGGAGGCGCGAGGAAATGGCTTCGGTGGTCATCAGGTCCTCGCTGCCTTGCGCTTGGCGTTCCACTGGAACAGATACTGCAGACCGATGATCACCATCACCGGCACGAGCATCATGGTGGCAGCGGCCATGCCCTGCCCGACATTCGCACGATCGGTGATGTGCTGGATGACGTAGATCGCAGGCATCTGCGTGGAGACGCCCGGACCACCCTGGGTCATGGCGATGACGATGTCGAAGACGCGGACAACGCCGGTAGCGGACAGGATGAAGGCGGTCGCGATGGCGCCTTTCATCATTGGCAGGACGATGAACAGATAGGTCTTCCAGGTCGGGATGCCGTCAACCTTGGCGGCCTTCCAGATTTCGGCGTCCACTCCGCGCAGGCCGGCCAGCATGATGGCCATGGTTACGCCCACGCCGTTCCACAGCCCGCCCAGGACGAGACCGTAGAGAGCAGTCTCCTGCTTCACCAGCGGCGCGAACTCGAAGCTCGTCCAGCCAAGCTGGCGCACCGCGGACTGAATGCCGAGGTTGGGGTCGAACATCCACTGCCAGACGAGGCCGGTGACGACCAGCGACATGGCGAAGGGATAAAGAAAGATGGAGCGGAACAGATCTTCCTGCCGGATGCGCTGGTCCATGAAGACCGCGAGCAAGTAGCCGAAGACCATGCCGACGATCATCGACAGCACGCCGTACACGAAGACGTTCTGCACCGAGATGATCCAGCGATCGGTGCGCCACAGGCGCTCGTACTGGGACAGCCCGACGAAATTGAAGTTCGGGAACAGCTTGGAACTGGTGAACGACCAGATGATCGAGAAGATGATGCAGATTACGAACACCCCGATCGCCGTGGCGATCATCGGTGTGGTACCCAGGATCGACTGGATGTTGAACTTCCGGCGCGTGCGCGGTTTGCGCCCCGCTGCCGTGCCGGCAAAACCAGGCGCCGCTCGTTCGCCAGGTTCGGCGATCTGGGTCATGGCTCACTCCCCGCGTTGTTGAAGCAACCGGCCCCGGATCCCCTGCCCACCCGGATACGCCGAAAAAAGAGCCGGGCGGTGCTTGTGGCACCGCCCGGACATCATAGCACCAAATCAGTCGGCGTTCTGAAGGATCGTCACGTACTGCTCGGCCGCAGCCGCTGCAGTCATGGAGTCGTCGGCCCAGAACTGGGCAACGAGATCGTTCATCTGACCGGTGGTGTCGTTCGACTGCCAACGGCCGGCGTCGACGGCGATATTGGCCGGGTCCTTGATGATCTCGAGGCCGCGCTTCATGCAGTCGTCGGCGAGCGACATATCGACGTCGTCACGGATCGGCATGGAGCCCTTGGCGTTGTTGAACAGCGCCTGGACCTGCGGGTTGACCATCATGGAAGCCATCTTCAGCTGGGCCGCCTCAACAGCCGCATCGGACTGCTTGGGGAACAGGAAGATGTCGCCGCCGGTGGAGACGGTCGGCTTGTCGAGCGGCAGGGCAAGGCAAGCATAGTCGACGCCGGCCTTCTCGCCGGCAACGCCGAACTCGCCACGAGCCCAGTCACCCATGATCTGGAGAGCCGCCTGGTCGGTCACGACGAGATTGGTCGTGTCGTTCCAGTTACGGTTCGCCGAACCTTCATCGGAGAACTGCTTGAACTGACGGAACTTCTCGAAAACGGCGGGCATCTCGGCCTTGGCGAGTTCGAGGTCCTTGTCCTTGATGATCTTCTCGCGCTTGTCGAGGCCGAGCAGACCAGTCTGGATCACGCCGAAGGCACCGTTGATCTGCCAGCTTTCGCCGCCGATCGCGAACGGGATGATGCCAGCTTCCTTGAGCTTCGGAGCCTTCTCGAGGAAGTCATCGAAGCTGGTCGGCAGCTCGACGCCGGCCTTCTCGAAAGCCGGGACCGAGGCCCATGCCCAGTTCCACGAGTGGATGTTCACCGGCACGCACCACCAGTGACCGTCGACGAGGCAAGCCTCGGAGATGGACGCCGGGCGGATGAAGTTGGCCCAGCCTTCCTTGTTGGCCAGATCGGTGAGATCGAGCAGCATGCCGCCGGCGATCAGTTCTTCGTACTGACGGCCGGGGTTGAACTGAGCCGCACCCGGCGGGTCACCGCCGAGGATGCGCTGCAGCGTGGCCGAGCGAGCGTTTTCGCCGCCGGCGATAGCGGTATCCACCCACTTGTCGCCACCGAGCGCGTCGAACTCACGGGCGAAGACCGACACAGCGGCCTGTTCGCCACCCGACGTCCACCAGTGAATGACTTCGACGTCCGCGGCGCGCACGGCGGTGCTGCCAAGCAGGGCGGCGGCCACCAGGGCCACCACCGACACGACTGACTTCATAATGTATCCTCCCAACGTTCACCCAGGAGCGATGCGCCCCTCGCGAAATGCACACAGCCACTCAGGGCCCCCTCTGAACGGGCCGGCCTCTGGAGCCAACTGCGTGTAATCGATTACACCGCGCTTCGGAGAAGTTCAATGCAATCGATTGCAGGAGTTTCAGACATTCCTTGCGCGGCTGTCAAGGTCGATCTAGACAGAGTGAGAGCGCAGCGGAATTGGAGCGCTGCTTGATCATGATCTCTGGGAAGAAAACGCCGACAATTCAGGATGTTGCGCGGCACGCGAGCGTGTCGGCAGCCACGGTCAGCCGGGTCCTGAGCTCGCCCGAACGCGTGTCGGAAACGACCCGCGAACGGGTCACCGCTGCCGTGCGCGAGACCGGCTACACGATCAACCAGGCAGCCCGTTCGCTGCGCCTGAAGGCAGCGCGGACGATTCTGATGGCCGCTCCGAACATCGGAAATCCGTTCTATTCGACGATCGTCGACGCCGTGCTGAGCGAGGCGGCGGCACGCGGCTACAGCGTGCTGGTCGCCAGCAGCATCGGCGACGATCCCAACCTGTGGCTGCGCGACTACCTGCTGTCGACGCGGGCAGACGGGCTGCTGCTGTTCGACGGCTCGCTCGACACCAAGCGCCTGCACGGGCTGGACGAAGGCGGGGTCAGCCTGCCGCTGGTCGCCGCCTATGATGAGATCCCCGACCCCGAGATCAACTCGGTGATCACCGACAACCGCCTCGCGGCGAAGCGCGCCATCCGGCACCTGGTCGAACTGGGGCACAGGCGGATCGGCCACGTGACCTTCCCCTCGCGCAACGGCACCACGAACGAGCGGCTGATCGGCTACTACGAGGCAATGGCGGAAGCCGGGCTCGAGGCACATCCCGAGTGGATGGCGCTGGGCAACTACAACATGCCTTCGGGAGCCGCGGCCGCCGAGCAGCTGCTCGCGCTCAAACAGCGCCCCACGGCCGTTTTCTGCGCCAATGACGAGATGGCGATCGGCTTCGTGCACCAGATGCGAAGGGCCGGCGTTGAATGCCCGCGGGACATTTCGGTGATCGGCTTCGACGACATCACCGTGGCCGAGTACTTCGACCCGCCGCTGACCACGATGCGGCAGCCGCGCGAGCAGATCGGGCGGATGGCGACGCGCTCGCTGATCGACATCATCGAGGGAATCCAGCCGGAGGACGAGCCGGTTCACCTTGTCCTCATGTCGGACCTGATCGTCCGCAAGAGCACCAGGGCAATCTAGCCGTCACGCACTTGCGCCGCAGTCTGCTATATGTTCGCGCGGCTGCGCCGCATGACCGGGCAACCGAAGACGTTCTGGAGCGTTGCGGGGGCTGGAGTTTGACGCGGCATGACGGTCAGAATTCTCGTTCACCATGACGGCGCCGGCTGGCGGATCGCGAGCCCCGAGCGCGATCTCGACATGTCGGGTCGCCCCCGGCCCTACAGCCAGCGCGACGAAGCGATCTCCGACGCACTCTTTGCCGCCCGCATGCTGCGGGCCCTGGGCGAAGCGGCCGCTGTCTATGTCGAGAACAGCGATGGACTGCGCCTCGTCGCCGACGAGGATACCCAGGTCTGGCGCAAGCACTAGGCGATCCGCCCGCGGAATGGCTGGGTGACGCTGAGCGGGGGTTGTGCACCCACCAGCCGTGGTGAACCGTGGCGCGAGGACGTGGAGGGACGGCACTTGCGCATTCATCATCTCAACTGCGGTACGCATTGCCCTATTGGCGGGGCGTTCTTCGACGGCACCAGCAAGGGAGTGCTGGGCAACATTTGCACCCATTGCATGCTGCTCGAGGGCGATGACGGGCTGGTGCTGATCGACACAGGCTACGGGCTGCAGGACGTGCTTCATTCCCCGCCGCGTCGCCTCGCCTACACCTGGCCGCTGGTTCTCAACACCCGGCTGAGGGAAGCCGACACCGCCCTGCGGCAGGTCGAGGCGCTGGGGTTCTCGGCCAGCGACGTGCGGCACATCGTGCTGACGCATCTCGATTTCGACCATGCCGGCGGGCTCGAGGACTTTCCGCAGGCCCGTATCCACGCGATGGAAACGGAGCGCGACGCTGCCGAGCACAAGCGGCGCGGCTTCGTCGCCAGGCAACGCTACCGCCCGCTGATGTGGGACGACGTACGCGATTGGCGCGCCTATGCAGCCGGGGGTGAAGCCTGGTTCGGGTTCGAAGCGGTCCGGGCGCTCGATGGGCTGCCGCCGGAAATCCTGATGATTCCCCTGCCCGGCCACACGCTCGGCCATGCCGGTGTGGCGATCAAGACGTCCGACGGCTGGCTACTCAATGCAGGCGACGCCTATCTCAATGCCGGCGAACTCGCGCCCAAGCCGCATATGCCGCTGGGGCTCAGAATCTACGAGCGCATCATGGCGACCGATGCGCCGGCGGGCCGCGCGAACCTCGATCGGCTGCGC
>Ga0247822_10001663_pt1 | contig 13775 bp, 9 predicted proteins | sample 13C_Cellulose_Da_FD_192423 | JGI IMG/M metagenome (GOLD analysis project Ga0247822, IMG submission 192423) | Soil microbial communities from agricultural site in Penn Yan, New York, United States - 13C_Cellulose_Day30 | ecosystem: Environmental > Terrestrial > Soil > Agricultural land | place...
CGGCGACGGTGCTGGTGCCGCGCGGCCGGGGGCTGTGCCGGGCCGGGGCCATGGCACTGGTGCGGGCGCTGGACCGGGTGGCGGAACTCAACGGCCTCGACGGGCGGGGCGGCCAGCCGTCGGACCGCGGGCTGTCCGGGCGGGTCTGGGCCTGGGTGCGGGCCTGGCAGCACGGGCCAATCACCGAGCGGATCGAGTTCCTGCTGCGGCTGAGCGAAGACCCGTCGCTGGGCGACCGGGTGGACCGGCGGGTGCGCCTGTTCCGCCGGTCGCTGGCGGCGCTATTGCTGGCGACGCTGGTCGCGCTGGGCTCCTACATCGGCTGGGCCGAGCTGTGGCGGATGATGTGACCGGAGGTTAGGCCGGCTCATACCCGATCCGCTTCAACAGTTCCGCCGTCAGCACCAGCGGCCGCTTCGGGATCGCATCCAGCCGGAACAGCGGTATCAACTCCCGCGCCGTCACTGGCGCGATCGCCTCGCGCCAGCCGCACGACCACGCCAGCAGGCCCAGCAACGTCTCCGGCCGCACCCTGGCGGCCCGCAGCGCCGACAGCCGCGTGTCGCCGTGCCGCTTCGCCAGCCGTCTCCCGTCTTCCCCGACCACCATCGGGACGTGAACGAACCGCGGTGGTGCCAGCCCCAGCGCCCGGTAGATCAGCAGTTGCCGCGGCGTGGAGGGGACCAGGTCGTCGCCGCGGATCACCTCGGTGACGCCCATCGCGGCGTCGTCCACCACCACCGCGAGCTGGTACGCCGGCGATCCCGCCGACCGCCACACCACGAAGTCCCCGCCGACCTGTCGCAGATCGATGTGCGTCTCGCCAAGGAACCCGTCCACGAACGCCGGCGAGTCCGTCACCCGGAACCGCCACGCATAGGGCCTGTCCAGCGTCGCCGCGTCGGCGGCGCGGCGGTGGGCGCAGGTGCCGGGGTACGTCGGCCCCTCGTGGTCGGCGTGCGGGGCGCTGGCCGCGGCCGCGATGTCCCCGCGGGTGCAGGTGCAGGGGTAGACCAGTTCGAGTTGCTTCAGCCGCTCCAGCGCTGCCTCGTGCTCGGCGAGCCGGTGCGTCTGCACGACCGGCCCAGCGTCCCAGTCCAGCCCGAGCCAGCGCAGGTCTTCCATCGCCTGCTCGGCGGCGCCGGGCTTGTTCCGCCAGGTGTCGATGTCCTCGATGCGCAGCCCGACGGTGCCACCCTGCGCGCGGGCCGACAGCCAGGCGACCAGGTACGTCCGGGCGTTGCCGACGTGCTGGGCGCCGGTGGGCGACGGGGCCAGGCGGCCGACTGCTGCGTCATGCGTCATGCGTCATGCGTCATTGCGTGGAGGGCTACCGGTCGTTGTAACCGGAGGTTGGTCTTGCCCGGAAGCCCGGCCGCGGGGAGAATCCTCCGCCACTCTACCGGAAGGAGTCCGTGCCATGTCCGCCGCGTGGAAGTCGATCGCAGTCCTGGTGCTGCTGGCCGCCGCCCGGTCGCCGGCCGCCGACCCGCCGCCCGTGGCCCTGCCGCTGACGCAGTTCGAGATCCTCGGGCTCGTCCAGCAGGGGATCGGCGACGAGGCCGTCATCGCGAAGCTCCGCGAGTCGGGCTCGACCTTCCGGCTCTCGCCGGGAGATGCCCAGATGCTGAAGTCGCTCGGCGTCTCCGACCGGGTGCTGGCCGCGATGACCGGTGCCGCGCCCCGGCCGGTGCCGGTCGGCGCGGCCGCCCCTCGCCCGACGGCCGGCAAACCGGTCGGCAAGTGGGTCCGCGAGTCCGGGCCGGTGCGGATCGCGATGCACTTCACCGAGGACCGGCTGACCGTGACCGCCACCGTCCCGAACCCGGACGGCGAGGCCGCGACGCCCACGCTGACCGTCACCGCCGACGCGGATTACAGCGTCAACTCGGACGGGGTGCTCTACGGTGTGATCACCGGCTTCGACTGCGACCACCCGGAGGCGGCCGTGTACCAGTGCCTCGCCGGGCACACTTTCTCGGCCCGGTGTCGAGTGGACGGGAGCGTACTGGCCGTGCGGGACGTGAAGTTTCTCGGGTCCGGGGTACTGTTCCAGGGGAAAGACGACGGCGTGTCCATGATCGTGCTGGGCGTCGCCGGGCGGTACGAGAAGGACGACGGGTCGAAGCCGGCCGTGCGGACGCCGGCGAAACCGCGGCCGACCCCGGCCGGGGCGCGGCGTATCGTCCCGCCGCAACCGGTGGCGGTGCGCCAGATCGTCGGCGTGACGCCGGACGGCCAGCCGATCGAGCGGGTCGGGATCGACTTCAATCCACCGCTGCCAGCCCCGCCCGTCATCGACCCGGCAGCGGCGCTCCCCCCGCCGCTGCCGGCCCCGGCGGTCAACGTGACCGAACCGATCCTGCCTGCGGCACCCGCCCCGGCCCCGGCCATGATCCCGCCGCCACAGCCGCCTTCGCCGCCGGCCCCCAGCGGCCCGAAGCCTGTCGGCACCTGGGTGCGGGAGTTCGACGGCATGCAGGTGGTGCTGAAGCTCTCCGACAAGCGGCTGTTCGCCACGCTGAACGTCGCCTACGCCGAGGCAGGGAAGCCAGACGAGGTGCGGATGACCTTCCAGGCCGACGCCGATTACGCCGTCGGGCCAGACGGGACGCTGTTCGGCGTCGTGACCGGAACGGACTTCACCCCGTCGAAGGGCGAGAGCGCGGAAACGGCCGGCGTCCCGACGATGATGGCCGGGCTGAGCGGGGTGCCGTTCTGCTTCCGGTTCCGCATCGACGAGGGGGTGCTGAGCGTCCGCGACCTGCGGTGCGGCGTGCTGGACGAGGGGGCGAGCGCGGCGGCCGTGCTGGGCCGGTACACGCGGACCGAGAAGGAGCCGGCCCCGCCGAAGGCGGTCAAGATGCCAAAGGGCTGCGACGGCCCGCGGTGCCAACCTCAGACGTTCTCCGCTGACCCGAACGTCCGCATGGACCGGTTGCTCAACCAAAGCTACCAGAGCGGCCCGGTCGGCGAGACGGCGCCCGCGCCGCGACCGGCCCGGTAACGCCCGTCGGAGCCCGAAGCGTAAGCGAGGGTCTCCTTTTCTGTCAGAGAAGACCCTCGCTTACGCTTCGGGCTCCGACGGTGCCTGCGACTGACCCGGCACCCACAGCACGTCCGCCTTGCCGCCGTCGTTGGCCGACCGCGCCATCACGAACAGCAGATCCGACAACCGGTTCAGGTATACCAGCACCTGCGAGTTGACCGGCTCGGTCCGCGCCAGTGTCACCGCCGCGCGCTCGGCCCGCCGGCAGACGGTCCGGGCCAGGTGCAGCCACGCCGCCGCCGGGGCACCACCCGGCAGCACGAAGCTCCGCAACGGCTCCAGCGGCTCGTTCAGCCGGTCGATCGCCTTCTCCAGCCGCTCGGCCTGCGCCGCCGTCACCCGCAGCGACTGGCCCGGCTTCTCTCCGTCGGCCGGCGGCACGCACAGGTCGGCCCCCACGTCGAACAGGTCGTTCTGAATCGAGCGGATCAACTCCCCCTCCGCCGCACCCGGGCAGTACGCGGCCAGAAGCCCGAGGACGGCGTTCAGTTCGTCCACCTCTCCGTAGGCCGTCACGCGCGGGTGATCTTTGGCGACCCGCCGGCCGTCGCCGAGGCCGGTTTCGCCTGAGTCACCGGCCTTTGTGTAAATCCGGGAAAGGAACACCATCGCCGGTCCCCCTGCGAACGCGGGTAAGCCCCACAGCCCACACACCCCTGGCAACCCGGGCACCCCGGTATTGATATCCGCTGCGGCCGGGCGGGGTCATCCGGGGATTCGTCTGGACTTTTCATTGAACTCCCCCACCGGCGCGACCGATACATCACTCAGCCAAGGACGGGGCGGCTCAACCGACCGGACCCCACCCTTCGGGACGACCGGATCAGCCGGGTTGGGGGGAAATCACCCCGGCTGTCGCACTTGTCCCGGGGCCGACGGTGCCGCCTTCAGACGCACGGGGGGAGATCATGTCCTGGGTTCGTCACAAACTGGGCCTGCTGGCGGCAGCGGCCTCACTGTCCGCGGTCGGCACCGGCTGCGTGCAGCCGTGGGTGTCGCAGCGGTTCGAAGAGAAATATCAGCACACCAACGACCACCGGACGCCGATCCTGCCGCCGATCCGCGACGGGTTCCCGCCGCCGCTGTGCGAGGATCCGCCGTCGGACAAGGAGGTGCTGCGGGCGCTGCCCAAGCGGCTCCGCGGGGTGCCGTACGTCTACGAGGAGTTCTGGGACGACATCGTGATCGTCAAGAACCGGATCGTGGACAAGATCGACCCGCCGCGGTTCTACCCGCTGGTCGGCATGGCTCAGTTGCACCACTGCCACTGGGAGTGCGCGGTGTACTACACCGAGACGATCCAGTCGGCCCAGCCGTATCCGGTGTTCATCAAGAAGCCGCGGGTGAAGGTCATCTACATCGACAAGGACCACCTGCACCTGTACGTCGGGCCGAACCCGGACATGCAGCGGGACATCACCCTGGAAATGACCAAGTGGTGATCGCGATTTAGCTAGGCGTCCCCTCCGTCGTTGAAGGGCGACCCATGCACCCGGCTCCGAAAGGGGCCGGGTGTGTGCGTTTCCCCTGTGCCCGTGCCCGTGCCCGGGTTTGAAAAGAATCGGGCACGGGCACGGGCACGGGGATTCGCGTGTCCGCTGTGCGCCGCGAGACCTACGTTTACCTACCGGCCGGCGTGACCGCCCCCGCGCGTGAGACATACCGCGCGGGGCACCCGATCCCGGCCGACTTCCCCGGACCACCGGGCGGAGGATACCGAACCGCTCGTGACACCGCTGGCAACGGAGGTCCCATGACCGACAGCGTCCGCTCCATTCTCAACGACCCCGTCACTTCCCACATGCGCACCGACCCGACCCGCCTGAAGGTCGGGCAGACCGTCGCCGGCGCCCTCGACTACGTCCGCAAGAACCCGACCTCCGGCCGGGTCGTGTACTTCTACGTCGTGAGCGAGGAGGACCAACTCCGGGGCGTCGTGCCGACCCGTCGGCTGCTGCTGGCCGACCCGGCCACCCCGGTCGAGGAGATCATGATCCGGCAGGTGGTGGCCATCCCGCAGGCCGCCACCGTGCTGGACGCCTGCGAGTTCTTCACCCTCCACAAGCTACTCGCCTTCCCCGTGGTGGACGACCGCAAGCAGGTCATCGGCGTGGTGGACGTGGACCTGTACACCGAGGAGTTGATCGACCTCGACCGCCCCCAGGAGGGGACCGACGACCTGTTCCAGCTCATCGGCGTTCACCTGACCGAGGCGGAGCAAAAGGACGTCGGCACACAGTTCCGCCGGCGGTTCCCGTGGCTCTTGTGCAACGTCGGCGGCGGGCTGATGGCGGCGGTGCTGGCGTACCTCTACGAGGACGTGGCGACGCTGGCGGTAATGACCCCGTTCATCCCGATCGTGTTGGCCCTGGCCGAGAGTGTGAGCATCCAGTCGGTCAGCCTGGCGCTCCAAACGCTGCACGGCGAGCGGCCGACATGGAAGTCGCTGTGGCGGAAGGTGGGCCGCGAACTGGTGGTGGGGCTTTTGCTCGGGGCCGGGTGTGGGCTGCTGGTGGGGCTGATCGCAGTGGTATGGATGGGGAAGTTCGCGGTCGGGGTGGCGCTGTTCGGGGCGATCGCCGGCGGGATGACGGGGGCGGCCGCAGTCGGGCTGGCGATGCCGCTGGTGCTGCGGGTGCTCCGCCGCGACCCGCAGGTGGCGTCTGGCCCGATCGCGCTGGCCGCGGCGGATATGATCTCGCTGTTGATCTACTTCAACCTCGGCCGGCTGCTCAAGGAGGCGCTGGTCGGGTGAGCACTTGCTTGTCTTTCACGCTTTGTTCGGCGGACCGTTCATTTCCTACCGGGAACGGGGTGTCAGCCCTGTACCCGGGGCGACCCGCGCGCGAGCGGCAGATCGGGGTGCCGTGGCGTTGGGTAACCCCCCGGCGCACAGGGCCAGCACCACGGCCAGGGCACTGGACCGGCTCATGACAGAGTCCCGTCCGCCGGGCGGTTCGCGTCGGCGGCCGCGCGCTTCTCCAGGGCCTCGATCCGCGCCCCGTGGCTGAGCAGCACGCCCTGGACCAGGCTCGCCACGACGGCGCCGAAGAGGAGGCAGAAGCCCATCCCCAGCATCCACTCTTCCCCGGGGCCTTCACGGCCCCGGACGAAGTTCACCACTGTGTAGACGATCGTCAGCAGCCCCAGGAGGCCGGCGATGAGGGACAAGCTCCCGAGCCGGCGGAGTGGGTCGCGGCTGGTCGGGAATAGCTCGGCGGACATCGGGCGACTCCGGACAGAGGAAGGGGGTCGTCACCGCAGCAGTATCGCCGCCTTCACGAGGTATTGCAATCCGCTGACGAGCGTGCCCAGCAATATCCCCCAGGTCGAGTCCGTCAAACCAAATGTGTCCGTCTACTATCCCGGCGCCGGGCTACTACCCCTCCGCCTCGATCGCCCGCTGCTCGACCACGTCGAGCAACAGTGGGTGCCGGCCGAGCGGCTCGGCGAGGCGGAACGTGACGTGCGGGAACCGCGCCGCCAGCTCGTCGCGGGCCGCGGTCATGTCCTCGTGAACGTGGACACCCGGCGATAGGAAGTACGGCAGCAGAATCACCTCGGTCGCCCCGCGATCGACACAGAGTGCCCCGCCGTCCGGGATCGACGGCTCGGCCAGTTCCAGGTACGACACCTGAACGACCGGGTAGCGGCCACGAGCGGCCATCTGGTCGGCGACGAACGCCAGGTCGGCGTTCGCCTCCGGCCGGCGGCTACCGTGGGCGATCAGGAGTAGAGCCTTCATCCTGTCCTCCGATCTGGCAAGCCCGCTGGCGAGCCGGGAGCGTCAGCGACCGGAGGACGCTCCTCCGGACGCTGACGCTCCCGGCTCGTCAGGCGCTCGGGGTTCGCCGGGGTCGTTCATAAGATAGCTGCCGGCCGCGCCCCGGGGTCAAGGGCTGACTCCGGTCGGCGGGTCGGGTAAGGTACTCTCCATGACCGGGCAGCGGGTCGGCAACTGGGTCCTCGGCGAGGAACTCGGCCGCGGGCCGAACGGCGTCGTGTACAAGGCCCACGCGGCCGACGACCACGCCCGCCTGGCCGCGGTCAAGGTTCTCCACCCCGACCCCGCCCGGTCGCCGGACTTCCTCCTGAAGTTCCCGGCCGAGATGCTCGCCTTCCACCGGCTCAACCACCCGAACATCGTCAAGTTCTACGACGCCGGGGTGCTGCCTGGCGGCTCGGCCTGGTACGCCACCGAATTCGTGGACGGTGCCGACTCCGCCACCCTGCTGAAAACCCGACCCAAGAAGCCGGACGAGCCGGGGCTGAGCTGGCGGGACGAGGTCATTTCCGCCGCTGTTCAGGCCGCCCGGGCGCTCAAGCACGGCCACCACCGCAGCATCCTGCACCGCAACCTCAAGCCGTCGAACGTGCTCATCGCGAAAGACGGCACAGTCAAGCTCACCGACTTCGGGGTGGCAAAGATCTTCAACACCTCTCCACTCGGCTTGCCGCCGGACCCGATGGGGACGGCTGGGTTCCTGGCCCCGGAGCACTTCAACGGCAAACCGCTGAACCGCCGCAGTGACCTGTACGCACTGGGCGGCGTGCTGTACGCCCTGACGACCGGCCGGCCGCCGTTCACCGCCTCGACCACGGCCGAGTTCCTGCACAAGCACTGCTACACCCTGCCGGACCGCCCAGCCCAGTTCGTCCGCGACCTGCCGGCGGAACTGGACGACCTGATCTGCGGGCTTTTAGCCAAGGACCCCAACCGCCGGCCGGCCACCCCCGCGGCGGTACTGGAGATGCTCGACCAGGTCCGCGGCAAGGCCGAGCGCAAGGGCAAGAAAGTGGTCTGGCCGCCGGACCCCGGCGACGCCTCCGGCCCGATGCCGGCGCTGACCGCCCGCGACGAGCGGGACGCCGACGACTCGGAGCCGTCCGACCGGCCGCTGATGTCCCGGCCGCTGGTGGTGGTGCCGCTGTTCTTGCTGGTACTCGGCGCGATCCTGGCACTGGTCTTCTGGCCGCGGCCGGGGGCCGACGATCTCTACCGCCAGGCCGAGCCGCTGATGGCGTCCGAGGATCCGGCCGACTGGGAGCGGGCATGGGACCAGTACCTGGAGCCGCTGACCGAGCGCTTCCCAGGCCAATACGCCGCGGAGGTCGAGGCCGCCCGGGTAAAGGTGGAAGGCCGGCGGGGCCTGCGGCTGGCACTCGAGCAGGGCCGCCAATCTCAAGCGCGCTACAAGTCCGAAGGCGAGCGCCTGTACCAGCGGGGCCTGAAGCTGGCGCAGGCCGGCGACTGGGCCGGCGCGAAGCGGACCTGGGAGCAGGTGGCCCGGGCGTTTGCCGGAGTCGAAACCGAGGATAAGTGGGTGGCGCAGTCCCGCGCGGCGCTGGGGGAACTGGCCCAGCGGTCGGCGCCGGCGACGACGCCCGAGACGGCACTGACCGCGGCGGTGGACCGGGCGCGGAAGCTGAAGGCTGACGGCCAGGACGCCGAGGCGACCGCGATCCTCGACGCGCTGGCAGACCTGTACCGCGACGACCCGGCCGCGCTTGACGTGATCCAAAAGGCTAGACACTAGGAGCCCGCGGCCGCCAGGGAGCGGCTCCTATTGCGAGAACAAGACACATTCCTGGCGAACGGCCGGCGTAAGCCGGCTGGTGAGGGCAGGCACCACCAGCCGGCTTACGCCGGCCGTTCGCCAGGAGGCTTGATATGCCCGCACACGCCACCACTGTCTCCGAGTACTGCGGCGTCCTCGCCCGCAGCAAGCTCCTCCCCGAGCCGGAGGTCACGAACCTTCACGACCGTTTCCGGCGGGAGACGCCCGGCGGCGACGTGGACCAGTTCCGCCGGTTCCTCGTCCAGCAAGACGCCCTGACCGAGTACCAGGCCGCCATGATCCAGCGCGGCCACACCGAGGGGTTCGTCGTCGGCGGGTACACGATCCTCGACCGCACCGGCAAGAGCCAGACGGCCGGCGTCTACCGTGCCGCCCACCCATCCGGTCAGGTGGTGTCGTTGAAGGTGCTGCCGGCGTCGAGGGCCCGTGACCCCGAGACGCTAGCCCGGTTCCAGCGCGAGGGCCGTCTACTAACACAGCTCGATCACCCCAACGTGGTCCGCGCGTTTCAGCTCGGCCAGTCCGGCAGCATCCACTTCATCGTCGTGGAGCACCTCGACGGAGAGACGCTCGATGAAGTTCTCGCCCGCCGCAAGCGGCTGCCGAGCCCGGAGTCGGTTCGGCTCGTCCACCAGGCGTTGCGCGGGTTGCAGCATCTGCACGAGCGGCGCATGGTCCACCGCGACCTGAAGCCGGCGAACCTGCTGGTCAGCCCGCCGCTGCAGGACGACACGCTCACGTCGGTGGTCAAGATCCTGGACATCGGCCTGGGCCGGGAGCTGTTCGACGAGGACTCGGCCGAAGGAGAGAAGACGCCGCTGACCGTCGAGGGGGCGATGATCGGCACCCCGGAGTACATGGCCCCGGAGCAAGCCCGGGACGCCAGATCGGCCGACGTGCGGTCGGACGTGTACAGCCTGGGATGCGTGCTGTTCCACCTGATTACCGGCCGGCCGCCGTACACGGACGCGAGCAAGATGGGCCAGATGGTCCGGCACGCAACCGAGCCGCCGCCCCCGCTGGGCGGGCCGCCGGCCTTGCAAACTGTCTTCGAGCGGCTGGTCGCGAAGGCCCCGGACGCCCGGCCGCAGACGCCGGCCGAGGCGGCCGACGCGCTGGTCCCGTTCCTGCCGGCGGGCGGGGGCACGGTGGCGGCCCCGCCAGTGCTGCCGGAATACCAGCGGTGGCTGGAGAAGGAGTCCGCAACGGACCTGCCGGCTGTCGTCGTTCCCCCGGCGATCAACCCGACCCCGGTGCGGCCGGTCGCCGCCCGCCTGCCCCGGCTCGACAGCGGCGTGGACCTGACGCCCTACGCGGCGGACGTCGGCCCCCGGTCGCCGTGGGACCTGACCCGGCGGGACTTCGTGATGCTGGGGGTCGGCGCCGGCGGCGTGCTGGCCGCGGTCGCCACCGGCTACGGACTGGCCAAGGTGTTCAAGCGGGCGAACCGGCCGACGGACGACGAACCGGAGGAACCACGACCGCCGGGGAGTGGCTGAACGCGCAAGCCGCTCCCCGGCGGTCGCGGCTCCTGGCTTCGCTCACCGCTCTCCGTTCGAGTCGGCCGGGGTCGGGAGTTGCTTGACGTCCGCGCCGGCGTCGCCGGGCATCGCCCCGGACACCTGAGCCGCCCGCACCGCCAGGTCCGCCGGGTGGACCGCCGTCAGCTTCTGCGACGACTCCGGCGGCCGCTCGAACTTCACCGTCCCCGCCGACCGGTCCGCCCGCTCCCGCCACTGCCGGAACCACCCGGCCAGGTCAAGCGTCCGCGGCTCGGACATCTCGTCCGCCGGGAACACCTCCAGGAGCGTCGCCGTCGGCGGGATGTTCGCGTACCAACTCGGCCCGTTCAGGGACGGTAGCCAGGCGACGGTCCGCTCGGGGCTCATCGGATCGCCGCCGTCGATCTTCACCAGCGGGTGCCCCGACTCGACCGGGGCGAACAGGCACTTCTCCGGCTCCACCTCCAGCGGCACCCACCCGCCCGACCGGCCGGGCGTCGTCCGCCCCGGCCGCAGGTCCAGCAGCGGCCCGGCCAGCGCCGCCGTCACCCTGGTCAGCCGTACCCGAGCGGTCGCGCCCGCCGCGGCGGGGCGGGCCGAGCCGTCCACCGCGATCACCGGCCCGGCCAGGGCGGTCATCACGTTGGCCAGCGTCAGGTCAAACGGCCGGGCCGACTGCACCCACACCGCCCGCCCGCGGCCGCGGATCAGGCAGTTCTCCAGCCGCACCTCTGGCCGGCGGTCGGCGTCGGGCCGCATCTCGCCGTCCGGGTCGGCCAGCACCACTGCGGCCATCTTCTCGTCGTCCTGCTCCTCGCAGGTGACGACACAATTCTTCAGCACGCAGCGCCGGCCGGCCACCACCGTCACCACCGACCGCGATCGCACGTCGCCCGGCCGCTCCGCCCGGGCACGCAGCCGGACCTCCAGCCCGTCCAGGGTCAGTTCCCCCTCGGCCAGCTTGAACAGGGTGGCGTCGAGCAGCCGGCCAGCCTCCGGCACGAGGACCGGGCGGGAGCCGGGGTAGGGTCGGACCGTCACCCGCAGCCGGGCGCCCTCCAGGAGCACCTGCGGCACCGGCAGGACGCCGTCGTGGCGGATGTGCAACTCGTCGTCCGGCTTCAGGGCGGCGACCGCCTCCTTCAAGCTCCGGAAGTGCGACGGCGGCAAGCTGGCGCGCGGCTCGGCCGGCGGGTCGGGCCACCACACCTTGACCCGCGGGTTTGCGGCAGCACTGTCGATCGGCGGCGGCGGCCATGGGCTGTAGATCGGGTCGCCGGCGCGCGGTAGCTTCCGCACGCCGAGCAGCACCTCCCCGGGCGTGCGCAGCTGCGGTAGGGAGGTCTTCAGCCGCAGCGCCTTCCACGGCTCGTCGCGTCGGCCCTGCTCCGGCCGACGGTCCAGATCGGCCGCGGGGTCGGCAGCCTCCCATGGTGACTGAGTCAGCTCGACCGCGGCGGGGTCGGCGGCCGGCGGCTGGGGGGTCAACCACTGCTGCCGGGCGTCGTCGAACGAGTACCCGCGGACGCTGTCGGCCACCGGGTCCGTGTGGTAGTAGGCGTTCGGGTCGCCCGAGCCGACGAACCGGCCGGCCGCGGACTCCCCCGGCAGCCGCAGCACCGCCGGCCGACGGGCCGCGTCGTCGGGCGCGGGGGACATCATCACCGCCGCCGGGTCCTGCGGCCCGGCGGCGAACACGCAGAACCCGGCCGTCACTGTCCACCGGGCCTCGTCCTCGACCTGGGCCACTGCCCCGCGGTCCAGCAGAAACGAGCAGTGCCGCAGCGCCAGTTCCGACCGCGCCGCGTCGGACGATTCCCCCCGCAACTCGAACACCGCCAGGTGGCGGTCGAACGCCGACTCCGTCACGGTCGCCTGGATGTTCCCGGTGAGCTGCACCGCCGCCCCGCGCCGCAGCCCGAAGTAGCAGTTGAGAATCGACACCTCGGTCCGCGGCTCGGTCGGGCTCCGGGACACCGCCAGCCCCGCCGTGTCGGCGGAGGTCAGCGTGGCATCCGCGTGGAATCGGCACTCGACCACTTCCACCTTCTGCGCGTCGCGGACCAGCACCCCGACCGGCCGGTCGGTCGTCTCGTCGGACGTCGGCCCCTCGGCCACGTCGAACCGGATCCCCTGGAAGCGGACCGACTCGGCCTTGTCCACGGTCAGGGTGCCGCTGAGCGGGGCGGACGTCCGGCCGGGGATCGCCGGGTGCGCGGCCACCCGAACCACCGGCGGGTCGAGGCCGCGCAGCCCGACCAGTGCGACCCGCGGCTTGCCCTGGACGAGCACCCCGGCCGGCAGGGACGCCAGGTCGTAGGTCTTGCCCGGCAGGAGGCGGACCTCGGTCACGGCCGGGTCCGCGAGGAGGGTGGCCAGGTCCTCGGCGCGGGCCGCGGTCTGGACTCCGCTCGCCGTCGGCGGGACCGGGGCCGGCGGCGGGGCCGGCTCGGCGTTCGGGCCGGGCCTGGTGTTAGCGGCCATCTCCGGCGGCAGTTGGGGGCGCGGGTTTCGCTCCGGCCCGGGAAGCCCGAACAGGACAACCGCGGCGACCGCCAGGGCCGCCACCCCGACCACCAGCCCGACCGGCAGCCGCGGCGGCTGCGGCAGCACCTGCACCGCCGACGGGTCGGCCGGCACCAGCGACGGGTCCAGTGCCGGCATCGTGTCGGTGCCCAGGTTCAGCCGCCGGGCGACGACCGTCAGCGCCGCGATCAACTCGGCCGGCGTCTGATACCGCCGCGCCGGGTCCTTCGCCATCATCCGCGACAGGACCGCGGCGAGTTCGTCCGGCACCCGCGGGTTGAGGACGCGCGGGTCGAGGACCGGGTCGTGCTGGTGGGCGAAGAGCTTCTTGGCGGCGGTCCCCTCCGGGACCGGCGGCCGGCCGGTCAGGGCGTGGTAGAACGTGCAGCCGAGGCTGTAGAGGTCGCTGCGGACGTCCGCCCGCCGCGGGTCCAGCGCCTGCTCCGGGGAGATGTAGTCGAACGTCCCGAGCGTGACCCCGGACTGCGTGACTCCGCCGTTGACCGACTGGTGCAGGTTGCGGGCCAGCCCCATGTCCACGATCTTCGCCTTGCCGTCCGGGGTCACGATGATGTTGGACGGCTTGATGTCCCGGTGGACGACGCCGCGGTCGGCGGCGTGAGCCAGCCCGGCGGCGACCTGGATCAGGTAGCGGACGCACTCGGCCGGCGGCAGCGGGCCGCGCTTCTCGATCAGTGCCCGCAGGGTGTCCCCCTCGACGAACTCGAACGCGATGAACTGCAGCCCGCGGTCCTCGCCGCAGAAGAACACCCGCGCGATGTTGTCGTGGTCGAGCCGAGCGGCAGCGCGGGCCTCCTGCTTGAACCGGGTGACGTTCTCCGGGTCGCGGGCCATGTGCGGCGGCAGGATCTTCAGGGCCACGTCGCGGACCAGTTCCAGGTCGCGGGCCTTCAGCACCGCGGCCATCCCGCCGACGCCGGCGGCCCCGATGACCTCGAAGTGGCCCAGCCGGCTACCGGCGGTCAACCCGAGGGACGGGTCAGTCGGCCCAACCGGGCGGGGGGTCGTGATGATCGTCGGGGAATCGTCGGGGCCTGTGGGCGACTCGGCGGAGGGCCGCAGGGGGACGACGGAGGAGGAGCCGGTGCGGGGGTCGGA
>Ga0247822_10001664_pt1 | contig 13771 bp, 9 predicted proteins | sample 13C_Cellulose_Da_FD_192423 | JGI IMG/M metagenome (GOLD analysis project Ga0247822, IMG submission 192423) | Soil microbial communities from agricultural site in Penn Yan, New York, United States - 13C_Cellulose_Day30 | ecosystem: Environmental > Terrestrial > Soil > Agricultural land | place...
CACCCACATCCGGATGCTTGTAATCTACTCCCGTATCGAGAATAGCGATAGTAATTCCTTTCCCGGTCACGGGATTGTTTTGCAGATCGCGCATCGCCCATAAAGTGGGAGCCTCTGTAATAGGAACACTCTCAGCGAGTGATGCGGAGACCTGATTATCAATAAACACTTCGGCCACTTCTGGCAAACCTCTTATTGCCGCAAACTCATCAGCCGTCGCAGTAATACTGAGCGTATTTGTTAATTCGGTAAATTGATGATGGACATTGACCAGATGCTGTTGACGGCGCAATTGATCAACTAGCTGCTGCTGATTTTTTTGCAGCCGCTGGCGATAATTAATCGACGTCTTGGAGAACTGCAATTGCGCAGCGCGGGACATCTTTTTGCCGGCACCTAACTGTGCGCGCAGCTGTTTCATATGTGGTCGCAGTGCAGGATCTTTCAATCGGATCAGCAGACGTTGTGTTTGCGCCGATGGAGCGGAATGTAAAATCGGAGCTTGTTTGCCCAAGGTAGTGACGGCGGGATCGGCGGATACATCGATTACTTGCGTTTGTGCTGCAGACGCTCCTCCGATTCCAGCCTGTAAGTAAATAGATTTGGTGATATCGGGATCTATCTGATTATCGTGTTGGCTCGCTGCCACCGAACTCAAAACCAGTAACGAAAAACCGAAAGCGTATAACCCCTTGCGCATAATAACTCCATTATTTGCTTTATTTTTTGTCGCCTAAATTTAGCCAAGCACAATACCAGAAAGTGTTAAACAAGGAAAAATAAAATGCCCATCAGACATTAATATGCTCGGCGGGCATTTTTACCAGTAAATGTAGGGGTGGGAATTATAAGACTGCACGGGCTATCGCTTTTATCTATACCTACTTCATCGCTCTATAACCACGTAACTCTGGATTTGTTCAATCACTTTCAATGCGTAATCACTCCCGGCATTAAGCGCTTCTATATCAAAGAATGGTTTGCTATCCGTTTGGAGAGAAGCAAAATCCTTGTTTAGGGCTCGCTCAAAACCAGCGTAGTCTTTTTCGTAATAAGTAAGTGCATCGTTGATTTTGTCCGGACTAAAGCGGGCAAGATCAGAGTGGGTTGCGAGAAGTTCGTTAAGCAGCGCTCCCGAATCCAATACCGATTGTTGGTTAGATTCGAGCGCATTGCGATACTGATAGTTAAGATGTTGCGCGGCAGAACCCAGGCGCAGATTTTCACGTACTATGCTGCCGTAAAGATTATGGTTAGCAAAAGCGCTCGCCGCCTCAAGTTCGGACTTCTGTGTTGCGGCCTGGAATTTAGTGCCCTCAGCCAACAAACCATTTAATGCGGACTTCAGATCTTCAGGAACATCAAAAAAGGAGATAGCATCTTTGGCCTTTTGGTGTACGTAATTGAAATACAAAACGTCATCGAGCGAGTAAAAAATATTACCTGACTCAGCCAAGGCGTTATCTACCGCCCCAAATACATTAGCGCTATCTTGCGCCCCAAAAATCCCAGCCGAAGTATGCTCTAATTTTTCTAACTGATCCCTTAACGGCTGTAGATTACCTCTCCGGGAATGAATGAAATCGTCCTTTTCATCAAGACGGAAAATAGCGGTTGTTAATGGACGCACCACTACCGCTGTCGATTCATCCAAGACAAAATTTACATTTAATAAATTGCGCTGATGAGTGTCGTCGTCCCGCTGTATGTTTAGCTGCAGGCCAACTAATTGTTGCTGGGTTTGTTGAAAATGCTCTGCGGCTTTCTGCTGCAGTGGATCACTGCCCTGCGAGAGATAAGCCAGCACATCTGCCCGTTCAGAACCCTCAAGGCCAGAGAGGTATTTGTTCATCTCAAACAGGTATTGACCTTCAGCACTGATATGCAGGCTGGTTGGAGCGGGAGCATCAGGTAAATCAGCAGATACCGATTGTCCATGCGTAGCGGGAGTCGTTAATAGAATAGGATTGCTGGTGTTTCTAGCGGCGGCCTGAATTTCGCTCATCACTTTCTCCTTACTTGCTCCTTTTGCGCCCGAAGATGTGGGTCGGATGCATTGATAGATCCATCTCTTGAATATCGGCCTTAATATGGAAACCTTTAGTGCTACGTCATTACCATTTGAGCAACTGAACCAAGCACTTAAATTAAACGCCTGAGAACCGCTTCGCTAAATTCTCGCGCCGAAAGTGCTCCACAATAAAATCGACAAACGCGCGGGTTTTCGCGGGCAATAATTTTGAACTGGCAAAATAAATCGACAGTGGTCCAACATCGCCATACCACTTGGGTAGCAACCTGATCAGGCTGCCGTCCTGCAAATAATTCCACACATGGGGCACTGGCACCAATGCCGCCCCCAAGCCCATGAGCGCGGCATTACAAATCGCTTCCGGATCATTGAGGATTAAGCGTGCCTTGGGTTCAATCAGCATTTGTTCGTTTTGTTTATCGCGCAGCTGCCAAGGTTGGATGCGCCCCGTGTTAGACGAGCGGCGCACGATTGCATCCCAATCGGCAATATCATCCAGAGTTTTCGGCAGTTTTTTATCGGTCAAAAATTGTGGCGATGCCACCAACACCAGATGCGGGCGAGCCAGTTCACGGGCGACCACACCGCGCGCCAGTTCGATACCGCCGCCAATAGCCGCGTCGATCCCTTCGTTGATCAGATCTACCTGCCGGTTTTCAAAACGCCAATCGGGTTGGATATCCGGGTAGCGCAGCATAAATTCCGCCAGCAACGGCAAGATGTATTGCCGCCCGAATCCAAATGCGAGACTGACTTTTAATGTGCCCGATGGCTGACCTCTATGCCGGCTGGCATTGGCTAATGCAGCTTGTACCGTCTCCAACCCACCGCTGACTTCAAGCAAGAGCGCCTCACCTGCTTCGGTCAACGTCAGCTTGCGGGTGCTGCGCTGGAACAGACGCACACCCAACTTGCCTTCCAAGGTGGCGACATTTTTACTCACTGCGGCAGGTGTAAGCCCTAGTAAACGTGCGGCGGCAGAGAAGCTACTGGTTTCGGCACTGCGCACAAAGGATTCGATACTGGCCAGGGTTTCCATTCATGCCTCACTCTATCTTCAACTTTTAGTTGAAAATGATTGTACAAACTACCGGCTACTTGTAAAGCAATAAAAGTAACACACTGGCTCCGTGATGAAGATTTAGCCCAAACGACAAACCCAAACTAATTTACCGGAGCAAAGATTATGAGCACTCAAACCAACACTTCAGTTCAAACCACTTCAACTCAAGCCACTTCAACTCAATATGGCCAATCTCTGGCAAATAAAGTTGCCCTGATTACCGGCGGATCACGCGGCATAGGCGCGGCGACGGCTAAACGCCTCGCAAACCAAGGCGCAGCAGTAGCCATCACTTACGCCAGCAATAGCGCTGCCGCCGATGAATTGGTACAGGGCATTCGCAATAACGGTGGTAACGCCATTGCGATTAAAGCCAACAGCGCCAATGCCGATGAAATCCGCCATGCAGTAGCAGAAACGGTAAAACAACTGGGCGGACTGGATATTCTGGTCAACAACGCCGGTGTAGCAACCATGGCCGCAATTGATGACTTTGCAGAAGCCGATTTCGATCAATTGATCGCGGTTAATGTTAAGGGAATTTTTATCGCGGTACAGGAATCCATTCGCCACATGAAAAGCGGTGGACGCATCATTAACATCGGCAGCGTGAATGCGCAGATTGTGCCCTTCCCCGGCATGTCGGTATATGGCTTAAGCAAAGGTGCGGTTGCCACTTTCACACGCGGCCTCGCACGGGATTTAGGCTCACGCGGAATTACCGTCAACAATATTCAACCAGGCCCAGTGGATACGGATATGAACCCTGCTGACGGTGATTTTGCTGATACGTTACGCGGCATCATGGCGCTACAGCGTTACGGTAAAGCTGATGAGATTGCGGGATTGGTTTCTTATCTCGCTAGCGATGAAGCTGCTTACGTAACAGGTGCAAGCTGGAATATTGATGGTGGCTTTGGCTTGTAATTTTTAACCACCCGTTTCCACTGAAACAGAAAGCAAAATTGATAGCAAAAAAACGTGGCTCACTTGAAATAGTGAGCCACGTTTTTTTATTGCAAAGCAATTACACCGTTAATGTTTCTGCGCAAAGAAACGCTCGTAACACCAATTGAATAATGCAGGTTGATAAAGAATCCACCCACCGATAAAGCCAATAAAACTGCCCAGGATAATATCGAACAAGCGCGCATCCAAAAGTACATCAGGGCTAATTTTGACTGGTGAGGCTTCGGCAAATAAAACAGTTAACGGGGTAATAAAAATAACAGCCAATCCATAATTACGTACCACCAAAAATTCGATGATAAAATTCAGGACTACAATCACTCCCACCATTTCCCACGCATTTAATTGCAGCTTAAAAATGCCCCACGCCAATCCCATACCCAACACAGTACCGACAATGCGATGAATTTTACGGTGCCATACCATTCTGAAACTGACGCCTTGCATAATCGCAGCGGCAGAAATGGGCACCCAATAAGGATTATGCAAACCTAACAGCAATGCAATTAAGTAGGAGCCGCCGACAAAAAATCCAATGACGGTAGCCTCCATCACCAATATCGATGTGCGCATTTCCTGTTGCACATCAGGCACTATAACTGCCACTCTGCGAATCGCCCACAGACTGTAAAAGAACACCATTAAGCAGGATAAAATTCCACCGAGCGTCATCAGGCCCACTCGCATGGGCAATACAGCCAAATCAAATGGCAAAGTAATTCCCATCACCGTCACTAAAATAAAAAAGAAACTTGCCGGCGGCGGCATGGCATAGAGGCGGGTAATAAAAGCAGCAAGCTGTGCAACAAAAGCCAATACAATTGCGCCCAACCAAGGCGAAAAACCCACACTCAAGCCCAATGCAAAACACACTGAAAACCCAAACGCGCACACCACCATAGTCGCCATGCGATGGGGAATACTGGTCGGGCGAATATACAAAAATACCATTGAACCCAAGCAACCGATAAGCCCCAAATCCAGCCGTTCGAAATAAGCGCCTAATAACGCCGGAATGCCAACGCACAGCGATGCCATAAAGGGAACATGCCAAGGCCGATTTGCCTTTTTTAAAGCGAGCAATTGTTTTAGATGTCGTAACACTATAAACACAATCAATATTCCTGCTTAAACAAAACGCATCCGCATTACTTTTTTTGTTGGTTTTGCAAGATCACGCGAGGCTCAGCGACTGGCACCAACTTTCCATCACGCAATTGAATTGCCTGTGATGCACCCATCGTTGGCCAGACTTTTAAGTCGTGCCCTTTCTTCTGCAATGACTGCTGGATTTCTGCAGGCATAGCAGCCTCTACGAACAACACATTTGGATTCCATTGCTGGTGAATACGCGCTTGCGCCATGGCTTTTTCAACCGGCATGGAATCATTCAAGGAATACAATAAGGTTTGCACAACTTGCGAAATAATTGTCGGGCCTCCAGCAGCACCGAGTGCCATTACCGGCTCATTATTTTTAAATACCAATGTTGGGCTCATGCTCGATAATGGACGCTTGCGCGCTGCAATTGCATTCGCATCAGAACCCACCAAACCAAACGCATTGGCAGCACCGACCTGTGCAGAAAAATCATCCATCTGGTTATTCAAGACCACGCCGGTTCCCGGAATCACTACTTTGCTACCAAAACTGGTATTCACCGTCGAGGTAATTGCCACCCAATTGCCATCCTTATCTGCAGCAGCGATGTGCGTAGTGTGTTTGTTCATCAGATGTTGGATATCCACATCGGGATTACCATAACTAATATCGCTAGTAGTTTTGTCGAGGCTGATTTTTTTAGCGATGGTTTGTGCGTAACGTTTATCGGTAAGCGCGAGCGGTACCTTGGTGAAGTCACCATCACCCAACCAATAGGCGCGATCAGCAAAGGCGAATTTCATCGCCTCGGCAATTAAATGGTAGCGCTCAGCAGGCGCTAACTTATCCAAATCAAATTGCTCAAGGATATTTAAAATTTGCGCTACATGGATACCACCGGAGCTAGGTGGTGGAAATCCATAAAGTGTATAACCGGCAAATTCCGATACTATCGGCTTGCGCATTTTAATTTGGTAATTGGCGAAATCTTTATCGGTGATAAGGCCACCATTAGCTTTCATCCAACGCCCGGTTTTTTTAGCGAAGTCCCCTTGATAAAAATAACGTAGCCCCTGCTTGGCAATGGCACGATAGGTTCCCGCTAAGTCTTTTTGCTTTAGCGTAGAAAATGCAGGTAGCGGTTTTTTATTTTCGTCCAAATAAATAGCCGCACTGTCTGGAAATTTAGCCAGATTTCCTGCAGTTGCTGCGATGCGCTCCGCTAATGCGGGCGAAATAGAAAAACCCTTTTCAGCCAAATCAGCTGCGGGCAATACCAGATCGCGAAATTGCAATTTCCCGCCCAGTTTTTGCAATCGATCAAAAGCGGCAACCGAGCCTGGAATTCCCGATGCAAGAGCCCCCGTCCGACTTAATTCAGGATCTGCTTTGCCATTCACCACAAACATATCGCGCGATGCCGCCGCTGGAGCCATTTCGCGTCCGTCAATCGCCAGAATTTGTCCATCAGCTAAACGCACAAGAATAAAACAGCCGCCACCAATTCCAGAATTGTGGCCATCAACCACACCCAGTGTGAAAGCGGCGGCGATCGCAGCGTCAATTGCATTGCCGCCGCGCTCGACCACTTCCATAGCGATTGAACTCGCGTAAGGATTTACGGTGGCGACTGCAACACGCCCGTCAGGACTGGTTTGCGCATAATCACCGGCAGCAAATACCAGCGGACAATAAACAAAAGCTGCAAATAAAATGACCAACTGTTTCATGGAACCAACCAACGTAATGTGAGATAAAAGCCAATCTACTATCCATTGAGGGCTACGTGAGCATTCAACTACAAGCGCGCAGGCTATAGATATAGGACTATAGCGCATTGAAGATCGAGGGCAATGCTATTAATGTACTGAATCTTCCCGGCACCAATAATAAAGTGATTTAACCATCCATCACCAACAGGAGTTTTATTATGCGGTTAATGACAAGGTTATGTCTGTTCGCGAGTGGCGCATTAATTTCGCTACCCTCCATCGCAGCAGAAGGAATGTGGACACTGGACAACCTGCCACTCTCCACATTGGAAAAAACCTACGATTTCAAACCTTCACAAGCATGGCTGGATAAATCCATGCGCGCCTCGGTACGTTTAGCGGGCGGATGCTCAGGCTCATTTGTGTCTGCGCGAGGATTGGTGCTGACCAATCATCACTGCGTGGTGGGCTGCATAGAAGATTTATCCAGCCAGTCACAGGATTTGGTCAATAACGGTTTTCTCGCCAAAAACACCAGCGATGAAAAACAATGCCCAGGCATGGAAGTTAATCGGCTTGAAAAAATTGACGATGTCAGTGCACGCATGCAAAAAGCACTTGATGGTTTATCGGGCAAAGCGTTTGGCGATGCAAAAAAAGTGGAGCAATCACGCATCGAAAAAGAATGTGTTGGTGAAGCTGGCGATCAACGCCGCTGCGATATTGTCGAGCTGTACGGCGGTGGCCAATATCATGTGTACCAATACGCGCGCTATCAGGATGTGCGTCTGGTATTTTCTCCTGAATATGCTTCCGGATTTTTTGGTGGCGACCCCGACAATTTTAATTTCCCGCGCTATAACCTCGACATGAGTTTACTGCGTGTGTATGACAATGCGGGAAAACCAATCGCCAATAAAGATTGGTTCCAAATCAATCCCAAAGGTGCGCAAGATGGCGAGCTGGTAATGACACTCGGCCACCCAGGTTCGACCCAGCGTTTATTGACTATGGATGAGCTGGAGACACAACGTGATGTGGTGCTGCCATTCCGCTTGTTAGTCTCATCTGAATATCGCGGCCTCTTGTTGCAATATTCAGCACAGGGCGCGGAACAAGCGCGTATTGCGCAAACAGAATTAACTAATGTTGAAAATGGAATCAAAGCGCGCACCGGAATGTTTCAGGCATTGTTATCCAAAAATGTCATGCAACAGAAACGCGAACAAGAAAGTGCGTTCCGCAATTGGGCGACGAGCGATGCAACCCGCGTAAGCACTTACGGCGATCCATGGAAAACCTTGAGTGAGGTGCAAACCAAATGGCGCAATCTCTATGTTGACTACATGATGGTAGAGACAGGTTTTGGTGCAATGTCGCAACATGTTATTTGGGCGCGTACATTGGTGCGCGGTACCGCAGAAAAAGAGAAGCCGGACAACCAGCGCTTGCGTGAATTTTCTGATGCAAGCCTGCCTGCGGTGCAATCAGGATTATTTGCAGAATCACCTTTATATCCGGATTTTGAACGGATGAAACTAGGTTGGTCACTGAGCAAGCTGCGCGAAAAATTGGGCGTGGATAATCCCGCGGTAAAGCGCATTCTCGGCAAGCAATCACCAGAAGCATTGGCAAATGACATAGTATCAAATAGCAAATTGGGTGATGCTGCTACGCGCAAAAAATTATGGGAAGGTGGCAGTAATGCCGTAAAAGAGAGCGATGAACCTGCAATAAAACTGGCATTGTTAATCGACGAATACGCGCGTCAATTGCGCACTGAATACGACCACAACATCGAGCCAGTGCAAAAAGCGGCAGCCAACCAATTAGCAAAAGCGCGCTTTGCTTATAAAGGCACGCAGGTTTATCCGGATGCAACTTTCTCGCTCCGCCTATCACACGGAGTCATTCGCGGCTGGGATGAAAATGGCAAGACAATAAAACCGTTCACTGATATCAATGGATTGTTTGATCGCGCCACCGACTATGCTCCGTTCAAAATTGCGGATAGCTGGGGCGCAGCACAGAAAAAGCTAAATAAAAAAGCACGCTTTAATCAGGTGTCCACTAACGATATCGTCGGCGGCAATTCAGGCAGCCCGCTGGTCAACGCCAAAGGTGAAGTAGTCGGGTTGATTTTTGATGGCAACATCAAATCACTTGGCGGCACTTACTTTTTTGACGAGACCGTTAACCGCGCCGTATCTGTACATCCTGCTGCGATTAGTGAAGCATTAAAGCGAGTGTATAAAGCGGATCATTTAGTGAAAGAATTAAAACTGTAACAAGATTCAAAACTGGTATGAAAATAAAAACGGGTCCGATCATCTGCCCCGTTTTTTATTTGGGTGAATCCAGCTAAATATTGGATGCTGGTATTATCGGCAACTCAGCCATAATGTCGCTACTGGCAAGTTTGGTGCGCGCTTTATCACTCAGGTTTTGCAAATTTTCAATAACATCATTTGCCAGCCAGCGCACGGAAGGATCAGGATCATTCACCAGTGGCTCAACCAAGCCGATATGACTTTGGTTTCCGGTTGCACGCAATGCCAGCAGCGCATCGAGTTTTACACTATTGTTCTTATCTTGTAGCAATGGTGCAATCGCATTTGCTGCACTGACATGGCGAGTTTTCGCTAACTCGACTAGCGTTTTTTGTTGTACAGCAGGATCAGTGCTACGCAATCCGGTTTGCGCTTCAACAATTTGCTTTTCCATTAAACTGTTATCACCACGAGCAGACGCCACCTGCGCAACAACCCGTTTTAAATCCGGATTGGTCTGGCTGCCGTAGATTACCGCCAATTCATGGTCGGGCAACACTTCGCGGCTCTCAGCCAAATCGAACACACTTTTACTCACTATTGCGATATTTTCCACACTGGAATTGCCAGCCAAAAGCTCATTCACCTTCACCGAAAAAGACCGTGGATCACGATCAGATAAAGTGACCAGGTCTTTCAAAATTTGCTCCTGCGGTGTGGGATTACTCATACCCAATGCTTGATTGGATTCAGCCGTTTGATTGTCACTGCCCTTCGATGCCACATTGGCAGAAGCGCCAGCCAGCTTATTAGATGCAACTGTATTTTCAAACCCAAACATTCGCACATTAACTAATTCGTCATCTTTTTGGGCGAGTAGCAACTCCAGCTCCTGCACTTTATTTTCCAGCATACTGATGCGTTGTTGCTCACTGTCGTTATCCGCAAACAATGAAATTGCACAATAAGTGATAGTTGCACCGATCAATGCGGACAACATATTTTTTGGTGAGATTTTTATAATCGTGTTCATTTTCTCTGCTCTCATTATTATTGTTTTATTTTTGTATCGCGTTAAAAAAGGGGCAGATCGCCTGCCCCTTTTTGTCTTAGTTAAAGATTGCCGTAACCAATAGCGCCGTTACAATGCAACCACTCGCTCATGCCATTGCCACCACCACAAGCACCACTTTGGTAAACACCGGTGTTGTAGCTTTGCGCTTCTGATTGACGCACGCTGCCGTTCACACTGATGTAATCCACTTGTACGTCGCGACCGGTTGCGTCGTTGGTGTATTCCACTAGCGAACCGCCAGACAAGCTCGTTGTTGCTGTGTAATTAGCCATATTGGTAGTCAGGGTCCAGGTTTGCACCAGAGTGTTATTTACTTTGAGGCTAATGCTTTCCTGCCCCGTTACACCACGTGCACGCACCACTATTGTTTTGCTGCCAGTCGATGGGGCCGAACTTGAACTACCGCCACCACTGCCGCTGCCAGCACTTACGGTGATATCTGAAGAACCGGTGCTTTGATAACCCTCTGTCGCTAACACCTGATAATTATGGTTACCCAAATTCAAACCTTTGCTCGCCCAGAAATTAACGTGGTTAGCAAACGTGATGGTGCCCGAAATATTACCGAAACCTTTTTTAGGATTTCTCACACTGAAGTATTGGTAGAAAGTTTGGTTACCATCGATTGAGGGTTGGTTTACACGCTGGCAACGACGCACGTTGTAAGTAGCACCATCACTTTGGAAACTGCCGTAGTCAGTGCCGCCGGAACAGCTTGCGGGATTGTATGAACCGTAGCTCTCGATAATGTAGTACTCAATCAGCGGGCTTCTGGTCCAACCATAAAATGCCAGATAAGAATTTTGGCTGGCACTCACGCCGTAATTGCCGGAATAGCTAACCACTCTTGAACTCGTCCCCGGATTCCAACCTTTTCCGCCCACCCAGTTATTGGTGCCGCTAGTCCATTGCGAGGTGTAACGACCACCCGACTGCAATGTCATCGATGCGTTGCCGGAATCTTTCCAAAAGGTGTAATAAAAACCGTTGTTGGTGCCAGTTGAGTTAGACGTTAATGTCTGCGCGCTTACTGCTGTTGCACACAGAGCCGCTGCGCCAATAAGCGCGGTAAATATAGTTTTGCCGGTGTTGGTTAATTTCATTATTAGACTCTCTGAATTTAGCCTCGCAACCAATACCACCTATAGAGGAGGAAGGACTGTTGGAAGGTTGATCCTGCCCATTGCAAGCAGGGGTTCATCGAGCGCCATACAGCATTGCTGTTATTGTTAAAACGGCGTGGTCGCTCAACGTATACTTGTATACATCTTGATTGATTTATTGTCAAACAAACCATAAGCATATAGTCACAAAAACTATAAATTGGATTTTTATAGCGAATCCGCAGGTTTCGAGTCACCTAAAGGATTTAAAAACAGATCGGTGCTACACCAACCAATCAGGCTGGTGCATGCAATAATTCAAAGGGGGAGATTAAGGAGGACTAATTATCGAGCTTATAGGCGAGGACTTTATCGATACGGCGACCATCCATATCGACGATCTCCAGCTGCCAATTCTGTACAACTGCTTTGTCGCCAGTGGCGGGCATGCGCCCCATCACCAGCATCATTAAACCATTAAGGGTTTCGTAATCGCCCTCTTGTGGTAGGCCTTCGATTTCAAGGCAATCTTTCAAGTCCACAATCGCCAACATGCCATCCAGCAACAGCGATCCATCATCGCGGCGAATAATGTAAGCGTCTTCGCCCTCGCCCATCACAAATTCACCGGTGAGCGCTTCCAATAAATCTTGCAGCGTAACTATGCCTTTAAGATCGCCGTATTCGTCGACCACAAATACCATTTGGCTGTGCGAGGAACGGAAGAATTCCAGCAACTCCATCCCGGTTAAGGATTCCGGCACCACATGGCAAGGCTGCGCCATTGATTCCAGATCAACCTTACTGCCGCGAATTGCTTCTGCCAATAATTCTTTCGCATTAATCACACCGACGAGGTTGTCGATTTGTTTAGCGCAAACCGGAAAACGCGAATGCGGCGATTGGGTAACGCGCTGGTAATTTTCGTCGAGAGTTAAAGATGTATCGAGATAAATAATATCGGCACGCGGAACCATCAATGACACTATGCTGCGCGCTTCCAGACGCAATACATTTTTTACCATCGCATGTTCTTGCTCTTCAATCACACCTGAGCTTGAACCTTCATCAAGAATTGCGTGTATATCTTCCTGGGTAACTTGCGAGCTTTGCATCTGATGAAAACCGAGCACTCGCATTAACGCGCGTGTTGAGCCCGATAAAAAATATACGAAGGGTTTGGTGATGATCGCGAGAAGCTGCATCGGTTTGGCAACATAACAGGCGATGCGCTCAGCGCTGATTTGGCCGATACGTTTAGGCACTAATTCGCCAACTACGATAGACAAATAAGTCACGACAACAACAACCAGGATAGTGGCGAAGTTATCGCTAAAGTGCACTGGCACACCGAAAGTTTGCAGCCACAACGCGAATGGTTCAGCAAGAATCGACTCACCGAAAATACCGTTCATGATACCGATGGAAGTAATACCGATTTGGACAGTAGATAAAAACTGGGTGGGATCTTCTGCTAGTTTTAGCGCAGCTTTAGCTGAACTATTGCCCTTGCTGGCGAGCGCCATCAAGCGGGATTTTTTTGCGGTAACGATGGCGATTTCCGACATCGCAAAAAGGCCGTTCAATACGATCAGGCCAAGCAATATAAAGATTTCCATGGGGTCCTACTGACCAAAGCGCATGTGCGCGGGACGCCGAGTATAGCATTGGCTCTCTCCTGCAAGACCAGTTTTACTGACGACAATTGTTACAAGCGAAGAAGTTTTATGCGTGATTGGCGCGTAATCGATTGCCTATTTCAATGAGAAATATTATCATTAGCGCAAACTTATTATTCACAGTTCCATTTAGATTCTCATAGCAGTAGCCAATGCAATCCAAACACTCTCCGTTAATTTCCTTATTGATAGTCATCGGCGCACACGCCGCTGTATTTGCTGTCGTGCTGTTGGCACCATCCGCTCCCAAGCCGATTGAAATTGTAATGCCGACTATTCAAGGGACAATTGTGATGTCCCAGCCTGAAGAAACTCCGCCACCGCCGGAACCACCACCACCTCCGCCGCCGGAACCAAAGCCCGAACCGAAACCTTTACCCAAACCGCCGCCTAAAGCACCACCATCAGAGCGAGCAGTAAAAGCGCCGGAACCACCGCCGCCGCCACCCGTACAAGAACCAGCGGAACCAAAACAGGCCGAGCCTGTACCGCAACCCGTTTTACCACCGCGCGCCGAAGCGGGCCAATTAAGTAACCCGGCACCGGTATATCCAAACTTGTCGCGCCGTTTGCGTGAAGAAGGAATAGTAGTGTTAGAAATTCTGATCAAAGCTGACGGCACTGTTGGCGAGATCAAAATTAAAAGTTCCAGTGGTTACAAACGCCTGGACGATACCGCGGTAAAAGCTGTGAAGCAGTGGCGCTACCATCCGGCCACACAAGGCGGTAGCAAAATAGATTTTTGGTACGAACAACCCGTTGAATTT
>Ga0247822_10001665_pt1 | contig 13770 bp, 4 predicted proteins | sample 13C_Cellulose_Da_FD_192423 | JGI IMG/M metagenome (GOLD analysis project Ga0247822, IMG submission 192423) | Soil microbial communities from agricultural site in Penn Yan, New York, United States - 13C_Cellulose_Day30 | ecosystem: Environmental > Terrestrial > Soil > Agricultural land | place...
CGCGGAGCTGGTGCAGCTGCTCGAGGTACCAGACGCGCTGCTGCATCAGCGAGAGCGGCGCGGGATCCGACCCGCCGCGCCGCGGGATCGCCGGCGGCGCATCCAGAGCGCGCGTCTTGGCCGCATCGAGCCACGCCGCCAGCGACGCGACCGTCGGGTGCTCGAACCCGGCGCGCATCGGGACGGCCCGTCCGAGCGTGCGCGCGAGCTTCGCGGTCATCTGCGCGACCAGGAGCGAGTGCCCGCCGAGCGCGAAGAAGTCATCGTGGATCGACACGAGGGGAAGCGCGAGCGCCTCCATGTACGCCTGCGCGATGGTGCTCTCGGTCGGCGTCGCTGGAGCGACGACGCCTCCCTGGTGCGCGATGGCGGGGCCCGCCGGCGCCGGCAGCGCCCGGCGATCGACCTTGCCACTGGTGGTGAGCGGCATCGCCGACAGGGGCACGAACCGCGTCGGGATCATGTACTCGGGTAGGGTCTGCGCGAGGTGCGCGCGCAGGACCTCATCGGCCGGCGGCGCACCTCGCGATACGAGATAGCCGACGAGCCGCACGTCACCCGGGCGATCCTCGCGCGCGATCACCGCGGCCTCGGCGATCGCGGGGTGCATGCCGAGCGCGACCTCGATCTCGCCGAGCTCGATGCGGTAGCCGCGGATCTTCACCTGGAAGTCCGTGCGGCCGAGGCAGTCGATGGTGCCGTCGCTCCGCCAGCGCCCGAGGTCCCCGGTCCGATACATCCGCGCCTGACCATCGACGCGCGTCGGATCGATGACGAAGCGCGCGGCCGTGAGCTCGGGCCGGTCGAGGTAGCCGTGCGAGACGCCGTCGCCGGCGATGCACAGCTCGCCGACGACGCCGATCGGCACCGGCTGGAGATCGTCGTCGAGGATGTGGATGCGCGTGTTCGCGATCGGGCGGCCGATCGGGATCGGCTTGTCATCGCCGGCCACGCGATGAAAGCTCGACCACACGGTCGTCTCCGTCGGTCCGTATCCGTTCCACAGCGCGCCCACGCGCGGCCGCAGATCAGCGGCGAGGTCGGGCGGCATCGCCTCGCCGGTGCAGATCGCGGTGACGTTCGGCGCTCCGTCCCAACCGGCGGTACGCAACAGGCGCCACGTCGCGGGGGTCGCGTCGATGAACGTGACCCGCGCGGCCTCGACGAGCGCGCGGAGCCGCTCCCCGTCGCTCGCCTCCTCGCGATCGGCGAGCACGATCGTCGCGCCGAGGACCAAGGGGAGGACCAGCTCGGAGACCGCGATGTCGAACGCCAGCGTGGTCACCGCGAGGACGCGATCGCGCTCCGTCATCCCCGGCGCACGCGCGACGCTCGACATCAGGTTCACGACGCTGCGATGGGACACGCACACGCCCTTCGGAGTGCCGGTCGAGCCCGAGGTGTAGATGACGTACGCGGTGTCCTCCGCGGTGCCTGCATCGGCGCACGGGTCCGTGGGGACGTCCGCCCGCGGGACCTCTTCGAGCAGGATGGTGCGCGCGTCGCCGAGGGTGCGTGGCGAGCGCGCGGCGAGCGCGCGCGAGGTGACGACCGCGGCGATCCGCGCGTCCTCGATCATGAACCGCAGCCGCTCGTCGGGCAGCGCCGGATCGAGGGGAACGTACGTGGCGCCCGCGGCGAGCGCTCCGACGAGGGCCGGCAGCAGCTCGAGATCGCGCTCGATGAACAGCCCGACGCGATCGCCGGGACGGACGCCGGACGCGCGCACCGCGGCCGCGATCGCGCGGGCACGCCGCGCCAGCTCCGCGTAGGTCAGCACCTCATCGTGGTGCTCGACCGCGACGTGCTCGGGCACGCGACGCGCGCTGGCGAAGACGAGCTCCTCGACGCGTGTGGTGCGCGGGTACTCGGTCTCCGTCTGGTTCCACTGCGCGAGCAGGCGGCGATCCGCGTCGGAGAGGATCGGCAACCTGCCGATCGGCTGCTCGGGGTCGGCGACCGCGCCGCGCAGCAGCATCTCGAACGCGGCGAGCCACCGCGCGATGGTGGCCGCGTCGAACACGTCGCGGTTGTACTGGCACTCGAGCCGCATCCCGGCCCCGGTGTCGACGGCGTTGATGAACAGCTCGAACGTCTCGTGCAGGCGCGGGTTCGTCGCCAGCTCGAGCGCGATGCCGGGCAACCCGTAGCCCTCACCGGCGAGCGCCTGGTCGATGTTGAACACCACGCTGATCAGCGGCAATCGGCTCGCATCGCGCGCGATCGGAAGCAGCTGGAGGATGCGGCCGAAGGTGACGTCCTGATGATCGTAGGCGTCGAGCATGGTGCGGCGGGCGGCCGCGACGTGGTCGGAGAACCGCTCGCTGCGGGTGATCCGGTTGCGGAGCGGCAGCATGTGGACGCAATGGCCGACGAGCCCCTCGAGCCCGGCAGCCGGCTGCCCCGCCGCCGGCACCCCGACGACGATCTCGGCGTGGCCGGTGAGCCGGTGTAGCAACGCGTCGAACCCGGCGAGCAGGGTCGCGAACATGCTGGCGCCGAGCCTCGCGCCCAGCCGGCGCACGCCGGCGACCAGCTCCGCGGGCAACACATGATCCTCGCGGCCCGCGTTGGTGGTGCGCACGGGTGGCCGCGGGTGATCCGTCGGCAGCTCGAGCACGGGTACGCCGTCGCGGAAGCGCTCGACCCACCAGGCCTCGTGCGCGGCGCACCCTTGCGCCGTGCTCGCGTACGCGAGGAACGACGGCGCGGGCTTCGGCGGTTCGGCGCACGCCCCCGTCGCGATCCCGTAGAGCACCGCGAGGTCCTTCACGAGCACCCAGTAGGACCACCCGTCGAGCACGATGTGGTGACCGGTGAACACGAGGACGTGATGGTCCGGGGCGAGTCGCACCAGCTCGGCGCGCACGAGCGGTCCGTGCTCGAGGTCGAACGGCGTCGCGACGTGCCGGCGAACGATCGCGGCGAGCTCGCCGTCGCGCTGCGCGGGCGCGAGCAGCGCGAGGTCGCGGAGCGGCACGTCGAGCTCGGGGACCGCCCCGGCGCGGATCGTGGTGCCATCCGCGTCGAACGTCGCGCGCAGGGCGTCGTGTCGTGCGGGCAGCTCGCGCACGGCGCGTCGCAGCGCGCCCACGTCGAGCTCGCCGCGCAGGTGGAGCGAGACCGACTCGTTGTAGGCGAGCGACGCCTCGGGCGACAGGCGATCCGCGAGCCAGATCTCGCGTTGCGGCTCGGTCGACGGCGCCTCGCCGCTGCCACGTGGTGGCGTGGCCGGGGGCGGCGTGCGGACCGGGAAGAAACCGCTCGCCTGCATCTCGTCGGCGGCGGCGCAGTACGCGGCGACGATCGCGGCGACGTCCTCGTCGCTGTGCGCCGTCGTGAGGAAGCACGGGAAGTTGTCGAGGATGTGAACGCCGCGATCGCGGAGCATCGCGTAGATCAGATCGCCGTAGGGGACCTCCTCGGTGAACACGTTTCGCCACAGCGACGCGAACGTCACGAGCTCGAACGGCGCACCGATGCGCTTCATGTAGCGGTTGATCTCCCCCACCATCGCCGCGGTCTTCGCGGTGAGCGCCTCCTGGAGCGCCGGGCCCGCGTCGCGCACGTGCTCGAGCACGGCGCACATCGCCGCGAGCGCGAGTGGATGACGGACGAACGTCCCGGCGAAGTAGGTGACCCCGACGGTCGGAATCGAGTCGTCGCCGAACTGCCAGTGCCCGCCGTCGAGCGCGTCCATGAACGGGCGCTTGCCCGCGATGACGCCGATCGAGAAGCCTCCGCCCACGACCTTGCCGTACGCCGCGAGGTCGGCCTGGATGCCGAACAGGCCTTGCGCGCCGCGCGGGTGCGACCGGAAGCCGGTGACCACCTCGTCCCAGATGAACACGATGCCGTGCTGCTCGGTGAGCGTGCGCAGCTCGCGCAGGAACGCGACGGGCTGGAAGTCGGGCCGCCGGCTCTGCACGGGTTCCACCACGATCGCCGCGAGCTCGTGGGCGCGCGCCCGCAAGATCTCCAGCGACTCCGGCGTGCCGTAGTCGAGCACGAGCACGTTCTGTGACGCCGACGGCATGATGCCCGGAGCGGCGGGCACGCTCTTCAGCTTGCGCGTACCGCGGACGATGACCTCGTCGAAGATGCCGTGGTACGCGCCGGTGAAGATCGCGATCAGGCTCCGGCCGGTCACCGTGCGCGCGATGCGCATGGTGCCCATGACCGCCTCCGAACCGGTGTTACAGAACGCCGCGCGGTCCGCACCGGTGACCTCGCAGAACAGCTTCGCTGCCTTGCCGGCGAGGACGTGCTGCGGCCCGATCTCGAACCCGCGGTCGACCTGGGCGTGCACCGCATCGCGGACGAACGCGGGCTGCCAGCCGAACAGGCTCATGCCGAAGCCCGAAAGCACGTCGACGTACTCGTTGCCATCGAGATCCCACAGCCGCGAACCACGCGAGTGGTCGATCACGATCTGGTACGTGAGCTCTTTGGTGAGCGGCCGGAACCCGTTGACCACGCGTGGGTCCGCCATGTGCGTGCGATGCTCGGTCGTGTAGGCCTTCGACTTCTGCGTGCGCTGGGTGTAGCGCGCGATGAAGGCGTCCAGCCGAGCGCGCTGATCGGGCGTGAGCTGGTCGGCGACGGTGTGGATCCGGGCGATCGCGCCGAACGCCTTCTTGACGTCGTAGGACACGGGGCCGGCTCCCGGCTCGTCGACGGGCGCGGCGGCCGGGGCGATCGCGCGCGGTTGCGCCGCTCCCCCGAGCACCGCGAGTTGCTGTGCCATCAGCGCGAGCTGCTGGTCGATGACGTGCCGCACGTATGGATCCGCGGCTCCAGCGGTGGGCATCACGGTCGGCATCCCCTGCGTCGGCATCGCGACCGGGGCTGCGCTCGCGGCCGCGGGCGGAGGGATGTCCGCGGGGAGCTGCTCGTCGAGGTGCTGCACGAGCGCCGCCAGCGTCGGATAGCTCTCCATCACCTGGCGGAACGTCACCTTGACGCCGTGCGTGCGTTGCACCTGGAGCGCGAGCTGGGTGAGCGCGAGGGAGTCGAGGCCGAGCTCGAGCCAGGGCGTGGCCGGCGCGGCGCCGCTCACGTCGAGACCGGAGACCTCCTCGACGAGCTCGCACAACGACGCCAGCAGGCGAGGCCGCCGATCCGTCGGCGTGCTCGTCGGGGCGGCGCTCGGCACGGGGACCGCCGCGGCCACTTCCACGACCACCGGGGCGCCGTCGACCGGCGCATCGACCCAGTGACGCGTGCGCTCGAACGGATACGCCGGCAGCGGCACCCGGCACCGCCGCTCGCTGCCGCGATACCCCGCCCAGTCGATGGTGGCGCCGAGCGACCACACCTGGCCGAGCGCGGCTGCGATCGAAGCGGGCTCGCGCTCGGCGTCATCACCGAGGCTGGGGATCGCCGCCGGTAGCGCGCGCTTCCCCGTGACTGCCTGCCGCGCGAGCGTCGACAGCGTCGCGCGCGGGCCGATCTCGATCAATACGCGCGTGGGCTCGGCCAGCAGCGCGGACGCCGCGGCCGCGAACCGCACGGGTCGGCGCAGGTGCTCGGCCCAGTACCGCGTGCTCGTCGCCTCGGCGTCGGTGAGCCAGCGCGCGGTCACGGTGGACATGATGCGTAGCTTCGGCGGCGCGAGCCCGACCGCCGCGATCCGCGCGGCGAGCGGCTCGATCACCGGCTCCATCATCGGCGAGTGGAAGGCATGGGACGTGACGAGCCTGCGAGCCACGACCTCCGCCGACGCCAGCGCTGCCTCGAGCTCGGCGATCCGCTCGCTCGGGCCCGAGGCGACGCACAGGCCAGGCGCATTCTCGGCGGCGATCACGACCCCCTCGGGGAGCTTCGGCGCGAGCTCCTCGGCGGAGAGCCGGACCGAGAGCATGCTGCCCGCGGGGAGAGCTTGCATGCGGCGCCCGCGCTCGACGACGAGGCCGAGCGCGTCGGGCAGCGACATCACCTCCGCGAGCGCGGCGCACACCCACTCGCCGACGCTGTGCCCGATCAGCGCGGTGGGCTTCACGCCCCAGGCGAGCCAGGTCCGAGCGAGCGCGTACTCGAGCACGAAGATCGCGGGCTGCGTGTGGCTCGTCGGGACGAGCGCCTGTGGATCCTCCGAGAACAACACCTCCTTCGGATCGCAGCCGAGCAGCGGCTCGAGGATCTCGCAGCACTCGTCGTACGCGGCGCGGAACGCGGGCTCGCTGCGGTACAGCCCGAACCCCATGCGCACGTACTGCGAGCCCTGCCCCGGGCACAGCAGCGCGAGCTCCGGGACCTCCGCGCCTACCGTGCGCGTGCCGGTGAGCATCGGCTCCGGGGTCACGAGCGATCGCGCGGCCTCCGCCGCGCTCGTCGCGACGATCCAGCGGCGGTGCGCGAACCCGCGACGACCGGTCTGGAGCGTGTGGGCGATGTCGGCGAGCGGCTCGTCCGTGGTCGTCAAGTAGGCGCCGAGCTTCGCGCACGCTTCGGTCAGCGCCGAGGCGCTGCGCGCGGACACGACGAGCAGCTCGGCGGTGCGCGGCGACGGCGTCGAGCGCGCCGCGGAGGGCGCCTCCTCGAGGACGACGTGCGCGTTGGTCCCGCCGAACCCGAACGAGCTCACGCCCGCACGCCGAGGTCCGGCGCTCGCCGGCCACGGTGCCAGCTCCGTCTGCACGCGGAACGGCGTGCTGCGGAAGTCGATCTTGGCCGAGGGCGCGGTGAAGTTGATCGAGGGCGGCAGGGTCTTGCGGTGGAGCGCGAGCGCCGTCTTGATCAGGCTCGCTGCACCTGCCGCGATCACCATGTGGCCGACGTTGCTCTTGAGCGAGCCGATCGCGCAGAACCCGCGGTCCTGCGTGTGGCGGGCGAACGCGCGGGTGAGCCCTTCGATCTCGATCGGGTCGCCGAGCGGGGTGGCCGTGCCGTGCGCCTCGACGTACGACAGCGTGCGCGCGTCGATCCCGGCGAGGTCGTGCGCCGCCGCGATCACGGCCGCCTGTCCTTCGGGGCTCGGCGCCGTGAAGCTGGCGCGCTCGCTGCCGTCGTTGTTGATGGCCGCGCCGCGCATGATCGCGTAGATGCGATCGCCCGCGGCGATCGCATCCGATAGCCGCCGCAGCACGACCATGGCGACGCCGTCCGAGAACACCGTGCCCCGGGCGTCGACGTCGAACGTGCGCGTCTTGCCATCCGGCGACGCCATCGAACCTTCCTGATAGAAGTAGCCGCTGTTCGGTGGGCACGTGATCGCGACGCCGCCCGCCAGCGCGAGGTCGCAGCCGCCGGTGCGGAGGCTGTCCATCGCCAGCGCCGCCGCGACGAGAGAGGTCGAGCACGCCGTGTGGACCGCGACCGCGGGGCCGGTGAGCCCGAGCTTGTGGGCGACGCGCGTGGTGACGTAGTCCTTCTCGTTCCCCAGCATCAGCGCGAGCTCGCCGAGCCGCTGCGCGAGCTCGGGCCGCGGCGCCAGGTGGCGCTGGAAGTAGGTCGCGTTGTACATGCCGCCGAAGATCCCGATCGGGCCCGGGGACGTCTCCGGAACGTAGCCGGCGTGCTCGAGCGCATGCCACGCGATCTCGAGGAAGTGCCGGTGCTGCGGATCCATCAGCTGTGCTTCGAGCGGAGAGATGCCGAAGAAGCCAGCATCGAACAGCTCGACGCCGGCGATCACGCCACGCGCGCGCACGTACGCCGGATCGTCGCGCTGCACGCGCGGGATCGCCGGGTCGAGCTCGTCGGGTGCGAATCGCTTGATCGACTCGCGGCCGGCGCACAGATTGTCCCAGAACTGCTCGACGTCCTCGGCCCCCGGGAAGCGACCCGCGAACCCGATGATCGCGATCGGCTCGTCGCCGGCGCGGCGCGACCGGCTTCGCGGGGCAGCTGGCCTCGCCTCGAAGGCCCGGGCGAGCGCCGCCGGGGTCGGCGCCGCAAACAGCGTCGCGGGCGACAGCTCCGAGGCACCTAGCTCGCGCAGGCGTGCGAGCAAGCGCAGCGACAGCAGCGAGTCGCCGCCGAGCTCGAAGAAGCCGTCGAGCACGCCGACCCGATCGAGGCCGAGGACGTCCGCGAACGCGTCGCAGATCGCGGTCTCGCGCTCGTCGGCGGGCGCGCGATACGGCTGCGCGAGCTCGGGGCGTGTGGTGGTCGGCGCCGGCAGGCTGGCGCGATCGAGCTTGCCGTTCGCGGTCACGGGCAGCGCGGCGACCGCCACGAACGTCGCCGGCACCATGAACTCCGGCAGCAGGTCTGCGAGTTGCGCGCGCAACGCCACCGGCGACGCCAGCGCCGGATCGCTCGCGACCACGTACGCGACCAGCCGCTTGCCGGTCGGCCCGTCGTTGCGAACCGCCACCGCGCACGACGCGACGCCGGGCAGCGCCGCGAGGCGCGCCTCGATCTCGCCGAGCTCGATGCGGAAGCCGCGCAGCTTGATCTGATCGTCCGCGCGCCCGACGAACTCGAGCGTCCCGTCGGGCCGCCACCGCACGCGATCACCCGTGCGATATAGCCGCTCGTCGCCGTACGGGTTCGCCACGAACCGCTCCGCGTCGAGCTCGGGGCGCGCGAGGTAGCCGCGCGCGACGCCGAGGCCGCCGACATACAGCTCGCCGACGATCCCGACCGGCACCGGCGCGCCGCTGCGATCGAGCACGTAACACTGGGTGTCGGCGATCGGGGCGCCGATCGGGATCGGGAGGTCCGCGGGGAGGTCGTGCGGGATGCGATACGTCGTGGTGAACGTGGTGCACTCGGTCGGCCCGTAGCCGTTCACGATCTGGGTCGCGGGCAGCGCCGCGAGCGCGCGTCGCACGTTCTTCGGCGATAGCGCCTCGCCGCCGATGAACAGCTGGCGCACGCCGGAGAGCGCGGTCGGATCGTCGTCGACGACCGCATTGAATAGCGCCGAGGTCAGCCACATCGTCGTCACGCCGTGGGCCGCGATCGTCCGCGCTAGCCCGCGCGCCGTCGGGACCGCCTCGTCGTGAAGGACGCACGTCCCGCCGTGCAGCAGGGGTCCCCACAGCTCGAGCGTCGAAGCGTCGAACCCCATCGGCGCGGCGTGCAGCATGCGCGTCGCGGCCGACAGCTCGACGTACGCCGGCCGCCCGACGAGCCGCACGATCGAGCGATGTTCGATCTGCACCCCCTTCGGGGTCCCCGTCGATCCCGAGGTGTACATGACGTACGCGCACGTGCGCGGAGTCGCGCACTCGAAGCGTGGCAGCACCGAGGTCGCCTCGAGCTCCGCGTCTTCGACGAACAGCGTGTGCGGCACGAGCCCGATGACGGCGGCGCTACCGGCGCGGGACGTCACGAGCACGCGGGCGCCGGCGTCGTCGACCACAAACGCGAGGCGCTGCTTCGGGTGCGCCGGGTCGAGCGGCAGATATGCGCCGCCGGCCTTCAGGATCGCGAGCGCGGCGACGATCGCGGAGGCCGAGCGCTCCATGCAGAGCGCGACCGGCTGCTCCGTTCGAACGCCCGCGACGATCAAGCGCTCGGCGAGCGCATCGGACCATCGATCGAGCTCGCCATAGCTGAGGCACCCGCCGGTCCACGCGATCGCCGTGCGCTCGGGGTTCGCCGACGCCTGCTCGCGGATCAGCGCGTGGACCGTCGCTTCCTCGCGGTAGCGCACCGCCGTCTGGTTCCAGGTCTCGACGACGAGCGCGCGCTCGGCGGGCGTGAGCGGCGACACCGCTTCGAGACGCGCGTCGGGGACCACCACGCTCGCGAGCGTGGCGCTCAGCAGCTCCGCCAGACGCTCGACCGTCGCGCGCTCGAACCTCACCGTGGAGAACGTCGCGGTCGCGCGGGCGCCATCGACGCTCCAGCGCAGCGCGGGACCATCGGCGGCGAGCGTCGTGTCCGTGTCCATCCAGACGGCGTGCGAGGGGCCTGGCGCGGATGCTTCATCGGTCGCGCCTGCCTGCGCCGCGCCTGCGAGCCACGCCGCGACGTCGCCCGCGCGAGGGACGTCGATCGTCGACGTCGTGTCGACACCCGATGCGCGTCGGCGTCCGACCCGCACACGCTCCACCCCGCCGAGGCGCGCGAGCAAGAGCGCCCAGCTGGCTCTCCAGATCGCGCCGGCGTCGAGACCGGTGCGCATGGAGAGGGCTGCGAGCGCAGCGGCGTCGGCGGTGACGGTGACGGTCACGGTCACGGTCGGCTCACTGGGGCTGCCGCTGGCCATCGGTACGAGGTCGAGAAGATCGAGTGCGTCCGTCATGGCGCGGTTCCTTCGAGGTGCTGGATGACGACCTGCAAGACCTGCATCGGTACGACCATCGCGTTCAGCGCGGCATCGCTGTTCCACCCGGTCGCATCGGCGATCTGGCGACACCGTGCTTGCGGCCACAGCGCGCAGAGTTGCTCGAGCTCCGGGCCGGGTCGCGTCGACACCACGCTCACGTGGTCGGCGGTCACGGTCTCCGCCGCGAGATCGATCGCGCGCAGCTCGCACGCCATCGTCGCCGTGATCGGCGTGCCGCACACTTCGACCGGCGAACCGTCGGCGTGCGTACGCCTGCGCTCGTCCCACAACGAGCCGAGCTCGTGACGCATGTACACGTGATGCGACGTCGCTAGCTCCTGCATGTACGCCCCTCCCTCCACGACCGGATCCCACAGCACGAGGTGCCTCGCTCGCAACGCTCCGCGCGCGCACGCGAGCGTCGCGAGTGTCGCGCCGAGCCGTAAGCCCACGAGCGCGATCTGCGAGCTCCCGCTCGCATCACGCAGCGCCGCAGCGGCTACGCGGATGTCCTCGATCCACTCCGCGAGCGTCGCGTGCGTGCTGCTCCCGCGCGAGTCGCCGGTGCACGAGTAGTCGAACCGCAGCGTCGAGAAGCCGATGCGTTGGAGGTGCGTGGCGAGCACGCGAAACACGCGGTGACACCGCGCAGCCTCTTCGCCGAACGGGTTGCAGAGCAACACGGCGGTGCTACGTCGCACTATCGCCGGTGCGAGATGAAAGGCACCGAGCAGCTGCCGGTCTCCACCGAAGTACTCGACCCTTCCCCACGCCACGAACCACCATACAAAGGCTCGCGATGATGGCAACGCACGAATCCGCCGAGCTCGCCTGTTCTCGCGAAGAAGTCGTTCACTTCGGTACGGACCAGCAGGTGATGGGAATCATCTGCCGGCCCTCCCGCACCACGTCCACCTCGATCGTGATTCTGAACGCCGGCGTGCTTCACCGCGTCGGCCCGCATCGCCTGCACGTCAACCTGGCGCGCCGGCTCGCCGATCACGGCGTGTTCGCGCTGCGGCTCGATCTCGGAGGCATCGGCGACAGCGTTGCGTCGAGTGACGCACCGACGTTCCGCGAGAGCGCCGTCAACGACACGGTGCTCGCGCTCGCTGGGATTACCGAGGTCCGGCGCCACGTGATCTTCGGGCTGTGCGCGGGTGCGGATAACGCGCTCGCGACGGCGCTCGTCGACCAGCGAGTGGCGGGGGTCGTGCTCGTCGATCCGCACTGCTACGCGACCCTACGCGCACAGCTGCGCGAGCTCGGCGCCCAGCTGCGGCGGCGCGGGCCGCGCGCGCTGCTCGGGATGGCTGCCGTCGCGGCGCGGCGCGTGCGCGCAAGGTTCACACACGCTCACGCGCCACCGCCCGGCCGCGAGCCCCCGCCCGTCGAGACCTTCCGCGCGCAGCTCCACGCGCTGGTAGATCGCGGCGTCCGGGTCCTGGCGATCTTCTCGGGCATCCACGGTGCGAAGTACAACCACGCGGATCAGCTGTTCGAGCTGTTCCCCGAGCTCCGCGGGAAGGTGGAGCGTGCGTACTTCCCGGCAGCGAACCACACGTTCACCGAGCTCGACGCGCAGGCCCAGTTGATCGCCGCCGTCACGGCCTGGTTCACCGCCAGGTTCGAGTGAACATGTCGATCGCCCGGCAAGCCGCACGTGGCGTCGCATGGAACATGCTGCTCGGCGTCGGCTCGCGCATGCTCCAGCTGGCGGGGACGCTGATCCTGACCCGGTTCATCGCGCCGGATGCCTACGGTGCCGTACTCACCGCGTCGATCGTGGTGACCACGGGCGGCGTGCTCACGAGCTTCGCGTTCGGCCAGCACCTGATCGCGAAGCGCAGCTCGTCGCAGATCTGCGCCGGCTCGCGCTCGAGGCGCTCGGGCGCGGGTGAGCACGCTCTTGGGAACGTCAGCGCGCGCCGCGGGACAGGAGCTGGAACGTCAGCCGATACCGGTTGTAGTCACACGCACCACCGCAGTTGTCCTCGCCGGTCGGAGCTACGGAGATCCGGTAGCTCTGGTCTGCGGCCACGTTGGCCTCGAGGCACCGCCGGACGTCGCCGTCGTCGTCCGCATCGCCCGCGCACGGACCGTCCGCGGCGACCATCGCGCCGGTCCCGGCGTCGACGAGCGTCATCTGCAGGGGTGCGTATGCGAGCGGGAACGACAGCCGCACGTTGACCGAGCTCGTCACGCACGCGGCAGGCACGGCGACCTCGAGCGTGTCGCTGTCCGTGTCGCCGTCGCCGATGCACCCGCTGAGCTCGACCGGCACGGTCGCGCACAGCGTCGCCGGCTGCGCGGGCAACGGGGCTCCGCTGCACGTGTATGGCCGCGCCTGGCTCGACAACACGCACAGGTTGTCGACACCGTCGCAGACCTGGTCGTCCGGGCACGCCTTCTCGGGCCCGCACAGATATGCGCCGGACACGATGTCGGGGGTGCACGCCGCGGTCAGCGCCACGAGGAGCATCGTCGCGCGCATCAGAAGCTCCACCGTCCGCCGAGGACCGCCCCGCCCTCGGCCGGCGCGATCGTCGGCGCCGGCCCGCGGGGGATGATGACCGTGGTCTCCGCGGCGGGCTCGGTCAGCACCGCCGCCACGATCGCCGCGATCACCAACCCGCCGCCGACGCCGTACGCGATGGCCGCGCGGGTGCGGTTGTCGCCGGCGTTCTCCATGTTTGCCTGCCGGTCGGCGGTCCACGCCTTGCCCGTCGCGGTGTCCGAGGCCACGGCATTGGAGGCCTCGCGCGACTCGAGGTGGAAGTACACGCCCAGGCCGCCGACGAGCGCTCCGCCTCCCGCCAGCCCCGCGAGGAGCAGCCGGTTGCCGAGCGACCGCTCGGGCCGCGTGACGATCTCGATCTTGCGCTCTGCCTGAGCCTGCCCGACGAATCCGGCGACCAGCAGCGCCACGGCCACGTACCGCGTGCGGAACATGGGGGCGACCTTACATCGTGCTACACGCGGGGCGATAGCGCGATCGATGGCCCGCGGCCCCACAGGTCCGGCAGGGCATGGCAAGATGAGGTCGACCTTGTCGCGCCGCGCTCCTCGGTACCGCATCGATCTCGCCGCGAAGGCCCAACCGCTGCTCGGCGGTGAGACGGCCGTGTGTCGTACGATCGACGTCTCGGAGGTCGGGCTCTGCCTCGACACCGCGGCGTGGTTCCCGCTCGGCACCCGGATCTCGGTCTCGCTCTACGATCCTTCGAGCGGGACCGCGCTCGAGGTGATCGGAGACGTCGTGCGCGAGGCCACCTCGCCGAGCTGGACGCTCGGGATCCTGCTCATCGAGCCGCCCGACGAGTGGCAGAACATCGTCGCCGCCGCCCAGCGGAGCGCGGTGCCCGCGGACAAGCCGACGAAGCGGCTGCGCGTCCTCGTCGTCGGTGATGATCATCGCCAGCGCGGCGCGATGGCGCTCTACGTCACCAGCGGGTGGGACGTGCTGTTCGCGACCGACCCCGACATCCTCAACGAGGTCGCGAATCACAACATCGAGCTCGACGCCGTGATCGCGGAGCTCGATG
>Ga0247822_10001666_pt1 | contig 13767 bp, 20 predicted proteins | sample 13C_Cellulose_Da_FD_192423 | JGI IMG/M metagenome (GOLD analysis project Ga0247822, IMG submission 192423) | Soil microbial communities from agricultural site in Penn Yan, New York, United States - 13C_Cellulose_Day30 | ecosystem: Environmental > Terrestrial > Soil > Agricultural land | place...
CACGAAAACCACGAAATAAACCCCACAGAACCAGAAAACCCCCTACAACAACCACTAATCAACCACCTAACCACAGAAACCGCCAAACACCCCACCCTAAACTGGCAACTCACAGGACGCCAAAACAACATACTCATCATCAAAGGCCCCCAACGCTACGCCCACTACTACATCTGGAACGACAGAACCCTAGTAACCCTCACAGAATACCAAATAATCCCACCAAACCAAAAAACCATAAGAATGAACCAAATAACCCCAAGCACAGAACTATACAGAGCCACCCACCTATACGCAAACCCAAACTTCCTCACAGAACTAAACCAAACAATCCCCCCAATAACACAAACAACCTAACCAGCAGAAAAGAGAAAGAAAAAGACAAAAACCGCAGAAACCCACAACAAACGATAAACCCGAGCCTTTAAAAACCACAACCGACAGAAACCCACTAAAGAACGCTCAATAACCTGAAAACCTCTAAGAATCTAAAAGCCCACACCTGCTCCAACTCACCATAACCACACAACCACTAGAAAAAGAAAAAAGAAACCACCAGAAAAACACCAACACCCTCTAAAATCCACACAACCAAAAAGAAAAGAAAAACCACACACAAAATAAAGAAAAAGACAAAAAACCCAAAAGAAAAGAACAAAATAAAGAAAAAAGACACCACCAAGAAAATCAAATAATTAAAAACCACTAAGTGCCAATCAAAATTATATCTAGAAGAAATTTAAAGCGAGGAAGGGGGAGTTGGGGGTATGCCTCCGGCCAGAAGCCCTTCTACCGTATGTTTGACCGGACAGCCCCTCAGCACTAAAACAAGCCCACAACCCGCTCTAATAAGCCCAAAAGCACTTCCCGCAACCCCTAAACAGCCTCCAGAAGGCTCTCTAGCACTTCCAGGCGGGTTCTCAGCGGCCTCTAAACACTTTCAGAGGGTTTCAGAATGCCCTCAAGCATAGAATTCTTACTACTTGCAGCACTTCTAGAAGGCTCCAGTTAACTTTCAGAACCATTTGTGGCCATTTGTGACCCTTTGCAGGCGTTCCTCTCTTGGGAGCGATATGGACTCAGAGCGTCGAGAGGGCCTTCGAGCATAGGATTCTTCTATTCGAGAACTATTCAGAAGCCTTTCTGATGCTTTTGAGAGCCCTTCTGAATATTCTGAGGTATAGGATTCTTCTATTTTGAGGGCTTTTGGGGGGCTTTGGTGGCGTTCGGTGCCGTTCCTCTCTTGGGAGCGATATGGACTCGGCTTTTGTAATGAGTCGCGTTGTTAGTCTTTAATGGTGCTAGTTGGTTGTGACACGCTTGCGGAGGGCTAGCAATTGTGGATATTTTTGGAATAGGTCTAATACTGATATTGAGAAGTGGACTTCTGCTATGCAGGCTTCTTTGAAGGCGATGGCGAGGTTGTTGAAATGTGTGAGGGATTCGGGATCTCGCAGGTCTAGGCGTATACAGTAGTAGTGATTGGGGTGTCCATTTTGATATTCATTATAATGGAACTGTAGTCCCATGTTTTCAGGGAGTTCTACGGCGTATCTGAATTGTTGGGAGTATGGGTTGCCGTTAATGTCTGCGTGGTTGTAGGTGACTTTGACGATTTGGTTTTGTTTGTCGGCTTTGATGTTTGTGTAGAGGTTGAAGTTTTTGTATTGTCGGTATAGGCGTTTAAGAGTTTGGGTGATGGCTTCCAGGATTTCGCGCTGTTCCGAATATTGTGTAACTTGTTCTGGCCAGAATGTATGCACATTTCCCATAATTGTCTTGTGTCACCGTTTCCGTGGAGGAAATCGCCCGTATGTGAGTGTAGGACGATTGCTTTCATGAAGGTTATGAGGAGGACTTCGATTTTTAATAGGATGTTGGGGTCGTTGTAGTCGAAGTATTCGCTGGGTCCCATGGAGGAGGAGCCGCTTTTTAGGCAGACTTTTATTTTGTCGAAGAGTGGGAGGATGTCGAGTGCGAATTTGGCGGGTCTGTAGTGGAGTTTGAAGCCGAAGCCTGGGAGGTGGAAGAATTTTATTTCTTTGATCTTGTAGGCTTGGTTGATTTCTGTGGCGAGATTATAGTAGTGTTGTGCGATGGTGTCTAGGTCTTCGCTAGTGGTATTCATAATATTGGTGTGGGATTATAGTAGTGCTATACTAGAGGTCTGACGTTTCCACGGAGGAAATCGCCCGTATGTGGCGGACTTCGTCGATGAATTCTTGTAAGTGGTGGAGGGCTTTGGGGATTAATTCTGGGTCGCTGTAGGGGATGTTGTGGCAGTTGATGGCTTTACTCAAGTGTGGCTTTCTAATTTCTATATCGATGTCTTCTGCATTATAGTAGACATGGAAAGTCATGGAATTAAAGAATCCTCCTTTAGAGGAGGCTTTGAATGCTGGGTGGGTACAGTGGTAGCATACTTCAACTATTGGTCTAATCTTGTCGTATAGGAGTTGTCCTAGGGTTTCGGCGATTTCGCCGGGGATGCCAGGGAGTTGTCCTGCATATTGTGGCATGATTCATTTCCACGTTTATTTTATTTCCACGGAGGAAATCGCCCGTATGAGTCGACTCTATATGAGTCAGGGGTGTTTTGTCATGTAATTGAGGATGAAGTTCTTGATGGTGGTGAAGTATTCTGGATCGTTGATGGACACTGAAAGGTCAGGTTGGGTGCTGCTGAATGCTGTAGTGTCGGTGAGGTCGCAGGTGAACTCTCCGTCTTCTTTACCGAAGATGATTAGGCATTTTCTGAGGTGGAAAGGGAGTCCTGCGTGTCCTAGGTAATATGTGACGGGTTCACCGCTTGTGTAGACGTTATAAGTGGGGAGGGCTACTTTTCTGATCTCTTGGATGGTGAGGGTGATGATTTGTATTGTGTCGTGGACGCTTTGGGGGAGTTCTGCGGCTTGCATTATGTGTCAGGGGGAGTTGGTTTTGTTAAGTGGTATGGGTTTTGCTGTGCTGGGGGGGGTGGGTTTGAACTTGCAAAGTTAGAATGGTTGTGGTGATTGGTTGACTTGACTAGTGATCAGTAGTGAGCGTCCGATGCAACTTCCTAATCGTCAGATCATCTCGTACCATGCTCAAATACCGGTACAGTACGGCAATAAACTGTACAAAGTGAAGGCAGATATGGGGGATTATGCAACGGACGATGAGATCCTCACCGCTATGGCTTCCAAGTTGAACGTCTGCACTGCTGGGGAGGTTGTTCGCGAGCTTATCGATAATAGGGGCTCTGAGCTTGAAGGAACTGAAGTGGATGGGGCTCGCTGTTCCAGAGTTGGCGTGGAGTCAGTCCGGGTTAAGGATCATCCTTTCGATTCTATTGTGGCAGGGGATGCGGTTCTTGTAAAGTGATGTATTGAATAGTGCTTGCAGGTTGACGGCAATATAGTTGACGATTGCAGCGTTGATTGGCACAGCACTCTATGCGTCTTGATGACTCTCAAATTGATGCTCCCTCGTTGTCCCCACTTCTAATCGGGGTACACTACGCTGTTAAGCGGGAGATGTCTAAGCGACCTGCCAGCATTCGGAAGGTCGTTGCCAGGGGCTGCTTGAATCCTCCTGGGAATTTGTACAGGGAGCGCTTAGAATATTACCTGTCGGTTCCCTATAAGGAGCGTTGCTATCAGGTGAGTTTAACGCTTTATGCGATAGTCACGGATATAGCGGCGAGAGTGGAGTGCCATCGGCGGTATTTTGGGCCACGCCTGGGTTCGAAGGTTGTGAATCCGGAGACTTGGCATACTCCAGGTGGTGGGCATCATGCGGATATTACGAGTTATATGCTGGATGCGGCTGGCGGTGGGGTAAGGGATCGTTGTGAGGTGGATTGTAGGGAGCCGGATTCTTTGATAGTGTTGACTTCTTTTATCTTGGAGGCTTTTTGGACTCCGACGATTTTATTTGAGTCGGCGTACGCTACGTTTATGACTCGTCTGAGGACGTATGCTAGGACGCATGTGAGTCTTTTTCATCAGGGGGCTCGCAGCAATCTTGGGGGTTATTTGTTTCGGCAGAAGTAGTGTGGCAGGGTTGTGCGATCTGATAATTTGTGGGTTTGGGTTAACGTGGGGCGGTTATCTTGTCACAGGGTAGTGTGAGCGACCAATAGTATTGGGGGCTCTAGTGAGAACTATCTTCATACGAGGTTTCGCGATGGCTACGGACTTTTTCACGAAGAAGGTGGAGGGGGCTCGGAACAAGGCTGGGAAGGCCAAGAAGACGATCTTCAAGATGGTGGGGGGCACGATGCGAGCGATGCTGAAGCTCGTCAGCCTCGCCAAGGAGGCCGGAGATATCAAGGCGGAGATGGACCCTCTGAAGACGCAGGTGCGGGATGAAGCCCTGCGGATGTGGACCCAGCAGTTCGCCGAGCGGGGTGTGCAGCCGGAGCGTCCCATGGGTCTCCAGATCGGGGATACGGATGAATTGCTGACCCTTCAGGTCCAGGACCGTTCGGGGCAGTACAACATCGTGAAGGATCAGGAGCAGGAGATCATCGAGTTGATCGGCCCCGAGAAGGCGTCACAGATCATCCACGAGGAACTCCGGGTTTCTTTCGACCGGGAGCTTCTGGCGAATCCGAAGGTGGCGGAACTTGTGCGGCGGGCGATGAATGCTCTGGCGGGCATTCTCGTCCGGGACGAGGTGCTGACCGAGCCGGAGGTGGAGAAGCTTCTGGAGGTGAAGGTGGTGCGGACGTTCCGTCCGGGTACGATGGATCGTCTGCCTGATCTGGTGCGGGAGAATGGGGTGTGTGACGAGGATCGTCTGTACGATCTGGTGAAGGCGATGCGTTCGCACTTGACGTCGTTTGTCGAGACGTGAGCGTGTTGTGGTCCTGTCTGACTGGTGATGGCGGCTGGTGGGGGTGGTCCTCATCAGCCGCCTATTTCTGTGTTGGGCTATTTCTGAGCATATTGCTTTTCGCCACATCTTGGCGACCGATTACACTCCTTCCTTCTCTCCACTTAAAGTGCTGCCATGACTGTTGCGGAAGATGATATTAAGGCGTACGGCCGGGTTGTTGCGAGGGCTTTCCTGACTAAGGTCACGGTGCGGCAGGTCGTGGAGTCGGCGGAGGCTGCGGCGAATCGGCGGGCTTCGACGACGATTTATGCTGATCGTCCGGGCGGGATCTTGGGTGAGATTATTGTGCAGCGTTTGGGGCACTTTGTGGACCCTAGTTTGAATCCTTCCAATGGGATGGATGTTTTCGGTACTGGCAGTGTTATGGAGGATAACTGCCGGATTGGGGAGTCTTGGGAGGATCGGGTGAAGGAGGCGGCTCGTCAGATTGTTATGAAGGAGTGGAATCTGCCTGAGGATTATTGCCCGCATCAGATGGCGGTGCGGGAGATGGCGGGTCTTGTGCGGGCTCTTCGGAGTTTGAAGGGCCGCTCTAAGGCTGCGGAATTGTTTGAGGTTGTGCAGGGGGCTCTGCTGGTTGAGGAGGATTCGCAGAGGTTGCTTGCGGCTGGGGAACCTAGCAGCAACTTCTTGTTTGAGGATCGTATTGGTGAAATCATCCAGAAGGCTGGTTTCCCTGAGATCCCTGGCTATGACAAATCCGTCTGATTCTCTTGAGCCGATTCCGTCTGAAGAGCGTCCCGCTAGTGTGATCTTTATAGATCCTGAAGGGGGTCTAAGAGTTAGTGGTCAAGTTTTTGATGCGTCTATTCCTTTCCAGTGTGTGGCGGCTGAATATTTGCCGCTTTTGAAATTGCGGTATGGCGAGTCTTGGATTGTCTATGCTAATGATACGGGAGCGATGATAGCCGCGAAGGGCCATGGGCGTCGCATCATTTTCGACACGGAGTTATTGGCGGTCGTTGGGGGTGGCGGCAAGACGATGCGTTTGCAGTATAATGATCCGGATCTTATGGAGAGGGTCTTCCACTATCTGGATGATGTAGACCGAATTCCTGCGAGAGAGCTTGAGAGTTAGGATAATCTCAGAGTATTACAAATGGAAATGATGAGGCTTCATGATCGCCAGGAGGTTATAGAGGCTATATTGCCTGATTTTTATCGGTTGTATCAGAATGTTCAGGGGAGTTATGGGTCTAAGATGACGAATATTACGCCGCCTAATATTCACTTCCGTTTTTATGACACTAGTTTCGTCTTGAATGCTGAGCCGAGGCGTTTATCTCTAGTGAATTATCCTTCCAGTGTTGGAAGGATTCTTGTTGGGGCCTATGAGTACAATGATCCAGACTTTTTAGTGAAGATCCATGACGCAGTCAAGCGATACCACTAATGCATTGCTTGATGCGTTGAAGGCTCATTATACCAAGAAGTATTCTGTAATCGTTGACTATAATAAGCAAGGAATCAGCGTAAGAGAATGGTCGCATGCGGGGGTAGTGCATATCGCCATTCATCAGAATGGTAAGTGCGTCGTGCTATCCAAGCATCTAAGTTGGACGTACTCGGAAACCTTAGAGATTTGCGATCCTGATTTTATGGGGTCTCTTGATCATTCGGTGGAGCATCTCTTTAATACGGTAAAGAACTTGAATAGGAAGTCGAAGCCGATTACTGATATAAGCACTAAGACGATTCGTGAATAATGAGTAGTATTAAGGTTATCGCCGATGCTCTTATTGCTTATTTGGATAGTAAGCGGATACCTCTTTATATGGTAGAGGCTAATACCAATTTGGAGGTGCGATTTACTGTGTGGTCGGGTCCTTATATCATATACTTGAATGTAAGTGCTGCGGGGATTCTTGTTAGGTCTTATGATTTGAAGCCGGTTATTGTGGGGTTGTCGGACCCGGATGTATTTGACACAGTGTATGAGTTGATTAAACCGCCCGATTATGCTACCTGATCATGGAGGATAGGATGCGTTCGCTTTGTGCTATGCTACTGGCGATTTTCTTTGTGGCTTTTCTGGTTGGCGGTCTTGCGGTGGGTGTACTGTCTTGGCTCTCGGCTGCTGGGAGGGCTTATGGTGCTTCAGGTATTCCCCAGAGTATTTCCTCCGTGGAAATGAGATATGACTATTAGGCGTATTGCTCGCGATGCTGCTCTCAAGGCTGTGACTTCGGAGCATGTGGCGATATTGGATACGGTGGCGGAGACGATTTGCGGCCTCGGTTATACGATGGTGCCAGCCGAGATCGATCCTAATCTTCCGGATTACACGCTGTCGCCATTCATCGAGTTGTCTTATAAGAGGAGCCGCATCTTTTATAAGAATGACACCAGGACCTGTACGGAAGTCTGGGTGCAGTACGCTAAGAAGAAGGGCGAGACTGATTACAAGATCTTGCACGTTAAGATCTCAAAATTCGCAGTGGGGAGTGTTATTCTTGACCAGAATTTGGCTCCTGGGAAGGTCAAGGATAGTGCTCGTATTAATATTGGGTACTGTGCTCTCTCAATAGATCTGTTATGTGATGATGTCTTGGGTTTGATCGCTAAGCAGATTGGGATTGTTGAGGAGTATAAGCTGCGATATTGTGGGGCTGATGCTGTGGGGGTTTCTTACTATGTGGACCGTCAGCGGCTGTTTGATAATGATGCCTACCCGCATTTGAAATTCCGCTTGGGTCCGTATATGGTGCCGGAGACTATTAAAGTTGGCTCTACTAAGGGGGATCTTACCACTATTCCCATCGATGGTATTAGACAGACGACTAGTAGTATACAGTGATATAGTAGTCCCCTGAGGGGGATTGACGACTTGTAGGTGAAGTGTCACAGTTGAGCGTCAGAGAGACACTTCCGCCAAACTGCGAGATAGTCATGGTACTTGGTGCTGTTAAGATCGGTCCGGCCTTCTTCGCCAATGAGTTCCGGGATTATGCGGACTGGCGGTGGGCAATCATCCGGGAATTCGTCCAGAACAGTGTGGACGCTCCTGGTTGCAATGCGATCAACATTACCGTCAAGCTGGACGACGAGGGAGACACCATTCTCACGGTGGAGAATAACGGGGCTCCCATGACGGAAGAGACGCTCGTCGGGAAGCTCTTGTGCCTCGGCGAGAGCGGTAAGGGCTTCCAGGGGACGGTGGGTGGTTTTGGCAAGGCCAAGATCATCCTTTACTTTGCTCACAAGTCTTATACGATCTTCACTGGCGGTCTGCGGGTTCTCGGCTGCGGCGGGGATTATCAGATCGACAACATTGTCGGGAGTTATAAGGGGACCGCTTCGCGAGTCACCATTGCTGGGAACCATGTGGAGAAGCTGACTGAAGAGGCTCGTCGTTTCGCTTCTTTTATGCAGTGGAAGGGGACGCTGACGCTGAATGGTGAGACTCTGGCGACGAGTCTTCGGAAGGGGTCGCCGCGTCGGGAACTCCCGTTTGGGACGCTCTACACGAACAATACTGCTGAGAACAAGTTGATCGTTCGCATCGGGGGGATTCCGATGTTTAAGCAGTACATTTCGCTTAATAAGTGCGTGATCCTGGAACTTAAGGGGTCGTCGCTGGATCTTTTGACGGCGAATCGGGATGGTTTGCTGTCGAAGCATGGGCAGGTCTTGCGAGCTTTCTTGGATGAGCTTGCAGCAGACAAGACGTCTGCCCTTCGGCAGACGAAGTTGACGAAGTATGAGAAGTATGATGGGACTCGCCAGTCTCACAGCCGGGAAAAGAAGGAGGAGGAATCCAAGGTTGACAATGAATTTGTCGTTGTCACAAGTGAAGAGCCGACCGATCCGACGAATGTGATTGCGGCGGTGGAGGATACGGAGATTGCGACGGCGGCATTGATCGCTCGTGATGCGACTCCTGTGGAGCAGGTTCAGATTTCGGTGCCTGTGCGGGAGAACTGCTTGGGTACTGAGTTCATGGTGAAGAATGATACGGATTTGAAAATTCCGGAGTACTACAAGCCTGGGGATAAGTTCTCGAAGTATTCGGAGCGTTTGGCGACTTATTGGGGTCGGATTATGCTTCAGATGCATCGGACTTTTGAGGAGAAGTTGCCGGTGGGCTTGACGATCTTCTCGGTGGGTTTTGTGTTTTCGACGGATTCAGAGGCTGAGCATGAGGTGCATCCTCAATATGGCCGGATGTATCTTCTGAATCCGGCTAAGGTTGTGTCTCAGGTGAGTTCGAATTCTCGATCTTTCCGGAATCGTTACGCTTTGACACAGAGGGATCACTTGATTATGGTTGGGCTTCATGAGTTCATCCATGGTCTTGGGCATTCTTGGCATGATGAGACTTATGCCAATGTGTTAACGGACATGGCGGGAGTCGTCATGGCTAATCGTGCATCATTTAATTGGTGCTTCAAGTAAGGTGATTTATGGCTGATGGGACTTGCCTGGCCATTGGGTGTTCATCCCTTGCTGTGCGGGGGATGAATTGTCCGGAGCATGCGAAGGAGCGGGAGGCTCTCAGGCGGCAGATTCCGGAGAGTGATCATTGGTTGATGATGCTTATGGGTGTGGACAATATTCGCTGCGTTAATATGCAAGCGAATGGAACCCTGGCTCGGTTTCAGGCTTTTTATGAGGCTCATCGGGATACGGTGGTGCGGTATCGAGCTTTGATGGGCTTGGAGTCTCCTCCGGGTTTTTTGGAGGATCAGTATGGGGCTTACGTGAAGGCTAGGGCTTGCCAAAAAGAAGAGCAGGCAACTTTGACGGAAGAGAAATCATGAGTATTTGCCGGAAATGTAAGGCTGAATACGAACCCAAGAGGGATGCGACTTTTTGCGAGGTGTGTCGCTTACAATTTGAGGATTTAGTCAAGGACATGGGTTTGACTCCTAGTGGCACACCTGGCTATGTGGATGATGTGCCGACTTGTAGGGCGATCGATCCTCGACCCAGCAAGCATGGCCAGAAGTTGCCATCTCATATGGTGCAGTCTTTTACGACTAATTGTAATCTGATGGTGATGATAGTTAGGCCATTCTTGTTACCACGTGGCCTTGAAGTAGTTCAAGAGTTTTTGCAAGCGTTGCATGACTTTTATGCTGGGCATCTTCCTGCTGTTAGGAGGCTGCGAGCGATGTATGGTCTCCAGACAACTCCAGCGTTCGTTTTTGATGAATGGAATCGATTAAATCCTAACCATCAGGTCCATCCGCGTTTGTGACAGAAAACATGAAGGCCGAACATGCTACGCCGCGAGCTTCTCATCTGACGGATGATGTTGGGGAGCAGCTTGTTACAGCATTCCCGGTGAATCTTCCTCTTGAGGAATTCCCGGCGTTCATGGAGCGGCTGGCGGTCTGCGTGAATTTCTGTAAGGGACTCTCTAATCATGAGCTTCGGGGGTTGAACCTGCTGGAGCTTGTGGGCTATTGTGGGGTTAAGATGCCACCTGCTCCTAAAAAGTGCTTCTACTGCAAGGTCGAATTCCCGGAGCGGGAGGATGGCCCGCCTTTCTGCGATAAGCATCTGGAGGAGCATTCAAGCCTTCTTCAGCGTATGGGCTTAACGCCTGATTATCTCTTGCCACAGGAGGATCGTTATCGTGGTCTTCCTTTTCAGACGGGAATGACCAATCTGCCTTTGACGCAGATGATCATGAAGTACTCTGGGACAAAGATCGGGGTTGCCCGTCTCAAACAGCACCTGTTGGAGATGGATGCTTTCTACGAGGAACACTTGCCATTGGTGACGCAGGTGCGGGCTCTTTTCCATTTGAAGACGGAGCCGCATTTCTTTTTGAACAAGTGGAACATGGATAGTCCTGATTGTCAGGTATTTCCAGAGGGGAGTACTCCTGCCACAGGTGAGAATCCAGGAGCGGTAGGGACATGAGTGCAAATCGCAGAAATTGCCTGAAATGCGGGAAGGAATTCGAGACGCATTGGAATGGTAGTCTCAACTTCTGCGAAGAACATGAGGTTGAGCATTGTGCTTTGCTCGCACAGATGGGACTCGTGCCTGATTATCTGATGAAGGAAGACGAGAAAGACGCGAAGGGTCGTAGTAGAGACGACATGCAGGCTCTTCGCTCTTTCATGACGAATCACCATTTAATGCGGACTATCATTAGCCATACTTGGAATGGCAGTGCGGAGAGAGGCAGAATACGGTTGCTTTCGCTGGATGCTTTCTTCATGCAGCATCTGCCGGTGGTAACAAAGATCAGAGCTTTACAGAACTTGGAAACGGAGCCACATTTCATTCTGAAATACTGGAACGATAAGTTCCCTGAACGACAGGTATTACCAAGAGGCTCCAAGAATGCCATGCCCTAGATGCGGCCGAAAATTCCAGGGGATCTGTCCGAATTGCACGGAGACCATAAATAAGAAGATCGCCGAAATTAGGAAGAAAGCCAAGTGTGCTTCTCCGTCTGAAAGGGCCAAACTCCTGGAGGAGATCCAAAGACTCTCGGGCTTCCGGGTCAAGTAATGCCTGCAATTTACTTAGAAATCAGGGATGATCGCAACATCGAATATTGCCTCTGCTGCATTAGCACAATAGAGGAGATATCAGAAGTAATCAAAAAAGCCCCGCAGGTCGCGGAGCCTAAATTGCTCCAGCATAACCGGGCGAATGCTTATCACGCTTTGGGTCTGAGCGTACGTGGGTGGTTTAATTGGGCTCCTACGGTTGGCGCGTTGATCATCGCTGCCAAGCCTGCACTTTTTCTGCCGTTCATAGAGCCGATGGCTCTTAAGGGCGATATATACGACACCCGATGCGTGTTACAGGTGTCTGACTATCAGTGGGCTTTCGAGGTTTTGGATGATGAGAGGATGTTACATGATTTCAACTTTAATCCTTCAATAGTGTTCCTTGACAAGTACCCGGTGGAATGTGAGGTACAAGTTGCGGAGTTTATTTGATGTGTTGGCTGCGGGGTTGTGACAGTGCGGATGGGGTTTGTAAATAGTGGTTCGCGTTACATCCCATAGAGGGGTTGCCTAGTTTACGATCCTGTGATTGCTCGCCACAGGATGGTATCAACTTTCGCTCGCTTTACTTGGTTCTCTGTCCGGTTCTTTAGGGTATCCACCATGCAAGCTGCTTTCGATTTGTTCCCGTCCGCTCTGGCGGGAACGACCTATCAGGCGAGACCCTACCAGCATCGGATTGTTGGGAAGGTCGTTGACATGTTCAACGGCATCTACACGAATGAGAGGACGGGGGTTACTCCGCCGCGTGCGAAGTCCGTCATGTTGGAATCTCCGACTGGCTCGGGGAAGTCTATGATGGGGCTGACCGCCATCAAGATTCTTCAGACGCATTTCGACCCGGACCTTTTTGTCGCTTGGATGGCGATGCGGCGGGATCTGCTTCGGCAGATTGTGAGGGAGATGCACGATACGGGGATGCGTCTCAACAACTTCCATCCGATCTCGATGTTCGAGAAGGAGCCGCACGAGTTGATTGCGGCGAAGAAAGCGGGGCGGAAGATCGTTTTCGTGTCGGACGAGTGCCAGCACGATTCGACGGCGTCTTCTGCTCATCTTCATAACATCATCGAGCCGGACTACGTTCTGGGGATGTCGGCCACGCCTTACCGGCTGGACCGGGTGAAGCTCATGTTCGATTCGGTGGTTCGCGATTGCGGCATCCACCAGCTTATTCAGGATGGATTCCTGAGCAAGTTCGATCACTTCTCCCTGCCGAATTGGAACGTGAAGACGGTGGCGGAAGCCTACCTGCGGGACCCGGATCAGTGGGGCAAGTCGATTTTCTACTTCAAGAATCTCGGCGAGTGCTACGAACTGGAGAGGATTCTCCGGGAGAATCACGCCTGCCACGGTAGGAATGTGGAGGTCGTGACCGGCGATACTGACCGGGAGGACCAGATTGACCGTTTCAAAACGGGGGAGGTCCAACTGCTGATCAACTGCATGGTGCTGACGGAGGGCTTCAACGAGCCGTCCATCCGGACTGCGTTCATCCGGGATTCGGGGAAGGGGACGACGATCCAGATGGGTGGTCGTGCTTTCCGGATTTTCCCGGAGTTGAATTGCAAGCAGATCGTCCAGTCGAAGCTGACGCGGTGGCCGTTCATCCGGACGGCGATGCCGCAGACGCAGTACATCTGGCAGGAGAATTGCTGGCGTTCGCTGACGGTGAATCCGCACATTACGGAAATCAATCGTCGGGCGATGGTGGCGGTGATGGAGACTCCGGTCGAACTCCCGAAGTTCATCATCGACAAGGGCCTGAAAAAGAAGAAGGCCCGTTTCCCCCAGGAATAGTGGGGAAGGGGATTCTATACGTTCCAGAGCCAGCGGGGTTCCTGCTGGCTCTTTTTGTAGGTAGCGGCGGCTTGTGATACTTCTAGGGAGTGTGTCGCGTTGTCGATGTTTTCGATACTTCCGGGGATGGTCGCGACACTTCCGGGGACTATTGACGAATCGCGAATAATCTGCCACAGTATTTCGACGCGGTTCGCCACTCTCGGCTGACCGGTTTCCACTGGAGATGACGATGGTTACGCAAGTGATGGCTGACAACGACATGAGCTTCGACTACGGGGTGGTGAAGCTCAAGGACATGCAAGTGGAGACGGGGACGGGTGCTACCGGGAAGCCGGAGGTCAAGTCGATCAACATCGATGGCCGCAAGCTCGCCCCGACCCCTCGTTTCTGGACGAGTCTTCACGCTCGCTACGGGATCTCGAATTCCATCTTCAAGTACTTCCCGCACGAGGAGACCTTCAACCGGATCGCCGACATCGAGGGAGATGACCGCCTGCGGATCATGGTGGAGACGTCGACGGCTCCGGATGGTTCGCCGGTTTCGCGGTTGCAGGCGGTGTCTGCTCCGGAGAAGCCGGTCGTCGCCTACGATGAACTGATGGAA
>Ga0247822_10001671_pt1 | contig 13738 bp, 12 predicted proteins | sample 13C_Cellulose_Da_FD_192423 | JGI IMG/M metagenome (GOLD analysis project Ga0247822, IMG submission 192423) | Soil microbial communities from agricultural site in Penn Yan, New York, United States - 13C_Cellulose_Day30 | ecosystem: Environmental > Terrestrial > Soil > Agricultural land | place...
GCTACATCCCGCGCGCGCTGCACTTCGGCGCGCGCGTGTACGCGGACGTCAAGGTCGAGCGCATCACCATGCACGGCAAGCGCGCGACGGGCATCGTCGGCCGCGTCACCCACCCCGACGGCCGCCGCGGCCATGCACTCGCGGTGCGCGCGAAGCTCGTCGTCGCCGCGTGCGGTGCGATCCACACGCCCGCGCTGCTCACGCGCTCGGGGCTGACCTCGCGCTCGGGCGAGCTCGGCGGCAACCTGTCGCTGCACCCGAACGTGAAAGTCGTGGCGCTGTTCGACGAGGACGTGTCGAGCTGGAAGGGCGTCCACCAGGCGTTCCAGGTGCGCGAGTTCGTGCGCGAGGGCATCGGTACGTTCGCCGCGGTCAACCTGCCGCCGAGCGTGATCGCGATGAGCGCACCCCACCGCGGCGCGCAGCTCGGCGCGCTGATGGACCGCTACAACAACATGGTCGTCGCCGGCATGTTGATCGAGGACTCGACGACGGGCCGCGTGCGCACGATCGGCGGCCGCCCGCAGGCGTTCTACAACGTCGCCGATCGCGACCTCGCGACGATCAAGCGCGGGCTCGAGCGGCTGTGCGATCTGCTGTTCACCGTCGGCGCGAAGAAGATCATCCTGCCGCTGCACCACGCGACCGAGGTCCACGACGCCGACGAGACGCGTCGCGTGCTCTCGCGCCCGATCCCGCGCAGCGCGTGGGAGGTGGCGACGGTGCACATGATGGGCACCACCCGCATGGGCACCGATCGCACGCGCTCGGTCACCGACGCGTTCGGCTTCATGCACGACGTCGATCGCCTGCTGATCAGCGACGCGTCCGTGTTCCCGTCCCCGATCCGTACCAACCCCATGGAGACGATCATGGCGCTCGCGACACGATCGGCGGGCTACGTGATCGACAACGCTCGGAGGTTCTTGTCATGAGCGTCACCGCTGCACGCGTCACCCGCCTGCCCACGCCCTTCCCCACCACCGCCGCGCTCGCCCTCGAAGCAGCGTCGTGGAATCACCTCGAGCGGACGTTCCAGCGCGGCACCACGCCGGATGTCGAGCAGCTCGTCGGCTGGGAGTTCCGCGGCATCAACCGCCCGCCGCTCAACCGGATCCCGATCACGCAGCTGTTCGGGATCAAGAAGTTCGTCAAGGGCTTCCACCGCGCCGACGACGGCCGCGTGCTCGGCTACAACAGCCCGATCGTCAACAACGCGCTCGACGGTCGCTGGCACTTCCGCCCGAACGACAGCGCGCCCAAGCGGTTCGGCTTCTACGAGGTGACGCCCGTCGATCCGACGGCGCGCGACAACGAGTACCTGCACGCCGTCCTGCTCGACTACAAGAAGGGCAACAACCCCGTCTACGACGTGATGCGCGGCCTGCGCGACTACCTGGTCCAGGTCGATCCGTCGAACCCGGACCTCTACCTCGGCAAGGCGTACTTCGCGCTCGGGCCCGCGCGCCTCAACTTCCTCGGCTTCTTCGTCCTCGAGCGCCACCGCCGCGCGCGCTGACGAACGATCCGTCTCGCTCCGCTTCGCTTCACCGCCGAGCGCTACGCGCCGCTCTCACTCAGGAGTTCGGGGGCGAGCAGACGTCGAGGTTCACGACCGTGGTGCCCACCAGGCAGCTGTGCTGCTGGCAGCTCCCCGGGTTCGTGCCGCCCGTGTCGTTGACGCGAGCGATGAAGCCATCGACGTCGCACAGCGACGAGCACACGTCCGTCCCGTCGAGCGCGTCGGTGAGCGCGCAGAACTGCTGCTCCCAGTGCCACGGATCGACCTCGAGCGCGGTGCGGAGGTCGATATGCGTCGCCGTCGACTCGCGCCCCGGAATCTCGACCCCGGTGATGATCACCGTTCCGACATCGAGATAATCGGGCGTCTGCTGGGGCAACTCGACCTCGTCGATCACGTTGATCGCTGCGACGGGGTCATCCTTCAACCGCGCCACTTCCTCCGAGTCCATCGTCGTCACGCACGCGCCGAGCAGCAGAGCAGAGATGATCGCGAGCTTCGCCAAGGCAGCCTCCTCTTTGGTTCCGGTCCCCGCACGAAGGACCAGTTTCCAATTTAAAGAATGCAGCTGGGAATCCGCAAGAATGGCAATGTGGAGACGAGTGGGAGAACCTGCCGAGAAATCGCCATTATTTCGCGCGATTCCATGCTGACAACAGCGGCCAGTCCGGCTGTCAGATGGCGAGTGCGACATCGAGTTCGTCGCACGCATTCTCCGACGGAGAGGACCGCGCGCATCGCTTCGGCGGGTCGCTGTCAGACGACACGTACGACATATGTCGCCATCGCTCGATCCGGTCCCGCGAAGATCGCGCGATCCACCCCCAAAATTTTTCGATCTTTTTTTTGGCGAGGGCTCGCGATCGCCGTGATCGCGGCGCGGAGTCGCTAGGGCGCGCCGGTGGTCGACACGATCGGCTCGACCTCGATCGCAGCACCGAGCGGGATCTTGATGCGCTTCACTTCCTGGCGCGACATGGGATCGGGCGTGACGCCCTCGTCGATGCCCATCTGCAGCACGATGATCGTATCGCCGCCCTGCGTGACGACGTGCAGCTCTGTACCGGTGCCCCCGGTGCGGCACGTGACCGCGGTCAGTGCGTTCATCCCCGCCGATGGTGCGGTCACCGAGCACGTGCCCTTGTAGCGACCGAGCGAGTGGCTCGCGACGCGTCCGGTCTCGTCGGTCAGCGCGAGGTAGAGGTCGGCCATCTCGCCCGCCGGCTGGATCCCCCACGAGATCGAGACCTTCTTCGCGAGCTGCGCGGGCCCCGAGCCCGAGCCGGTGCCCGGCGTGGTGTCCTCGTTCTTCTTGGGGCAGCCGCTCAGCCCGAGGACGAGGATCGAAGCGATCGCAAGCCCGACGCACGTCGGGCGCGCAGGGGCGCCGAAGGCGGCGCGGAGGTCGATCGACATGCGCGTCATGCGTGAAGGCTACTACAGCGAGTAAGATGCCCGCATGTCGCTGGCCCGGCTGGTGGTGATCGAGGGTCCCGACGCAGGTCGCGAGTTCGAGCTGCCGCTGCGGGGCGGCGCCGTCGGCCGCGGGGATGGCAGCCTGGTGCAGCTCACCGATCCGACGGTGTCCCGCCAGCACGGCATGATCGAGCTGCGCGATGGCGTGATGTGCTGGATCGACGATAGCGGGAAGACACGTACGTTGATCAACGGCGCGGCCGCGACGGTGCACGTCCTCGAGGCGGGCGACGAGATCGTCCTCGGCAACACGAGGATGGCGTACCTGCCCGTCGAGGGCGTCGCCGTGACCAAGGCGTCGAGCCACGTGACCATGGAGGTCGGCAGCCGGCAGCTGCTCGCGCTCGTGTCGGGCGACGATCGCGCGCGCCGTCACCTCGCGGCGCTCGCGCAGCTCGGCGATCGGCTGCGCGCCGAGACCGCGGCCGGCCGTGATGCGGTCGCGCGCGCCGCGTGCGATGCCGCGCTCACCGCACTCGGTGCACAGCGCGCCTTCGTCCTCACCGCGGGGCGACGCCCCGCGCCGATCGCCGCGGCGGTCGCGACCAACGAGGCCACCCAGCTGCAGGCGCCGCAGGACCTCGTCGACAAGGTCGTCGGCCACAAGCAGGTGGTCACCGCCGAGACCGGCGGGCGCGCGTTGATCGCGGCGCCGGTGCACGGCTCCGGCGACGAGGTCGTCGGCGTCCTGTGGGTCGATCGCCAAGGCGCCGCCTGGGAGCAGATCGATTCGCTCGCCGCCGGCTGTCTCTCGCACCTGCTCGGGGCCGCGTGGTCGAGCACCGAGGCGCGCGACCAGGCCGTGCGCCGCGCCGACGCCCTCGAAGAGCAGCTCGACGGCCCGGCCGCCGGCGGCGACTTCATCGGGCGCACCGAGGCCGCGCAGGCGGTCGTGTCGTTCGTCCGGCGCGTCGGCCCGAGCGATGCGACGGTGCTGCTCGGCGGCGAGTCCGGTGCGGGCAAGGAGATGGTCGCCCGTGCGATCCATCGCGCGAGCCGCCGCGCCAAGGGCCCGTGCGTCGCGGTCAACTGCGCCGCGCTCACCGAGAGCCTGATCGAGAGCGAGCTGTTCGGGCACGAGAAGGGCGCGTTCACGGGCGCCACCGAGAAGAAGGCCGGCCGGTTCGAGATGGCGGACAAGGGCACGCTGTTCCTCGACGAGGTCGGCGAGTTGCCGCTCGGCCTGCAGACCAAGTTCTTGCGCGTGCTCGAAGAGCGCCGCTTCGAGCGCGTCGGCGGCCAGAGAGCGATCGAGGTCGACGTGCGCGTCGTCGCCGCGACCAACCGCGACCTCGCCGAGATGGTCAAGCGCGGCACGTTCCGCGAGGACCTGTTCTACCGCCTCAGCGTCATCACCATCGTCGTGCCGCCGTTGCGCGAGCGCCTCGGCGACGTCCCGCTGCTCGCGGAGCACTTCCTCGCGCGGTTCCGGCATCAAGCCGCGCGGCGGATCACGGGCTTCTCGCCCGATGCGATCGCGGCGATGACGCGCTACGCGTGGCCCGGCAACGTGCGCGAGCTGCGCAACGCCGTCGAGCGCGCGATCGTCCTCGGCGAGCGCGAGCTGATCATGGCGCAGGACCTGCCACCGCAGATGCTCGCGCCGTCGGTTCCCTCGCGCACGCGCACGTCGCCACCCACGCCACCGCTCGGCTCGTCGATCTCGGCCGCGATGCCGACGATCGTCGAGACGCCGCCGTTCGCGCCGGCTCCACCTGCCCCGGCGCCTGCGGTCCCTGCCCCGGCCGCGCGTCCCTCGGAGCCACCGACTCGCGCGCGCTCGCTGCGCGAGCTGGAGAAGGAGGGCATCCTGGCGGCGCTCGCGGCCACCGGCGGCAACAAGGCGCAGGCGGCGGCGATCCTCGAGATCGATCGCTCGACGCTCTACAAGAAGCTCAAGGACTACGCGATCGAGACGTAGTGCCTACCGCGGGTTCTTGCGCGGGCGGCCGCGGCGGCGCGGCTGGTCGCTCTGGCCGAAGTCGAGGTCCTCGGCGAAGCGCTCCTCCACGAGGTCGTCCACGGAGGTGTGGAGCGAGTCCAACCGACGCAGCTCCTCGCGCTCGAACTCGGCAAACGACGTGTACATACGCGGAATTCCAGAAGACATTTCAGCTCCCTCCAGGACATGACCCACATGTCCTACATCTGCGTACAACGTAAGCTCGAACGGCATCCGGGCCCAATTTTTTTTTCACGGCGCGAGCGGGAGACCGGGATCGTCATAGGCCCGTGCTACTCGGCGCTCATGACCCGGATCGTCGCGGTCGCGAACCAAAAGGGTGGCGTGGGCAAGACCACGACCGCGATCAACCTCGCGGCGTCGGTGGCCTCGCGCGGCCATCGCGTGCTGCTCGTCGACTTCGACCCGCAGGGGAATGCGTCGTCGGGCGTCGGCTACCCGCGCGACCGTGTCGAGCGCTCGATCTACGACGCGCTCGTCGGTGATGCGACGCTCGCCGAGGTCATCCAGCCGACCGACATCTCGACGCTGTTCGTGGTGCCCGCGACCACGGACCTGGTCGGGGCCGAGATCGAGCTCATCTCCGCGGAGCGGCGCGAGCGGTTCCTCGCCGACGCGCTCGCGACGGTGGCGGACCAGTACGAGTACATCGTGATCGATTGCCCACCCTCGCTCGGGCTGCTCACGCTCAACGCGCTGGTCGCGGCCGACGGCGTGGTGGTCCCGATGCAAGCCGAGTACTTCGCGCTCGAAGGTCTGAGCGCGCTGACGTCGACGATCGAGAAGGTGAAGGCCGCGTACAACCCGCACCTGTCGATCGACGGCGTGTTGTTCACGATGTTCGACGGGCGCCTGTCCGTGGCGAACCAGGTGCGCGACGAGGTGCAGAAGTTCTTCGGAGAGAAGGTGTTCGACGAGACCGTGCCGCGCAACGTGCGGCTCTCGGAGGCGCCGAGCCACGGCAAGCCCGTGCTGCTGTACGACCTGCGCTGCGCCGGCACCAAGAGCTACCTCGCGATCGCCGACGAGTTCCTCCAGCGGACGCTGGCGACGAGCGCGGTGAAGGGTCAGTCTCTCGCATGATGAGCGATGTCAAGAAGCGCGGCCTCGGGCGCGGGCTCGGTGCGCTGCTGCCGAGCGCGCCGCCACCGTCGACGAGCGCGCCGATCGAGGCGGCGCCGCCGCGGTCGCGCGTGTACTTCGCGGCGGGCATCGAGGAGCTGTATCCGAGCCCGGAGCAGCCGCGCCGCAAGTTCGACGAGCACAAGCTCGGCGAGCTCGCGGACTCGATCCGCGTCCACGGCATCATCGTCCCGCTGGTCGTGCGCCCGCGTGACGGCGGCGGCTATTACCTGATCGCCGGCGAGCGGCGGTGGCGTGCGGCGCAGCGCGCTGGCGTGACGGAGGTGCCGGTCGTCGTGCAGGACGTCGCGGAAGGCGCGGCCCTCGAGCGCGCGCTCGTCGAGAATCTGCAGCGCGCCGACCTCGGGCCGCTCGAAGAGGCCGCCGCGTTCCAGCGCCTCGTCGACGAGTTCGGGCTGACGCAGGACGAGATCGGCGCGCGCATCGGAAAAGACCGCAGCACGGTCGCGAACACGATGCGCCTCCTGCGCCTGCCCTCGCCGGTGCGGCAGATGGTCGAGGACGAGCAGCTGTCGATGGGCCACGCGCGCGCCCTGCTCGGCCTCGACACCGCGGATGCGATCGAGGTCGCCGCGCGGCGCGTGGTCGCCAAGCAGATGTCCGTCCGCGCGACCGAAGACCTGGTGAAGAAGGCGCGCGACCCGGAGGCCGGGCGTGCGGGGCGAGGTGCCCCAGCGCCGGCGACGCCCGCGAAGTCGGCCTCCGTGCGTGATCTCGAGGAGCGGCTGACTCGTGCCCTCGGCGGGCCCGTCGTCATTACCGAGGACGAACCTGGCAAGGCCGGGACCATCGAGATCCGGTATCTGAACCTCGACCACTTGGAGAGCCTGCTGGATCGGCTGCTGTGACGCGCCGAACCGTGTCACCTGCGCTCAGGTACCGGTCGGGTAATTCGCACGCGGGCGGCTCGCTTTGCGGGTTGTGATTTCGCGATACTAGAGCGCCCCGCATGACGCAACGAGAGCACGACCGGATGCCGTACTCGGTCCGGGTCGAGTTCCGGACAGCGTCGAGCTTCCTCGTCGCCTACTCGGTGAACCTCTCCCGCGGCGGGCTGTTCCTCGAGACCGAGCACGACCTTCCCACCGGCGTACCGATCGAGGTCGTGCTCGACGTTCCCGGCGCGATTCCGATCCGGCTCGCCGGTATCGTCGCGTGGCGGCGCGCCGAAGCCAGCCCAGAAGGGCCGCCGGGCGTCGGCATCGAGCTCCAGGATACGAATCTGCAACTGGGCATCGTCATCGACGGCCTCGTCGGCACGTTCCATGGCGTGCAGGTGCTCGTGCTCTCGGGCGACCGCCAGGACCGCACGACGCTCGCGCGCTCGATCAAGTCGATCATCAGCACCGCGGAGATCATGCAGGCGGCGGATACCTCGGTCGCGGGGGCCTTGATCACGACGGAGGTCGACCTCGCGGTCGTCGATCTCGACTTCGACGTCGATGGTGGGTTCGCGACGCTTCGCGCGGCGAAGGCGCTGAGCCCGCCGGTACCGACGGTGGCCATCTCGGCGAATCAGTCGCTGCGCGAGCGAGCGCGAGCGGAAGGCGCCGACGAGACCGCGAGCAATCCGCCGTCGTTCGCCGAGCTGCAGGTCGTGCTCGTGCGCGCGCTGTCCAAGCCGGTCTCGGTGCGCCCGAGCGACAGCGTCGACGTCGAGATCTAACGGCCGAGGCGGCGGCGCGTCGCGGCTTCGACGGTGTTCTCGAGCAAGCACGCGATCGTCATCGGCCCGACGCCCCGAGGCACCGGCGTGATCGCGCGAGCGCGCTCGGCGGCCGCGGCGTACTCGACGTCGCCGATCAGCTTGCCCTCGACGCGGTTGATGCCGACGTCGAGGACGACCGCGCCCTCGGCGATCCAGTCACCGCGCACCATCTCGGGGCGCCCGACCGCCGCGACGACGATGTCCGCGCGGCGCACCTCGCCCGCGAGGTCGCGCGTCTTGGAGTGACACAGGGTGACGGTCGCGTTCGCGTTCGAGAGCAGGAGCGCGAGCGGTTTGCCGACGAGGACGCTGCGACCGATCACGACGGCGCGCGCACCGACGAGCTCGGTGTTCACTTCGCGCAGCAGGCGCATGCAGCCCTTGGGCGTGCAGGGCGAGAACACCGGTCGCCCTTGCGCGAGATAGCCGAGGCTCGTGGGGTGCAAGCCGTCCACGTCCTTGTCCGGATCGAGCGAGCGCAGCACCGCGTCGCTGTCGAGGTGTGCGGGCAGCGGCATCTGGACGAGGATGCCGTCGACCACGGGATCGGCGTTGAGCGACGCCACGAGCGCCATCAACTCCGCCTGGGTCGTGGTGTGCGGGAGCTTGTGATCGCGAACGTCGACGCCGGCCTCGAGCGCGGCCTTCGTCTTGCTCTTCACGTAGACCGCGGAGGCCGGGTCGTCACCGACGAGCACGACGGCGAGCGTGGGCGCGACGCCCTGCCCGCGCAGCGCCGCGGCCGCGGCCGCGACCTCACCGCGCAGCTTGGCGGAGATCGCCTTGCCGTCGATGACCTGCGCGGTCACGAGCTGCTCGCGGCCGACGAGCTCGACGACGAACCGCCACCGCCGCTCGCGGTGCTGGTGCCCGAGGCGCTCGAGGTCGAGCTCGCGCTCGAAGACGAGCTGCCGCTCTCCGACGCTGGGCTGCTGGTCGTCGTGGCCTCCGACGCCTTCGGCGGCACGCCCTTGTCGACCGAGCTCTTCATCGCTTCCTTCGGATTCGACGAGTAGAGGTCCTTGTACCAGCCGCTGCCCTTCAGCTGGAACGCGGTGCGCGAGATCAGCTTCTCGAGCTTGTCCTCACCGCAGGCCTCGCACTTCACGAGGTCCGGATCGGACATCCGCTGCTGGTACTCGAAGTCGCGGTGACAGGCGTTGCAACGATACTCGTAGGTCGGCATGGGTGACGGTTACTCCTGGAGGGAAACGATGCGCACGCCTATCTCGCCGTCAATATCGACGAGCTCCCCGGCCCCGACGACCTTCCCGCCGGCATGAATCTCGAAGGGTCCCGCCAGCGGACGTCCGAGCGCGACGACCTGACCGGGCGCGAGCTCGGCGAGCTGGCGCAGCGATAGCCGCGTCGTCCCGAGCTGGACCGTCAGCTCGAGGTGGGCGTCGTCGGCGATGGCGGCGGACATGTGGCGCGGAACATAGCCGGAGACGACCGTCGCCTCCACCGCGTTCCGACTCGCCGAGAGCCCGATCGAGCCCCCGCCGATCACCAGGGCCAGCCGCTCCTCGATGGTGATGACGTCCCGCAGCGCGAGGCGGCTCAGCGATTCTCGCGGCAGCAGGCACGCGCCCACCACGACGGGCAGGTCGAACGTCCAGGCCGGCACCGGGCGCGCCGGCGGCACCCGCACTGTCAGCCCCGGTGGGCAGAACGCGACGACGGTCAGCGGCGCGCCGGCCACGTCGACGAGGAGCTCGACCGCCACGGCGGAGCGCGAGGTGGAGAGTGCGCCCGTGCCGAGGCACGGCCAGACCTCGGCGGAGAGCCGGGTGTCCTCGATCGCGGCAGCGAGCGCGAGGGCCCAGATCGCGTGCTCGACCGCGGAGAGCGGGCGCGGCGCATCGAGCTCGGGCGGTCCGCCGAGGAGCCGCTGCGCGAGCGCACGCACGGGGCGCGACGAGGCCGCGAGCGTGATCGAGAGGCCGCCGACGCGAACCTCGGCGAGCGCCGCGTGCGGATCGACGCCGAGCCCAGGATCATCGCCGGCGCGGGCGTGCGCATCGTTGGGCGCCGGCGCGTGCACGGCGACCAGGCGCGCGAGCACCGGGCCGCCGGCGAGCGCAGCGACGCGAGCGCCGAGCGGACGCGCGGCGATCCAGCGCGCGATCGACGTTTCGATCGCGGCGGCGCGGGCGCTCAGCTGGCGCAGGCGCGCGAACGGGAACGGTGAAAAATTGGGCGCGGCGACCGGCACTGGTACGCTTTTATCCTACATCGGACCACCCGACACCGCTCCGAGAAAAGGACCGCCGTGCAAGAACGCCGACTTGGCTACCGCATTCCGTTCGAGACCATGGTGACCTCCTACGTGAACGACCGCCCCGTGCGCGGATTGTCGTCGAACCTGTCCGACACGGGCATGAGCATCTCTGCGGTCTCGATGCTGGCGCCGCCGCCCGGCCTCGTCGTCGGGCTCGAGATCGACCTCCCGGGGATCGAGGACTCGATCTGGGCATCGGGTCGGATCTGCTATCGCAAGGACGACCAGATGGCGTCGGGGCTCGGTGTGCGCTTCGTCGCCATGGCCAAGAGTCAGGCGCGCATGATCCGTGACTACTGCATCGAGGCGCGCCGGACGCACCTCGGCTCGCTGCTCGCCCGGATTCGCGAGGCGTAGGCACTAGAATAAGTCGCGCACGGGCACCGGCGCGATCGAGCGGCTATGATCCGAGACGCATGAGGCGCCTCGCATTTCTTCTCGGGTGTGCGCTGGCCGCAGCGTCGATCGCGGCCCCGTCGCCGGCCGCTGCACAACCCGCGGACTGGGGCGTCACCCGCGACCCGTTCGACAAGGGCGTCATCGCCAAGTACAAGGCGATCCTCGCGCGCAACCCGCACGACGCGACCGCGCTCGCGAAGCTGCTCGACATGTACCGGCGGTACCGCACCGTCGACCTGTTGGCGGACGAGTACGCGAAGCTGCTCGAGAAGAAGCCCGACGACGTCAACGCGATGATCGTCCTCGGCCGCCTGCACCGGATGACCGGTGACGACGTCCGCGCGCTCGCGATGTGGACGACGGCGGTCGGCAAACGCGACGCCGACGCGCCGACGTGGATCCTGATCGGCGAGGCGCACAAGGCCGCGGGCAAGGGTGCCGAGGCGCGCGCCGCCTACGACAAGGCGCTCGCCCACGCGTCGGCGAAGGACATGAAGAAGAAGGCGCTGCGCGCGCTCGCCGACCTCGCGCTCGCGACCAACGACGTCGACGGCGCGAACACCTACTTCAAGCAGTTCCTCGACCTCGATCCCAAGAACGCGCAGCTGTGGATCGAGCGCGGCGACGCGATGTTCGTCGCGAAGAAGCTCGACGTCGCGCTCGAGAGCTTCGCCGCGGCCGAGAAGCTGCTCGGCGGTGACCCCGCGCGTCGCGTCGAGGTCGTCTCTCGCCGTGGGCAAGCCCTCGAGGCGATGGGCAAGGACGACGACGCCGTCGCCGAGTATCGCCGCGCGATCAAGCTGTCGCCGAAGGGCTACTACCTCGAGGTCGAGCTCACCCAGCGCGTGATCGGCATCTATCGCCACAAGTCGGCGCTCCCTACCCTGCTCGCCGAGTACGAGAAGTCGTGGCCCGAAGGCAGGCGCGGTCACTTCGAGTGGGACACGCTCGGCAAGCTCTACAAGGAGACCGGCGCGCAGGACAAGGCGATCCAGGCGCTCAAGAAAGCCGTGAGCAAGGCGCCGTGGGAGCTCGGGACGCAGCGCGAGCTGATCGGCCTGCTCGAGACCGCGGGCAAGGACAACGAGGCGCTCGCGCAGTACGAGGCCGTGGTCCGCGCAGCGCCGGGCGACGCGAGCTTCCAGCTCGAGCTCGCCGAGCGCTACCTGCGCCGCGCGCAGGAGAAGAAGGGCCTCGACACCCTCGCGCGCCTGCGCAACCGGTTCCCCAACGACGCCGGCGTGCTGTCCGCGATCGCCGATATGTACCAGCGCTGGGGCAAGGAGGACCTCGCGATCGCCGAGTACGAGCGGCTCGCGAAGCTCGAGCCCGACGACGCCGCGCACCTCGTCACGCTCGGCGAGCAGTACTGGCAGAAAGGCGACGCGGCGAGCAAGGCGCGCGCGGAGGCGACGTGGAAGCGCCTCACCGCGAGCGGCAAGGCGAGCGGCTACGCGAAGTACGGCGAGGTGCTCGCCGAGCACAACAAGCCGACCGAGGCGCTCGCGAACTTCGCGAAGGCGATCCAGCTCGACGACAAGAAGCCCGAGCTCTACAAGAGCCGCGCCGGCGTCTACGAGTCGATGAAGCGCTACGCCGAGGCGATCGTCGACTGGGACAAGGCGCTGTCGCTGATCGGCACCAAGCCGACCGATCGCATGGCGCGCAAGGACGTCCGCCGCCACCTCGTCTCGGTGCTCGTCCGAGCGGGCGGGATCGAGCACAAGAAGAAGGCCTGGATCCAGAAGTTCGCCGACGGTGACATCGAGGCCGGCTACTTCCTCGCCGAGGTCTACACGAAGCCGAACCACCAGCAGAAGGGCGAGCCGCTCGGCACGCTCGAGAAGCTGCGCGAGAAGGTGCCGGACGATCACGATCTGTTGACCGAGCTGGTCAAGGAGTACCGCCGCGTCCGCAAGTACGACGAGGCGGTCGCGCTCCTGCTCGATCTCGCCAAGCGCGTCCCCACGCGCGAGCGCGATGTCTACTGGCAGGTCTCGGAGATCAAGCGCGAGGCGCGCAAGGACGCCGAGGCGATGGAGTGGCAACAGAAGGCGCTCGCGAAGAGCCCGGGCGACCCGCAGGCGTACGAGCGTCTGGCCGAAGGCTTCGTCGAGATGCAGAAGTTCGACGACGCGATCGCCGCGTACGAGAAGGCGATCGCACTCGACCCGCGCAACGCGCGCTCGCAGTTCGCCCTCGCGCAGCTGTACGTGCAGAGCGGCACGCCGATGAAGGCCGCCGAGCTGCTCCGCAACGTGCTGCGCAACGCGAACGACGAGGACGTGATCGGGCGCGCGGGCCGTGAAGCGATCGATCTCGAGGAGATGACCGACACGCTCGGCGAGCTCGAGAAGGTGGTGTCGCCGCTGTCGTTCATGATGGCGCACAAGCCGGTGTACCGGCACGTGCTCGTCGAGCTCTACCTCCGCTACGTGCCGCGGCTCGTCGATCGCGAGCGGCACGGCACGCCCGAGGTCAAGAAGGCGGCGCGCGCCGAGCTCGGGCGCATCGGCGGCCACGGCCTGCAGCCGCTGCTCGAGGCGCTGCGCGACGAGAAGGACACCACCCAGCAGCGCGTCGCCGTCGCCGTGCTCGGCCACCTCGGCAACAAGGGCGCCGCGCAGCCGCTCGTCCGCATGGCGAAGCAAGAGCCCGCGAAGGACGCGCCGCGCCTCGTCGGTACGATCGCCGAGAACGTCGATCGCGAGGTGCGCGTCGCCGCGCTGATCGCGGCCGGCCGGCTCGGCGATCCGTCCGTGCTCTCCGACGTGCTGCCGCTCGTCGAGCATCCCGAGGTCACGATGCGCGAGGCCGCGGCGTTCACACTCGGGCGCTCCGGCGAGCGCCGCGCCGTGCCCGCGCTGATCAAGGCGCTCTCGGATCGCCGCGGCTCGGTGCAGACCGTCGCCTGCCTCGCGCTCGGCCAGATCGACGACGCGCGCGTCGGGCCCGCGCTCTCGGCCACGCTCGCCGATGCGCGGCGCGACGACGCCACGCGCGCGGCGTGCGCGTACTCGATCGGCGCCCGCAAGCTCACCTCCGGCACCGCCGCGCTGCTCGCCGCGCTCACCGACAATCGTGGCGAAGCGCAGCGCGTCGCCGCGTGGGCGCTCGGCCAGCTCGGCGACAGCAAGGCGCTCGGGCCGCTGATCCGCGCGTACTTCACCCGGGCCGGCCGCGGGGACGCCGAGCTCGTTTGGGCGATCGGCCGCACCAGCGGTCCCGGCGTCCCGGCGATCCAGT
>Ga0247822_10001672_pt1 | contig 13738 bp, 5 predicted proteins | sample 13C_Cellulose_Da_FD_192423 | JGI IMG/M metagenome (GOLD analysis project Ga0247822, IMG submission 192423) | Soil microbial communities from agricultural site in Penn Yan, New York, United States - 13C_Cellulose_Day30 | ecosystem: Environmental > Terrestrial > Soil > Agricultural land | place...
GTTATAGTGCGATTCCAGGCGACCGTGAGAATACAGAGGAGCCTAAAGCACTTGTGCTTGCAGATGGCAGCACGGTACTATTGAAGGATGGTAGCCGGCTCGAGTATCCTCTGTCGTTCGACGGCAAGGCTACACGCTCGGTTACGCTCACTGGCGAAGGATACTTCGACATTGTTCACGACGACTCAAAGCCATTCGTTGTTCATACCGGAACGCTTCAGACACGGGTGCTGGGTACTGCCTTCGTGATCAAAGCATATGACGACGAAAAAAAAATAACAGTGACAGTAAGCCGCGGAAAAGTTCAGGTAGCAGATGATAACCATGTGTTGGCGACCCTGATGAAGGATCAGCAAGTAACATTTGATAAGGAAAGTCAGGTCGCTGCTCAGCAAATCATTAAGAGCGATTCCACTATAGCCTGGGCGCGCCAGGATATCCACTTCGACGATATCACATTCGGCGAGGCAACCTCAAAATTATCCGAGCGCTTCGGTGTCAAAATGCATTTTGAAAACACGCGTGCGTCGCAGTGCCGGTTTACAGCGACGTTCATCGAAGGTGAAAGTTTTATCCACATACTCGAAGTTATATGTGCCTTCAATCATGCAAACTACAGGCAGGTAAGGCCAGGCGAATATGTTATCGAAGGAAAGGGATGTTGAGACAAAAAAGGTACCGTACCTCATGAAACTGTAGACGTCTGATTCTGAATGCTGCTAACGCAAAACAATATTTAACCTAAACGAAATGAAGACCATGAAACAGTTCTACCAGCGGGAATGACTCCAGGAAAGCGTCAAAGACGTCTTCCTCATTCATTCGACAATCTCTAACCAAACTATCACCACCGACATGAAGTCAATACTTTTTCATGCGCCGCCATTATCGCTCATGATCATCACGCGGCTTACATGGCTAAATTCCGAACTGCGGCGAACGCGGCTCGCATGTGTCGCCCTTCTTATTCCGATTCTGATTAACGTATCGGCATCGAAGACCTTTGCTACCGACGGCAACTCACTGCGCCTTGACAGTGTACAGGTCACATTAGAACTCAAAGGTGAATCGCTGGAACATGCTCTGAAGCAGATTGAAAGGCGGACGCCTTTCAGGTTTGTATACCGCAATCAGGAAGTAAAGCGAGTGACAGGATTGACGCTAAAGAGCGCTACACGTTCGCTGTCTCAAACGCTTTCACTATTGCTGGCACATACGCCACTTACATATCGCGAAATGAACGAAATGATCCTGATTGAGCGAACTGTTTCAGGTCAGCAATCATCTGTTGTTACGCCCGAAGCGGAATCGACACCAGCATTTGTCATTACCGGAGTTGTGAGGTCGGCAAACGAACTGCTGCCTGGCGTGAGCATTGTTGTAAAAGGAACTCAGGTGGGTACTATGACGGATGCTCAGGGTAAGTATTCCATCGATAGTGAAAGCGGATCAGCAACACTGATCTTTTCGTTCATTGGGTTTAAGACGCAAGAAGTTGAAGTCAATCAGCGCAACGTGGTTGACGTCATGATGGAGCCGGACATTACACAGCTTGATGAGGTGGTCGTAACTTCCTTCGGCATCGAACAGGCTAAACAGTCTATTGGTTTTTCGGCTCAGGAGGTAAACGGATCGGCGCTCATACAGATGCGGCAGCCCAGCGTGGTGAATGCATTGCAGGGACAGGTGGCGGGAGTACAGATCACCAGTTCGGGTGGTGCACCCGGCATGAGTTCAAGAATTCTTGTACGGGGCATAACGTCGCTGGATCCAAACGCCAATAATCAGCCGTTATTTGTTGTTGACGGCATTCCCATTGATAACAGCACCTATGAAACAGCCAGCGGTACAACGGAGAACACGCCACGCGGATTGAGCAACCGCGCTATGGACATCAATCCCAACGACATCGAGGCACTGACGGTATTAAAGGGAGCAGCAGCCACCGCGTTGTATGGAGTTCGTGCGGCAAATGGCGCAATTGTTATCACTACAAAGAAAGGAACAGCCGGCCAATTGCAGGTTAACGCAACCAGTACTTTTGGTATGGACCAAATTAACAAGTACCCGGACTTTCAGGATCAATACGGCCAGGGCTCCAACGGTCAATACAACCCTGATGATATATTTCCAGCATGGGGTGCACGCATCGGCGTGGCTAACCTCATCGATCCGGAATACCGATATTATAACAACGTGAAGAACGCCATGCAAACCGGTAAGACGTTCGACAATCACATCAGTATTAGTGGCGGAAATAAGATCGCGACCTTTTACGCGTCAGTAGGTAACACGGATCAGCAAGGAGTAATTCCTTTTAGTACCTGGAATCGGACAGTGGCGAAAGTTTCCGGCTCATTAAACTTCAATGACAAATTCACAGCAACAGTATCCATGAACTACAGCAATTCAGGGGGAAATCGTGTTCCTCATGATCGATTCATGGAAAATCTCATGTATTATCCTGTTACGCGGGATGTCCGAAACTTCGAAGACGAAAATGGATTTCAGAATTATGTAGGACTGTCGGACAACCCGTTGTATACAGCAAAGTACAGCACCTATGAGGATAAGGTTGACCGCATTCTCGGCAACATCCTGCTGTCTTATAAACCAGTCGAATGGTTCAGTTTAAACTACCGGTTGGGTACAGACTTTTATTCGGACTATCGTCGTGAGATTGCCCCCGGTCCAAGGTCGGCAACTGACCAATATCCTATTAGCGCGACGGGCTACATGGAAGATACACAAATCAACAGTCGTATTCTTAACTCAAACGTCTTTGCCGAATTCAAGAAGGGATTTGGTAACGACTTCACAGCGACGCTGCGTCTGGGGCAGGAGTTATTTCAGGAAGACCGGCAATCGTCAGTTGTTACAGGTCAGGAATTTGAGATCCCGCAGTTTTTCGCATTTAGCAATGCAAAACAATTACTCTACTACAATGAGAAACGGCAACGTCGGCTGATCGGGGCTTATGGTGACCTGATGCTGAATTACAAGGACATGGTTTATCTCAATGTTACGGGTCGTAACGACTGGACGTCTACTTTACCCGAGGGAAACAACTCATTCTTCTACCCCTCATACAATCTCAGCTTTGTATTCAGCGAAGTCGTCGACTTACCGACGCAGATCTCATTCGGTAAGGTGCGCGCCTCTTATGGTGAAGTGGGAAAAGATACAGACCCATATCTCACGTCTACAGTATATGCCAACAGTCTTGGATTTCCAATCAATGGCATACTGGGATTTTCACGTGACGATGTTCGTGGCAGCAACGACTTGAAGCCCGAACGCACCACCACTATCGACCTTGGCACTGAACTGAGGTTCTTCGAGAACAGACTTGGTATCGAATTCACCTGGTATAAATCGAACAGCCGCGATCAGATATTCCGCGTTCCCGTATCAGAAGCTGCTGGTTATCCTACCATTGTGACCAATGTCGGCGAAATTGAGAACAAAGGGATAGAGCTGATCCTGACGGGAAATCCCATTAGAACGAGCGACTTCCGGTGGGATGTACTTGTAAACTTTACACGCAACAGAAATCGCGTTGTAGACATTGCTGAAGGCCTAGATGAGTTCCCGATTTCAACACAGTTTGGTTACAGCGGAAGTACGGTGACTATGAAACTCAAAGAGGGTGATGCTTACGGGAACATTTACGGCACGAGCTATCAGCGCTACTACCAGGGCGGAGCTCCGGAAAATCTGCGCTATCTGGACCACGACCTTCCGTTAGTGATCGGCGCCAACGGTTTCCCTGTACGCAACACGCAACAACTTGCTCTCGGCAATGCGCAACCCAAGTGGTTGGGTGGGATCCGCAATACATTTACATACAAGGGATTGAGCCTTTCATTCCTCATTGACGCGCGTTATGGCATCGATCAGTACGATCAGTTTCACAATTTCCTCTCAGCATTCGGCAAGCTCGACTATTCAGAGAACCGGAACGAAGTGGTGGTATTTGATGGTGTGCTGGCAGACGGAACACCCAATGCCAAGGAAGTTTACCTTGGCCAGGCCGTTGGGCCTGATGGTGTAGACTATGGACAAGGTTTCTACAGAGTTTATTTCAGAACAACGTCAGAAAACTTTGTCAGGAATGCCTCGTTCGTGAAGCTTCGTAATGTTGGACTGTCATACGCATTGCCCAAGACGTGGCTTGCAAAGACGCCCCTGAAAGCAGTAAATGTATCAGCTACTGTAAATAACATTATTTTGTGGACCCCGTGGATCAACTTCGATCCTGAATCGTTCAGCGGTGGCGCAGGTGGTAACGCCACAGGCTTCACAGGTCTTACCTACCCTAGCACCATGAGCACTTTGTTCACTCTTAATCTTACACTGTAGGACTATGAACAACTTAAGAATTAAACTATCCGTCATCGCAGCAGTACTACTGCTGGCATCGTGTAATGACTACCTCGATATCAACGAGAATCCAAATAAACCATCGGAAGTACCGATGTCGCTTCTGATGGCCAACGCGTCTTATCGCACGGGCGACAACATCCAAGCGGTGGGTAACATCACATCGTACTATGTACAATATCTCGCATCGCCAAATGCCTTTGGGTCGAAAGATGTACAGGACGCGACCGCATTCGACGAGACCTGGCAAAACCTTTATCGGATGATGAGCGACATCAGTGACATTCTCATACTGGCTGACGAACAAAACTCGCCGCACTATAAGGGAACTGCACAGGTACTTATGGCGATCAATCTTGGTATGACGACCGACATCTGGGGTGACCTGCCTTACACGGAAGCGTTTACAGGAGAATACCTGAAACCCATTTACGATGACGACCAATCATTGTACGGCACAATCACTTCGTTGCTTGATGATGCCATTGCAAATCTTGGAAGCGGCACGTCGGAACTTTCGCCTGGTTCGGATGATTTCATCTATGGTGGCGATCTGAACAAATGGATCAGGCTAGCCTATTCACTGAAAGCGCGTTATCTACTGCATGCATCCAACACCGGCGATGCCACTCCAGGTGATATTCTCGCTGCGGTTGACAAAGGTATTCTGTTAAATGCCGACGATGGAAAAATCGTTTATTCCGATCAGGGCTTTGATGTTTACAATCCATGGGCAAAGGTTGCCATTGATCAGGAAAGTGCAATCCTTGATGGCTGGATCTCGGAACAGCTTGCTGACGCGATGAATGGTACATCCTACAACCTTGTCGATCCACGATTACCATTTATGTTCAGCGCAACGGACGACGGCGAATACATAGGTGTGCCCAACGGAGAAGGACGTGGAACAGGTGTGGATATCAGCGGTGACCGTTCCGTTCTTTCACGCGATACCTATTATGCGGCCAATACCGCTCCGATATTAATTATCACTGCAGCTGAAACACGTTTCATCGAAGCTGAAGCCGCGCTGGCATCGGGAAACAAACCCCGTGCCTATGATGCTTACCTAGCGGGGATCCAGGCGCACATGCGTGCCTTGGGTGTCAAGGACGCTGACATTTCCACCTACGTCAACGATGCAACGGTAAGCGTTGGTGCAGATAATCTTACGCTCGATCTTATTATGAAAGAAAAATACGTGGCACTATTCCTCAGTCCTGAAACCTGGAACGATGCTCGTCGCTTCGACTACAAGTATAAGGACATGACCCTTCCGGCTAATCACAATCCGGATCTGAATGGCAACTATATCCGACGTCTGATTTATCCGGATTCAGAGACGTCGCGCAACGGCGCTAACGTTCCTTCAGTGACTTTACTGGATAGAATCTGGTGGGACGAGTAATAACAGCAGGTAGTAATTAGTAATGAAAGCAATCACGACCATAATTATGAAAAACTTCAAAATACTTTTGCTGCTTGCAGCCTTTGTTTTCGCAGGCTGTGAGGAGAACGAGGTATTGCCTGGTTATCAAAAGAAGGGAACGGTAACCACCACAGTGGCGACGATCACTTCGTCCAATGCTAAGCCTGCGAAGGCTACCGACATAACAATCACCCTCACCTATGTAAATCCGGCCTCTGATCCGGTGAAAACCGTAGAGTTGCGGGCGAAAGTGGGGAGTGGGAGTTACGCCACGGTTCAAACATTCGATACCCAGTCGGACACAAAAGATACCGAGGTGAAACGGGATGTTGTTTACACGACACCTGCAGTTTCGGGTACCGTAACATTTGATATGGTAATCACTTCTCAAATGCCCTATCCACAAATCCAACGGACCAGCGTGAGCGTTCAATAGTGTGGTGTAATGGCGCTCGCCAGACGTTGGTAAGCAGTCGTGACCAAAAAATCACGGCTGCTTTTTGTGGGCTATATTATGAACAATGTTGTTACAAGTTTTCAAGGGTTGAGTTCACGGCTTACCGTTAATGACGGGAGATTCGTTCGCTGCAAAGTTCTATTTGTCCTTCGATTGTTGCGGAAATGTTAAACTCTCACCAGTAGTATAAAATAATGGGATTAGTTTTTTAACTTCATATATCCTAAACCCTTCTCTTGCCAAGAATCAACTCCTCTCTGTGGGACTCGTGTAGTTGCATGTTATTTTATTGATTGTACTTATCTCTTTGATGTGGCTTCGTAGGCACATCCCCATTCGTGCGGCACTCCGAAAGGACTGTATTTGAATAATACTTACTAACCAAACAATCAACGTTATGAAAAGATCATTACGCAATGCATTGTGCTTTGTCACAATGTCTGCAGGCATTTGTTGCCACGCCGGTTTGGCTACCGCCAGATCGGCCGACTTAAACTCTTCAGATGATTCGCCAGTGAAGGTCACGTCAGCGCCTGTCACCAGTGAATCCGGATCGTTCTCGTTTTATCAGGCAGACTTTTCCGTATCAGGTAAAGTCAATGACAATGCAGGACAACCACTACCGGGCGTAAACATTCTGGTAAGAGGAACTGCTAACGGAACGACGACCGACAGCGATGGTAACTTTAAGCTCAACGTTCCTGATGGCAACGCAGTGCTGGTGTTCTCCTTCATTGGCTACACAACGCAGGAGGTAAGCGTAGCAAACAGGGCGACCTTCAATGTAGCGATGGAGCCTGATATTGTTTCGCTGTCCGAGGTGGTGGTGACTGGCTATGGTTCACAATCGAAGCGTGACATCACTGGTGCTGTCTCCACACTAGACAGCAAAACCCTCCTGGCGACACCGACTACCAATCTTGGACAGGCGCTGCAAGGCAAGTCTGCCGGAGTCGTGGTTGGAAATGAAAACAGCCCCGGCGGCGGTGTGATGGTTCGCATCCGAGGTTTCGGAACGATCAACGACAATTCACCCTTGTATGTAATTGATGGCGTTCCTACGAAGGGCAATTTGAATACCATTAACCAAAACGACGTAGAATCGATTCAGATCCTGAAGGACGCATCGGCTGCTTCCATTTACGGATCACGTGCCGGGAATGGTGTTGTGATTGTAACGACCAAAAAAGGTAAACATGGCCGTCCCGTCTTTACGTACGATATGTACATGGGGACGCAACGACCCGGAAAGCTTCTCGACCTGTTGAACACGCAGGAGTATGCTGACCTCACGTGGGAGTCGCGTATCAACGCAGGGGCTGTTGGCGCGAATGGCAATCCTGTACACGCGCAATTTGGTAATGGAACCACGCCGGTGATCCCCGACTACATCTTTCCTGCTGGCGCCATGGAGGGTGATCCGCGGGTAGCGCAGGATGCGAATGGAAACTACGTCAACTACAGCAACAACATCGATGCTGCAGACTTCAACAAGACGAAGTGGATGATCACAAAGGCGAACAAGGAAGGAACGAACTGGCTAGACGAGATCTATAATCCTGCTCCCATTCAGAATCATCAGATCGGAGTATCCGGCGGAACCGACGGCGGCAGGTACGCGATGTCGCTGAACTATTTCGATCAGGAGGGTATCATGAAGTACACGAATTATAAACGTTATTCCCTGCGCGCCAACACCGAATTCAACATTGGAAAAAGAGTACGCGTTGGTGAAAACTTCCAGGTGGCTTACGGCGAACGTGTTAATCAACCGAACGGGAACAGTCAGGAAAGCAACCCTACGTCATTCGCATTCCGGATCCAGCCGATCGTTCCGATCTATGACGTATCCGGAACAACATTCGCAGGTACACGTGGTACTGACCTCGACAACTCCCGAAATCCGCTTGCCGACCTTTGGAGGAATAAGGATAACATTCAAAAGGAACTTCGAATTTTCGGCAATGCCTATGCAGAAGTCGACATTCTCGAAAACCTTACAGCGAAGACAAGCTTTGGTATCGACTACCTGACGTTCAACTTCAGAGATTACACCATACGCGACATCGAATCAGCTGAATCAAGAGGTTCAAACTCCCTGAAGACTACTAACAACTTTGAATGGACCTGGACCTGGTACAATACGTTGACGTACAATACAACGATCGCCGACATTCATAAACTGAATTTTATCGTCGGTATCGAATCTATTAAAGATTACTACGAAACCTTCGACGCCTCGCGTACCAATTTCGCATCCGACGATCTGGACAACCGATATCTAAGTGGTGGTACCGGTGTTCAAACCAACAATGGTGGAGCCTCCAACTGGTCGCTCGCCTCAGAGTTTGCAAAACTAAATTACAACCTTCTCGACCGGTACTTGTTTGAAGCAACTGTCCGTCGGGACAGATCGTCTCGCTTTTCTAAAGCAAATCTGGTGGCCTATTTCCCTGCCGTGAGTGCGGGATGGGTGTTCTCAGAGGAAGGATTTCTCAGTGGGACCAAAGGATGGCTGGATCGTGGAAAATTGAGAGTGGGTTGGGGACAAACCGGTAATCAGGAGATCGGCTATTACAATCCTTATACAATCTTCTCCACTAATCCGATCACATCCTTCTATGACCTGAATGGGTCACGCACTTCCGCTGTGCCAGGATATGAACTTACACAATTCGGTAACGCAAATGCCAAGTGGGAGACTACTACTTCTACCAACGTAGGTTTAGATCTTGCATTGATCAAGTCGAAGCTTGACTTCTCAATCGACTGGTACCAGCGTGAAACTACCGACATGCTATTCCCCGTATCCGCGCCGTTAACTGCCGGTGTTGCAACAGTACCGTTCCAAAACATTGGCACCATGCGAAACAGGGGTATTGACATTGCACTCGGTTATCACGGTCAGCTTACGCCGGACCTCACGTTTAGTGTCGACGGTAACTTTAGCACCTATCGAAACGAGGTAATCAAGACTACAGGAGATGCGAACACACAATACTTTGGAATTAATGATGAGCGCATCCAAAACTTTGTCGTGACTCAGCAAGGTTATCCCATTTCATCATTCTTTGGTTACACCATCGACGGTATTTTCCAAACAGATGAAGAAGCGCTGAATGCGCCCGTGAACAATCTTGGTGTAAATCAGAACAAGGCGGGGAGATTTAATTTCAGAGATGTAAGCGGACCAGACGGTGTTCCCGATGGGATCATCAACACACGCGATCTCTCCATCATAGGCAATCCGCACCCGGATTTCACTTATGGTATTACGCTGAACATGAACTACAAAAATTTCGGACTCACCATCTTTGGTCAAGGTGTGCATGGAAACGATATCTTTAACTACGTAAAATACTGGACGGACTTCCCAACGTTCGCGGGCAATCGCAGCAAGCGCATGTTGTATGACTCATGGCGGCCAGGGAAGACGGACGCTGTGTTACCTCAGTTAACCTCCAGCGATCAGGTGAGCATCCTTCCCTCGACTTACTACATTGAGTCAGGATCTTACTTCCGATTTAAGAATATTCAGTTGACCTATTCGTTGCCAACAACATTGATCTCGAGGATCGGCCTCACATCGGTGAGGGTATACGTGCAGGGACAAAACCTTATCACGATCACCAACTACTCTGGTATGGACCCTGAAATCAACCTGCGCAACTATACGGCTGGAAATGACCGCGTAGCCGGAACCTTTAACTATACATCAGGCAGCGACAGGCAACTTGGTGTTGACGGCGGTGCGTATCCTGCTGCGAAACAATATCTCGTTGGTCTTAACCTAACCTTCTAATGATCCCGATTATGCGACATATAAAAACAAACTTCATAAACCTGAGAACAGCCTATATCATCTCTGGCAGCATTCTCCTGAGTATCGTAAGCTCGTGCTCCGATTCGTTTCTTGATGTGAAGCCCAAAGCAGCGCTGAGCAGTTCCACATTACAGAATAACAAAGGTGTAAACTCTCTTCTCACCAGCGCCTACGCATTGCTCGACGGCTGGGCAACCGCAGAGGGCGCATACCGCTCTTATCAGGTTGGCGCAGATAATTGGGTATATGGCAGTGTGGCTTCGGATGATGCCTATAAGGGAACCATCGCCGGTGATCAGCCGCCGATCTCTTTGATCGAGCAGCACAACATAGCATCAGACAATATTTATTTTCGCGGCAAATGGCGTGGCATGTACGATGGCATCGCGCGTACGAACGACGTGTTGCAGATACTTCCAAAAGTGATCGACATTACGGACGTAGAACGGACACAGATTGAAGCACAGGCGAAATTTCTGCGCGGACACTTTCACTTCGAGCTGAAGAAAATGTACAACAACGTACCGTATATCGATGAAACGATCTATGATCCGAATAATCTCGAGAGTACAAAGGTTCCAAATACATCGGACATATGGCCTCAGATCGTTGCTGATTTGAAAGCCGCCTACGATGCACTTCCGACGAAACAAACACAACCAGGTCGTGCTTCCAAGTGGGCAGCTGCCGCTACACTGGCGAAGGCATATTTATTTCAAAAGAAATATGATGAAGCTAAGACACTGCTTCTTGAGATCGTAAACAGCAACCAGTTCAAGCTGATGGACAATTTCCACGATAATTTCAAAGCGGTAACGAACAACAATCTCGAGTCCATCTTCGAGGTGCAGTATTCCGTTAATGATGGCGCGTCCGGCGGAGAGAACGGAAACATTGGCTCGACGCTCAACTATCCATACGGTGGCGGTGGTGTAACAACGTGCTGTGGTTTCTTCCAACCTTCACAAAATCTTGTGAACGCGTTCAAGACGGATGCTACAACGGGATTGCCATTGCTCGACACATTCAACAATACTGACATTCCAAGTGATCAGGGCATCGAGGCAACTGCACCTTTCACACCATATGATGGTCCTGTGGATCCGCGCCTTGACTGGACCGTTGGTCGCAGGGGCGTTCCCTATCTTGATTGGGGTGTTCACCCGGGAAAGACCTATGTTCGCGATCAGGCATATGGCGGACCTTATTCGCCCAAGAAGCACGTGATGTATCGTTCGGATGTAGGTACAAACACATTCGCCGGCAACCCGCGACTCAATGCGAACAACTATCGGATGATCCGTTATTCACACGTCATCTTATGGTTGGCTGAAATTGCCGCTCAACAGAATGATCTCGAGGCAGCACGCGACTACGTAAACCAGATACGCACGAGGGCATCGCATGTTTCCGGTTTTGTTAAAAAGGCCGACGGCACACCAGCAGCCAATTACGTTATTGGATTGTATACGAATCCATTCTCGGATCAGGCTACAGCAATCAAGGCCGTACAATTTGAACAGCGACTTGAGTTTGCCATGGAGGGTCATCGTCGCTTCGATCTCGTAAGATGGGGAATTGCCGATCAGGTGCTCAATGCTTACTATGCTGTTGAAGGCAATAAACGCTCATATCTGAAGAACGTACAATTCGTCGCTGGCAAGCATGAGTACTTCCCGATACCGCTTCAGGAAATATTGAACAGCCAGGTCGGCGGACAGACAACATTGACGCAGAACAATGGTTATTGATCGTTAGAGATCGAGCGCGTTTTGACTGCAAGATGAAATTCTGACTGTTAGAACGACGCTTTTCGTTATGAAGAAGTCGTCTCTTGTGGACGACTTCTTTCATTTCAGAGGCGTACGTGGCCTATGCCGGCCGTTGTGAGCAATCTCGAAATGAAGGTACTCGCCCGTTTTCTACCCGCGACCGTATTCGAATACCGGCGACCGGATCCGGACGATGTTTCGAGTGAAACGGACAAGAATTTGGAAGTACAAAGCCTTAAACGCCAGCGTTCAATGCATTTCCCGTAACATTTTCGAATGGCAACGCTTTTGCAGGTGTGCTCGCAATATCTGATCTGAGCCTACATCCGTCCGTTCCTATGTTAAGTCGCATCTATCGTAACTTCAGCAAAAACAAATTCTTCACCTCGCTTAATATCCTGGGACTTACCATCGGCATGGTGATTTTCCTCCTCGTGGCGCAGTATGTAAAGTTCGAAAGGAGTTATGATAACTTTGTGCCCGGATCCGACGCGATATATCGCCTGACTCTTGATACATATGCTGGCGGCGAACAGGTTCGATCGAGTGCCGAGAATTTTCCTGCAGCTGGACCAGCGCTGGTAGCAGCACTTCCGGACGTAGTCAGCTATGCTCGCCTTTACAATCTTGGCTTCAAGAACAATGTCGTGGTTACCAACGAGGATGCTCAACCGGATCCCATCGCGCTCAAACAACGACGATTCCTTTATGCCGACGCGTCGTTCCTTTCAATGATGGGGTATACCCTGTTGTCGGGCGATCCAAAAACCGCGCTGACGGAACCGAACACGGCGGTGGTCACTCAGGAACTTGCACGTCGCTACTTCGGCGACGAGGAGCCCGTTGGCAAGATGTTGCGCATGCGCGATGACGATAACAACAATGAGCTCGTCCGGGTAACGGGAGTTATTCCCGAAATGCCGGAGAACACACATCTTAAGTTCGACATCCTCTTCTCCTACAAGACGCTATTCGCTCGTCAATCATCTGACACGCCCGAATACGGTGTGCGTCGTTATGATCAAAGTTGGGCAAGAAGTGATATGTATACCTTTCTTCAGCTGCGGCCTGATGCCAATGCAAAATCGGTTGAAGCCAAATTTGCTGATGTCGTCGCGAAGCAGGTGCCTGAACTCAAGGAGAAAAATCAACAGTATGTTCTCAGACTTCAGCCTATTCGTGAAATACATTTAACGTCGAGGCTATCCGACGAAGCGGAAGCAAACGGCGATGATCGCATCGTACAATTCATGACACTCATAGGAGTTTTTGTTCTTGTAATTGCATGGATCAACTACGTCAATCTATCTACTGCCCGTGCGCTGGAACGCGCGCGTGAAGTAGGCGTACGGAAGGCGCTGGGCGCTGCACGCAGCCAATTGGTGCGACAGTTTCTGTTTGAGGCAGCGTTTGTCAATCTGCTGGCACTGATACTTGCACTTGCTATTGTTGGTGCGGTATTGCCCGGCTTTAACATGCTATCCGGTCTTTCGCTTAATATAGGTCATCTTCTGCAACCCTGGTTTTTTATTCTGGTGCTTACCCTTTGGCTCGTGGGCACTGTTCTGTCTGGTTTCTACCCTGCCCTTGTATTGTCTTCGTTCCGTCCGGCGGCAATCCTGAAAGGAAAATTCAAAAACAGTTCCGGTGGAGTTGTGCTTCGCCGGTCACTTGTCGTGTTTCAGTTTATGGCATCAGTAGCATTGATCGCCGGAACGATCATAGTATACAGGCAGCTTAACTTCATGATGAATCAGGATATTGGCATGAATATCGATCAGGTTGTTGTTGTGGAGCGCCCGGGCATCATGCCATCAGGTAAGGAGTTTGCAGCAATAGATGTATTCAGAAGTGAGTTGAAGAAAGATCCTTCG
>Ga0247822_10001674_pt1 | contig 13734 bp, 12 predicted proteins | sample 13C_Cellulose_Da_FD_192423 | JGI IMG/M metagenome (GOLD analysis project Ga0247822, IMG submission 192423) | Soil microbial communities from agricultural site in Penn Yan, New York, United States - 13C_Cellulose_Day30 | ecosystem: Environmental > Terrestrial > Soil > Agricultural land | place...
ACCTCTTCGCCTCGTGACATCTAACATCTGACATCTATCATCTGACAAACCAACATGAACCGCCCATACCAACACCTCTACCTCCTCCTCGCCTTCATCCTCGTCGCCTGCGGCGGCGGCACCTCGGAGACTCCCTCGGCCGGTGGCATCGATACGACGACGCTCGCCCCAGGAGCGTCCGGAGCGATGGGCTCCGGCGACAGCGTCCAGGTCGCGGACACGGCGGGTCCCGTCGTGACGCACGTCGCGACGATCGCGACCGACTCCGGCGAGGTCGTCATCGAGCTGTTCGGCAAGGATGCGCCGAAGGCCGTCAACAACTTCGTCGGGCTCGCGAAGAAGGGGTTCTATGACGGGATCGCCTTCCATCGCGTCGTGCCCGGATTCGTCGCACAGGCCGGCGATCCGCAGTCGAAGGACGAGTCGAAGCGGGAATTCTGGGGGCAGGGCGGTGAATCGATCTACGGCGGCACGTTCGACGATGAGCTCGACGCGGCCAAGCCCTCGGCAAAGCTCGGCTACGCAACCGGCATGGTGGCGATGGCCAACAGTGGTCCCAATACGAACTCCAGCCAATTCTTCATCGTGCTCGGCGACGGCGCCGCGGCGCAGCTTCAGTACCTCTACACGATCATCGGCCGCGTCCGCGACGGTCAGGAATCGCTCATGAGGATCGAATCGACGGGATATCAGGGAGAAATGCCGCGAACGCCCGCGCGCATCACCGGGATCAAGGTCAAGGAGGTGAGCGCCTGATCGCCCAACACCTGGGCGCCTCGCTCAATGTGGTTTGTTTCGGGAGCTTCGTCGTTTAACTTCGGTGGTGGGGCGGTGTCATACCGCCGTATACGTTATCGAGGGCACATCCTGATGTCACATACGACAGCCATGCGACTTCTTTCAGCACTTGTTCTCACGTCGATCGGCCTGCTCGCAGCCTCCGCGCCGATGCGCGCGCAGGAGACACAGACCGGTCCAAAAGCCACGCACATGGCCGTGCTTCGCACGAGCATGGGCGACATCGAGATCGAGCTCTACGGCATCGACGCGCCGAAGACCGTGAAGAACTTCGTCGAACTGGCGAAGAAGGGGTACTACAACGGCATTCTCTTCCATCGCGTCGTCCCAGGCTTCGTCGTCCAGGCGGGCGACCCGTTTTCGCGCGACAGCGCGTCGCGGCGGGACCTCTGGGGCACCGGCGGCACGTCGATCTTCGGCAGCACGTTCGCCGACGAGCTCAATCCGACAGGCCCGCTTGCGAAGCTCGGTTACAAGGAAGGCATCCTCGCGATGGCCAACCGCGGACCGAACACGAACACGAGCCAGTTCTTCATCGTCCTGAGCGACGAGCGGGCCAGCCACCTGCCGTATTCGTACACGATCTTCGGTCGCGTGACCAAGGGCATGGACATCATCCACCGTATCGAGCGGGTCGAGCTCGATCCGCGCTACAACGGCCAGCCCAAGACGCCGGTGTCGATCGTCGAGATCAACGCCGTCGAGGTCAAGCCGACGAACCAGTAGTCGACGCCGTCACAGGCACGACACCCAGCAAAAAGGCCCGCGTCGATGACGCGGGCCTTTTTCTTTTCATTCGACATGCTTCCCCCCCAGGCGCATGTCGAACGAGAACGCTGATCGACTGAAGTGAGACATCGTCCCGTGCCACAGTCTCATGTTCTGATCAAAGGTACAGCGGTCGACTTAGGCCGACGCTTAAACACGTAATCAGCCGATTCGAGCCGTTTTGGACCCGTCGTACTCGACTCAGTCGGCCAGGGCAATCGACCCGCGCAACGATCGCAATCGCGCCGAGGGCTCGGTGCCGTATTCGGCTGCGAGTGCGGCGGTGAAGCGGTCGAGCTCGCGAAGCGCCCGCAGGCGCTCGCCATCGGCTCGCAGGATCGAGAGGGCCAGATACTCGGCCTCCTCGTCCAGAGGGTCGGCGTCGAGCAGCATGCCGATCTCACGACGGGCGACGTCGGACTCGCCGCGCGCCAGGGCGATCTCCGCAACACGCAGTCGAGCGAAGCGAGATTTCGCCCGGACGATCTCCCTCGCGACATCTGTCCATTCGTCGTAGATGCCGTCGAGGAACTCTCCGTTGACCAGCGCGATTGCCTGACGCAGAAGGTCGTACGACTTGTAGTGGAGCCCGGCGCGCTGAACGGCGGCCGCTTCGTCGACGAGGGCGAGCATCCACAAGGCGTCGACGCGCACGAGGCTCGTGTTGAGCATGTAGCTCGAGCCGTCGAAGTCGACGACGTCGCCGACGACCTGACGCAGGCCGGAAAGCGTGACGTGGAAATTGTTGACCGCCGTCTCGGCCGCGACCGATTCTCCCCAGACCATCTCAATGAGCCGTTCGCGCTTGAGGCGCCGGCCGACGATCGCCGCGACTGCGAGGGCCGCGAGCATCTTCTTCGGCTTCGAGTCGCTCTTGTGCTGACCGAAGTGCCGCCCGCCCCGTTCCGCGCCGGTCGCGTCGATCACGCGCATCGAGCCGAGCGTCTGGACCTCGCAGTGATGCCACGATGGACCGGCGAGACCCTGAGGCAGCCGCGCTCCGATCGCCGCGAGGTCCTCGGCCGGAAGCGCGCGGGGCGCGTGTGCGCGCAGCAGGTGCAGCGCATGCTCGGCATTGGCCTCGGCCCGACGCTCGATCCAGAGCGCGACGGATTCGGTCACGCGACGCCCGAGCTCCTGTATCAGAGGGTCGCTTGCGCCGACGCGTCCCCGCGCCGCGGTGCCCGCGTCGTCATGCGCGCGCGCAACGACCGCCAGAGCGACCGGCAGCAGCCTGCGCGCGTCGAGATCCTGGGGATCCTCGAGCAGTACGCGCCGTGCGTAATCGCGCGCCTGTTCACGCTCGATCGAATGCGAGTGCAGAAGGATCTCTCCCTCGACGACCAGCATCGTCTCGCGTACCGCTTCGAAGCGCTCGGCGTTGCCTGTCTCGGCGAGAACGGCGAGTCCGGCGGTGCCAGACTGCCATTCGCCCCGGCGAACGGCGATGATGCACTTGACCACGTCGATCAGAAAGCGCCGACACGGTCGGCCGTACGTCTCCGCGTCGAGCTCCACCTGCGCGATCGCTTCGAGCGCCTCGTCGTCGCGTCGATCGAGCATCAGGATCTGCGCCCGCGTGATCATCGCAAGCTGCCACAGCGCGATCGAGCCGACACGCCAGCGCGCTTCGATCGCGTGATCGATCGCGCGGAGCGCTTCGCGCTGCTCGCCGCGCTCGGAGTGGATCATCGCAAGCCAGACCCAGGCGTTCGTCTCGGTGCGCGGCAGCGAGCAGCGTTTCGTCTGCTCCACGATCTCCCGGATCTCCGGCTCGCGCAGGTCGAAGTCATCGTCGGAGGTATGCAGCCCGATGCGGGCCGCGCGCATCTGCACGGCGAGTCGCTCGCGTCCATCGCGCTCGAAGCGGTCGAGCATCGCCTCGATGCGGCTCTCGGCCTCGGCGCGCTGTTCGGGCGTGTCGGCAACGCGACCGAAGACCAGCAGCGCGTCGAAGGCGACCGGTAGGTGCGCGTCGGAGTCGATCTCGTCGAGAAGCCGTCGCAGCAGTGCCAGCGCATCGTCGTTGCGATCGGCCACGCTGTAGACGCGCGCGCGGCCCATCACCGCGCGATGCCTCAGCGACGCGGCGAGCTCCGGCTCGGCGACGCGCTCGATGATCACGTCGGCCGCATCGAGCATCTCGATCGCCCGCTGCATGAGCTTGCTGCGCTCGAGATCCTCGGCGCGCCAGAGCATCGCGCGCGCGACCATCGGCACGAGCGCCGGCGTCGCATTCTCGGCCGGATGCCGGCGCAGGAAGTCGTCGATCACGCGACGCTGTTCATCCACCCTGCCAAGCGCATGCAGCACGCCGACATACTGATCGAACCATGCGGCGAGCCGGTCGTGATCGTCGGTGATGGCAACGCCGGCGTCGTAGCACGAGCGCATGATCAGGGCCGCCTGATAATACTCGTTCGCCGTCGCCAGCCGCGATGCGCACGCGAGAAGCTCGCCGATGAGCTCCAGACGGCGCGCCTCGTCCGGAGCCGTCCTCACGAGCAGATCGATCGTTCCCGGCGGAGGACGCAGCCCGTCGTCGATTGCCCCGGGCACGATCTCGGCCAGGACCGGGGCGTGGCGCTCGTCGATCCGTTGCGCGCGCGCGTCGGCGAGTGATGCCTCGTGCACCAGGCGACTCTCGAACGTCACGCTCGCGTTGTCGCGGCGCACCAGCCGCAGTCGAGCGAGGCGTGACAGGCAGGTGTCGGTCACCGCAAGTCGCTCGAGCAGGGCCTCGGGCGCCGTCAGTCCAAGCAGCGCGCACGTCGCGAGCGCCGCGCGCTCGGGCTCCGAGAGCGACAGGATTTCCGGGACCGACAACGGAAGCTGTGCGGCGTATTCGTCGGCGGCGCGTCCGATCTCGTCGGCACGTCGCAGGCGCCCGTCTTCGAGAACGAGCGCTCCGCATCGCATCGCAGCCTCGATCGCCTCGCGCAGCAGCAGCGGCAGTCCGTGCGTTCGCTCGACGAGCCAGCCGACGTCGAGTGCTTCGGGCTCCTCGCGCTGCAGCGCGCGCAGAAGCGCGGTGACGCTCTCGTGGTCGAAGTGCTCGCAATACAGCTCGGCCGTGTGCGCATCGGCGCTGCGCGCGACCATCGCCGCGGCCGAGGCCGTCGACTGGCGGCTCGTCATGATCGCGAGCCAGGGAGCGTCGACTGATTGCAGGAGGCCGGCGAGCGCAACGACCGCGGCGGGGTCGTCATCGATGTCGTCGACGAGCAGCACCAGCGGCATCACCGCGGCGGTCGCGGTGAGCGTCGTCGCGAGGGTCGCGGCGAGATCGTCCGGAGCCTCACTTGCGTCAGCTGCGTCGACCGGACTCAGCGGTCCGATCGAGCGTCGCACTCCGAGCTCCTCACGCAGAGCTCGAGCCACCGCGGCGACGACGTCGCTCGAGCCGGCCGGCAGTCTGGGCTCCAGTAGGAGGGCGCCGGCGAGCTCGGTCATCGAGCGAATCTCGCGCAGCGTCCTTGATCGGCCGCTGCCACGCTCGCCGACGATCGTCACGAGCATACGCCCGCCATCGTGCGTGTGCGAGTACGCCCGGGCGATGCCCCTGAGCATCTGTTCTCGTCCGATGAAGGGCAGCCGGGTGGCCCGCCCTCCGGAATCCCTCACGGGAACGGGGGCGTTCGTGGTCGTATTGGGTGCGCGTGTGTCCATGGGGAAGTGAACGGGCGCGTAGCACGCGTAGGAGGATTCGGAGGAAACGAAACGCGATCGCGCGGTGGTGTCACGCGACTGACCGGAGGGTGAAGAAGCGGACTACCGTTGCGGAACGTTCCTCGCCGCGAGGATGGCGTCGACGGAGTCGAGCGGGATCGAATATTTTTCGGAGAGCTGCGCGCGCGCGACCGAATCCTGACGCCCCAGCCGCGCGGTCATCGCCGCTTCGATCTCGGAGATCGGCGTCGACTTGACGATGCTGTCCTGCTCGCGGCGAGGAATGCCGAGGGCGAGGGAGGCGTACTCGCGGTAGACCTTCTCGTTGACGTCGGCGGTCGTGCGCGGATCGAAATCCTGGCGGGGTCCCTCCGGCGCGGCCGGCGTGGACGACGCTTCGCCGTCGGGCGTCGGGTGCGAGGGTTCGGCTTCCTTGCTGCAGGCACCAAGCATGACGGCGGCCAGCGCAATGAGCGCGCCGGCGCGGAGCGTGAGGACGATGGATGTAGGCACGTGCGGGAAGAGGAGTCGGAGTTACTTGAGCTCGAACCGGGTGAGCGCCGAGACGGCGGTGGGTCCGGTGATCGTCGAGAAGGGGCTCTGCTGCGATTCGCCCGTCTCGATGCGGACAAAGTAACCGATCGCCGGCGCATATCGGACGGTATGCGTCGATGTCTCGGTGAGATTCTGATCGGGGGTCAGCGGGTGCACGCCAACGATGCGGATGCGCACCTCATGCGCCTCGAGGGTTCTGTCGCCGACGGTCACCTGGTGAGTAGACACGTAGGCGACCTCGAGGGTTACACGGCTGCGGCCGGTCTGCCCGCCGCCGAGGTCGATCGTGGTGTCGCGCAGCACGCGCTCGGTAGGGCTCCTGGTCGTGATCGGAAGCGAGATCCAGCCGACCAGCGCCGCCCCCTGCCATGCCGGATAGTACAGGAGGTCGCCGTTGCCGGCATCGCGCAACAGGGCAACGGTGTCGGAGCCCTGGGTGTAGACGCGCACACCCGTTTCCGCGCCGAACCGCCCGTCGGTCGCGACGAGTGTCGTGACGATGGTGTCGCCGCTGCCGGCGATCGGGGCGCCGGTGGTATCCGCATCGAAGCGATGCATCGTGTAGGTGCTGCCGGTGCGCGGCGTGCCCGAGCTGCCGGCATCGGGTCCGGTCGGCTCGTCGGAGCACCCGGCGGCGACGAGCGCAACGAGCGCTGCGAGCGTGGCGAGGGTTCTGGTCGGTACGATGGCGTCGAGCACTCCTGGTCGTTCCTCGTTGGTCGTGGTCGGGTTCGTCAGCGCCGATGAAACGCTCGGCGCATGAGGAAAGTTTGAGCCCTTTCCCGCGGGGGAAAGGGCTCTCAAGAATCGTGCTGGTCCAGCTCCTGAATGACGTCCGTCGGAGGCATGGGGGATCAACGGCTCATGGGCGGCCGTTCGATCAGTCCATGATCCGGCGCAGGAACGCGGGCTTGTCGGCCGCGGCCTGGCGCTTCGGCTGCTCCTGTGCCTCGGCCTGCTTCGACTGCTCGGCCGGCTTCTCCTCGGCCTTCGGTGCGGCCTCCTCCCGCTTGCGGATGTCGTATCCGCCGCGGTTGATGCCGGTGCCGCGGCGCATGTACGCCGGCTCGTTGTAGCGCTCGAGGTCGCGCTGTCCGATCGGCACGTTGGCCTGGTCGGGGGTCGAATCCATCCGGACCTGGCGGGCCGGCTGCTGCGCGGGCACGGCCGGCTGCTGCGTCGCGGGCTGCTGTTGTGCCTGCGCGTGCAGGGCCACCTGCTGCTGGGTCGCCGGGCGGTTCTCGCGAGCACGGTTGAAGCCGGTCGCGATGACGGTCACCATCATGTTGTCGCCGAGATCATCGTCGAGCACGACGCCGAAGATGATGTTCGCCTCGGCCCCGACCGCCTCGTGGACGATCTTGACCGACTCGTCGACCTCCATCATCGTCAGCTCGCTCGAGGCCGTGATGTTGATGAGCACGCCCTGCGAGCCGGTGATCGAGATGCCCTCGAGCAGCGGCGAGCTGATCGCGTTCTGTGCGGCCTCGGTCGCGCGGTACTCGCCGGCGGCCATGCCCGTGCCCATCAGCGCGTCGCCCATGTCGGCCATCACCGTGCGCACGTCGGCGAAGTCGACGTTGACGATGCCGTGGCCGGTGATGATCTGCGCGATGCCGCGGGTCGCGTTGTAGAGCACGTCGTCGACCTTGTGGAAGGCCTCCTTGAACCCGGTGCGCTTGTCGATGATCGACAGGAGCTTCTGGTTTGGAACGACGATGAGCGTATCGACGTGCTTCTTGAGCTCGGCGATGCCGAGCTCGGCCTGGGCCTTGCGCCGCTGCCCCTCCCAGTCGAACGGACGCGTGACGATGCCGACGACGAGCGCGCCCTGCGAACGGGCGATCTCGGCGACGACCGGAGCACCGCCGGTACCGGTTCCGCCACCCATGCCCGCGGTGACGAAGACCATGTCGGCGCCGGAGAGAACCTGCGTGATCTCCTCGCGATCCTCCTCGACCGCATTGCTTCCGACTTCAGGATTGGCGCCGGCGCCAAGTCCGCGTGTGAGCTGCTTGCCGACATGGCACTTGACGGACGAGAGGTTGTTCGTCAGCGCCTGCATGTCGGTATTCACCGCGATGAATTCGCAACCCTCGAGGCCACGCTCGATCATGCTGTTGACCGCGTTGCCACCACCGCCACCAACACCAACGATCTTGATCTTGGCGCCGTGGTGCTCAACGGATCGATCGAGTTCGATCATAGAGGTCCTCCCTTGACTAGCGGGTTGAAATGGCCCGAATGTAGGTTTGTATGATTCGTTCGCTGCTTAGAATTCGTCGAAGAACTTCCGCATGCGCGAGAGGATCGAGCTGCGCGATCCGTCGCCCCGCGGAGTCGAGCCGTCGCCGGGGACGCTGGCATCGTCCTCGATCGACAGTGCAATGGTGTCGTCGCGGCCGAGCCCGTGCATCACCAGGCCGACGGCCGTGGCGTAGATGGGGGACTCGACCTCGGGCGCAAGGCCCGAGCCGCCGAAGCCGGACGGAATGCCGAGCTTCACCGGCATGCCCAGTACCTCCTGCGCGAGCTCGACGGAGCCGCGCAACAGCGCGCCGCCACCGGTGAGCACGACGCCGGCGGAGAGCTGGCGCAGATATCCTGATTTCTTCAGCTCCATCAGCGCGAACTCCAGGATCTCCTCCATGCGGGGCTGGATGATCTGCGCGAGCATGAGCTTCGAGATCTCCATCGGCTTGCGTCCGCCGATGCCGGGGATCATGAAGACCTCGTCGTTGAGGATCATCGACGCGAGCGCGTAGCCGTACTCGCGCTTGATGCGCTCGGCCTGCTCGCCGATGACGCCGAGTCCGCGACGGATGTCGTCGGTGACCATGCGCCCGGCGATGCCGACGACCGAGGTGTGCCGGATCGTCTTGTCCTCGTAGACCGCGATGTCGGTCGTGCCGCCGCCGATGTCGATCAACGCCACGCCGATCTCCTTCTCCTCCTCGTCGAGCACCGCGTTGGCGCTGGCCAGCGGCTCGAGCACGATGTCCTCGACGACCAGGCCGGCACGCTCGACGCAGCGGTAGATGTTCTGCGCCGCGGTCACCAGCCCGGTGATGATGTGGACATTCGCCTCCATGCGAATGCCCGACATGCCGACGGGATCGAAAATCCCATCCTGCCCGTCGATGATGTACTCCTGCGGGATCACGTGGAGGATCCGCCGATCCGACGGCATGAGCACCCGCTGCGAGTCCTCGATCAGCCGGTCGACGTCCTGCTGGCGGACGACGCGCTCGGGATTTGAGATCGTCACGACGCCGCGGCTGGGGAACGATTGCACGTGATCGCCGGCGATACCAACCGACACCGAGCGCACCTGCACGCCCGACTGCTGCTGCGCCTGCTCGACCGCACGCTCGATCGAGCGCACCGTCTTCTCGATGTTCACGACGACCCCGCGATTGAGTCCGTCGGAGGGAGCGTGGCCGATGCCGAGCACGTGAATCTCCTCGGGAGATTCCTGGTGCCGCTCCGCGACGATCGCACAGACCTTGCTCGTGCCGATATCGAGGCCGACAACGATCTGCCGGTTGTCGGGAACTGCTGCGGGAGTGTGTTGCGCCTTGGCCATCGGGGGTCGGATGTCAGATGTCAGATGTCAGAAGTCAGATGTCACGATGCGGGTTGCTTCGGAGGTCATTCGTATTCGGGATCATCCCTCCCACTTCACCACCACCTGGCCGCGCCATCGGAGGTCGACGTAGCGGGGGCGGGCGCCGGGGCGCGCCGCGAGTGCGGTGCGCATGAACAGGTCGAGCTTCGGGAGGCGCGCCGGGATGTCGGCGGCCGTGCCGGCGTGGATCGGGATGGCGCCGTCGGCGCTGACGAGCGTGTAGGCTCCGTCGAGGCCGCGCACGATCTCGGAGATCTGCCGGTAGAGCGATTCGTCGAAGTCTCGCAGCGCGCGGACGACGCCGAGCGACTCGAGCGCGAGCGCCGAATCGAGCACCGTCGAGGGCTTGCGCGAGCCCGCCTCGCTCGTATCGACCCGCTCGATGCCGCGCACCAGCGGCACGTCGAGCGTCGCGCGGCTGAAGCGGTACGGCAGTGCCACCGCCTGCGAGTCGAGGTAGACCGGCGAGCCGCCGAGCACCGCCAGCGCGAGCGGCGTGCGCTCGGTCACCTCGACGACGAGGGTCCCGCGGCTGTCACGGTAGACCGCGACGCGCGAAAGGAACGGGTGCGAGGCGATCCTCGTCTCGACCTGGCGCAGGTCGAGACTGCGCAGCGACACGTGCGGCCCGATCCCCGCGCGCTCCATAATCTCGGAGGAGTCGAGCACGACGCGCCCGACGATCCGCACCTGCTCGAGCGTCTCGCGCGCTCCCCAACGGTTGGCAACGACGATCAGCGTCAGCACCGCGGCGAGCGCCAGGATGATCTTCGAGACTTTCGAGGCGAACCGCCGCGCCTCCTCGCGCCGCTCCTGCGGATCACGGGGCTTGCGGACGAGTTTCCTGCGCGCTCGCATCGGGCAGCTCCTTGGTTAATGCCACCAGGTCGTCGGCGTCGAAGCCGATCGGCTTGATCTCCAGCTCGAGCTCGACGCCGAAGCGCCGCGCCACCTCGTCGCGGGCGATCGCCGCCAGCGCGAGCACGTCGCGCGCGCTGGCGCCGTCGACGTTGATGATGAAGTTCGCGTGCAGCTCGCTGATCTCGGCGCCGCCGACACGCCGCCCCTTGAGTCCACATGCCTCGATCAGTCGCGCGGCATGGTCACCCGGAGGGTTCTTGAAGATGCTCCCCGCGTTCGGGAACTGCACCGGCTGCGATCGATTGCGCTTGAGCATCGTCTCGCGACGGATCGTCTTCATCTCCTCTGGCGAGCCCTCCGGGAAGCGGAACGACGCTTCGAGCACCACGTCGCGCGCGAGCCCCGAGGTCCGGTAGGCGAAGCCTCCCATTTCCTTCGACACCCGGACGAGCTCCTCGCCGCGGATGACCTCGACGGCCAGCAGGTGATCGGAGATCTCTCCGCCGTAGGCGCCGGCGTTCATGATGATGCCGCCGCCGAGCGTGCCGGGAATGCCCGCGAGCATCTCGGCGCCGCGACAGCCGCGGCCGATGCAGAAGTCGACGAACTTCGCGAGCCTGATCCCCGCTCCGGCGGTGATCACTCCGTCGTCGTCGGCGCTCACGTAGTTGAACCCGTGCTCGAGGTTGACGACCGCGCCGCGGATCCCTTCGTCGGCGACGAGGAGATTGCTGCCGTTGCCCATGAGAAAGAACGGGACGTTCTCGCGACGTAGGTGAGCGATGAGCGCCACCGCATCGTGCTTGTCGCTCGGTTCCAGATAGATGTCGGCCGGTCCGCCGATGCGGAACGTCGTGTAGCGCTCGAGAGGCTCGCTGATCGCGATGCGCCCGCTGAAGCTCCGGCGAATGTCGTCGAGGTTGATCACGGAGCGTCGTGCGAATCTGGGTTTCGAATCTCTGCTGCCGCGCCACGTGCGCACTTCTGCGCGCTCTGATGTGAGCGCCGCTGTGCGCTTTGCGATGCGCGCGCTATCGTGCACACTCTGATGCGCGCGCTTCGGTGCGCTCCGTGGCGACGCGCCCTACGAGGCGCGCGCCTCCTCGGCCGCGCCCTCACGCACCGTCAGCGCTTCGAGGATCTCGTCGGCGGACTTCCAGATGTCGCCCGCGCCCATGGTGATCACCATGTCGCCCGGCTCGATGAGCTCGAGCGCACGGGCGGCGACGTCGGCGCGGTCCGGGACGTAGCAGACGCTGCGATGGCCGTACGCCGCGGCGCTGTGGACGATCAGCTCGCCGTCGATCCCCTGGATCGGCCGCTCGCGCGCGGCGTAGACGTCGGTGATGATCGCCACGTCGGCGTTGACGAACGCCTTGCCGAACTCCTCGTAGAAGTCACGCGTGCGCGAGTACGTATGCGGCTGGAAGATCGCGACGACGCGCCGGCGCCAGCCGTTGCGCAGTGCCTTGAGCGTCGCGCGCACTTCGGTAGGATGATGCGCGTAGTCGTCGATGACCATCACGCCGTTTGCCTCGCCCTTGATCTCGAAGCGGCGATAGACGCCGGTGAACTGCGCGAGAGCGCGCGCGATCGACTCGAAGCTCACACCGGTCTCCAGTCCCACAGCAACCGCCGCGAGCGCGTTCTTCATGTTGTGCTCGCCCGGCACCGGGACGGTGATCTCGCCGAGCGTCTCTCCCTTGCGCATGACGGTGAAGCGCGAGTGCCGCTCGGTGAACACCGGATCGACCGCGCGTACGTCGCACTGCGGCGTGGTGCCGTAGCTGACGACGCGCTTCTTGACCTGCGGGAGAATGTCCATCAGCGACGGCTCGTCGAGGCAGAGCGCGACGAATCCGTAGAAGGGAACCTTGTTCGCGAATTCGATGAACGACCGCTTGAGGTCGTCGAGATCGGAGTAGATGTCGAGGTGCTCGCGCTCGAGGTTCGTAATGACCGCGACCGTCGGCGAGAGCGAGAGGAAGGATCGATCGAACTCGTCGGCCTCGACGACGGTCCACTCGCCGCGCCCGAGGCGCGCGTTGGAGCCGCCGAGTCCCGAGAGGCGGCCGCCGACGATGACCGTCGGATCGACGCCGCCCTCGATGAGCACGAGGCCGATCATCGACGTCGTCGTCGTCTTGCCGTGCGTGCCGGCGACGGCGATGCCGTACTTCATCCGCGTGACCTCGGCGAGCATCTCGGCGCGGCGGATGACCGGGATCTTCCGGCGCAGCGCCGCCGCGGTCTCGGGATTCTCCTCCGGCGCCACCGCGCTCGAGTAGACCACGACGTCCGCACCGACGACGTTCTCGGCCGCGTGCCCCTCGACGACGTGCGCGCCGAGGGAGGCGAGACGCTCGGTCACGTCGCTGAGGGCCAGGTCGCTTCCGCTGACGCGGAATCCCTGGTCCAGCAGGATCTCGGCGAGGCCGGACATACCGATGCCGCCGATGCCGACGAAGTGAACGTTCTGAATGGTCGTAAACATATGGTCCGTAACGAGGCGCGTTCAGCGCTCGGTGATTCCCCTTGATTATCGGTCGGAGCTCTGCGGATCGATCGCCGGTCCCGCGCCGTCGGCCTCCTGGGCCTTGACGCGGCGCCGGATCAGCAGCTCGACGTTGTTGGCGCGCGCCCAGTCGCGCAGCGTGCGCACGAGCTCCTCACTGCGCTCGAAGCTTCCCGGTCGGATCCTCCGACGGCGCCGCTCGCCCTTGAGCTTCAGTCGCGCGACCGGCCACGCACGCCCGGCGCGCGCAGCGGCGCGCGGCTCGGATCGAAACGCGATCCACTCGACATCGGCGGCGCGCAGCACGCGCTCGGCGAATCGCGTGCGCAGAACCAGCTCGTCCTCGCGCACGATGAGCTTGCGGTTGAGAATCGCCGAGACCACGAGCGCCATCGCCGAGAGCACGGCACAGAGCGCCAGCAGGTAGACGATCGGATCCTCCTTCCACACCACCTCGAATCGCCCGTCGATCCAGAGGCCCTTGATCGCGGCGTAGGCGAGCAGGGTCACACCGTAGCCGATCGTGGCCAGGTAGAAGATGTCGAGGCGATGTCGGAAGCGCTCTTCTTTCATGTCCCGCTCAATTCTGCGTGAACTTCAGCACGCTCCGTGCAATTCTCTCGTCGGCGTCGAGCACCGCGAGCAGTCGTGCGGACGCTCCCATGCGCGCAAGCGCGTCTCGATCGGCAAGCAGACCGCGGATCGCCGGCAGCAGCTCTGTCTCGAGCGCGGCGTCGAGCACCATGCGTGCGGCGCCGGCATCCTGCATCGCCTCGGCGTTCTCTCGCTGGCGCACCGTCTCGATCGGCAGCGGTACGAGGATCGACGCCTTGCCGACCGCCGCGAGCTCCGCCGCGGTCGTCGCGCCCGCGCGGGCGACGACGAGATCGGCAGCGGCGTAGCCGAGCTCCATCTCGTGGATGAAGGCCAATCGCATCAT
>Ga0247822_10001676_pt1 | contig 13719 bp, 13 predicted proteins | sample 13C_Cellulose_Da_FD_192423 | JGI IMG/M metagenome (GOLD analysis project Ga0247822, IMG submission 192423) | Soil microbial communities from agricultural site in Penn Yan, New York, United States - 13C_Cellulose_Day30 | ecosystem: Environmental > Terrestrial > Soil > Agricultural land | place...
TCCACGAGCTGCGCCGCGGGACCGCCGCGGCGGTGCTGGCCGCGCGCTTCCACGCCACCATGGCCCGCGCCATCGTGCTGGCCTGCCGGCGGGCCGGCCGGTCGACGGTCGTGCTCACCGGCGGCTGCTTCCAGAACCGGCGGCTGCTCGCCGGCGCGGTCGCCGGCCTCACCGCCGACGGCTTCGAGGTGCTCACCCACCAGCAGGTGCCGCCCAACGACGGCGGCCTGGCCCTCGGCCAGGCGGCCATCGCCAGCGCCCGTCTCGCCACCGGAGCGACCCCATGTGCCTAGCCATCCCCGGCGAGATCCTCAGCGTCCACGAGCGCCACGGGATGCGCTTCGCCAGCGTGCAGTTCGGCGGCATCACCCGCGACGTCTGCCTCGAGTACCAGCCCGAGGCCAAGCCGGGCGACTACGTCCTGGTCCACGTCGGGTTCGCGATCGCGACGATCGACGCCGCCGAGGCGGCCCGCACCTGGGAGCTGTTGCGCGCCCTCGGCGAGGAGGTCGAGCCATGAGGTACCTCGACGAGTACCGCGACCAGGCGGCCACCGCCGCGCTGGCCACCGCCATCCGTGCCGCGGTCACCCGCCGGCACGTGATCATGGAGGTCTGCGGCGGCCAGACCCACTCGATCCTGCGCTACGGGCTCGACCGCATGCTGCCGCCCGAGGTCGAGCTGGTCCACGGCCCGGGCTGCCCGGTGTGCGTCACCGCGCTCGAGACCATCGACCGCGCCCACGCGATCGCGGCGACCCCCGGGGTGGTGCTGGCGTCGTTCGGCGACATGCTGCGGGTGCCGGGCTCGCGCACCGATCTGCTCGGCCTGCGCGCCCGCGGCGCCGACGTGCGGGTGGTGTACTCGCCGCTCGACGCGCTGGCGCTGGCCCGCGCCCACCCCGATCGCCGCGTCGTGTTCTTCGGCATCGGCTTCGAGACCACCGCGCCGGCCAACGCGATGGCGCTGATCGCGGCGCGGCGCGAGGGCCTCGGCAACTTCTCGATGCTCGCCTCGCACGTGCTGGTGCCGCCGGCGATCGCCAGCATCCTGCAGAGCGCCGACAACCGGGTCGAGGGCTTCCTCGGTCCCGGCCACGTGTGCGCGATCGCCGGGGTGCGGGCCTACGAGGCGCTGGCCGCCCGCTACCGGGTCCCGATCGCGATCACCGGCTTCGAGCCGGTCGACCTGCTGCGCGGCGTGCTGGCGGTGGTCCGCCAGCGCGAGCGCGGCGCCGCCGAGGTCGAGAACGCCTACGCCCGCCTGGTCCCTCGCGACGGCAACCCGGCGGCGCGCGCCGCCATCGCCGAGGTGTTCGACGTCACCGACCGCGACTGGCGCGGCCTCGGCGCGATCCCCAAGTCGGGTTACCGGATCTCGGCGCGCTACCGCGCCCACGACGCCGAGGTCGCCTTCGACGTCGGCGGCATCGCCACCCGCGAGCCGGCGGCGTGCCAGAGCGGCCTGATCCTGCGCGGCATCAAGAAGCCGTGCGAGTGTCCGGAGTTCGGACGCGCGTGCACGCCGGCGACGCCGCTCGGTGCGACGATGGTGTCGGCCGAGGGCGCGTGCGCCGCCTACTACCAGCACCGGGGTCGGGAGGTCGCATGAGGGACGCGATCGTCCGCAAGGCGCGCGAGAGCGCCGAGCTGATCGGCGGCTTCGTCGAGCGCGCCGCGCCCGACCTCGAGCGCGCCGCCCGCGCGCTGGCCGCGCGGCTGGCCGCCGGCGGCCGGCTGTACACGATCGGCAACGGCGGCTCGGCGTGCGACGCCCAGCACGCCGCCGTCGAGTTCCAGCACCCGATCATCGAGAAGCGGCGGCCGTACGCCGCCGCCGCGCTGTGCACCGACTTCGCGTTCTTGACCGCGATCGGCAACGATCGCGACTTCGCCGGCGTCTACGCCGCCCAGCTCGAGCTGGTCGCGGGCGCCGGCGACACCGTGCTCGGCATCTCGACCTCGGGCACCGCGCCCAACGTGATCCGCGCGCTGCGCTACGCCCGCGATCTCGGCGCCTGCACGATCGGCTTCACCGGCCGCGACGGCGGCCAGGTCGCCGAGCTGTGCCAGCACCCGTTCGTGGTGCCGAGCTGGTCGATCCACCGCATCCAGGAGGTCCACACGGTGCTGCTCCACCTGCTGTGGGACCAGGTCCACGTCGCGCTGGGAGCCCCCGATGTCCTCTAGCGCGCCGGCGTGCCCGCTGCCGATCACCGCGACCGAGCACGTCCTGCTCGGCCACGGCAGCGGCGGCAAGCTGACCGCCGACCTGATCGAGCGCCTGATCGTGCCGGCGTTCGCCAACCCGGCGCTCGAGCCGCTCGACGATCAGGCGATCGTCGCGGTCGACGGCGGCGGCCGGGTCGCCCTGACCACCGACTCGTACGTGGTCAGCCCGATCTTCTTCCCCGGCGGCGACATCGGCGAGCTCGCCGTCAACGGCACGATCAACGACCTCGCCGTCGGCGGCGCCCGCCCGGTCGCGCTGTCGCTGGCGTTCATCCTCGAGGAGGGCCTGCCGCTGGCCGACCTCCGCCGGGTGATCGCGTCGGCGCGCCGGGCCGCCGAGCGCGCCGGCGTGCCGATCGTCACCGGCGACACCAAGGTCGTCGGCCGCGGCGCCGCCGATCGGATCTTCGTCAACACCACCGGCCTCGGCGTGGTGCCGCCCGGCCGCGCGCTCGGCTCGGCCCACGTCCGCCCCGGCGACGTGATCCTGCTGTCGGGTCCGATCGGCGACCACGGCGTCGCGATCATGGCCCACCGGGCCGGGCTCGAGCTCGGCGGCGAGGTCGCCAGCGACACCGCGCCGCTGCACGAGCTCGCCGACGCGGTGCTCGCCGCCTGCCCCGAGGTCCACGCCATGCGCGATCCGACCCGCGGCGGCGTCGCGGCGACGGTGGTCGAGATCGCCACCCGCCGCCGCCTCGGCATCGAGCTCGACGAGGCGGCGCTCCCGGTGCGCGAGCCGGTCCGCGGCGCCTGCGAGCTGCTCGGCCTCGATCCGCTGCTGGTCGCCAACGAGGGCAAGCTGGTCGCCTTCGTCCCCGCCGCCGCGGCGGCGCGCGCGCTGGCCGCCATGCACGCCCACCCGCTCGGCCGCGACGCCGCCCACATCGGCTTCGTCACCGACGCTCACCCCGGCGTGGTCGAGCTGATCACGCCGGTCGGCGGCCGCCGCCTGCTCGACCTGCCGTTCGCGGAGCCCTTGCCGCGCATCTGTTGAAGGAGGATCCGATGCCACTCAACCCGCCCGTCGACGAGGTCCACATCCTGTGGATCTCCGAAGGCATGAGCTGCGACGGCGACACGGTGTCGCTGACCGCGGCGACCCAGCCCAGCCTCGAGGACGTCGTCCTCGGCCTGGTCCCGGGCATCCCCAAGGTGCACCTGGTCAACAAGGTCCTCGCCTTCGAGACCGGTGAGGCCTACCTGACGCCGTTCCGCCGCGCCGCCGCCGGCGAGCTCGCGCCGTTCGTGCTGGTGATCGAGGGATCGATCCCCAACGAGCGCATCAACGGCGACGGCCACTGGACCTCGCTCGGCAACGATCCGGCGACCGGCCAGCCGATGACGCTCAACGCGTGGATCGATCAGCTGGCGCCGCGGGCGTGGGCGGTCATGGCCGCCGGCACCTGCGCCACCTACGGCGGCATCCACGCCATGGCCGGCAACCCGACCGGGTGCATGGGCCTGGCCGACTACCTCGGCTGGGACTTCCGCTCGCAGGCCGGGCTGCCGATCGTCAACGTGCCCGGCTGCCCGATCGAGCCCGACAACTTCATGGAGGCGCTGGTGTGGATCCTCCAGTTCGCCGCCGGGCGAGCGCCGATGATCCCGCTCGACGCCAAGCTGCGGCCGACCTGGCTGTTCGGCAAGACCGTGCACGAGGGCTGCGATCGCGCCGGCTACTACGAGCAGGGCGACTTCGCGGTCGACTACAACTCGCCGCGCTGCCAGGTGAAGGTCGGCTGCTGGGGCCCGGTGGTCAACTGCAACGTGCCCAAGCGCGGCTGGATGCACGGCATCGGCGGCTGCCCCAACGTCGGCGGCATCTGCATCGGCTGCACCATGCCGGGCTTCCCCGACAAGTTCATGCCGTTCATGGACCAGCCGCCCGGCGCCGCGGTGTCGTCGAAGCTGCTGACCGGGTACGGCCGGCTGGTGCGCACCCTGCGCGGCTTCACCAACCGGACCATGGACCAGGAGCCGCGCTGGCACCACAACGGGCCGGAGCTGACCAGCGGCTACGACCCGTACTTCTCGCCGGGCCAGGACGGCCGCAAGGAGCTCCCGCGATGACGCTCGACGTGACCCCCCAGCGCAAGCTGGTCCAGATGGCCTGGGATCCGGTGACGCGGATCATCGGCAACCTCGGCATCTACACCAAGATCGACTTCGACAACCGCGAGGTCGTCGAGTGCAAGAGCACGTCGTCGCTGTTCCGCGGCTACAGCGTGTTCATGCGCGGCAAGGATCCGCGCGACGCCGGCTTCATCACCAGCCGCATCTGCGGCATCTGCGGCGACAACCACACCACCTGCTCGGTCTACGCCCAGAACATGGCCTACGGCATCAAGATGCCGCCGCTCGCCGAGTGGATCTACAACCTCGGCGAGGCCGCCGAGTACATGTTCGACCACGCGATCTTCCAGGACAACCTGGTGTTCGTCGACTTCTGCGAGAAGATGGTCAAGGAGACCAACCCGAGCCTCCTGGCCCGGGCCGAGAGCACGCTGGCGCCGCACGCCGCCATCCACGGCCGCCGCACCATCGCCGACATCATGCGGGCGCTCAACCCGTTCACCGGCGAGGTCTATCGCGAGGCGCTCGAGATGAGCCGGCTCACCCGCGAGATGTTCTGCCTGATGGAGGGCCGCCACGTCCACCCGTCGACGCTCTACCCCGGCGGCACCGGCACCGTCGCCACGCCTCAGGTCTTCACCGACTACCTGTCGCGCCTGCTGCGGTTCGTCGACTTCACCAAGAAGATCGTCCCGCTCAACGACGACCTGTTCGACTTCTTCTACGACGCGATGCCCGGCTACGAGAAGGTCGGCGATCGCCGGGTCCTGCTCGGCTGCTGGGGCGCGTTCCAGAATCCGGACGTGGTCGACTACCGCTACGAGACCATGGCCGAGTGGGGGCGCGCGATGTACGTGACGCCCGGCATCGTCGTCGACGGCAAGCTGGTGACCACCAGCCTCGTCGACATCAACCTCGGCATCCGCATCCTGCTCGGCAGCTCGTACTACGACGACTGGCAGGACCAGGAGATGTTCGTCACCAAGGATCCGCTCGGCAACCCGATCGACCGCCGGCATCCGTGGAACCAGACCACCATCCCGCGGCCGCAGAAGCGCGAGCTCGAGGGCGGCAACTACAGCTGGGTGATGAGCCCGCGCTGGTACGACAAGCGCACCGGCGATCACCTCGCGCTCGACACCGGCGGCGGCCCGCTGGCGCGGCTGTGGGTGACCGCGCTGGCCGGCATGGTCGACACGCCGTTCGTGCGCGCGACCGGCAAGAGCGTGGTGATCCACCTGCCGCGCTCGCTGAGCTCGGGCGAGGTCGATCTCGAGTGGAAGATCCCGGCGCGCGCCAACACCCTCGAGCGCGACCGCGCCCGCGCCTACTTCATGGCCTACGCCGCGGCGATGGCGCTGTACTTCGTCGATCAGGCCCTGCAGCGGGTGCACGCCGGCGACGTCAAGGTCTTCCAGGAGTTCAAGGTCCCCGACGAGGCGATCGGCTGCGGCTTCCACGAGGCGGTGCGCGGCGTGCTCTCGCACCACCTGGTGATCCGCGACGGCAAGATCGCCAACTACCACCCGTACCCGCCGACGCCGTGGAACGCCAGCCCGCGCGACAGCTACGGCACGCCGGGGCCGTACGAGGACGCGGTCCAGGGCATGCCGCTGTTCGAGGAGAACGGCCGCGACCAGTTCAAGGGCATCGACATCATGCGCACGGTGCGCAGCTTCGATCCGTGCCTGCCGTGCGGCGTCCACATGTACCTCGGCGACGGCCGGGTGCTCGAACGACGACACGCGCCGATGTTCGGCGCCGGAGGCCACGATGAGCCGTAAGTCACCGAAAGTGATCGCCAACGTCCGCGTCGGCAAGCCCGACGTCGAGCCGACCGCGCCGTCGCACGTGCGCGGCGTGTTCGAGGGCAACCGCCCGCACCCGACCCAGCGCGGCAAGGGCCTCGAGGCCGAGTGGCCGGATCGCGCCACCGGCACCGCCCGCCGGTCGACCGGCATCCGGCCCAAGGACCACGAGGTGATCGATCCGCGCATGCCGAAGATCTCGCCGGCGTGACAGGAGAGCTCCCATGATCCCGCTCCAGCTCAGCGCGCTCGCCGTGCTCACTCACCCCGGTCACGGCGCCACCGCTTCGCCCGGCTGGGCCCACTACCTGACCGAGCCGGTCCACGTCGTCGTGCTGGTCGCGGTCGGCTGCGTCGCCGTGGCCGGCGCCGTCCAGGCGCTCCGGGCGCTCCGGGCGGCCCGGGCAGCGCGGCCGAGATGGGGACAGGATCCTGGGTCGTAAGTCCGGACGATCACAGGCTCCCTGGACCGAAACGCAAAAACGCCTCTCCGCTCCACCTCGCGTGGGCTGCGGCGGTGTTTTGCGTTTCGGTCCAGGAAGCCTTTGAGACTGAGGGGTTGCGACCCTAGATCCTGTCCCCTCCAAGCTTCGCGGCCTGCTCGATGAGCGCGACCAGCTCGAGGCGGTCGCGATCGCCGCGGGCGGTGGCGCGGGCGACCGCGGCGATGCGATCGAGCGACCAGCCCTGGGCGTCCTCGGCGCCGCGCAGGCGATCGGCGAAGCAGGCGACCGCGACCGCGAAGCGGAAGTCCTCGGGGGCGACGTCGAAGCTGCCGGCCGGGCCCGACGTCATCGGGAAGCTGGCCTCGGTGGCGGTCTTGCCGTCGGGGTGCTTGTGGCGGATGCGCACGACGCCGAGCGGGGTGCGCTGGTCGGCGCGCCGGGTGAGCTGGACCTCGTAGAGCGCGGTGACCTGGTGGCCGGCGCCGACCTCGCCGGCGTCGACCTGATCGACGCGGAAGTCGCGGTCGGCGAGGTCGCGGTTCTCGTAGCCGAGCAGGCGGTAGCGCGCGACCAGCGCGGGATCGAACTCGACCTGCAGCTTGACGTCCTTGGCGGCGACCTCGAGCATCGCGACCAGCTCGGTGGTGAACAGCTTCTCGGCCGCGGCCGGCGAGTCGACGTAGTAGTTGTTGCCGTTGCCACGATCGCCGAGCTGCTCCATCAGCTCGGCGCGGTAGTTGCCCATGCCGAACCCGATCGTCGACAGGGTCACACCTTCCTCGACCCGCGACGCGATCGTCTTCAGCATCTCGTCGTGGCCGGTGACGCCGACGTTGGCGTCGCCGTCGGACAGGACGATCACCCGCGCGACCCGCCCGGGGCCGACGCCCTTCATCGCCTCCTGGTAGGCGAGGTCGAGGCCCGACGCCATCGCGGTCGAGCCGCCGGCGGTGAGCCGATCGATCGCCGCCAGGATCGTGCGCTGGTCGGTGCCGCGGGTGCGCGGCAGGACCACGCCGGTCGAGCCGGCGTAGGTGACCAGCGACACGCTGTCCTCGGCGCGCAGCTGGCGGGTCAGGTGGCGCAGCGACGCCTGGGCCAGGCCGAGCTTGTCGGGCGACGACATCGATCCGGAGACGTCGACCAGGAACACCAGGTGGGTCGGCTTGCGGTCGGCGTTGGCCTTGGGGGCGGTCGCGACCCCGACCCGCACGATGTGGTGGCGAGGATCGAGCGGCGACGGCGCTGCGTCCATGACCACCGCGAACGGGCCGTCGCCGGCCGGCGCGCCGAACCGGTAGCGGAAGTAGTTGACGAATTCCTCGACACGCACCGCCGCCGGCGCCGGCAGCTGGCCCTGCTGCAGCACGCGGCGGCTGTACGTGTACGACGCGGTGTCGACGTCGGCGGCGAACGTCGACAGCCGGTCGCGCTCGGTCTCGACCCACGGGTTGATGCCGTGGCTGACGTGGGTGTCGCCGGCGGGATCGCCGGCGGGCGGCGCGGCGACGATCGGCGCGGCCGGCGTGGCCGGCGCGGCGACGACCGCCGGCGCGGCGACGACCGCCGGCGCCGCGGCGACCTCGGTGACCGGCGCGACCGGCGGCGTCACGGTCATCGGCGGCGGCGGCGGTGGCGCGAGGTCGTGCGCGACCGACGCGGGGGAGGGCGCCTTGGGCGCGCCGGCGCACGAAGCGAACAGGACGAGGGCGAGGGTGGGGAAGGAGCGGACGCAGCGCATGAGACAGGCCTCCGGCAGGGAGCCCGCGCCGCGCCGAAAATCGACGCCGCGCCGGCGATCGCTCCCACAACGGAGGTCCGTGGCCCGGCCTTACACCGAGCCCCGCGCTGGCCGGGTCAGTGCGGCTGGCTGACGCCGTGGGTGACCACGATGCGGACACGCAGCGCGCCGCTGTCGTCGAGCCGGAGGGTGTACGTCGACAGCTCCTCGCCGAGCTCGTGGCCGGCGGCGTCGAGGTACGGCCAGCGCACCTCGACCATGACGATGCGCTCGGTCAGCCACTCCTCCCACAGCAGGTCGGCGCGGGTGTCGATGATGCCGCGCGACTCGTACTGGGCGCGGACGCCGTCGAAGAAGGTCGCGATCTCGTCGGTCGACGCGATCGTCCGCGCGCCCTCGTCGGCGAGGACGAACGCCGGCGTGTCCCACATGCCGGCGATCGCCGTTCCGTCGCCCGCCGTCAGCGCCCGCCCGAACTGCTCGAAGAACTGTTGCACCGAGTGCGCGAGGTCGGTGCGGGATCGCCCGGTGTCGGGCTCCTTCTTGACGTCCGCCATGGCCTCCTCCGAATGGACGTCGGGGGTGCACCCGACGTGCCGGCCTGGCGACGGTGTGGATCTGGGCGGTTGTGCCGGGCGGCGGGCGCAGAACGTGCGCGGATGTCCCGAGGGCGCGCACGCGCCCGCCGCGGTCAGGCCGGTGTCGTGATCTTCAGCCCGAGGATGCCGAGCACGACCAGGCCGAGGAACAGCCCGCGCGCCGGGCTCATCGGCTCACCATAGATGACGACGCCGAGGACGGTCGCGCCGACCGCGCCGATGCCGACCCAGACCGCATACGCGCTGCCGATCGGCAGATCGCGCGCCGCCCGGGTCAGCAGCACGAAGCTGGCGATCATCCCGGCCAGGGTCAGGACCGTGGGGAGGGGACGGCTGAAGCCTTGCGAGGCCTTGAGGCCGATGGCCCACGCGGCCTCGAGCAGACCGGAGACGATGACGAGGATCCAGGACATGGCGAACGAGCTCCTTGCTCGCGTCGTCTTGTCGTGACCGGGTACGGCGCGCCTCGTCCGGGTCCGCCGCGCAGCGCGGGGACGCCCCATCATGACATGGGATCGCGTCAGGGAGGAGGCGCCGGCAGGCCCGCCCCAGCGAGCCGCAGGCGAGCGCTCAACAGTGACTCTGGGTGTGTGGGGCCACTGGTGACGTACGGGGTCTGTCTCAGGCCTGCGCGGCTGGCGCAGCCACGACGCGCCCTCAGCTGCTCGGAGGAGGCGCCGGCAGCCCCGCCGGATCGGCGGCGTAGGTCCCGAGGACCCGCACCTCGGTCGTGAGCGGCGCGACCTCGGTGAGCACGCTCTGGAAGGGCTGCGACGCCGCGTGGCCGAGGGCGTCGAGGTAGAAGCGGTAGCTCCACGGCGATGACGGGATCGGCCGCGACTCGAGCTTGGTCAGCGACAGGTTGCGGGCGGCGAACCGCATCAGGATCTCGCCGAGCGCGCCGGGCCGGTCGGCGAGGGTGAGCACGAGCGAGGTCTTGGCCACCGCGTCCTCGGGCACCGGGCGCGGCCGCAGCGCGACCTCGACGAAGCGGGTGGCATTGCCGGCCGCGGTCTGGATCCCGCGGGCGACGATGGCCAGGCCGTAGGTGGTCGCGGCCGACGCGCTGGCGATCGCGGCCAGGGTCGGGTCGCGCAGGTCGCGGACCTTGCGCGCCGAGCCGGCGGTGTCGATCTCGACCTGCGCCCGCAGGTGCGGGTGGGCGGCGAGGAACGCCTGGCACTGGGCGAGCGCCTGGGGATGCGACATCACCACCCGCAGATCCTCGAGACGGCTGCCGGGCAGGGCGAGCAGGCAGTGCTCGATCAGGCTGACCACCTCGCCGGTGATGGTCAGGTGGCCCTCGGCGAGCAGATCGTAGGTCTCGTTGATGCTGCCGGCGGTGGTGTTCTCGATCGGCAGGAGCGCCACGTCGGCGGCGCCGTGGACCACCGCCTCGGCGGCGGCGCGGAAGCTGTCGGCCCCGGTCAGCAGCGCGCCGCCGGTGCGCCCGCCATAGGTGCGCTGGGCGGTCAGGTGGCTGTAGCTGCCCTCGACCCCCTGGTAGGTGACCCGCAGCGGCGCGTCCTCGCGGCGGCGCACGTGGGCCTCCTGGTGGGCGACCGACATGTCCATGACCACGCGGTACAGGCGCTCGACCTCGTGGGGGTCGAGGCCGGCGTCGGTGGCGTCGGCCCGCAGGCGGACGAGCAGCAGATCCTCGCGGACGCGATCGCGGAACGGGCTGGCCGCGGCCAGCTTGGCCTCGGCGACGTCCTCGACGATGCGGAGGCGCTCGGCCAGGAGCGCGATGATCTGCTTGTCGATCGCCTCGATGCGATCGCGCAGCGCGCCGAGGAGTCCAGACGGGTCGCTCATGCGCGCAGCATACGCGGCGACGTTCCTTCAAGCCCTGGCGCGTGGCTGATCGAATTGCCGGCGACGGCAACCACTGACCCCAGGCCGAGCGGCTGGTCGGCCTGCCGGCTGGAGCCGTGGCGACGCGGGTAACCCGCGGGAAGCACTCGCGGCCGGCCTCCGCGGGACGCTGGCACGGGGGCTGCTCAGGGGCCCGGCAACACCAACTCGACCCGCCTCGGAGTCACCTGCCATGAAGCGCCCCCTCCTCACCGCCTGCCTCTTCACCCTGCCCCTCGTGGGCGCCGCCTGCACCGAAGCCCCCGTCGGTGACGAGGAGGCCAACCTGCCCGGCGACATCGACAACTCGCCCGACGGCGCCGGCGGCAAGGGCGACGCGTGGGACTACACCAACGACCCCGCCCGCCTGGCCCGCAACCTGAACTACCGCCTCGCCGAGCTGCCCCGGACCGGCAAGCTCGACCAGCCGGTGTGGGCGAGCCGCTATCCCAACGCGGTCGGCAAGGCGCCGGTCGCCTGGTCGGACACCTACTGGCCGACCGTCCAGGGCTCGACCAACGCCCGCTGGAACGGCCGCTCGGTCAAGTCGCCGCTCGAGAAGTACGACGCCGCGTTCAACAGCGCCGCCGGTTGCGAGACCCAGCCGGCCCGGCTGTGCGGTGACACCGCCAAGGCCGACTGGGACCAGTACTTCACCTGCGCCGGCCCGGCCGCCACGTGGCAGATGAAGAGCTTCCAGTCGCTCTACGAGCAGATCGACGGTCTCGACAACGACGGCGACGGCAAGAAGGACGAGTGCGACTCGAGCGACGACGAGGGCGCCCAGGGCTGGTGGGGGCTGTGCCACAGCTGGACCCCGGCCGCGCTGCTCGAGCCCGAGCCGCAGAAGGCGGTCGAGTACCAGGGCCAGCGCTTCGAGGTCGCCGACATCAAGGCCCTCATCATCACGCTCTACGACCGCAACGAGGCGATGATGCTCGGCGGCCGCTGCAACGCCAAGACGTTCAACCCCGAGAGCACCACCTCGGCCAACGACGCCTGCCTCGACAGCAACGCCGGCGCGCTCCACGTCGTGATGACCAACTTCCTCGGCATCAACGACAGCGCGCTCGCCATGGACCGCACCGCCTCGTTCGAGGTCTGGAACCAGCCGATCGTCGCCTACAACGTGTCGCAGCAGGACCAGGTCACCGCCACCCGCGCCATGCAGTGCGTCGGCGGCACCGGCGACCGCTACACGTACAACAGCAGCGCCAAGGAGCTCTACGAGGTCACGATGTCGGTCGACTACCTCGTCGAGGGCAACGCCAGCACCCGGCCGCTCGGCATGAACGGCTACGTCAGCACCGACACCTTCCACTACATCCTCGAGCTCGGCTCGACCGGCAAGGTCATCGGTGGCCGCTACTGCACCGACTCGGCCGAGGATCACCCCGACTTCCTGTGGGCGCCGATCCGCGTGTCGTCGTCGAGCTCGGGCCGCAACCCGCACGTCAAGCTCGCCGAGGTCCAGAAGCTGATCAACCTGTCGCTCGAGACCACCACCCCGACCCCGCCGAGCGGCAACGAGAAGACCTACGAGAACACCACCGGCGCGGCCATCCCCGACAACGCCCCGGCCGGCGCCTCGGTCGACATCGTCGTCCCCGACACCTTCGCTTTCAAGACCCTGTCGGTCTCGGTCGACATCGAGCACACCTGGCGCGGCGACCTGCGGGTCGAGCTGCTCAAGGACGGCACCAAGGTCGCCACCCTGCACGACCGCACCGGCGGCTCGGCAGCCAACCTGGTCCAGACCTACACCTACCAGGCGGCGCAGGTCGGCGGTGACGCCGCCCGGGCGACGTGGACCCTCAAGGTCACCGACACCGCCGCCCGGGACACGGGTCGGATCCGGACCGTGAAGCTCGCGTTTGCCCAGTGAGATTCGCGTGTAGTTGAGTGCCTGGCGCGCCCGGTGACGGGCGCGTCGTCGTTTTCGGCCCCCATTTCGTCTACCCTCGACGGGCGTGACCGTGGACGCGGCGCCCGCCATGCCGGAGGAGCTCGGCGAGTTCGTCATCGAGGGCGAGCTCGGTCGCGGCGGCTCGGGCGTGGTGTACGCGGCCGGGTGGCAGGGCCAGGCCATCGCGCTCAAGGTGCTGCGCGCCGACGAGAGCGCCAGCGACAAGGAGCGCGAGCGGTTCCTCGGCGAGGCGCGGATGCTGGCCCGGGTCCAGCACGCCGGCGTGGTGCGGGTGTTCGCCGCCGGCGTGTTGCCCGACGGCCGGCCGTACCTGGCGATGGAGCGGCTGGCCGGCGCCAGCCTGGCCGAGCGCCTGCTGATGGGGCGGCTGGCGGTCGGTCAGGCGCTCGCGCTGTTCGAGCAGATCGCCGCCGCGGTGGCGGCGCTGCACCAGGCCGGCATCGTCCACCGCGACATCAAGCCGGAGAACATCATGCTGGTCGACGGCGGCCAGCGCGCCGTGCTGCTCGACTTCGGCATCGCCCGCGGCGTCGACGACGCCCTGTCGACCACGACGCAGCTCGGCATGCAGCGCGGGACGCCGGCGTACATGGCGCCCGAGCGGTTCTTCGGCGCGCGCGCGACCATCGGCAGCGACGTCTACGAGACCGCGGTCGTGCTGTTCGTGATGTTGACCGGCAAGCTGCCGTGGCGTGACCCCAGGAGCCCGCACGATCGGCTCGAGCCGCGCACGCCGTCGATGGTGGGGGTCGAGCTGTCGCCCGGGCTGGAGCGCGAGCTGATGCGCGCGCTGGCGCCGAAGCCGGAGGGGCGACCGGCGTCGATCGAGGAGCTGGCCGCGGCGATCCGCCGCTTCGCGTGGGATGGCGACACGGTGAAGCAGGGGCCGCCGCCGGGCGTGGCCGGGACCCAGCCGGGCGCGTCGGCGGTGGCGGCGACGACGCGCCTCGTGCGGCGACCCGTGGTGGTCGGCGGCGTGGTGATGGCGGCGGTCGGCGCCGCGGTGGCCGCGGCGGTGGTGATCGGCGCGGGCG
>Ga0247822_10001678_pt1 | contig 13710 bp, 13 predicted proteins | sample 13C_Cellulose_Da_FD_192423 | JGI IMG/M metagenome (GOLD analysis project Ga0247822, IMG submission 192423) | Soil microbial communities from agricultural site in Penn Yan, New York, United States - 13C_Cellulose_Day30 | ecosystem: Environmental > Terrestrial > Soil > Agricultural land | place...
CGCGAAGAGGCCAGCACAGGCAGTACAACTTCTACTGGTTGTGCTGCTTTCAATGGCATCGCCTGCCTGGGCCTCGGAGCCCCGCGAACTGGACTGGCCCGCCCTCATCCCCGAAGGCGCCCCGCTCATCCAGCCCCAACTCGCCCCGCTGCACGATATGTCGCAACTCAGCAACGCCCTTTCCGCCGAGTCCGCCCCACCGGCGCGCCAGCAGGCCCCCGATGCCCCGGTAGTAAAAAGCCTCGACGGCCAGCAGATCAAACTGCCCGGCTACATCGTGCCGCTGGAAGTGAGCGAAGAAGGCCGCACCACCGAGTTCCTGCTGGTCCCCTACTACGGCGCGTGCATCCACGTGCCACCACCACCTTCGAACCAGATCGTGCATATTTTCAGTGAAATGGGCGTGCGCGTAGAAGACCTCTACCAACCCTACTGGATCGAGGGAAAGCTGCAGGTCAGAGCCTCCAGCAGCGAACTGGCAGACGCCGGCTACCAGATGGAAGCCGAAAAAATATACGCTTATGAGCTGAGATGAGAACTGTTTCGAATTCGTGACGACGCTTCTTTGAGCTGGGTCAAACTTTCTGTTTAACCGCATCCGTACCATTGGACTACTCGATTACTCACGTCCTTTGGGAGCTTCCATGAACAAGTCCTTGCTCAGCGCCGCCCTCGCGGCCCTGGCGCTCGCTGCCCCCGTCGCCCACGCCCACCAGGCAGGCGATGTCATCGTCCGCGCCGGTGCCATCACCACCGCTCCCAACGAAAGTAGCGGCGACCTGAAATTCGACGGCAACAAAGTCTCGGGCACCAAGGCGACCCTGGACAGCGACACCCAGCTGGGCCTGACCTTCGCCTACATGCTCACCGACCACATCGGCCTGGAGCTGCTGGCAGCCACCCCGTTCAAGCACACCGTCGGCGTCAAAGGCCTGGGCGGCGGCCTGGACGGCAAGCTGGCCGACATCAAGCAACTGCCACCGACCCTGTCGCTGCAGTACTACCCGATGGAGCCGACTTCCAAGTTCCAGCCGTATGCCGGCGTCGGCATCAACTACACCCTGTTCTTCGATGAAGACCTCAGCAGTGCACGCAAGCAGCAGGGTTTCAGCAACCTGAAGCTGCAGGACTCGGTCGGCATCGCCGGTCAGCTGGGCATGGACTACATGATCACCGACAACCTGCTGGTCAACGCCTCGGTCTGGTACGTCGACATCGACACCAAGGCCAGCGTCAACGGCCCGTCCGCACTGGGCTACAGCAAGACCAAGGTCGACGTCGAGGTCGACCCATGGGTGTACATGGTCGGCCTTGGCTACAAGTTCTGACCTGAACACGGCAGGGCGGCTTCGGCCGCCCTCGCGCGTTGCAGCCATAGCCAGTACCCCAGCGCGACCGCGCTGATGCCCATCCCAAGCCCACACACCGCTGCCCAACCCCAATGGGCATACACCCAGCTCGCCAGCACCGCCCCCGCTCCACTTCCAAGCGAATAACAACACATGTAGGCGCCGATCAACCGGCTGGCCATTGCGCCACGCCCGGCGAGCAGCATGCTCTGGTTGGTGACATGCACCGCCTGCACGGCAAAGTCCAGCATCAGCACACCCAACCCGAACGCCACCAGTGAATGCCCGACGAAGGCCGTAGGCAGCCATGACAGCAGCAGCAGAGCCAACGCCACCCCGGTGGTCCGTTCCCCCATCCCCTGGTCGGCCAGGCGACCGGCGCGCGCTGCCGCCAATGTGCCGGCAACACCCGCCAGGCCGAACAGGCCGATCTCGGTATGGCTCAGCGCCAGTGGCGCAGCACTCAGGGGCATGACCATGGCACTCCAGAGCACGCTGAACGCCGCGAAGATCAACACGCCGAACAGCCCGCGCTGACGCAGCAACCGGTCGTTCCGGTACAGCCTGAACTGGGCAACGATCAGCGCCCGGTAGCCAGACCGCAGCGCCACTGGTTGCCCTGTGGGCAGGCTGCGCCACAGCACCAGGGCCAGCAACAACAACAGCCCTGCGGCGATCAGGTACACGCTGCGCCAGCCAGCCAGGTCGGCAAGGCCACCCGAGACCAGCCGTGCCAGCAGAATGCCCAGCACTATGCCGCTGGTGACGGTACCCACGGCCTGCCCCTGCTGGCCGGGAGCGGCAAGGCTCGCTGCATGCGCCACCATTACCTGCACCATGACCGCCATCAGCCCGGTGATGGCCAGGGCCAGCAGCAATAGTGCCCAGTTCGGTGCCATGCCTACACCAACCAGCGCCACGGCCGAGAACAGCAACTGCCCGAGCAACAGGCGCTTGCGGTCGATCAGGTCCCCCAGCGGCACAATCAGCAACAACCCCAGGGCATAGCCCGCCTGGGTCGCGCCAACAACCCAACCGATCTGCTGCTGTGCCACGCCCAGGTCAGCGGCCATCGACTCGAGCAGAGGCTGGGCGAAATACACTGTCGCCACGGCCATGGCGCTGGTGATGGCCAGCAACAGGGTTATCCAGCGTGTCAGCGTAGGGTTCATCGGGCTGGCCTCGTCAATCTGGTTTCGAATTGAAACCACATACTGGCTATTTAGCAAATGTGGTTTTAATCTGCAACCAGATGATCACAGAAGGCTCCCACACATGCTCGATGAAAATAATGCGCAATGCCCTGTAGCCAGGGCCCTGGAGGTACTGGGAGACCGTTGGGCGCTAATGATCCTGCGCGACGCTTTCGATGGCTTGCGGCGCTTCAGTGAGTTCCAGAAGAACCTGGGGCTGGCGAAGAATATCCTCGCCTCACGGCTGAAGTGGCTGGTGGAAAGCGGGCTGCTGACGCTGCAGCCGGCGTCGGATGGCAGTGCCTACAAGGAGTATGTGCTGACCGAGAAAGGGCGATCGGTGTTTCCGGTGGTGGTTGGCTTGAGGCAATGGGGGGAGCGGTTTCTGTTCGAGGCGGGTGAGTTGCGTTCGGAGTTGGTGGATGGTGATACGGGGCAGGCGCTGGAAACACTGCAGGTGCGGGCCCGGGATGGGCGGGTGCTGGCGGCAGGGGATTGCCTGCGAAAAGTGGTGCGGCATGAGTGATTCTGGGGCTGCTGTGCAGCCCAATCGCCGGCAAACTGCCCACCACCTTCTCCAGCGCCGCCAGCAACTGGTTCAGCGATGTGGCCTGGTCGAGGCCGATATTCACCGCCCCCTCCTCGACCTGCGGTTGCTCCAGCGCCTGCACCATCACCTGCACCAGGTCGCCCACGTAGAGAAAGTCCCGGGTCTGTTCGCCATCACCGAACACCGTGATCGGCAAGCCCTTCACGGCGCGCTCGGAGAAGATGCTGATCACCCCGGAATACGGCGAGGACGGGTCCTGGCGCGGCCCGAAAATATTGAAGAAGCGGAACACCACCGGCTCCAGGCCATGCTGGCGACGGTAGAAGTCCAGGTACTGTTCACTGGCCAGCTTGTCCACCGCATAAGGGGTCAGCGGCGCCTTGGGGGTGTCTTCGGCGATCGACTCGCCTTCGCCATTGTTGCCATACACCGCCGCACTGGAGGCGAACAGCACCCGACGCAGGCCATGCACGCGCATGGCTTCGCACACGTTGAGGGTACCGATGAAATTGCTCTGGTGGGTCCGCACCGGGTCATCCACCGAGGCCTGCACCGAGGCCACCGCTGCAAGGTGCACCACGGCACTGCAGCCAGCCGCAACCTGCGTGACCAACTCGGCATCGGCGACATCGCCTTCAACCAGCTCCAGCCGTGGGTGGCCGACCTGCAGGTTGCCCCGCTTCCCAGTGGAGAAGTCGTCGAGAATGCGTACGGCGTAGCCTTTGTCCAACAACGCATCGCACAGGTGGGAGCCAATGAAGCCGGCACCGCCGGTGATCAGGATGGGGGCGTCAGCCATGGCGGTAGAAACGGTCCAGTAGAGGCGGCAAGCCGGCGCGCCAGGCACGCGGCTTGATGCCGAAGGTATGAAGGATTTTCTTGCAGGCCAGTACCGCGTGCTGCGGCTCTTCGCTGGCATCCGGCCGTGCGGCATGGGCCTGCGGCGTCGGCGCCTGCACGGCCAGCTGGCGGTACTGGCCTGCTTCAGCAAGGATCGCCTGGCCCAGCGCCAACGGTGTGGTCGCTTCATTGCCGGCGTAATGGTAGGTGCCCCACAGCGGCGCACTGCAATCGAGTTGCTTGAGCACCGACAGGATCACCCGGGCGGCGTCGTCGACCGGCGTCGGGTTGCCACGCCGGTCATCGGCCAGCAGCAGCTCCTGAGGTTGCTCGGCGCGGGTCAGGAAGCGGCCCAGCGCCCCGTCGATGCTTTCGTCGAGCAGCCAACCAAAGCGCAACAGCACGTGTTGCGGGCAAGCCGCGCGCACGCTCTGCTCGATGCGCCACAGCGCCTGGCCACGCAGGCCCAGCGGTACCGGCTCGTCCTTTTCGCTGTAGGCCGTGGCCCGCGAACCATCGAACACCCGGTAGCTGGAAGGCTGCACCAGGGTGATCTGGTGGTGCTGGCAAAGCTCCGCCAAGCGCTCCACAGCCCGCTCCTGCTGGGCCAGGCGCTGCTCGCTGACCGACTCGGCCTGGAACCAGTCGAAGTAATAGGCCAGGTTGACCAGGGCATCGGGACGATGATCGTCGAGCAACTGGGTGAGGCTGGCCGGCGTCCAGCCGTTCTCAGGCGGGCGCGGCGCCAGGAATGCAATGTCCTCCTCGGCCCCAAGACGAATCAGCGCTTGCCCGAGGGCATTGCCACCACCCAACAGCATTAGGCGCATACGCATAGAGTCAGCAGATCCGGAGAGGTTGATTGAAGGAAAGTGGCCATTTTGCGGTTTCCGGGCGGGGAAGTCCAACACCGGACCCGTTCGATGCCACAGCCGGTAGTGATTCCAAAGTTCCCCGTTCAATACCACCACAGGCAGAAATCTCCTACGAAATACCAGGAACGAGCTGACTTCCATGCAGCAGCACAACCGCATTGAATAGTCGACGCCCCACTTGCCAGCCGGGGAGCTTCACAAAAACAAGTACAGGGAACGTTCAATGCCTCATTCGGAAGTTGCATACCTGGATTTCAGCCCGGAGCAAAGCAAGGCCATAACCTTTGCAAGCCAGACCATTGCTGACCTGGGTGGACCGGAGGCCAAAGGCGTAGCACTTCAAGCTCGTATATTCGCCCATCAACTCGAGCAAGCCTTGAGTGAGGATCAGCGTGCGCTGCTCCAGCGCTTCAACGAAGGCCAACTATCTGCCTTGATGAACCCCGCCAATGAACCTACGAATGTCTTCCCGCTCCGGGAAATCATCGAACGCCTGGGTAGCCTGGACACACTTGCGCTGACTTCAACGTCTTTCGACTTCACCCGCAGTGACTGCTTCGCTCACGGACAGGGCAATGCAGGCTAAGCCGTTTCAGTGCTGCAATTCGAACCCAATGGTGGTTTTTCTGTTCGCTACAACAGCTATCGCTTTAGCCTGAATGAACGCGCCTGCAGCGCAGCGGCGCGCGCTTTCGACGCCTTTCAGAAAGCACTGGATAGCGCACGACCACTGGCGTTTGTCCTGCAGCCTGACAGCGCACTGTTGATCAACAACAGCCGAGCCTTGCACGGCCGCGACATGGTCCAGGACAACCGGCGCCTGCTCATCCGTCAATTCGGATACTCCCCCTTCGCAGTACCGTTGGTGCTCGCTGAAGACCCGCTGCTGGTGCGTGGCTGATCACAGGAAAACTCTCAATGATCGAATTTGACTTGACGCTTGTTCTGACACTTGCGCTGGTGGCACTGATGGCCGGCTTTTTCGATGCTATCGCCGGGGGCGGGGGCCTGATCACACTTCCGGTCTTGTTCATTGCCGGTATCGAACCCTTGGCGGCAATTGCCACCAACAAGTTCCAGGCGGCTTCGGCTACGGTTTCGGCCACGTGCGCCTTCGCCCGCAAAGGCATGATCGACTGGCGACGAGGCAGCCCAATGGCTGCCATGTCGTTTATCGGAGGGGCGTTGGGTGCCTTGTCGATAACCTATGTGCCCAAAAGTGTTCTGCAGGCGTGCGTCCCACCCCCTGCTGATCCTGATAGCCGCCTACTTTGCCTTCAGCCCAAAGCCGAATGAACAAGCGCGCAAGGCAAAGGTATCGACCAGCCTGTTCTGCGTGACGGCAGCACCGATCATTGGCTTTTATGACGGTATCTTCGGCCCCGGTGTCGGCTCGTTCTTCATGCTGGCCTGCGTGATCCTCCTGGGCCAGCACCTGATACAAGCCGTGTGCACCAGCAAGCTTTTGAACGCAGCCTGCAACCTGGGCGCATTGTCAGTCTTTTCACTCAGCGGGGCGATCATCTGGCCACTGGCGCTGGCAATGGCGTTCGCGGCTTTTGTGGGGGCTCAACTGGGCGCACGCTGCGCAGTGCACTTTGGCCCCCGGCTGATCAAGCCATTGCTGGTCTGTGTTTGCTGCATCATGGCAACCAAGTTGCTGCTCGACCCAGGCAACCCGATTGGCGAGTGGTTACGTCAACTCGTTCTCTGACGATACATCACTCGATCTCGAACAGACTGTTACGCAACGGCCCTACGCTCAGGCGCTCACGCACATCGTCATCTATGCGTGGATCATCCGGCCGATACAGTTTTACCTGCCGGTAGGCATTGATGCGATTGATCTCCTCGCCCAGGTACTCCCACACCACCCGGGTGCAGGCAGGGTTGCGCCGGTCGCCGCTGGATACGCCGGCCTTCAGGCCGTTCAGGCGGGTGATGCGGCTTTTGAAACTGGGGATGAGGATGGTCTGGCTCATCTCGTTGTAGGTCAGCGACTCGTAGTCGACCAGAAACATCCTGTCCTGCAACTGGAACGCCGCCCCCAGGTAGCGGCAACGCACCTCGGCATGGGGGTCGGTGGCGCTGGAGCGTTCCTGGCGCTCCTGGCGCTCGAACAGAAAGCGCCCGCGCTCTTCCCACAGGTGCACCAGCGACACCAGGATCGTGCCCGGCACCGACATGCAGTTGGAATACTCCAGGTAATAGCCGCAATAGCGCGACAGGTTCCCCGCGTGGTCGTGCAACGGGCGGAACAGTTCGCTGATCGGATCGCCGTGCTGCTCGGCCGGGGTTGATACGCGGGCACCGATCAGGCGGCTGAACTGTTCGGGTGGCAAATTCAGTTCGTAATCCTCGACGCCGAAGAAATCACCAATGCGCTTGAGGTTGTAAGCCGTCGGGCGGCTCTGCCCGCTCAGGTACTTGTTGAATTGCGCACGGTTTATCGAAAGCTGGCGGCAAACTTCGGAGATAGAGCGGTAGTGGCTGCAGGCCAGTTTGAGGTTGGTAGCGAAATGATCGCTCATGACAGGGGACTCAGGTGACGCGAATGGCGCAAGTGTAGCATCAAGTCGCACCAAAACAGAGCAAGCCGCGAAATTGTAACCACTCTTGTCATAGCCAACCATGCGCCCCAACGAATAGCGGTGCGCCTGCCGTCCGCTGGTCTTTCCACACGAACAATAAGAATCGAGGTCATTTTCCAATGCTCGAAGTACTCAACGATTTCCTCTCGGGGAAACTTCTCATTGTGCTGATCGTAGGGCTGGGTAGCTACTTCACCATCCGTTCCCGGTTCGTCCAGTTCCGTCATTTTGGCCACATGTTCGGTGTGTTCAAAGAATCGCTGCGTGGCCAGGCAGGCCAGCTGAGTTCCTTCCAGGCCCTGATGCTGAGCCTGGCCGGCCGCGTGGGCGCCGGTAACATCGCTGGTGTCGGCATTGCCGTGACCCTGGGTGGACCAGGTGCGGTGTTCTGGATGTGGGTTACCGCACTGGTGGGCATGTCCAGCAGCTTCTTCGAATGCACCCTGGCCCAGGTCTACAAGCGCGCCGATGGCGACGGCCTGTACCGTGGTGGCCCGGCCTACTACATCCAGCACGGCCTGAAGCTGAAAAGCATGGCCATCGTGTTCTCGATCCTGCTGCTGGTCACCTACGGCTTCGCCTTCATCGGCCTGCAGTCGTACACCGTGACCCACTCGCTGCAGAACGCCTTTGCCTTCGACCCCAAGCACACCGGCATCGTACTCGCCGTGCTGCTGGCCATTACCTTCATCGGCGGCATCAAGCGCATCGCCGCGGTGTCCGACCTGCTGGTACCGGTCAAGACCCTGGCCTACATCGGCGTGACCCTGTACGTGATCGGCACCCAGATCGAGCACGTGCCAGCCATGCTGGAAACCATCTTCAAGAGCGCCTTTGGCCTCGACCCGGCATTCGGCGGCCTGCTCGGCAGCGCCATCGTCATGGGCGTAAAGCGTGGTGTGTTCGCCAACGAAGCGGGCCTGGGCAGTGCGCCGAACGTCGCTGCCGTGGCCGCGGTGAAACACCCGGGCGCCCAGGGCGTGGTCCAGGCCTTCAGCGTGTTCCTCGACACCTTCGTGATCTGCACCTGCACCGCGTTGCTGATCCTGCTGTCGGGCTTCTACACCCCGGGCTTCGAAGGTGACGGCATCGTCCTGACCCAGAACTCGCTGGCCGCCGTAGTGGGTGACTGGGGCCGTGTGTTCGTCAGCGTGGCATTGTCGCTGTTCGTGTTCACCTGCATCCTCTACAACTACTACCTGGGCGAGAACAGCCTGCAGTTCCTCAGCCGCAACCGCGTGGTACTGATGGTGTTCCGTGGCCTGGTGCTGGCACTGGTGGTATGGGGTTCGATGCAGGACCTGTCGACCGTGTTCGCCTTCGCCGACATCACCATGACCTGCCTGGCCTTCGTCAACCTGATTGCCCTGGCCCTGCTGTTCAAGGTCGGCCTGCGGGTGATGCGCGACTACGACGAGCAGCGCAAGGCCGGTGTCAACCAGCCGGTGTTCGACTCGAGCAAGTTCGCCGACCTGGACCTGGACCGCAATGCCTGGCCTGCCAATCCTCAGGCGGAAACAGCAACTCACAAAGCAGTCGGCGAAGTCCAGACGCAGCGCTGATATTCTCCCCTGCCAGCCGCCCCGTCCGTGGGCGGCTTACCTTTCTCCGCTCACCGCTACGGATACTTCCCATGCGAGCAGTAAAGAATCTCCTCGTACTCTATACCGGGGGCACCATCGGCATGCTCGAAACCCCCGAAGGCCTGGCGCCGGCAGGTGGTTTCGAAGCGCGCATGCGTGAACACTTCGCCCACATGAGCGATGCGCCACAGCTGCGCTGGACCTTGCAGGAACTGGACCCGCTGCTGGACAGCGCCAACATGCAGCAGCACAACTGGCTGGCGATGCGCGATGCCATCGTCGCAGCGGTAGAAGTGGCTGGCCATGATGGCGTGCTGGTGCTGCATGGCACTGACAGCATGGCCTACAGCGCGGCGGCATTGTCGTTCCTGCTGCTGGGCCTGCCGGTACCGGTGCTGCTGACTGGCTCGATGCTGCCGGCAGGCGCTGCAGACAGCGATGCCTGGGGTAACCTGTGCGGCGCCCTGCGCCAGTTCGAACAGGGATTGGAAGATGGCGTGCAGCTGTACTTCCATGGCCAGCTGTTGCATGGCAGCCGGGCGACCAAACTGCGCAGCGAGGCATTCGACGCCTTTGTCGCGCTGCCGCGTCATCGTGACAGCGAGCGCGCCACGGCGATCCCTGCCGAGCTTGGCTACAAGCACCCGCGCCAACCGGTGAACCTGGCGGTAGTGCCGGTGTTCCCGGGCTTGCAGGCCGCGCACTTGCAGGCACTGCTGGGCAGTGGCGTGCAAGGGTTGCTGCTTGAGTGCTACGGCAGCGGTACCGGGCCGTCAGATGACCAGGCATTGCTCGATGTACTGAGCGCGGCACGCCAGCGCGGCGTGATGCTGGCGGCGATCAGCCAGTGCCCTGAAGGGTCCGTGGTATTCGATACCTATGCAGCCGGTAACCGCTTGCGCGGGGCCGGGCTGGTCAGCGGTGGCGGCATGACCCGCGAGGCGGCGCTGGCCAAGATGGTTGCGCTGCTGGGGGCCGGGCTGGATGTCGATAGCGCGGAGCGTTGGTTTGCGCTGGATCTGTGTGGGGAGCGGGCCTGACTGCTGCCTGCTCTGGCCTCTTCGCGGGTGAACCCGCACCCACAGGGATAGCATCAGCCTGAGGGTTATGCAGGCTCTGTGGGAGCGGGTTTACCCGCGAAGAGGCCCTGAGAGGCAAAAGAAAATGGCGGAAGGCAGCGGGAGTCGAACCTGCCCGGGAACGGCTGCCGTCCCCAACCGGGTTTGAAGCCCGGCCGCGCCACCGGGCGCGATTGCCTTCCTTGAACTCAGTGCCTGGCCTGCTGCTGGGCCAGGGCGCTGTCGGCGCGAATGTGACGCTGATCGGCCACCCTCCGGGTCAGGCCGATGCGGTCGAAGTATTCCAGAATCTGTACACTGCGCTTGCGACCGATGCCCAACATATCGCGAAACGCGGCAACCTGCACTATCGGCGTTTCACTGGCCTGCCCGAGCAGCAGCTCTGCCATGCGCTGTAGCGTCGCCTCGGGGTAGAACAGATCGCGCACCACCTGGTGCACCATGCCCAACCGGGCCAGCTTGCGCAGCAACAGGCGCACATCGGCCTCGGCACAATTTTCCTCACTCGCCAGCGTCCTGACCCAGGGCGGATCGTATTGCCCCGCCAGCAACTTCGGTTGCAGGCTCGCCCATAACGCACTGTCGGCTTCGCTCAACTGCACCTTGTGATCGGGCAGGTGCAGCCAAGGCCCGCTGCTGGCAATTGCGCCGTCCCCGAGTAACTCATCCAGCAGGCTGACAAAAGCGGGCCGCTCCAGCGGCAAGGCAGCAAAGCGGCGCAGGCGATCGCGGTCCGGGCCGAGCTGGTCGGGCTCCTGTTCATGGAACCGCGCCAGCTGCTCCAACACCTGACGCTTGAGCGCCTGCCACCGGGCGCTGGCAAACAACAGTTGGCCCTGCCGCGTGGCCACCACCAGTACATGTTCCGGCAACTGCCAGGTTTCGCGCAGGCGATTGAATTGCCGCTCCAGGCGCTGCGGGTCGATACCCCCTGGTGCGCTGGCGAGCAGTGCAGGCAGGGCCTGCTCAAGGTCCTCGGCATCACGCAGCACCTGCAATTGGTGCAGGCGCTCATCGCTGCGACGCTGACGGCTTGGCGCGAACGAGTCAAGCACCTTGCCGCCCCCCAGGGTGCGCTGGGCACGCTGGTCGCGCAGTACCAGACGGTCGCCGTGTACCGCCTGCAGCGGCGCGTTGAGCAGCAACTGGGCGAACATGCGCTGACCCGCCGCCAAGGTTTCACCTTCGAGCAAGGCCACCCGGGCGGTTACGTCCTGGGTGCCGAGGTGCACGTGCACAGCGCTGAAATGTTCGAAGGTACGGGTCTCGCCAGGCAACAGGTTCAGCTCGATATCCACCCGCACACTGGGGGCGTGCAGCCACTCGGGCACCAGCCAGTCACCTCGGCGCACCTGCTCCACCGCCAGCCGTTCGGCAGCGATGTTCAGTGCCACCCGCTGGCCCGCCTCGGCCACCAGCGCGGCCTGGTTCTGCGCATGCAGGCCACGCACCCGCACCGGTTTGCCGGCCTTGCCCAGCAACAAGGTGTCGCCGGCACTGACCCGCCCAGCCAGCGCCGTGCCCGTGACCACCACACCCGCACCGGTAACGGCGAAGGCGCGGTCGACGGCCAGACGGAAACCGCCGCGCACGCTGCGCTGGCGCACGCGCTGTTGCGCGGCCAGCACGGCCTGGCGCAGGGCATCGATACCTTCGCCGGTCACACTCGACAACGGAAACTGCCGCGCTCCGGCATATGGGCCCGGCGCCAGTAGTTCGCTGACTTGTGCCTGCACTTCGGCCAGGCGGGCAGGCTCTACCCGGTCGCATTTGCTGATCGCCACAAGAGCCTGTGGGATGCCCAGCAGCTCGATGATCGCCAGGTGCTCGCGGGTTTGCGGCATCACTCCGTCGTCGGCCGCCACCACCAATAGCACCAGGTCGATGCCGTGGGCGCCCGCCAGCATGTTGTGGATAAAGCGCTCATGGCCCGGTACGTCGATGAAACCAGTCAGCGCTGCCCCCTCGGTCAGCGCCGCATAGCGGTAGCCGAGGTCGATGGTCATGCCACGGGCGCGCTCCTCCTGGCGATGGTCACCGGCCTGGCCGGTCAGGGCCTGGAGCAGTGCGGTCTTGCCATGGTCGATGTGGCCGGCGGTACCAACGATCACTGTACCGGCCCCAGTTGCAGGGCGGGCAACTGCGCCAGCCACTGGGCCTCATCATCCAGCTGGCGCAGGTCCAGCCACAAGGCGTCGTCGGCGATGCGGCCGAGCACCGGCACCGGCAAGTCACGCAAGGCCCGCTCCAGCACATGCAGGCTGCGCCCGCGCAGTTTCTTCGACACCTGCGGGCGCAGGCACAACGCTGCACTCGGCAGGCGAGCCACCGGTTGGCTGCCGCTGCCGATCATGCCCAGCGCTGGCTCCACGCTGAGCGCCCATTGCTCCCCGAGGCGGGCCTTGAGTTCTGGCGCCAGGCGCTCGGCCTGGGCCTGGATTTCGGCTTGGCTGCGGGTCAGCAGGCGCAGGCTGGGCAGGCGCTCGGCCAGGCGGTCGGGGTTGCGGTACAGCGCCAGCACCGCTTCGAGTGCGGCAAGGGTGATCTTGTCGACCCGCAGCGCGCGCTTGAGCGGGTTCTTCTTGATCCTGGCGATCAGCTCCTTGCGCCCGACGATGATCCCGGCTTGCGGCCCACCGAGTAGTTTGTCGCCGCTGAAGGTGACGATATCGGCGCCGTCAGCCAGGGCCTGGCGCACGGTCGGCTCGGCGGGCAGGCCCCAGCGAGTAAGGTCGAGCAGGCTGCCACTGCCCAGGTCTTCAAGCAGCGGCAAGTCCTGTTGGTGGGCGATGCGCGCCAGCTCGGCGGTGGGCACCTGGGTAGTGAAGCCCTGGATGCTGTAGTTGCTGCAATGCACTCGCATCAGCAGGCCGGTACGTGGGTTGATGGCAGCCTCGTAGTCGCGGGCATGGGTGCGGTTGGTGGTGCCGACTTCGTGCAGCTTCACGCCGGCGCGGGCCATGATGTCGGGAATGCGGAAGGCACCGCCGATCTCGATCAGTTCACCGCGCGAGATGATGCCTTCCTTGCGCGCGCCCAGGCTGTTGAGCGCCAGCAGCACGGCGGCGGCGTTGTTGTTGACCACGGTGACGGCTTCGGCGCCGGTCAGCTCGCGGATCAGGCCTTCGATCAGGTCGTCACGGTCGCCACGCTTGCCGGTGGCCAGGTCGAATTCCAGGTTGAGCGGGTAGCGGGCGGCGGTCTGCATGGCCTCGATGGCCTCTTCTGGCAACAGGGCGCGGCCGAGGTTGGTGTGCAGCACGGTGCCGGTGAGGTTGAACACACGGCGGACCTGGCTGCGTTGCTGGGTGGCCAAGCGTTCACCAGTGCGGCCCAGCAGCACTTCTGCGGCCAGTTCGGCGGCACTGAGCTGGCCGTTGCGGACGGGGTCGCGCAGGTCGTCGAGCAGTTGGCGCAGGGTGGCCAGGACTGCGTCACGGCCGTGGCGGTCGATCAGCGGAAGACAGGCTGGGTGGCGCAAAAGGGTGTCGATGGAGGGCAGGCGTGGGGTGTCGCTGGCTAGATTGGAGGACATGCGGTACTACCTTGGACTATTCCGTTGTCTGTACTGGCCTCTTCGCGGGTAAACCCGCTCCTACAGGGGCCGCGCAAGCCTAAAAAGCTGCGAGGGCCCTGTGGGAGCGGGTTTA
>Ga0247822_10001680_pt1 | contig 13702 bp, 10 predicted proteins | sample 13C_Cellulose_Da_FD_192423 | JGI IMG/M metagenome (GOLD analysis project Ga0247822, IMG submission 192423) | Soil microbial communities from agricultural site in Penn Yan, New York, United States - 13C_Cellulose_Day30 | ecosystem: Environmental > Terrestrial > Soil > Agricultural land | place...
ACGCAAAGGTCCGCGTCGCGCCGACGGCGCTACTTGCCGATGCCGCACACAGGGGCCACGTCGGCCCGTTCACGTGTACGCCGAAGCCCGACAATCAATGGCGCTCACGGCACGTCGAACGTCGCGCGGAACGTCTGCGTCGCGAAGCCCTCGGCGGTGACGCGGATCGTCCACACGCCCGGAGGATCGCCGGGGGAGACGGTCCACACCTTCTCGATCCAGCCGTCCTCGCTGCACGCGAGCTGGTCGCGCACGCGGGCGCTCCGCCCGTCGCGGCTGATCACGAGGTCCGGGTCGGCGCCCCACGCGCCAGGACCGGGAAGCCGGAGCTCCTCGCGGATCCGGACCGGCGCGCCCGGTGCGCAGTCGAGCTGCAGCCGCCAGCCGAACACGCTGCCGTCATAGAGCGGGACCTCGTCGGTCCTGGTGAACGCGCCGGTGCCGTCGATGATGCCGAGCTCCGCGCCGAGCGGGGAGGGCGCCACGGGGGGCTTGCGTGGTGCCTCGTGGTTCGCGATCACCGCGGACGGTTGTGCCGCGCGGCTCGTCCAGCACCCGGCGATGACCAACGCGGCTACTACGACGACGCGCACGTGCGGGCGAGCGTAGCCGATCCGCCGCCTCCATTATTAGGAGGGCTAGGCCAGCAAATTGCGGAACACTCTTGCCACGTTCCACGCAATGGGGTACACGTCCGCTTCCGTTCAGCACAGCCGAGGAGTATCCGCAGAGTACCGTAGCTAAGTTGTCGAGTTTCTTAGGGGAGTAGCTCAATTGGTAGAGCATCCGTCTCCAAAGCGGAGGGCTGCAGGTTCAAGTCCTGTCTCCCCTGCCACCGCAACGCAATGAATCAGGACGCCAAGTGGCCCAGCAAGAGAACGCACCCAACAAGCCAGTCCACCTCATGTACCTGTGTGGGGCGGTACTGCTGTTCTATGTGCTCGAGTGGTCGATCGACTGGTTGTGGGGCTACTTCGGTCAGGTCCCCAGTGAGCTGACCATCACGATGCTCGCCGCCGCGGGCGCCTTCATCACGGGCGTCGTGCTGTACCGGAACGATCGCGTCTACGGCCTCGCGAACGAAGTCACGCAAGAACTGAAGAAGGTCACCTGGCCGACCGCCAAGGAAGTACGAGGGGCGACGATCGTCGTCATCGTCATGTCGGTCCTCGCCGCCTTCATCCTCGGCGTCATCTTTGACACCACATTCTCGAAAATCACCCAGGTGGTCTATGGCGGATAACGTCTTCGCAAACGGCGACTCCAACGACGACGGCTCGGCGGCCACTCCGCCCGAAGCGGTCTCGTCGGAAGACACGTCTGTGGCGTCGAGCTCGCCTGGGGGCGCGATCCCCGAGAAGAAGTGGTACATCGTCAACACGTACTCGGGGCACGAGAACAAGGCGAAGCTGACGTTGCAGGAGCGCGTGCAGAACGCGAACCTCGGTGACTACTTCGGTCAGATCCTCGTCCCGACCGAGAGCGTGATGGAAGTGGTCAAGGGGCAGCGCCGCACCACGACCCGCAAGTTCTTCCCGGGCTACATGTTCGTCGAGATGGTGCTCGACGACCGCACGTTCCACCTGGTCAAGAACACCCCCAAGATCACCGGCTTCCTCGGTGGCACCAAGCCCACGCCGGTGCCCAAGAGCCAGATCGCGGGCGTTCAGGACAACATGACCACGGGCAAGGCGAAGCCGAAGGCGCGCGTCTCGTTCGAGGTCGGTGATGCCGTCCGCGTGATCGATGGCCCGTTCGCGAACTTCTCGGCCAAGGTCGAGGAGGTGAAGGCGGACAAGCAGAAGATCAAGGTCTCGCTCAACATGCTCGGTCGCACGACGTCGGTAGAGCTTGACTTCGCCCACGTCGAGAAAGCATAAAGCGCCCCCTTAGGTCGCTAGCGAGAGACGTCCCATGAAGAAGGTCACCGCACTCATCAAGCTCCAGTGCCCCGCCGGCAAGGCCAACCCGGCCCCGCCCGTCGGTCCGGCGCTCGGTCAGCACGGCTTGAACATCATGCAGTTCTGCAAGGAGTTCAACGCCCGCACTCAGGGTCAGGGCGACCTGATCATCCCGGTGCTCATCACGGCCTACGCGGACCGCAGCTTCACCTTCATCACCAAGACCCCGCCGGCGTCGATCCTTCTCAAGAAGGCGGCGAAGGTCGAGAAGGGCTCGGGCGAGCCCAACAAGAACAAGGTCGGCAAGGTGACGACGAAGCAGGTCCAGGAGATCGCGCAGCTCAAGCTGCCCGACCTCAACACGACCAACCTCGAGTCCGCGATCCGGTCGGTTGCCGGCACCGCGCGCTCGATGGGGCTCGACGTCGTCGACTGACTGATTTCGTTTTCTCGTCGATCGCACGCTGCGAGCGACGAGATCCAACCCTAGCTGGGTGCTCCTGGGAGCTCGGTCCTCACCACCGAGCGCGATGACCAGGCCCCACAGGAGACATTCCGATGGCAGGCAAGAAGTTCCGCAAGGCGGTCGAGAGCTACGACTCGACGAAGAAGTACAGCGTCACCGAGGCGTGCGCGCTGATCCCGAAGCTCAAGATCTCGACGAAGTGGGACGAGACGGTGGACGTTTCGGTGCGCCTGGGCGTCAACCCCAAGTACGCCGACCAGATGGTCCGCGGCTCGGTCGTGATGCCCGCCGGCACCGGCAAGACGAAGCGCGTGCTCGTCATCGCCAAGCCCGACAAGGCGAAGGAGGCCCTCGAGGCCGGCGCCGACTACGCGGGCTCGGACGAGTACATCAAGAAGATCGCCGAGGAGAACTGGTTCGAGTTCGACACGCTGGTCGCCACCCCGGACATGATGGTTCAGGTCGGTAAGATCGGTCGCGTCCTCGGTCCGCGCGGCCTGATGCCGAACCCCAAGGTGGGCACCGTCACCGCCGACGTGAAGAAGGCGGTCTCCGAGCTCAAGGCCGGCCGCGTCGAGTTCCGCGTCGAGAAGGCGGGCATCATCCAGACCCCGATCGGCAAGGCCTCGTTCAATCCCGAGGCGCTCGCGCAGAACCTCCTCGCGCTGCTCGAGACCTTGATGAAGCTCAAGCCGGCGACCGCCAAGGGCACGTACATGCGCTCGGTCACCATCTCGACCACGCACGGCCCGGGCGTGAAGGTCGACACCTCCGCGTTCGCGGCCTCGGCCGCGGATTAGTCGCGGAACCAGCGCCGGCTGCACAGCGGCGCACAAATCGCGACGTAGTCCTTGCACGTGTCCCCCGTTCGGAGCTAATAAGCCACCCCGACGATTCCATAACGAACACCCCGTCGAAGAAGTAGGCGACCACGCGGTCCGAAGCGCCCTACGGAGACGAGGTTCCCGACTCTCGCAAGGGAGCACGCGACCCTCGCTCCATTTGGACCGAGGGTTCGTTGTTTGAAGGAGCACCCAGATGGATAAAGCAGGCAAGCAAGAGATCCTCGGCGAGATCAAGGAGGCGTTCGCGAACGTCGCCTCGGTAGTGATCGCCGACTATCGCGGGATCACCGTCCCGGTCGTCACCGCGATGCGCGAGGACTTCCGCAAGGCCGGCTGCCACTACCGCGTCCTCAAGAACTCGCTCGTCAAGATCGCGGTCAAGGGCTCGAAGATGGAGCCCCTGTCGCAGCTGATGGTCGGCACCACGGCCGTCATCTGGTCGACGGAGATCCCGCAGGATCCGGCGAAGATCGCGCTCAAGTGGGCCAAGGACGAGCCCAAGTTCCAGATCAAGGGCGGCTACTTCGAGGGCCAGCTCCTCGACGTCTCCGGTGTCGACGCACTCGCGAAGATGCCGGGCAAGAACGAGATCCGCGCCCAGATGCTCATGACGTTCCTCGCTGCGCCGCAGAGCTTCGTCGCTCAGCTCGCCGCGGGCCCGCAGAACTTCGCCTACCTCCTCGACGCTCGCAAGCGTCAGCTCGAGAACGGCTAACCGTTCTCATCACTCTCAACCCGTTTTTCAAACCTTTCGGTTTTTGAACAGTAGAAGGAACACGCCATGTCGATCTCTCAGGAAGATGTCATCAACTACCTCTCCAACCTCTCGGTGATCGATCTCGTCAACCTGACGAAGTCGCTCGAGGACAAGTGGGGCGTCAAGGCGGCCCCGGTGGCCGTCGCGGCTGCCCCGGCGGCGGGTGGCGGCGCGGCTGCGGCCCCGGCCGAGGAGAAGACGGAGTTCACCGTCGTCCTCAAGAGCGGCGGCGCCAACAAGATCGGCGTCATCAAGGTCGTCCGCGAGATCACCGGCCTTGGCCTCAAGGACGCCAAGGACATGGTCGACGGCGCGCCCAAGGACGTGAAGGCCGGCATCAACAAGGCCGAGGCCGACGACATCGTCAAGAAGCTCAAGGAAGCCGGCGCCGAGGTCGAGGTCAAGTAGCCCGTCCGCCGCGCTTCATCGCGCGGTGGTTGCTTGCTGATCGTGCGTGGCTCGTTGGTCCCCGGATCGACGAGCCATCGTCATTTTTCGGCGCTGCGCGGGAGCGCCGGACGGCGAGACCGCTTGAAGCCGCGGCGATTCGCGGCGAGTGTGCGCGTCGTGGACGCGCCCACCTTCGGCGGATCGAACCCTGTGGTCCTGCGCTCGGGCGCGTCGCTCTCGTGCGGCGCGGCCATGGGCCGAGAGCAGTGGCTCGCGCTCTCGCACGCGGGGTCAACACAGCGGCTCGTGCTGCCGTACCCGCACGCGGGGCTCGGTGGCCAGGAGCTGGTCGTCTCTCCCGACGAGCGCTACGCGGTGCTGTTCGTCTACTCGGGGCAGAGCGAGCAGGGCTACGAGCTGTTGGAGCTCTCGCCAACGCTCCGCCACCTGCGCAGCGTTCCGTATCGCGAGGGCAAGGGCGATGCCCCCATGTTCTCGCCCGACGGACGGTGGCTCGCGATGCTCGTGACCACCACGCCGATGGTCCGCGGCACGGACCAGTACGCCGAGGATGCGTTCGACCCGGCAGGGGAGGGCGACGTGCTCGTCGACTGGGCCGAGCTCCTGGTTCAAGCGGTGCCCGACGGAACACCCCGCGTGACGGCGATCGGAACGGTGCTGCCGCGATCGTTCGACCACGATACGTTCGCTGACTGGCGGCTGCACGGTGCGCTCGGCTTTGCCGCGGACGACCGGGTGACGCTGAGGTTGCCGTGGAGCTCGGATGCGCGCCTCGAGGTCGCGCTCCCCGCCGCAGAAGCGATCACCACGTCGACGCCCGCCTGAGAGGTGCAGCGACCGGCGAACCGTGGCGTGGTGCGACCCGCCCCGGGTTGCAAGAGCGCGGGCGGTACTACAAGGCCGCGTATGCGGCAGCCCGGCCGCGAGCGACGCGCGGAGCGATCGCTCGTGGTTCGCGTCCGTCTGCGCGAACTGCGCATCGGCGGTCGGGGACCCGGGGGCGCTGCGGTGCAACCGGCACTCGGCCGAAAAGGTCGAGGCTGAGAATCACCCCGATTCAGTCAGGGGGCGGGCAGGCGGTGATCGTCCGCGCCGAGACCGCCGGCGACCAGGGTGCCGTTGCGGTGGCCAGGGAGCGGGTGGCGCGGCTCTTGGCGGGCTCCCCGAGCTGAGGTTTCCTCAATCCTCCCCGCCCGAAGGTGGAGCTACCGCCGGGGCACTACGCCCGGTAGATCGGCGGCCGGGAGGGCCAGTGGAGACAACGATCTACGACCAGGTTTGGCACGGGAGTTTGCACGCACTTTTCGCTTCCGTTGGCCGGAGCTGTGCTATACGCAGCCCCGGTTTGCGGTCCGCAGTGAACTACAGGCGCCACCGACGAGTTTGCGCGCACTCGTCGGCCTGCGCATAGAAATCTCTGTCTTGCCGGCTCACACGATCCATCGGCGGTGGATCGACGTGGGACCGGCATCGATCTCTTTTCGGCATCCGGCACTTCAGCCCACACGTAATTCGCGGCGCTTCCACAACGAGGACACATGGCGTCTCAGATCCAGAAGAACTTTCGTGCCCGCAAGAGCTTCGCGAAGCTCAAGCAGGTCATCGAGATCCCGAATCTGATCGATATCCAGAAGCGTAGCTACGACAAGTTCCTCCAGATCGATATCCCGCACGAGAAGCGTGAGGACATCGGCCTGCAGCAGGTCTTCAAGAGCGTCTTCCCCATCAAGGACTTCAGCGAGACCAGCTCGCTCGAGTTCGTCTCGTACAACCTCGAGAAGCCGAAGTACGACGTCGACGAGTGCCGTGCGCGCGGCATGACGTTCGCGGCGCCGATCAAGGTCGTCATCCGCCTCGTCGTCTGGGACGTGAACGAAGAGACCGGGGTCCAGTCGATCCGCGACGTGAAGGAGCAGGAGGTCTACTTCGGCGAGATCCCGCTGATGACCGAGTCCGGCACCTTCATCATCAACGGCACGGAGCGCGTGATCGTCTCGCAGCTCCACCGGTCGCCGGGCGTGTTCTTCGATCACGACAAGGGCAAGACGCACTCGAGCGGCAAGCTGCTGTTCAGCGCGCGCGTGATCCCGTACCGCGGCTCGTGGCTCGACTTCGAGTTCGACCACAAGGACGTGCTCTTCGTCCGCATCGATCGCCGCCGCAAGCTGCACGCGACCGTGCTGCTCCGCGCGCTCGGCTACTCGACGGAAGAGCTGCTCAACTACTTCTACGACACGGAGATCATCCACTTCGAGCCGCAGAAGAAGTACAGCCGCCAGGTCAACTACGAGCTGCTCGTCGGCCAGCGCGCGACGCGCGACATCAAGCACCCGAAGACGAAGGAAGTCCTCGTCAAGAAGAACCGCAAGTTCACGAAGGGTGCGATCCGCAAGCTGCAGGAGTCGGGCATCGACCTCCTCCCGATCGATCTCGACGAGCTCGTCGGCAAGGTCTCGGCGAAGGACGTCATCGACGACTCGACCGGTGAAGTCCTCCTCCAGTGCAACGAGGAGCTCAGCGAGGCGAAGCTCGACGAGCTGCGCGATCGCGGCGTCGAGAAGGTCGATGTCCTGTTCATCGATAACCTCAACGTCGGCCCGTACCTCCGCAACACGCTGCTCCTCGACAAGCTCCAGGGCCCCGACGAGGCGGTCATGGAGATCTATCGCCGCCTCCGCCCGGGTGACCAGCCCGCGCTCGATTCGGCGCAGACCCTGTTCCACAACCTGTTCTTCAACGCCGAGCGCTACGACCTGTCGCGCGTCGGTCGCCTGAAGCTCAACTACAAGTTCAAGATCGACGAAGCGATCGAGACGCAGATCCTCACGAAGCGCGACATCCTCGAGACCGTCCGCTACCTGATCGAGCTGCGCAACGGCCGCGGCGTCGTCGACGACATCGATCACCTCGGCAACCGGCGCGTGCGCGCGGTCGGCGAGCTCATGGAGAACCAGTACCGCATCGGTCTGGTCCGCATGGAGCGCGCGATCAAAGAGCGCATGAGCATGAGCCAGGAGATCGAGACGCTCATGCCGCACGACCTGATCAACGCGAAGCCCGTCTCCGCGGTGGTCAAGGAGTACTTCGGCAGCTCGCAGCTGTCGCAGTTCATGGACCAGACGAACCCGCTCTCCGAGGTCACCCACAAGCGCCGTCTCTCGGCGCTCGGCCCCGGTGGTCTGACGCGCGAGCGCGCGGGCTTCGAGGTCCGCGACGTGCACCCGACGCACTACGGCCGCATCTGCCCGATCGAGACGCCGGAAGGTCCGAACATCGGGTTGATCGCGAGCCTGTCCACCTTTGCTCGTGTGAACGAGTACGGCTTCATCGAGACGCCGTACCGCACCGTCGAGCAGGGCAAGATCAGCGAGGACGTGCAGTTCTTCTCGGCGCTCCAGGAGGAGGGCCAGATCATCACGCACGCCAACGTCGAGCAGAAGGCGGGCAAGCTCAGCGAAGACTACGTCTCGAGCCGCAAGGGCTCCGACGTCGTGATGTCGCGCCCCGAGGACGTGACGCTGATGGAGGTCTCGCCGAACCAGCTGGTGTCGGTGGCCGCGTCGCTGATCCCGTTCCTCGAGCACGACGACGCGAACCGCGCGCTCATGGGTTCGAACATGCAGCGCCAGGCGGTGCCCTTGATCCGCACCACGTCGCCTTTGATCGGAACCGGAATGGAAGGCATCGTCGCGCGCGACTCGGGCGTCACCGTCGTCGCCAAGCGCGAAGGCGTGGTCGACTGGGTCGACGCGAACCGCATCGTCGTCCGTCCGTCGAAGGTGGATCCGAAGGACCCGAACTCGGTCCGCCCGGACATCTACACGCTGGTGAAGTTCCAGCGCTCGAACCAGAACACGTGCATGAACCAGCGCCCGATCGTCCAGCCGGGCGATCGCGTGAAGGCCGGCGACGTGATCGCCGACGGCCCGGCGACGGAGACCGGCGAGCTCGCGCTCGGCCAGAACGTCGTCGTCGCGTTCATGCCGTGGGGTGGTTACAACTTCGAGGACTCGATCCTCATCAACGAGAAGCTCGTCAAGAACGACGTGTTCACCTCGATCCACATCGAGGAGTTCGAGTGCGTCGCGCGCGACACCAAGCTCGGCAAGGAAGAGATCACGCGCGACATCCCGAACGTCGGCGAGGAGGCCCTCAAGGACCTCGACGAGTCGGGCATCGTGCGCATCGGCGCTGAGGTCAAGGCCGGCGACATCCTCGTCGGCAAGATCACGCCGAAGGGCGAGACGCAGCTATCCCCCGAGGAGAAGCTGCTCCGCGCCATCTTCGGCGAGCGCGCCGGCGACGTGCGTGACACGTCGCTCCGCGTGCCGCCGGGCGTGACCGGTGTCGTCATCGGCGCCCGCGTGTTCGCGCGCAAGGGCACCGACAAGGACGAGCGCGCACAGGCCATCGAGGACGCCGAGAAGGAGCTCCTCATGGTCAACAAGCGCGACGAGGTGAAGATCATCTCGGAGGCCTACTACAACAAGATGCGCGAGCTGCTCGTCGGCAAGACGACGGCGTCGCGCCTCGTCGACGACAAGGGCAAGGTCCTCTTGCCCAAGGGCGAGAAGATCACGCTGGAGATGCTCGCGGAGGTCCCGCAGCGCTACTGGCACGAGATCCAGCTCGACTCCGGCGACGGCAAGATCGAGGAGCAGCTCGAGCAGCTCGCCGCGAAGCGCGAGGAAGACGTCTTCAACATCGAGCAGCAGTACTCGGAGAAGATCTCGAAGCTCACCAAGGGTGACGAGCTTCCGCCGGGCGTCATCAAGCTCGTGAAGGTCTACCTGGCCATCAAGAGAAAGCTGTCGGTCGGCGACAAGATGGCCGGTCGCCACGGCAACAAGGGCGTCGTGTCGCGCCTCCTCCCCGAGGAGGACATGCCGTACCTCGAGGACGGCACTCCGGTCGACATCGTCCTCAACCCGCTCGGCGTGCCGAGCCGTATGAACATCGGCCAGATCCTCGAGGTGCACCTCGGCTGGGCCGCCAAGTCGCTCGGCAACCAGATCCAGGCGTACCTGGACACCAACTGGTCGGCCGACGTGCTCAAGGGCAAGCTCAACAAGCTGTTCCCCGAGAAGGCCGAGTTCATCGACAAGCTCAAGGACGAGGACGTCGGTCGCTTCGCGCAGACGCTCACCACGGGCGTCCACCTCGCGACGCCGGTGTTCGACGGCGCGACCGAGTCGGAGATCAAGACCTCGCTCAAGATGGCGGGCCTGTCGACGACCGGTCAGAGCAAGCTGATCGACGGCAAGACCGGGGACGCGTTCGACAACCCGGTGACCGTGGGCGTGATGTACATGCTCAAGCTCCACCACCTCGTCGACGACAAGATCCACGCCCGCTCGATCGGACCGTACTCGCTCGTCACCCAGCAGCCGCTCGGTGGTAAGGCGCAGTTCGGCGGTCAGCGCCTCGGCGAGATGGAAGTCTGGGCGATGGAGGCCTACGGCGCCGCGTACGCGCTGCAGGAGTTCTTGACGGTCAAGTCCGACGACGTGCTGGGGCGTACCCGCATGTACGAGTCGATCGTCAAGGGCGAGCACGTGCTCGAGGCCGGCCTGCCGGAGTCGTTCAACGTGCTCCTCAAGGAGCTCCAGGCCCTGTGCCTGGACGTCGAGCTGATCGAGGACGCGACGGTGCAGCAGCGCCATCGCGAGCAGGCCCCGGGCATTCCGGCCGGCCTCGCCGCTCTTGCCCGCGAAGTCGCCGACAAGATGGGCAGCGCGAGCTGATCCACTGAACGAACCACCCCTACGAGACGTAATCAGGAGAACCCGTGAAGGACATCTTCAACTTCTTCGAGAAGCCGAAAGATCCGCGTTCGTTCAGCGCCATCCGCATCATGCTCGCCTCGCCGGAGAAGATCCGCGAGTGGAGCCATGGCGAGGTCAAGAAGCCGGAGACCATCAACTACCGCACGTTCAAGCCGGAGCGGGATGGTCTCTTCTGCGCGAAGATCTTCGGGCCCGTGAAGGACTACGAGTGCAACTGCGGCAAGTACAAGCGCATGAAGCACCGTGGCGTCGTGTGCGAGAAGTGCGGCGTCGAGGTCATCCAGGCCAAGGTGCGCCGCGAGCGCATGGGCCACATCTCGCTCGCCACGCCCGTCGCGCACATCTGGTTCTTGAAGAGCCTGCCGTCGCGCATCGGTAACCTCCTCGACATCCCGCTCAAGGATCTCGAGAAGGTCCTCTATTGCGAGGCGTACATCGTCATCAACCCGAAGCAGTCGGGTCTCGAGTCGTGCGAGCTCCTCACCGAGGAGCGCTACGGCAAGCTGATCGAGGAGCTCGGGTTCGACGCGTTTGACGCCGGCATGGGCGCCGAGGCGATCCTCCAGCTGCTCAAGGACCCCAAGGACGGCGGTCAGCTCAACATCATCGAGCTCGGCGAGACCCTGCGCCAGGAGATGCGCGAGGTCACCAGCGAGGCGAAGCGCAAGAAGATCGCGAAGCGCCTCAAGGTGGTCGAGGCGTTCCGCGAGAGCGGCAACAAGCCCGAGTGGATGATGCTGACCATCATCCCGGTCATCCCGCCCGACCTGCGCCCGCTGGTGCCGCTCGACGGTGGCCGGTTCGCGACGTCGGACCTCAACGACCTCTACCGCCGCGTCATCAACCGTAACAACCGCCTGCGCCGCCTCCAGGAGCTCAACGCCCCGGAGATCATCATCCGCAACGAGAAGCGCATGCTGCAGGAGGCCGTCGACGCGCTGTTCGACAACGGCCGCCGCGGCAAGACGATCACGGGTCCGAACAAGCGCCCGCTGAAGTCGCTCTCGGACATGCTGAAGGGCAAGCAGGGTCGGTTCCGTCAGAACCTGCTCGGCAAGCGCGTCGACTACTCGGGTCGTTCGGTGATCGTGATCGGTCCCGAGCTCAAGCTGCACCAGTGCGGCCTGCCCAAGAAGATGGCGCTCGAGCTGTTCACGCCGTTCATCTACAACAAGCTCGAGGAGCGCCACCTCGTCACGACGATCAAGAGCGCCAAGAAGCTCGTCGAGAAGGAGCGTCCCGAGGTCTGGGACATCCTCGAAGAGGTGATCAAGGAGCACCCGGTGCTCCTCAACCGCGCGCCGACGCTGCACCGCCTCGGCATCCAGGCCTTCGAGCCCGTGCTCACCGAGGGTAAGGCGATCCAGCTGCACCCGCTCGTGTGCGCGGCGTTCAACGCCGACTTCGACGGTGACCAGATGGCCGTCCACGTGCCGCTGTCCATCGAAGCTCAGATGGAAGCGCGCGTGCTGATGATGTCGACGAACAACATCCTGTCGCCCGCGAACGGCAAGCCGATCATCGTGCCGTCGCAGGACATCGTCCTCGGTCTGTACAACCTGACCCGCGAGCGTCCGTTCGCGAAGGGCTCGTACAAGGAGGACAAGAAGGGTCGCCCGGTCCGCGGCGTGTTCGGATCGATCTCCGAGGTCCGCATGGCGTACGACCACGGCGAGGTCCACCTCCAGGCGGCGATCAAGCTGCGCATGGAGTCACTCGATGGGGCAGGTGGCTCGCAGCTGATCGATACTACGGTCGGTCGCGCGCTGCTCAAGGACATCGTCCCGGCCGAGGTGCCGTTCGAAGCCATCAACAAGGTGATGGGCAAGAAGCAGCTCGCCGAGCTGATCGACCTCGTCTATCGCGAGGCCGGCCAGAAGGCCACGGTGCTCCTCGCCGACGCCCTCCGCACGACGGGCTACACGTTCGCGACCAAGGCCGGGATCTCGGTGTGCATCGACGACATGGCGATCCCGCCGTCGAAGGAGACCCTGCTCGCCGAGGCCCAGAAGGAGGTCGGCGAGATCGAGGAGCAGTACACCGAAGGTCTCATCACCGACGGTGAGCGCTACAACAAGGTGGTCGACATCTGGGCGCAGGTGGCCGAGGCGATCGCCAAGGACATGATGAAGGAGATCTCGACGGACGAGTTCGTCGATCCCGATTCTGACGGGCGGGCGACCAAGAAGGCGCCGTCGTTCAACTCGATCTTCATCATGGCCGACTCCGGCGCCCGCGGTTCGCAGCAGCAGATGCGGCAGCTGGCCGGCATGCGCGGCCTGATGGCGAAGCCGTCGGGCGAGATCATCGAGACCCCGATCACGACGAACTTCCGCGAGGGCCTCTCGGTTCACCAGTACTTCATCTCGACCCACGGCGCTCGTAAGGGCCTCGCGGATACCGCGCTGAAGACGGCGAACTCCGGTTACCTCACGCGTCGCCTCGTCGACGTCTCGCAGGACACGATCATCAGCGAGTTCGACTGCGGCACCCGCCAGGGTATGGAGATGATGCCGCTCATCGAGGGTGGCGAGATCATCGAGCGCCTCGGCGACCGCATCCTCGGCCGCGTCGTGCTCGAGGACGTCGTCGACCCGTACACGGGCGAGGTCCTGGTCGCGCAGAACAAGGAGATCGACGAGGACGACGTCAAGACGATCGACAACGCGGGCATCGACCGCGTGAAGATCCGCAGCGTGCTCGCGTGCGAGACCCGCCGCGGCATCTGCTCGCTGTGCTACGGCCGTGACCTCGCTCGCGGCCACATGGTTAACATCGGCGAAGCCGTCGGTGTGATCGCGGCGCAGTCGATCGGTGAGCCGGGCACCCAGCTGACGATGCGTACGTTCCACATCGGTGGTTCGGCGTCCGTCCGTACGGCGCAGAGCGCTCTCGAGGCCCGCAACGAGGGCACCGTGAAGCTCAACGGCGTCCAGCTGGTCAAGAAGAAGGACCACTGGGTCGTGATGAATCGCCAGGGCGAGCTCGTCCTGGTCGACGACATCGGCCGCGAGCGCGAGCGCTATGGCCTGCAGTACGGCGCGCGCCTCATGGTGGCGGACGGCGCCCGCGTGAAGGCCGGCCAGCTGATGGCCGAGTGGGATCCGTTCGCGATGCCGATCGTGAGCGAGGTGTCGGGCTACGTGAAGTACGACGACATCATCGACGGCGTCACGATGCAGGAGTCGCTCGATGAAGTGACCGGCCTGTCGCGTAAGACGATCGTCGAGAGCAAGGACGCGGAGGCGCGCCCCCGCATCACCCTCAAGGACGCGGACGGCAACACCGTCAAGCTCCCCGAGGGCACCGGCGACGCGCACTACTTCCTGCCGGTCGGCTCGAACATCTACGTCAACGACGGCGACATGATCGAAGCCGGTGACGTGGTGGCGAAGGTCTCGCGCGAGACGACGAAGACCAAGGACATCACCGGTGGTCTGCCGCGCGTCGCGGAGCTGTTCGAGGCCCGCAAGCCGAAGGACCACGCCGTGATCTGCGAGATCGACGGCACGGTGCACTTCGGCAAGGACACCAAG
>Ga0247822_10001682_pt1 | contig 13696 bp, 10 predicted proteins | sample 13C_Cellulose_Da_FD_192423 | JGI IMG/M metagenome (GOLD analysis project Ga0247822, IMG submission 192423) | Soil microbial communities from agricultural site in Penn Yan, New York, United States - 13C_Cellulose_Day30 | ecosystem: Environmental > Terrestrial > Soil > Agricultural land | place...
TGCCGATATCGAGCCCGACGATGATCTCCCCAGACTTCTGCTTCGCCATGACAACTGCCTCCCCGGTACCCCCACTCTCGTGAAAGGGCGTCCTTACTGCGTCGAGATCCCGTTCCTCTCGGAGACGGGACTCGAAAGCTTCACGGCCACCCAGCCGGGCCGAGCCCGGTTCTCCAGGTGGATGACCTCCGCCGACAGGCCCCGCGCGCTCAGCTCGCGCCGCACGCGCGTCAGCCTCGCCAGCTTGGCCTCGGTGTGCCCCTCGCCCATCAGCACCTCTTGTCCGGCCACCGTCACCAGGGCCAGGGACGTGCCCTCCACCCGGACTTCGGACAACCGCTCGTGCCGGCCGGGCTTGAGCGCCCCGTACGCGTGCGCCACCTCGATGGCGGACTTCATCCGCTCGCGCACCGCGGCCGGATCCTTCACGTACGCATCGCGCTCCACGCCGGTGACGAGCGGCAGGTCCAGGCCGTCCCCAGGCGTCACCCGCTTGAAGGGCTCGCCCTCCCCGTCCAGCACGTAGAGATCGCCCAGCACCACCAGCGCCTCGGGGGTGTGCTCCACCACCTCCACGGAGACGGAGGCCGGGAAGCGCCGCGTCACCTCCACCGAGCGCACCCACGGGTGCTGGAGCATGGCCTTCTCCAGCGCGGGCACATCCAGGGCGAAGAGGTTCTGCCCCAGCGCCAGTCCGGACAGCTTCACCAGCTCCGCGCGCGAGGCCCTCGTCAGCCCGGTGAAGTGCGCCTCCTGCAGCTGGAAGCGCGGCGAGGACAGCGCCCAGGCGCGCAGCTCCACCCCGCCCCAGATGAGGCCCGCGGTGAGCGCCGCGGTCAGCAGGCCCTTGGCCACGGAGGGACCGTGGGTCTGCACGGCGCCCTTCACCGCCTCTTTCTGCTGGGCGGCGTCGACGCGGCGACGGTTCTTGGACTTCCCGAAGGCCATGGAAATAGAGAGGTCCGCATGCTGCGCCCGGTTGGATCGGCGCGCCAGTTTTTGGCTACAGATATGTGGCTGTAGCGGCCGGCTGGGGAAAACCCTGGGCCGCCTAAGGGAAAACCGAGGGGGAAGCGCTCAGGACTTGAGGGAGGCGGTGAGGAGAATCCGTTCGCACAAGGCGGGGAAGTCAATCCCCCGGCCTGCGGCGATCTTCGGCAGCAAGCTCGTCTCGGTCATTCCAGGCAGCGTGTTGATTTCCAGCACGAACACCTCTCCCGACTCGGTGGCGATGACGTCGGAGCGCGACGCCCCCTTGCAGCCCAGCGCTTTGTGGACGGCGAGGCACACCTCATTCACCCGCGCATACTGATCTGCGGGGATGGGTGCTGGGAAGAGGTACTGGGTACCGCTCCCGGCCTTGTACTTGGCCTCCTGGTCGTAGAACTCGCGGGCCACCACCACTTCAATGACGCCGAGCGCCTCGTCATCCAGCACGGCGCCCTGCACCTCACGGCCCTTGATGAACTGCTCCACCAGGAGGAGGCCCGCGTACTTGGAGGCATCGTCCACGGCGGCGAGGTACGCGTCCTTCGTCTTGCAGACGTGGACGCCCACGCTGCTGCCCTCGCGGCTGGGCTTGACGACCACGGGGAATGGGAAGGGCAGCGAGTCCGCCGCGGCCCTGGCGCTCGCGGCGTCGGAGAACACCTTATAAGGAGGCGTGGGGATGCCGTGCGTGGAGAAGATCTGCTTGGCGTAGACCTTCTCCATGCCCAGCGCCGAGGCGAGCACCCCGCTGCCGGTGTACGGGATGAAGAGGGACTCGAGCAACCCCTGGATGGAGCCGTCCTCGCCGTAGCGGCCGTGGAGGGCGATCCAGGCCACGTCGACCTTCTCCGCCACGAGGCGCGCGGCCACGTCCTTGCCCACGTCGACGTCCACCACGTCGTATCCCAGGGAGCGCAGCGCCTTGGACACCGCGGCCCCCGTGCGCAGGGACACATCGCGCTCGGCGGACAGGCCGCCCATCAGCACGCCGATGCGCTTGGACTTGAGCTCGGACTTGGACAGGACGCTCACGGAAGGAACTCCCCTACGCGCTTGACTTCGGGTTTGATCTCGACGCCCGTCTCGGCCTTCACCCGCTCCTGCATCAGGGTGATGAGCCCGAGGACGTCGCGGGCGGTGGCGCCGCCCAGGTTGACGATCCAGTTGGCGTGCAGGGTGGAGATCTGCGCGCGACCGAGGGTGTGGCCCTTGAGGCCCACCTTCTCGATGAGCTGCCCGGCGAAGCCACCGGGCGGGTTGGTGAAGACGCTGCCGAAGTTCGGCTGGCTGAGCGGCTGGGTGCTCTTGCGGTAGGCCAGATCCTTGTCCATGGCCTGCTTGGAGGCCGCCAGGTCCCCCTTGGGCAGCCGGAAGCGCACCCGCGTCACCACGCCGCCCGGAGGCAGCTCCGAGTGCCGGTACGCATGGGGAATCCGAGCCTTCTCCAGCCACCCCACCCCGTCCACGGTGGCCACCTCCACGGCCTCGACGGCGCGGAAGCACTCGCCGTTCTTGGTGCCGGCGTTCATCGACACCGCGCCGCCCAGCGTGCCGGGGATGCCGGCGAGGAACTCGGCGCCCACGAGGCCGTTGCCGCGCATCAGGTTGATGAGCCGGACGATGGCCGCGCCCGCGCCGAGCGTCAGGCATCCCTCCTCCTCACCTACCTCCGCCACCTCGGGGAAGAGATCTCCCGGGAGGCGAATCGTGACGCCCTTCACGCCCCCATCGCCCACGAGGGTGTTGGCTCCACCGCCAAGGATGGAGACCGGTGCCCCTTCCTCACGGGCCAGCCGCAGCAGCGCCACGAGCGCATCCGGGCTGCGCGGACGGGCGAGCGCCTCAGCGGGGCCACCCACCCGGACGCTGGTGAGGGGCGCGAGCGGCTCGCCCGCCTTCACCTCACAGCCGTCCAGGAGCGACACGCGCTCTGGGAGGGTGGATGCGATGCGCGCCGTCATGCTCACCCGCCCTTGGCCGCTCCGGTCTTCCCGAGCAGGGCCAGCAAGTCCGGCCCCACCTGGGTGATGTCACCGGCGCCCAGCGTGAGGACGATGTCGCCCTCGCGCAGCCGGGGTGCGATCGCGGCGGGCAGGTCCGCCCGCTTGTCCACGTACGTCACGTCGCGGTGGCCGTGGGCGCGGATGGCCTCGGCCAGGGCCTCGCCGGTGGCGCCGGGGATGGGCTCCTCGCCGGCCGCGTAGACGCTGGAGACGAAGAGCAAGTCCGCGTCATTGAAGGAGGTGGTGAACTCCTTCTTCAGGTCGTGCGTGCGCGTGTAGCGGTGCGGCTGGAAGGCCACCACCAGGCGACGGCCAAAGGCCCTCCGAGCACCGGCCAGCGTGGCCAGCACCTCGGTGGGGTGGTGCCCGTAGTCGTCCACGACGGTGATGCCATTCACCTCACCGCGCACCGTGAAGCGCCGCTGCACGCCGCCGAACTCGGCCAGCGCCCCGCGCACGGTGTCCAGCGGGATCTCCATCTCCTCGGCCACGGCGATGACGGCCAGCGCGTTGAGAGCGTTGTGTGCGCCCACCATGCGCACGCGGAACTCGCCCAGCGGCTCGTCGCGCCGGAAGGCCTGGAAGTGCGTGCTGAAGCCCTCCAGCCTCACGCCCTCCAGCCGGTAGTCCGCCATGTGCGAGCTGCCGTAGGTGACGACGCGCTTCTCCAGCCGCGGCAGCAGCTCCTGCACGTTGGGGTGGTCCAGGCACAGGACGTTCAGCCCATAGAACGGCACGCGGTTGCAGAACTCCACGAAGGCCGTCTTCAGCGCCTCGAGCGTCCCGTAGTGATCCATATGCTCGGGATCGATGTTCGTCACCACGGTGATGGCGGGGTGCAGCTTGAGGAAGCTGCCGTCGCTCTCGTCCGCCTCCACCACCATCAGCTCGCTCTTGCCGAGCTTGGCGTTGGAGTCGAGCACGTTCACCTTGCCGCCCACCACGGTCGTGGGGTCCAGCCCCGCCGCCGAGAGCACCGTGGCCACCATGGAGGTGGTTGTCGTCTTCCCGTGGCTGCCGGCCACCGCCACCGCGTACTTCAGGCGCATCAGCTCCGCGAGCATCTCCGCGCGGGGGATGACGGGGATCTTCCGCTGGCGAGCGGTCACCACCTCGGGGTTGTCCTTCTTCACCGCGGAGGAGATGACCACCACGTCCGCCTGCACCAGGTTCTGCGCCTTGTGCCCCTCGTAGATGGTGGCGCCCATGCTGGCCAGTCGCCGGGTGATGTCGCTCCCCTTCAGGTCCGAGCCCGACACCTGGTAGCCCAGGTTCAGCAGCACCTCGGCGATGCCGCTCATGCCGATGCCGCCAATGCCCACAAAGTGCACCCGTGCCGCATGGCGCGTCTTGAAGAGACTCTGGGGCTTGCCTCCAGCCTTCATCATGACTCACTCACTCCTGGAGGGCTTGGGCGCCTCAGCCTTCACCGCGCGCTCGCGGCCGTTCGGCCCGTACGCCTTCACCATCAGATCCACGCAGATATCCGCCAGCTCCTTGGAGGCCTCGGGGCGGCCCAGCAGGCCCGCCTTCTTCTCCATCTGCTTGAGGCGCACCGGCTCCGTCTTGAGGGCGCGGATCTGCTCGGCCAGCTTCTGCCCTGTGAGCTCCGACTCGCGGAACATCACCGCCGCGCCCGCTTCCACCAGCGCGCGCGCGTTCACCTCCTGGTGGTTGTCCGTGGCGTGCGGGAAGGGAACGAGGATGCTGGCCTTCTTGCACACCGTCAGCTCCGCCAGCGTGGTGGCACCCGCCCGGCACACCACCAGGTCCGCCTTGGCGTAGGCGTCGGACATGTCGTTGATGAACTCGACGACCTCCGCCTGGAAGCCCTTGTCCGCGTAGCCCTTGCGCACCGTCTCCAGATCGTTCTTCCCCGTCTGGTGCACGAAGCTCATCTGGTCCTTCAGGTCGCCCAGGAAGTCCAGGGCCTCCACCACCCGCTGGTTGAGCCCCCTGGCGCCCAGGCTGCCTCCGAAGACGAGCAGGGAGAAGCGCTCGTGCGCCACATGCGAGCGCAGGTAGTTGTCCATCAGCTTGCGGCGGATGGGGTTGCCCACCAGATGCACCTTGCCCTCGGGGAAGAAGCGCTGAGCTTCCTCGAAGGCGGTGAAGACGACCTTCACGACCTTGCCGAGGATCTTGTTGGTGATCCCGGGCAGCGCGTTCTGCTCCTGCACCGCGGTGGGGATGCCCATCAGCCACGCGGCCATCACCACCGGCCCGCTGGCATAGCCTCCCACGCCCACCACCACGTCGGGCTTGTGCTTCGCGAGGATGCGCATGGAGGTAATGAAGGCCAGCGGCAGCGCCAGCAGGCCCTTGATGAGCTGCCACGGGCCCTTGCCCTTGAGGCCCGTGGCCTGGATGAACTCCAGCGGGAAGCCCGCCTGCGGCACCACCTTCGCCTCCAGGCCCCGCTCGGTGCCCACGAAGACGACCTCGTTCTTGTGGTGACGCGTCACCACCTCCTCCGCCAGGGCGATGCCTGGGAAGAGGTGACCACCTGTCCCGCCGCCGGCGATGAGGACTTTCACGCCGCCACCTCCCGCATCTCGGCGCCTACACGGGACGGCCTGTTGGCGCCCTGTGTGGCGGTGCTCAACGACAACAACACCCCCGCCGATCCCATCAGCACCAGCAGCGAGGTGCCTCCATAGGAGACGAACGGGAGCGTCAGACCCTTGGTGGGCAGCAGCCCCATGGCCACGCACATGTTCACCGCCGCCTGAAAGGCGACGATGGAGGTAATGCCCAGCCCCAGGTACGTGCCGAACGGCTCGGGAGCGGCCAGGGCGATGCGCACGCCGCGCCAGATGACGATGGCGTAGAGGGCCACCAGCAGCGTGACACCGATGAGCCCCAGCTCCTCGCCGATGATGGCGAAGATGAAGTCGGTATGAGCCTCGGGCAGGAAGAAGAGCTTCTGGCGCCCGTCGCCCAGGCCCAGGCCGGTGAGGCCGCCCGAGCCGATGGACATGAGCGACTCGGCCACCTGGTAGCCCGCGTCATGCCGGTGGGCCCAGGGATCGAGGAACGCCAGCACGCGCTTCATGCGGTAGGGGCTGGAGGCGATGGCCACATACGCCAGAGGGAGCGACAGCAGCACGGAGCCCACCAGGTAGCTGAGCTTGGTGCCCGCGGCGAACAGCAGCACGAAGAGCAGGAACACGAACAGCACGGAGCTACCGAAGTCCGGCTGGCGCATGCACAGCAGCACCAGCACGCCGCACAGCAGCAGGTGGGGCAGGAAGCCCACGGAGAAGGTGGCCACCTTCTCGCGCTTCTTGGCCAGCGAGTAGGAGAGGTAGACGACCCAGGCGAACTTGGTCAGCTCGGCGGGCTGCAGGCCGAAGCCCGGGAAGCGGATCCACCGGCGCGCGCCTCCCACCGAGGTGCCGATGCCCGGAATCAGCACCACCACCAGCAGCACCACACAGACGATGAGCAGCGGCCAGGCCAGGCGCGCCAGCCGCCTCCAGCCGAGCTTCATCGCCACCGCCATGGCCACCACGCCCATCCCGGCGGCCAGGAGCTGGCGCTTGAGGAAGTAGAGGCTGTCGCCCAGCTTGTCCTGCGCGAGGATGGCGCTGGCCGAGTAGACCATCACCAGCCCCAGCGACACGAGCGCCAGCACGGCGCACAGGAGGATGGGATCGAAGCGGACCGCGGGCGCGGAGGATGTCTTCATGGCCTGTACCTCTAGAGCGCCTTCACGAGCCGCTTGAACGTGTCGCCGCGGTCCTCGAAGTTCTTGAACTGATCGTACGACGCGCAGGCGGGTGACAGCAGCACCGTGTCGCCGGCCTTCGCTAGCTCGCGTGCTCTCCTCACGGCCACGTCCATCGTGCCGCACGAGTGCACCGGGGCCACTCCCTGGTACGCGGCGGCGATCGTCTCCGCGTCCTTGCCAATGGTGAGCACCTCCTTCACCTTGCCCCGCCCCTCCTCCACCATGGGCTGGTAGGGCGCGCCCTTCCCCTTCCCTCCCGCGATGAGCAGCAGGTTGCCTGAGAGGGCCCGGAGCGCCACCAGCACCGAGTCCACGTTGGTGGCCTTGGAGTCGTTCACCCACTCCACCCCATCCAGCAGCCGCACGCTCTCCAGGCGGTGGGGCAGGCCCGGGTAGTTGTCCAGCCCCGCCTGCACTGCCTGACGCGTCACGCCGCCCAGCCTTGCCAGCAGCGCCGCCGCCATGGCGTTCTGCGTGTTGTGCGCGCCTCGCAGCGCCCGGTTGGTCAGCGTGTAGTCCTCGTTGAGGAAGTCCAGCCGGAAGCCGCCCTGCCGTGCCACCGCGAGCCCCGCCAGCCTCGGGCCGCCCGGCGCGTGCTGGCCCGTGAGGCTGAAGCCGTAGACGGGCACGTTCGCGTGGAGCCCCAGCCGCATCACGTGTGCATCCTCCGCGTTCACCACCGCGAAGTCCCCGACGCGCTGATTGAGGAAGATGCGCGCCTTGGCCTGGCCGTAGGCCTCATGGCTCGGGTACCGGTCCAGGTGGTCCGGCGTGAGGTTGAGGATGACGGCGCCCTTGGCGCGCATCTGGTGGATGCCCTCGAGCTGGAAGCTGGAGAGCTCCACCACCAGGCTGTCCCAGGCCTTCGGCGTGAGCGCCGCCTCGGCCAGCGGCAGCCCCAGGTTCCCGCCCACGAAGATGCGGCCGCCGCCCTGCCTGAAGAGCTCGCCGGTGAGCGCCGTGGTGGTGCTCTTGCCGTTGGTGCCGGTGATGCCAAAGAGCGGCACGGTGGTGAGCGAGCGCCACGCCAGCTCGATCTCACCCCAGACGGGGACACCCGCCTTGCGCGCCGCCTCGAGCTCCGGCAGCGCCAGCGGCACACCGGGGCTCACCACCACCAGGGACTGCGCCTCCAGCAGCCCGGGGGGCGTCGGCCCCGTCACCAGCGTCACGCCCTGGACCTTGAGCTCGCGGGCGACCTCCCCCAGCGAGGCCTCGTCCCGGGCGTCGAGCGCCGTCACCCGGGCTCCTTGAGCGAGCAGCAGCTTGACGGCCGCCACCCCGCTCTTCGCCAGCCCGAACACCAGCACCTTCTGACCGGACAGCGAGGAAGACATGCGAGGGGACTCCTAGCGGAGCTTGAGGGACAGCAGCGCGACGCCGCCACACAGGATGGCGACGATCCAGAAGCGGACGATGATCTTCGGCTCCGCGAGACCCTTGAGCTCGAAGTGGTGGTGGACCGGGGCCATCTTGAAGACGCGCTTGCCCGTCGTCTTGTAGGAGATGACCTGAATCATCACACTGAGGATCTCCGCGAAGAAGACCCCGTGGATGATCGCGGACACCACCTCGTTCTTCGAGAGCACCGCCAGCCCGCCCAGCGCACCACCCAGCGCCAGCGAGCCCACGTCGCCCATGAAGACGGAGGCCGGGTAGGTGTTGAACCAGAGGAACGCGATGCCCGCGCCCACGATGCTGGAGCAAAAGACGGCCAGCTCCGCGCCGCCGGGCACCTGGAGGATCCCCAGGTACTGATAGAGCGGCGTGGGCACGATGCGCGTCACGCCATTCACCGTCTGCGAGTCCGCCAGGTGCAGCGCGGTGCCCGCCACGTAGCAGAGGATGGCGAAGGTGGTGGCCGCGACGATGGTGGGCACGATGGCCAGGCCGTCCAGGCCATCCGTGAGGTTCACGGCGTTGGAGGTGCCCACGACGACGATCCAGCCGAACACCACATAGAGCCAGCCCAGATCCGGGCTGAACCAGTGCGAGGGGATGAAGGGCAGCGTCAGCTTGGTGCTGATGAGCAGCGTGGGACCAATGGAGCCGTCCGCCTTCACCCACGTGCACATCAGCCCGAAGATGGCCACCAGGTAGAAGAAGGTCTGCAGCACCATCTTCTTGCGCCCGGCCAGCCCCTTGGAGTTGCGCTTGGACAGCTTGAGCCAGTCATCCAGGAAGCCGATGAAGCCGTAGCCGAAGGTGAGCAGCAGCATCACCCACACCGCGCGGCTCTTCAGGTCCGCGAACAGCAGCGTGCCCGCGCCGATGCACAGCAGGATGAGCTGGCCGCCCATGGTGGGCGTGCCCTTCTTCTTCTGGTGGGAGTCCGGCGTGTCCTCGCGCACGTTGCTCTGTCCGTGCTGCTTGAGCCGCAGGCGCGCGATGAGCTTGGGGCCGATGAGCATCCCCATCAGCAGGGCGAACACTCCCGCCGCGATGATGCGGAAGGTCGGGTAGCGCAGGAAGTTGAGGATCCGGCCCGCGCCGGTGTCCTTCAACCACTCGTAAAGCATGAACAGCACTAGTGCGAACCTCCAGGAGCCGCGGCGCCCGTGAGGGCCGCCACCACCCGCTCCAGCCGCATGCCGCGGCTACCCTTCACCAGGACCACATCCCCCGCCTTGAGCTGGGGCTGCAGCCACGCCACCAACGGCTCCACCTCCGTGAAGTGCGCCGCCGCATCTCCCAGGCTCGAGGCCGCCTGGAAGCCCTTCTCCGAGCGCGGCCCGAAGAAGGCCACCAGCTGCGCCTTGCCCGCCGTCCGCTCGCCCAGGGCCCGGTGCTCCTCCAGCTCTCCGGGCCCCAGCTCCAGCATGTCCCCGAGCACCGCCACCGCGCGCCCGCCCTGCGGCACCAGCGTGCGCAAGGTGTCCAGCGCCGCGTCCATGGAGGCCGGGTTGGCGTTGTAGCAGTCGTCCACCACCGTGACGCCGTTCAGCCCGTCCACCACGTTGAGGCGCCGCGCATAGGGCCGCGCTGCCTCCAGCCCTCGCGTGCACTCCTCGGGCGAGTAGCCCAGCGCGAGCCCCACCGCGAACGCCCCGGTGGCGTTGAGCGCGTTGTGCTCACCGATGAAGTGCAGCCGCACGGGCCACTCCTTGTCCTGGTAGCGCACCGTGGCCCGCAGGCCCTCGCGGCCCAGCGTCTCCACTCGCACCAGCCGCACGTCCGCGGCCTCCGCACGCCCGAAGGTGAGCTTGCGCGCCTTGCTCTGCGCCGCCTGCTCGGGGATGAGCGGGTCATCCAGGTTCACCACGGCCACGGCGTCGGAGCTCAGCTCGTGGAACAGCTCCCCCTCCGCCGCGGCCACGCCCTGAATGCTGCCCAGCCCCTCGAGGTGCTCGGGCTGCACCACGGTGATGATGGCGGCGTCCGGCTGAACGATGCGCGCCAGGCGGGTGAGCTCGCCCGGGTGGTTCATCCCCACCTCGATGCCCGCCGCCACGTGCGAAGGCTCCAGCCTGAAGAGCGTGAGCGGGACACCCACCTCGTTGTTGAGGTTGCCCTCCGTCTTCAGCGCCGGCCCGCGCGTGGCGAGGATGGCGCCCACCATCTCCTTCGTCGTCGTCTTCCCGTTGGAGCCCCCCACCGCCGCCACGGGGATGCGGAAGCGCTGGCGGTGGAAGCGGGCCAGCGCCCCCAGCGCCTGGAGCGTGTCGGGCACGGCGTAGAGGGGAAAGGTCCCCGGCAGCGGCGGCAGCGTCCGGTCATCACTCACCACCGCGCCGGCCGCGCCGCCCGCGCGGGCCTGCGCCAGGAACAGGTGGGCATCGAAGCGCTCACCCTTGAGCGCCACGAAGAGGCAGCCTGGCGTCAGCGCCCGAGTGTCGGTACAGACCTCGGTGTACTCCGCCGGGGCGTTGCCGAAACTCCGGCCCGCCCCGGTTGCCTTCGCCACCTCTTCGTCCGTGAAACGAGCGCCCATACGAGCTCCGGCGTCGCGCTGCTCTCAGCTCTGTGGAGGGCGGCTCGCGAGCGCCTTGGCCGCCGCCTCCCGGTCATCGAAGGTGCGCTTCTCGCCGCCGACGAGCTGGTACGTCTCATGGCCCTTGCCGGCGATGAGCACCACGTCATCCTCGCGGGCCATGCCGATGGCAGCCTCGATGGCCGCCCGCCGCTCTACCTCCACCAGGTAGCCCTTCTCGCCGCTCTTGGCCTTGCCCGCCGAGATGCGCCGCACGCCGCCCTTCTCCAGACCCGGCGTCACCTGGGAGATGATCTCCTCAGGATCCTCCGTGCGCGGGTTGTCGCTGGTGACGACCACCAGATCGGCACCCTCCGCGGCCGCGGCGCCCATGAGCGGACGCTTGCCCTTGTCCCGGTCTCCGCCGCAGCCGAACACGACGATGACGCGGCCCTTGGCCAGCCCGCGGGTGGCCTCCAGCGCGCGCTTGAGCGCGTCATCCGTGTGCGCGTAGTCCACCAGCACCGCGGGCGCCGGCCCGGGCATGTAGTTCTCCACACGCTCCATGCGGCCATCCACCCTCGTCATGCGCTCGATGCCGGTCTGCACGTCCCGGCGGGCCATGCCCGCGCCCAGCGCCACGCCCGCCGCGGCCAGGATGTTCTCCAGGTTGTGCGGCCCCAGCAGCTTGCTCTTCACGGGGATGTCTCCCGCAGGCGTCTTCAGCGTGGCCTTGATGCCCTGCAGGGAATAGGAGACGTCCGTGGCGGAGATCTCCCCGTTGCCCGTGCGGCTGAACTTCCACGCCATGCGCTTCTGGCCGCGCAGCTCGTTGTAGATGCGCGAGGCGTAGGTGTCGTCCCCGTTCACCACGGCCACGCCGGTGGGCGACAGGTGCTCGCCGAACAGCTTCCGCTTGGCCTGGAAGTAGTCCTCGAGGTCCTTGTGGTAGTCGAGGTGATCCCGGCTCAGGTTGGTGAAGGCCGCCGCCTTGAAGGTGAGCCCGTGCACGCGCTCCTGCACCAGGGCGTGGCTGGACACCTCCATGACCACCGTCTCCACGCCCGAGTCCACCATCTCCCGGAGGATGCGGTGCAGCTCCAGCGCGTCCGGCGTGGTGTTCTGCAGCTCCACGGTGCGGCCGGCCACCTTGTAGCCCAGCGTGCCGATGACACCCGTGGAGGAGTACGCCGCGGTGCTCATGGCCTCCAGCAGATAGGTGGTGGTCGTCTTCCCGTTGGTGCCCGTGACGCCCAGCAAGGTGAGCTGCTGCGCGGGGCGCCCGTAGAAATTGGCCGCAATCAGGGCCAGCGCCTTGCGTGCATTGCTCACCTTGAAGAAAGGCACCTGCGAGGAGCCCACGGGCTTCTCGGACACCACGGCAACAGCCCCGCGAGAGACCGCCTCACCAATGTACTGAGCTCCATCCTCCTTCGTTCCCGGCACGGCCACGAACAGGTCCCCCGCCTTCACTCGGCGCGAGTCCTGCGTCACTCCGGTTACATCTACCGAGGACCGGCCGCCCGAGACCTGCTCCGCTCCACACCCTGCGAGGACATCCGTCAGCTTCATCGTTTCCCCTTCAGCTACTGCAAGCGCGGGGCCCAGGCTGGTGCGGCCTCATGGCCGCGTCGCCAGCTCCAGCGTCACCCGTGCCCCCTTGTCCACCAGCGCGCCGGCGGCGGGGGTCTGCGATACCACGCGTCCGCTGCCCAACAGTTGTGGCTCCAGCGCCGCGGCGAGCAGCTTCACCACGGCCTCGCGTCCAACCTGACCCTGCACGTCCGGTACTCGCACCGTGCCAGCCCCCTCGCCTTCCCTTACGGCCACGGTGGGCCGCTCGGGTGTGGGCTTGGGGGAAACAGGGGTCTTTGCCGCCGCCGGGGACGCGACCGGTGCTACCGCCACTTCCGGCGCGACCGTGCGCGAAGGCGGCACGGCCAGATGAGCCATGGCGGCGGTAGCGATTTCCTTGAAGGCGGGGGCGGCCACAAGTCCCCCGTACACGTCTGTTTTGGGCTCGTCCACCACTACGAGTATGACGGCACGCGGATTGTCGGCCGGTACCATGCCGGCGAAGGAAGCGATCCGCTTGTCCGAGTACCCCCGGGCGACCGGATCCGCCTTCTGGGCCGTGCCCGTCTTTCCAGCCACGCGGTACTCCTGCATGGCCGCCTTGGGGGCGGTGCCCTCCTTGGTCACCACGCTCTCGAGCATGCTTACCACCTGCCGTGCCACCTTGGTTGACACAACGCGGCGTAGCTCGGTAGGGCGGTTCTCCAGCAGCACCACCCCGTCCGGATCCACGACCTTGGAGACCAGATAGGGGCGCATGAGCACGCCGTCATTGGCCAGCGCCCCGAAGCCGGCGGCGACCTGGACGGCGGTGGCCGTCAGGCCCTGGCCGAAGGACTGGGTGGCCAGAGCCACTTCGGCCTTGGGGAAGGGAATGACGCCCTTGCCCTCGCCGGGCAGGGCCAGGGCGGTGCGCTCCGCGAAGCCGAAGGCCTGGTAGTAGGCCACCAGCTTCTCGCGCCCCAGCGCCTGGCCCACCTTGGCGGCGCAGATGTTGGACGACACCTGAAGGATGCCCTTGGGACCCAGCCAGCCGTACGGGTGGGTGTCGTTGATGGTGTAGCGACCGATGTTCAACGCGCCGTTCTCGCAGAAGAAGACGTCATCCGGCTTGATGGCCTTCTCCTCGAGCGCCGCGGCGATGACAAAGGCCTTCGTCGTCGAGCCCGGCTCGAAGGTGTCCAGCGCGGCGCGGTTGCGGATGGCGCCCTGCTGCGACGCCTCCGGCGTGTTGGGGTTGAAGCTCGGGGCGTTGGCCAGGGCGAGCAGCTCGCCCGTCTTCGGATCGAGCACCACCACCGTGCCCGCCACCGCCTTGGCATCCTCCACCGCGCGCACCAGCGCCTTCTCCGCCACGTATTGGAGGTGGCGATCCAGCGTCAGGGTGACGGAGGCGCCCTCGCGCTCGATGGGATCCAGCGCGCCGTGCACCAGCAGCTTGCGGCCCTTGGCGTCCCGGAAGCCGGACAGGCGCGAGTTCTGCCC
>Ga0247822_10001683_pt1 | contig 13694 bp, 19 predicted proteins | sample 13C_Cellulose_Da_FD_192423 | JGI IMG/M metagenome (GOLD analysis project Ga0247822, IMG submission 192423) | Soil microbial communities from agricultural site in Penn Yan, New York, United States - 13C_Cellulose_Day30 | ecosystem: Environmental > Terrestrial > Soil > Agricultural land | place...
GGCCTTCTTCATGTCGAAGTAGAGACGGTCGCCCGGCTGCAGCTCGTCCACGGACGCGACCGTGGCCCCCTTGGTGATCTGGTCGCCGGAGTGGCGCGGCAGGCTCACGCCGAAGGAGCCGAAGACGTTCTTGACGAACGCGGAGCAGTCCAGGCCGTTGCGCGTGTTGCCCGCCCAGACGTAGCGGACGCCGAGGTACGAGAAAGCCTCGCGCAGAAGCGCCTCCATGTGCGGGCTCAGCGCGCCCGCCCCCGCGTACTGCTCGGCCCCCGGCTGTCCCGACGGCGACGGCGCGGCGGGCGCTTCCGGCTGTGCCGGGAACTGGATCTCGACCTGATAGTCGATCAGTTCGACCGACGCCTTCGGGATCCAGCCGACCGTCTGGTCGATCATCAGAACGCCGTAATGAGAGTCCGTCTCCTGGACCACCGCCAGGTTCGCCCCCCGCTGCACGATCGAGAGCGGCCGGGCGCTCGTCTCCCGGCCCGCGCGCAGCGTCGCGGAGTCCACGCTCACGCGGCCCAGGCGACCCTGCGCCACCTTCGGCGGCGGCGTGCCTGTCGCGGGAGCCTCGCCGCGCTGCTGCGACGCCGCGCGCGAGGGAAGCGTCGAAAGCCCCCGCCGACCCGAAGACCGGCGCGCAGGCGTCGCCTTCTTCGGGGGAGCCGCCTTCGCCTTCGGGGCCGCGCTGCTGCTCGCGACCGTGGTCTTCTTCTCCGCGGCCGGGGCGGTGGTCGCGCCGGTGTTCAGGGTGAGGTCCAGCGTGTTGGTCGGAGCGCCCGGGCCCGTCGGCTGCTCCTGCTGCTGGGCAAAGGCGGAAGCGGTGCATAATCCGGCGACCAGCGCCGTCGCGCCGAGAACGGCGGTCAGGCGGCGGAGAGTAGGCGTGGGTGTAAGCGTCGGCACGCGGCGACAGTCCTCCTTCATCCGATTGCCGGCCCCGGCGAAAGCAGGCGGGCCGGACACACTAAAGTATTGGCGCGAGTCCGCTGCGGGTATAGACAACATTTACCGGTTTCGACTTCAAAAAGCGAAAACCCTCCCCCGTTTTAACAGGGGAGGGTTTAAAGTTCGACCGGAGTCGCACGCCGCCCTTAGCGCCTTTATTAGCGCTTGGAGAACTGGAAGCCGCGGCGCGCGCGCTTGCGCCCGTACTTCTTCGACTCCTTGACGCGCGGGTCGCGGGTCAGGAACCCGCCGCGGCGCAGCACCGGACGCAGGTCCGGCTCCGCCTCGACCAGCGCCTTGGAGATGCCGTGGCGCAGCGCGCCCGCCTGGCCGGAGATGCCGCCGCCCAGGGCCTTGCACATCACGTTGTAGCGCCCCGCCGTGTCGGTCACCGAGAACGGCTGGCGGATCAGCGCCTCGAGGGTCGCGCGGTGGAAGTACTCTTCCGGCGACTTCTTGTTGACGGAGATGCCGCCGTCGCCCGGGGTCAGCCAGACCTTCGCGATCGCGTTCTTCCGCTTGCCGGTACCGTAGTATCGAAACTGCTCTGCCAACTTACGCCTCCTGCCCGGTCGTCGCCGCCGCCGACGTCTTCGCCTTCTGCGCGCCCTTCACCTGTGCCTCGTGCGGATGCTCCGGGCCGCTGTAGACGCGCAGCTTCTTGAGCATCTTGGCTCCGAGGGCGTTGTGGGGGAGCATGCCCTTGACGGTGCGATAGATCGCGAACTCGGGGCGCTTCTCCAGCAGTTCGCCGCGCGGCACCTGCCGGATGCCGCCCGGATACAGCGTGTGGCGATAGACTGGCTCGTCCGCCTTGTTGTTACCGGTGTAGACGGCGCGCTCCGCGTTGATGATGATGACGTGGTCGCCGCAGTCCATGTGCGGCGTGAACGTCGGCTTGTGCTTGCCGCGCAGGACGCGGGCCACGTCGGCGGCGAGCCGACCGACCGGCTTGCCCGTGGCGTCCAGTACGTGCCAGTCGCGGGTGATTTCGCTCGGCTTGGCCGAATAGGTTTTCATCGCTCAGGGTCCTTAAATCAATCGTCTTCGGACTCGCTCTCGAAGCGCGTCCCATCGTACCGGACACGCACCAGGCACAGTCCCCGCGCCGTCGCGACCGGCGGACACGCCGCCCGATCCCGACTCCGCAGAATATCGCTCACCCCACCCGGGGTTATCTGTCCTCGCCCCACCGCCAGCAGCGTCCCCACGAAGGAGCGCACCATCTGGCGGAGGAAGGCGTTTCCTTCGACCGTGATCAGTATACAGTCCCGCCGCCGCCGCACGTCCAGGCGCGTGACGCGGCGCACCGTACTCTTGCCCGGCGCGTCCGGCCGCCCGAACGCCGCGAAGTCGTGCGCCCCGACCAGTCGGCCCGCCGCCGCGCCCATCGCCTCCGCGTCCAGGGGATCGCGCACGTGCAGCGCGAACCGCCCCAGTAATGCGGACGGCGCTTCCCGGTTCAGGATAACGTACCGGTAGGTACGCCCCGTCGCGTCGAAGCGGGCGTGGAAGCCCTCCGGCTCCGCGATCCGGGCGTCGCGCACCCGCAGGTCGTCCGGCAGCGCGCCGTTCAGCACGCGCGCCATCCGCCCCACCGGCACCGGCCACGCCGAATCGAAGTGGGCCACCTGGCCGAGGGCGTGCACCCCCGCGTCCGTGCGCCCCGCCCCGTGGACGCGGGGGCCGATCTGCTCGCCCGTCAGCCGGGCGAGAACCGACTCCAGCGCCCCCTGCACCGTCCGCTCGCCCTTCCCCTGTAGCTGAAAGCCCGCGAAATCCGTGCCGTCGTACTCCAGGGTCAGCCGGTAGCGAGTCACCAATACCTGCCGTCCGTTCCCCTGCACCCCTCCCCCTCCCGTCTGGGGGGAGGGGGCAGGACGAAACGGAGTTTCGTCCAGGGGAGAGGTTCCCTTAGTCCTGGACCAGTTCCAGGATCACGAGCGGCGCGCCGTCGCCGCGGCGAAGGCCGACCTTCGCCATGCGGGTGTAGCCGCCGGGCCGCTCCTTGTAGAACGGCGCGATGTTCGTGAAGAGCTCCTTCACCAGGTCCTCATCCTGCGCGCTCTTGCCGCCGATGTAGGTGCGGACGATCCGGCGCGAGTGCACCGTGTCCTCGTTCCGGGCGCGCGTGATGAGCTTCTCGATGATCGGACGCAGGTCCTTGGCGCGGGCCTCGGTGGTCTGTATCCGCTTATTAATGATGAGCGACCGCAGCAGACTCTTGATGAGCGCGCGCCGCTGATCGGAGGGCAGACCGAACTGCCGCCCGGCAACACGATGTCGCATGGTGTCTTGTTATCCTCTAACTACTCTTCGTCTTCGTCGTCGTCGCCACCGATGTAGCCGACGCCGTCCGAGTCCTTGAGCGACAGGCCCATCTGGTTCAGCTTTTCCTTGACCTCGGTGAGCGACTTCTTGCCGAAGTTGCGGATGTTCATCAGATCCGCCTCGGTAATCTGCGCCAGTTCGCCGACGGTCAGGACGTTCGCCTTCTTCAGACAGTTGTAGGTGCGGACCGAGAAGTCCAGCTCCTCGATGCGCGCGTCCGGCGCGTTCCCCGGCAGAGCCGTGGACGACACCTGCGGCAGGAACGTGCGTCCGCCCTGACCGGGGAACTCCACGAACCGCAGGAAGTAGTCCGACAGCGTCTGCGCCGCCTGAGAGAGCGCCTCGGACGGCTTGACCGTGCCGTTCGTGGTGATCTCAAGCACCAGCCGCTCGAAGTCGGTCCGATTGCCCACGCGGGTCGGGTCGACCGTGTAGTTCATCTTGCGGACCGGGCCGAACGCCGCCGGCACCGGGATCTCGCCGATGACCTCCGTGCGGTTGACCGACCGCTCGGGCACGACGTAGCCGCGCCCGTGCTGCACCTTCAGCTCCATGTACAGGGAGCCCGTCTCCTCGGAGATGGTGGCGATGTACGCGTCCGGGTTGGCCACCTCGACGTCCGGCGGGCAGATGACGTCCGCGCCGGTGATGCGGCCCGCGCCGCGCGCCTCGACCCGGATCACCCGGGCCTCCGGCTCCACCCGCGTGAACGACGAGATCGCCTCGTCGCCCGCGCCGCGGTCGTCGTAGACCTTGACGAAAAGCCCCTTCAGATTCAGGAGCAGTTCCGTCGCGTCTTCCTTCAGCCCCGGGATGGTCTGGAACTCGTGCTGTACGCCCTCGATCTTGACCGCGGTGATAGCCGCGCCCTCGATGGAGGAGAGCAGGACACGGCGGAGCGAGTTCCCCAGAGTGACGCCGTAGCCGGGCTCCAGAGGCTCGACCACGAACTTTCCGTAGGTATCGCTCTGCTCCAGGGTCTCGATGCGCGGCGTGACCGCTTCCATGACCACTGCTGCCATGTGCGTTTCTTCTCCTTCGCGTTCTGAATCGACGCGCGGCGGTTAGCGCGAGTAGTACTCGATGATGATCTGCTCGCGGACGTCCGTGTCCACCTCGTCGCGGATCGGCGCGTGCAGCACCTTGCCGGAGAACTGGTTGGCGTCCATGGAGAGCCACGTCGGGGTCTTCGTACCCGCGCCCGCGATCGCCTCCTGAATGGTCGAGACGCGGCGCGAGCCCTCGGTGACCGTGACGACGTCGCCGGGGCGCGTCCGGTACGAAGGGATGTCGACGCTGCGACCGTTGACCTTGAAGTGGCCGTGGTTCACGAGCTGGCGGGCCTGAGCGCGGGAGGCCGCGAAGCCCAGGCGGTACACCACGTTGTCCAGGCGCAGCTCCAGAAGCTGGAGCAGGTTCTCGCCGGTGACGCCGCGGCGGCGGGTCGCCTCGCCGATGTAGGTGCGGAACGGCCCCTCCAGAACGCGGTACGTCTGGCGCATCTTCTGCTTCTCGCGAAGCTGCATGCCGTATTCCGTGATCTTGGCCGGGCGGCCCGTGTTGCCGTGCTGGCCGGGCGCGTAGTTGCGGCGCTCGATCGCGCACTTCTTGGTGTAGCAGCGCTGGCCCTTCAGGTAGAGCTTCTGGCCGGCGCGGCGGCACTGACGGCAGCGGGCATCGCCGCTGACGGAGTTAGGAGACTTGGACATATCCCTCTCTTCCTCCCCATCCTGCGCCAAGTCGCGCCGCGATGGGTTTACGAGTCAAGTTTTCGTATAAAGTATCGTGTCGAGGCCCCCGCCCCGGCAAGGGCAGCGGGGGCCTCTCTACCGGAAAGTGTCAGACGCGGCGGCGCTTCGGAGGGCGGCAGCCGTTGTGCGGGAGCGGCGTGACGTCGCGGATCAGATTGACCTCGAGGCCGACCTGCGCCAGCGCGCGGACCGCCGTCTCGCGCCCCGATCCCGGACCGCGCACGAACACGTCGACGCGGCGAAGGCCGTGCTCCTGAGCCCGGCGGGCCGCCGCCTCGGACGCCAGCTGCGCCGCGAACGGAGTGCCCTTCTTCGTGCCCTTGAAGCCGACCTGACCGGCGGACGCCCAGGAGATCGCATCGCCCTTGACGTCGGTGATCGTGATGATCGTGTTGTTGAAAGTGCTCTGGATGTGCGCGACCCCGACCGCAATATTCTTGCGGGCCTTGGGCTTGTTGCGCGCCGCCTGGGCGGCAGTAGGTTTCCGTGCCATTGTTTACGCTGCCTCTGCCCTTACTTCTTCTTCTTCTTCGCGCCGACCGTCCGCTTCGGACCCTTGCGGGTGCGGGCGTTGGTGGAAGTGCGCTGGCCGCGGACCGGAAGGCCGCGCCGATGACGGATGCCGCGATAGCACTGAATCTCCTGCAGACGCCGGATGTTCATCGCGATCTGGCGGCGCAGCTCACCCTCGACGCGATACTCGCGCTCGATGATGTCGCGCAGGCGGGCGACCTCGCCCTCCGTCAGGTCGGCCACGCGGGTGCGCGGGTCCACCCCCGCCTTAGCGAGGATCTCGCGCCCGTTGGAGAGGCCCACCCCGTAAATGACCGGGATTGCGTATTCAACGCGCTTGTCGCGCGGCAGATCTACACCAGCAATACGTGCCACGTTACGTTCTCCTACCCCTGCCGCTGCTTATGCTTCGGATTCTTGCAGATGACGCGCACGACACCCTCGCGCTTGATCACCTTGCACTTGTCGCAGATCTTCTTGACAGATGCTCGTACTTTCATGCTCTTTCCAGATCTCTACAGGGCATGACGAGCGGACGTGACGTGCGCACGCCCACAACGCCCCTACACCTGAAAGTTAGTGCCGCCCGCCCCGGGCGCGCGGCTTGACCGCTGCCTACCGCCCGCTACTTGTAGCGGTAGAGGATGCGCCCACGAGTCAGATCGTAGGGCGACAATTCGACGAGAACCCGGTCGCCCGGCAGGATGCGGATGAAGTTCATCCGGATCTTGCCCGAGACGTGCGCCAGGATCTCGTGTCCCGATTCCAGTTTCACCCGGAACATGGCATTGGGCAGGTTCTCGGAGATGACCCCCTGAACCTCGATGCCCTGTTCCTTGTTGTCTGTCGCGTCCGGCTCCGGCGGGCGCGAGGGCCCACCGCCGGGGCGTCGCCCGCCGCCGGGCCTGCCGCCGCCGGGCCTGCCGCCGCCGGGCCTGTAACCGCCCGGACGTCCCCCGCCCGGTCTGTAACCGCCGGGGCGTCCGCCACCAGGTCGTCCTGCCATTCGGTCCCTTTCGCCGCATCTTCCGGGTCGCGCCGCGCCGCGCCACGCCGCCGCACCGCCCGCCTAACGCGCCCCGTCCCCGCAGCACGCGCTAACGTGCGGCGGAGCCGCCGGCCAAGGCTTCCTCCGCCGCGATCACTCGTGACGACAGCAGCGACTGCGCTGCGCCACGGGACCCGGCAGGGTCAGGAGTCCGGCCCGCGGCGAGTGATCGCCACCGTAATACTCGCAAGGGGCGGACCGTTTCCGGCCCGCCGTCACAATCGCGTCCAGCCGTCCGGCAACGCTCAGCGTCCGCCGCGGCTTTCGCACAATCATCGATTATACCAAAACTTCGGGGGCGACGCCACAGGCGCTCGCTACGACGGGCGAGCCGCCGCGTCCCGCAGGACCTCCCCGAGCACCCGCCCGAATACCTCGTCCTCCGCGCCCTCCGCGTCCACTACCCGCAGGAGCCCCCGCTCCCGGTAGTAAGCCAGCACCGGCTCCGTACCCTCGTGGTAGACCCCGAAGCGTACCCGAATGCTCTCCGGGCGGTCGTCCTCGCGGGTCGTCAGCTCGCTGCCGCACACGTCGCAGACGCCCTCCCGCGCGGGCGGATTCCACCGCGCGTGGTACGAAGCGCCGCAGTTCGTGCAGGTCAGCCGGTGGCTGAGCCGCTCCACCAGCACCGCCTCCGACACCTCCAGCGCCACCACCGCGTCCAGCGCGAGGCCCCTCCCGCCGAGGAACCGCCCCAGCGTCTCGGCCTGAGCCACGTTGCGCGGATAGCCGTCCAGCAGGAACCCCCGCTGCGCCCCCGGCTTCGAAAGCTCGTTCAGAACCAGCGCGCTCGCGATCGAGTCCGAGACCATCTTCCCCTCGCGGATCACCCGCGCCGCCCGCACCATCTCCGCCGAGAACGCCGAATCCGCGAAGTACTCCGGCTCGGAATCCCCCGCCAGAATCCGCCGCAGGATGTCCCCCGACGAGATGTGCGGCACCGCGAGTCGCTCCGCGAGCCGCGCACCCTGCGTACCCTTGCCCGAACCCGGAGGCCCGGTGATCACGACGCGACACATCGAAATAACCCCTCAGGCGACACGACGCCGGGCAGGTTCCCCCGCCCGGCGGTCGGTCGGCCGCCCCTGTCGCCGTAGCGCGCGGCGCGTGCGCCCGTTCGCTCTGTCAGCGCGCTCCCAGTGCCGGACGCCCCCCGGTGCTGGGGGCCGCGGGCGCGTTGGGGTCGCGGATGAAGCCTTCGTAGTTGCGCATCGCCATCTGCGCCTCGATCGCCTGCATCGTCTCCAGCGCGACGCCGACGACGATCAGCAGCGACGTGCCGCCGACCAGCGTGACCGTGCTGATGCCCGTCAGCTGCGGCGCCCAGTACTGGATCAGAGAGATGCCCGCCAGGAAGACCGCGCCCGCCAGCGTGATGCGCGAGAGCACCTTGTCCAGGTACTCGGCGGTCGGCTTGCCCGGCTTGATGCCCGGGATCATCGAGCCGTACTTCTTCAGGTTGTCGGCCATGTCCGCGGTGTCGTACTGGATAGCCGTGTAGAAGTACGTAAACATCATCACGAGGAGCGCGAACAGAAGCGACGCCCACGCGCTGTTGCCGGGCTGGAGCCAGTTCGTCGCCCCCTGGAGCCACGCGCCGAAGGGCGTGGTGTTCGGGAAGAACTGGGCCAGTGTGGCCGGGAAGAGCTGGATGGAGAGCGCGAAGATGACCGGGATGACGCCCGCCGTGTTGACCTTGAGCGGCAGGAACGCGCTCGTGGCCTGGGTCATCCGGTTGCCGACGATGCGGCGCGTGTGCTGCACCGGGATCTTGCGGACGCCCTGCGTCATGTAGACGATACCGACGATGCTCGCCAGGAACAGCAGCAGCGTGGCGATGACGCCGAACACGACGCGCGGCGACGGGTCGGCCGCCATCAGCGTCGCCGTCTGCATCACCTGCGTCGGGATCGAGATCATGATGCCGACGAAGATCAGCAGCGAGATGCCGTTGCCGATGCCCTTCTCGGTGATCTGCTCGCCGAGCCACACCAGGAACAGCGTCCCCGTCGTCAGGGTGATGACCACGGTCAGTGCCGTCAGCAGACTGGGCTGGAGCGCGCCCCGGGTCACGAAAAGCTGATAAAGGCCGAAGGACTGAAGGAGCGCGAGGCCGACGGTCGCGTAACGCGTGATCTTGGCGATCTGCTTGCGCCCGGACTCCCCCTCCTTCTGCATGGCCTGTAGCTGAGGGATGGCGACGGTCAGGAGCTGCATGATGATCGAGGCGTTGATGTAGGGCATGATGCCCATCGCGATCACCGAGAACTTGCGCAGCGCGCCGCCCGAGAACACGTCGAGCGCGCCGATGACGCCGCTGCTCACCAGCTTCTCGACCGCCTCGTGGTTCACACCGGCCGCGGGAATGTGCAGCGCCACCACGTAGACGGCGAACATCGCCAGTACGAACTGAATCCGTCTTCGAATGTCCGGCACCGCCATGGCGGTGGTCAACTTCTCCAGCATCGCCTATCTATTCTCCTGCCAGGAAACCACGGAAGTGACGAAGGGCGCGGGGAAGCGCGGATCGCTCCGCGCCCCCCTCGGCCGCGCCCCCGGCGCCTCCGTGGTCAATGAAGCGGCAAGGACACGGACTTAGAGCAGTTCCGCCGTGCCGCCCGCGGCCGTGACGGCCTCTTCGGCACCCTTGCTGAACTTGTGGGCGCGGACGGTCAGCGCTTTGCTGAGCACGCCGTTGCCAAGTATCTTTACGGCAACTTCGGTATCGGAAATTACCCGCTTCTCCACCAAAAGTTCCGGCGTCACCACCGCGCCCGCGTCGAACTTCTTTTCGAGTTCCGACAGGTTCACGATGTAGTAGTGCGTCTTGTAGCGGCCCGTGTTGAAGCCGCGGGACGACAGACCGGTGCCGACGCCGCGCTGCTTGGGGATGCGCCGGTGCAGCGGGGTCTGCCCGCCTTCGAATCCGAGCTTGCTCTGGCCGCGCGACTTGTCACCCTTGTGACCGCGGGTGCTGGTCTTGCCGTGGCCGGAGCCGACGCCGCGCCCGATCACCTTCCGGCGGGCCGTCGAGCCGGGGGCCGGCTTCAGGTCGTCCAGTTTCATTTGGTCCCACTCGCCTCCGCCGCCGCCTCGACCGGAGTCACCTCCACGAGATGGCGGACCTTGAATACCATGCCCCGGATGGCCTCGTTGTCGGACTGCACCACCGACGCGTTCATGCGTCGCAGGCCCAGCGCCCGCACCGTGGCCCCCTGGCTCTTCTCGTAGCCGATCGGGCTGCGCTTCAGCGTAATCTTGATCTGACCGGCGTCGCTCGCGCCGCCGTTATTCTCAGGCTTCGGCATTCGTCGTCTCCTGCTGCGGCTGCTCAGCCGCCTCCGCCGCCGGAGTCTCCTCCGCCGTGGTCGCCGGAGCCGCCGTCAGCGGGGTCACCACTGCGGCCGTCTCCGCGGTCGTCGCGCCGCCGCCACCGTTGCTGGACGAGCCGCGGCGGATCTCCTCGACGCTCTTGCCGCGCTTCGAGGCGATCTCCTCGATGGTGCGCAGCTGCTTGAGCGCGTTGATCGTCGCCCAGGCGTTGTTGACGGGGTTGTTGGACCCGATCGACTTCGCCAGGATGTCGTGCACGCCCGCCGCCTCCAGCAGGATGCGGACCGCGCCGCCCGCGACGACGCCCGTACCGGGCGCGGCGGGCTTCAGCAGCACCTGCGAAGCGCCGTGCTGCGCCAGGACGTTGTGCGGGATCGAGCCGTTGACGATCGGAACCGTGATCAGGTTCTTCTTCGCGTCCTCGGTGCCCTTGCGGATCGCGTCGGGGATCGCGCGCGCCTTGCCGATGCCCGCGCCGACGTGCCCCTCGCCGTCGCCCACCACGACCAGGATGCTCCAGGACATGGTGCGGCCGCCCTTGTGCGTCTTCTGAACCTTGTTGGTGCGGACGACGCGCTCTTCCAGATTCAGTGTATCTGCGTTAATTCGTGCCATTGATGATCCTTCTGATGAACCCTACGTCGTCCGCCTCAGAACTCCAGGCCGCCCTCGCGGGCCGCCTCGGCGAGCGCCTTGATGCGCCCGTGGTACAGGTAGCCGCCGCGGTCGAAGACGACCTTGGTGACGCCCGCCGCCTTCGCCTTCTCGGCGATGGCCTTGCCGACGACCGCCGCGCCGTCGACGTTACCCGCGGCCTTCTCGCCCAGGGACGACGCCGACGCCAGGGTGTGCCCGGCGAGGTCGTCGATCACCTGCGCGTAAACGTGGTTCAGCGAGCGGTAGACGCACAGGCGGGGCCGCTCCGGGGAACCCGCGACGCGCTTGCGAACACGCTCGTGGCGGCGCTTGCGCGACACCTCGCGATTGAACTTCATCTGACTTCCGTTCCTTCTTCAAGGCCCGCCGATTGCCGACCGGCGCGCCAGAGGGTTGACTTATCAAAAGGCGTCAGGCAGGGGGCGCGCCGAACGCGCGCCCGCCGCCGCCACACCGCCTTTATTACTTCTTCTTCGCGCCGCCCTTGCCGCCGCCGGCCTTGCCGGACTTACCGGCCTTGCGGCGCACGACCTCGTCGGAGTAGCGGATGCCCTTGCCCTTGTACGGCTCCGGCTTGCGCACCTTGCGGACCTCGGCGGCCTGCTGGCCCACCGTCTCCTTGTCGATGCCCGCGACCGTCACCACCGGCTGGCGGATCGCCGGGTCCACGACCGCGGTGAACGTGATGCCCTCGCGCGGCGTGATCTCGACCTGGTGCGAGTAGCCGACGTTCAGAACCAGGTTCTTGCCCGTGACCTGGGCGCGGAAGCCGACGCCGACGACGTTGAGCACCTTCTGGTAGCCCTGGGACACGCCCACGACCATGTTGTTGAGCAGGGAGCGGGTGAGACCGTGCAGGGCGCGGTGCCGGTCCGAGTCCGTCGGGCGCTCGACGATCGCCTTGCCGTCCTCCTGGACGATCTTCATCTCGGGCGAAAGGTTCTTGACAAGGGTGCCCTTCGGCCCCTTGACGGTCACCTTGCCGTCCGCGTCCGCCTGTATCGTGACCCCGGCGGGTACCGGGATGGGCTGCTTTCCGATTCGTGACATAGGTTTGGTTACTCCCCCGGTTGTGGCCGCGCTGCGGAGCCGACTTCGTACCCGACGGGAAACGAGAACGGCCGGGCGGCACTACTTCACCGGGTCGCGATCACCGGGCGCGAATCGCGCGGGAAGGGCGAGCGGGCGGGCGTGATGCCCACCCATGGCCGCTTGCTTCTCCCTCGCGACTCGCGACGAAGTGCGTGATGGTGTTTAGTAGATGTAGGCGAGGAGTTCGCCGCCGACGCCGAGGCGCTTGGCCTGCTTGCCCGTCATCAGACCGCGCGACGTGGTCATGATCGAGATGCCGAGGCCGCGCTGGACGATCGGGATCTCGGCCGCGGGCACGTAGACGCGCAGGCCGGGGCGGGAAACGCGCTTCAGGCCGGTCAGGACCGGGCTGCGGCGCTGGCCGCCCGCGGACGAGTACTTGAGCGCCACCTTGATGCGGTTCTGCGGCGTGTCCTGGATGACTTCGTACGACTTGATGTAGCCCTCGGACTGGAGAATGCGCAGGATCTCGCGCTTGATCTTGCTGTCCGGGAGTTCGAGCGAGTCGTGGTTGGCGGCGCTCGCGTTGCGCAGGCGCGTCAGAAGGTCGCCGATAGGATCGGAGATAACCATTTAACTATTCCCCTTTCCTTACCAGGACGACTTGGTCACGCCGGGGATCAGGCCCCGGTGCGCCATCTCGCGGAAGCAGACGCGACAAAGCCCGACGACACGGATGTATCCCCGGGAGCGACCGCACACGTTGCAGCGATTGTAGCCACGCACCTTGAACTTCGGGGTGCGCTTGGCCTTCTCGATGAGAGCCTGTTTTGCCAAGGTGTTCCTCCAGGTCCCCGCCGCGGCTCACTTCTTCACGAAGCGTCCCGACGGGGCTTTGGCGCGGATGACGGCTGCTGGCCAGCCGCTCCGCCATTTGGTATATGTGGGCGTCCGGTAAAGAACGCCCGGCCAATAAACTCGACGGACGGCGGGCCGCAAGGGCGTCGCCGTCCGACAACCTCCCCAAACTACCACACGCGGCCCGCTTTCGCAAACCGGCAGGTCCCGCGCGGATACTGTACTGCGCGCCGCTTCAGCGCGCGGCGCGCGGCGCCGCGGGCTTGCCCGGCGCGGGCGGGCGAATCTGCCCCAGCAGCGGCAGCGCCTCGTCCACCGGCATGTCGCTCAGGTCGAGCAGCATCCCGCTCGGCCGGAAGGGCCGGGCAGTCGCCGTCGGGATCGGCCGCGCCGCCTGGCTCGCCTGCTTCGCGAAGGTCGCGCTCATCCGCCCGATCTGCATTCCGAACCGGTCCGCGGGCGGCAGGTCCTTCTCCGCGTCCGGCACGAAGTAGATCGCCTGCGCGGGCGACACGGTCCACAGCCCGGTAAAGGGATCAGGACGGCCCGGCGGCTGCCGGGAGCCCCGGCCGGTCTCCGGAGCAGGCGGCATCGCCGCCGGCTGCGTCCACGCCGTCATCGTGCCGATGGTGCCGAGCCCGCCGGGTGTCGGGTCCTCGCGCAGCAGCGCGATCGGCTTGCCGTCCGCCCCGGTCACTCCTTGCAGCGCCTTCCAGAGGTCGTTCTGGAATTCGACGGCCAACTGCCCGCGGAAGCGCGCCCACTGCTCCCCCGCGTCCTTCGCCCCCATCTCGATGGCGCTCTTGCCGTTGATCGTCCAGTTGCGCGCGTTGACCCCGTAGTTGCGGAAGAAGGGAAGCGCGATGTTCCCGGACTCGCCGCCGTAGCGCCCCATGACGCTGACGTTCTCGTCGGAGAGGGCGCTCAGGTCCACGGGGTCCACCCCGGTCTTGCGCAGGAAGGCCAGCCGCGTCTCCGGGCTGTACCCGACCTCGAACTCCTGCCTGCCCGAGCGGGCGTCGTTCCCGAACATGTAGTCCGGACTCACCGCGGAGCCCGGCGGCATCAGATCCCGCAGAACGACCCCGGCGAGCCCGGGAGTCCGGGCGATCTCCAGCGCCCGTGCCCGCACCGCCGCCCGCGCGGCGGGCACGTCCAGCCGCGGATAGTCGCCCTGCGCCATTACCTCCAGCGTCCGGAACATTTCGTACTGGGCGTAATAC
>Ga0247822_10001684_pt1 | contig 13693 bp, 12 predicted proteins | sample 13C_Cellulose_Da_FD_192423 | JGI IMG/M metagenome (GOLD analysis project Ga0247822, IMG submission 192423) | Soil microbial communities from agricultural site in Penn Yan, New York, United States - 13C_Cellulose_Day30 | ecosystem: Environmental > Terrestrial > Soil > Agricultural land | place...
GAACCACACCTCGTCGACCGAGATCCGAGCAGCCCTGACCGCGGGTGACGCAGCGGCGGCCGCGTCCCTGTTGCCCGGGGCAGTGTTGAGGTATATCGCCGGGCGCGGCCTGTACGCCGCGCCAGATGACCGCGCGTAATCCCACAACGTTCATCGTCGGTGCCGGCCCCGTTGCCACGGCGCTCGCCGGCGCGCTCCGCCTCGGTGGCGTCCCCGTGCTCGGCCTGTGGGCACGCAGGCCGGTCTCGGCCCGTGCCTCGGGCTCGATCGCCGGCGTCGCCGCGTTCTCGAGCGCGCCGCCCGACGTGCTGCTCGAGGCCGAGGTCGTGATTCTCGCCGTGCGCGATCAGGTGATCCGCGACGTCGCCAAGATGCTGCTCGGCACCGGGCTCATCAACAAGCGCCACGTGCTGCTGCACTGCGCGGGGGCCACGTCGGCCAAGGAGCTGCTCGGCGATCTCGCACCGCAGGTCGCGGGCATCGGCACCATGCACCCACTATCGGCGATCGCGGACGGCAAGACCGCGATGCGCGCGCTCAAGGGGGTGGTGTTCGGCGTCGAAGGCGACGAGGCGGGCCGCACCGCGGCGCAGACGCTCGTCGGCTGCATCGGCGGCGTCGTGATGTCGCTCGAGGGGGCGCAGATGGCGAGCTACCACGCAGCCGCCGCGATCGCCTCGAACTACGTGGTCGCCGCGCTCGATGCGGCGGCCGAGACGCTCGCGATGGCGGGCGTGCCCGCGAACCAGGCGGCGCGCGCCCTCGTGCCCCTCGCGGAGGGCGCACTCAGGAACGTAGGCGCACATGGAACCACCGATGGCCTCACCGGCCCCGTGCGGCGCGGCGACGCGGTGACCGTGCGTAAGCACCTCGAGGCGCTCCAGGGGCGGCCCGAGCTTGTCGAGATCTATCGCGCGCTTGCGCGCCGCGCCGTCGACATCGCGAGCCGCATCGATGGACGCGATGCGCCCGATCGCGCGGGCCTCGACGAGATCCGCGCAATCCTGAAGTAATTCGGTCGCGCAGGAATCGTGCAGCGGACGCGTTTGAATGCGGCGCGTGGCGTCACGTATCATCGTTCACGATGCGCGCCTCGTACTTCTTGTCGTCTGTCGTCATCGCGGCCGTCATGCTCTTCGGGCGGACCGCAGCCGCCAATCCGAACAAGGTGTTCGCCGGCCGGATCATGATGAGTGACAAGCGGTTCCCGCTCACGGCCAAGAGCCCCGCCGCGTACACCGCGAAGATCAAGCAGCAGTCGAAGACCTCCTTCATGGAGGACAAAGAGAAGAAGCAGTGGCGCATCTACTTCATCGGCTTCTTGAAGGCGCCGCTGCCGGACCTCGAGTACATGGTCAAGATCTACGAGCTGACCGGCCGCTCGCAGCAGCTGCTCAGCACGTTCGAGCAGTTCACCGACTCGCGTGGCCAGAAGACGCTGACGTCGAACGTGATCCTCGAGCGCAAGCAGTTCGGCGTGAACAAGCAGCTGCTGGTGACCATGGAGTACCGCGGCAAGGTGCTCGCGTCGGGCAAGCTCAAGATCCTCGGCGAGGCCGAGCGGTTCACCGGCAAGGTGAACTTCTCCGAGGACGAGGCGAAGAACGGGAGCGACGAGGAGTAGTCGGTTAGCGCGTCGGTCCGTCCGCGGGCTCGACGTCCAGCTCGACGGTGAACACGGTCGCCGACTCCGGCGGCAGCACGCGCAGCACGTAGTGGCCCGGCGCCTCGAAGATGTGCGCCAGGCCGTAGCGACCCGGCGCGCGGGAGGATGCTTCGGCGTTGGCTCCGGTCGCCGTGCCATCGGGTGCTTCGATCGTCACGACCAGGTGATCCGCCGCGAGCGGGGCGCCGATCGCATTCCACACCTCGAAGCTCGTCCAGGTGCGCTTGCCGGCGACGATCGGGTCGTGGAGGGTCGCGCGCGCCGCCATCTCGCCGTCATCGACGATCACGGTGCGCAGGCCGGTGAACGGGCTCGGACGCGTGGGGTCGTCGTCGGAAGCCACCGTCGCACCCGGACGAGCATCGCCGCGCCCCGCGAGCACGGCCGCACCGAAGCCCGCGCCCGCGAGCGCGAGGATGCCGACGGCCGAGAACACGAGCGCGCGCGTGCGGCGGCGGGGACGCGCTGCCGGCAACGGCGTCTGCATGGTGCGCCGGATCGCCTGCGGCCCGCTCGCGAGCGTCGCCTGTGGATCGGCGCCGGGCGTGTGGTTGTCGACCTGCACGATCGTCTCGTCGAGCAGCGTGACGACCTCGTCCGCGCTCTGCGGGCGGTGGTCCGGCTTCTTCTCCATCAGCCGCTTGATCAGCCGATCGACGGTGCCGGGGACGGTGGGATTGCGCTCGCTCGGCGTCGGCGCCGGTCGCCCCAGGTGGGCGAGCAGCACCTCGACGCTCGAGCCCTCGAACGGCGTGCTGCCGGTGACCAGCTCGAACAGCAAGCACCCGAGGGCATAGACGTCCGAGCGCGCATCGACCTGCTCGCCGTGCGCCTGCTCGGGGGACATGTAGTGCGGCGTGCCGAGCAAGCCGCCGGTGGTGAGGCGCGTCGCGTCGGCGTTGCCTGGCTTCGAGGCGGCGATGCCGAAGTCGACGATCGTGATTCGATCGTCACCATGGCGATCGACGCGCCACACGATGTTGCTCGGCTTGAGATCGCGGTGGACGACACCGGCCGCGTGCGTCTCGGCGAGTGCGGCCGCGATCAGGCGCGCGAGCCGGAGCACGCGCGGCACCGGGACGGGACCGTCGACGAGGATCTTATCGAGCGGCTGGCCCTCGACGAGCTGCATCGCGAGGTACGGCCGCTTGTCGGGCAGCTCGCCGACGCCGTAGATGCGGACGACGCCGGGGTGATCGACCTTCGCCGCGGACCGGGCCTCACGCGCGAATCGCTTCGCCATCACCGGATCCGCGGCGATCTCCGCGGTCGGTACCTTGATCGCGACCGGGCGATCGAGCGCGATCTGCCGGCCGCGATAGACGGTGCCGAACGCGCCGCCTCCGAGGATCGAGAGGATCTCGAAGCCGTCGACGGTCGTGCCGATCAGGCTCGCAGCAGCAGGGGAGGGCGTCGGCTCGGTCGACACGACGGACCGATCGTAGCAGCGCCGGGGGCGATCCGACCCGTTACGCGACCGCGCGCAGCGTCGCCCCGACCTGCGGGACGAGCGCGTTCTCGATCAGTGCGAGCGCGCGATCGGCGCGGTGCGAGAGCGCCTCGCCGGCGGTGCCGAGGTTGTTCTGCATCTCGGCCGCGTCGAGGCTCCCGAGCAGCACCGACCACGCGAGGTCGGCGATCTCGCGCGCGTTGACCTGACGATAGATGCCGGCGTGGATGCCGTCGGCGATGCACGCCCCCATGTGGTCCTGGATCCGCGCCAGCCCCGCGGACACCACGGCGACGACCTCATCCGAGAGCTGCGGACGAATCGCCGGCTGCGCGAGGAGGCGGAGGATGCGCGGACCCTCCGCGTCCTTCTCGGCCCAGCGGACGAGGATCGCCCACGTCTCGCGCAGCCGCTTGCCGACCTCGCTCTGCTCGCGGACCTGCGCCATCTCCACGTCGAACACGGTCAGCGTGTCCTCGACGAGCGAGACGTAGAGGTCCTCCTTCGAGCGGAAGTAGAGATAGATCGCACCGACCGACAGCTGCGCCGCGCGGGCGATCAGCTCGATCGAGGCGCCCGCGTATCCGCGCTCCGCGAAGACGGTCCGGGCCGCCTCCTGAATGCGCCGGCGACGCGCCTGCCGCTCCTGGGCTTTGCGTTCTTGAGCGTTCGTCATGCGCGCCGATGTAGCCCTCATGACGCGGGCGGTCAAGCGATGTTTTCTGCTAGCCGATTGCCGCGTAGATTCCCGACGTTAACAGCGGGATCTCGGCGAGCTATTGCGGTGAATTCGTTGCACTTTAGAAGCAGCCTCAGCAACGCGACAAAACTTGATTCATTTGCGACGCGCCCGGCCGATCCCCGCATTGATCCCCGTGGCGGTGCGAACGCCGTACACGAAATAGAGCTCGGTCCCGGTCGGCGCACCACGCGCACGTCGACGAGGATCGGGTCGGGGCCGTCGGCCGGTTCGCGGTCTAGCGCGAGCTCGAGATCAACGGGCTCTGGTGCATCGAGCGGCAGCGGGGCGTCGATCGGTGCATCGATCGGCGCGTCGTCGATGATCGCGGCATCCCGTGCAGCCGGCGTGGCGGAACACGCCACGCACGTTGCGATTCCCAACAGCCAGCGGCGCATGTCCACCGTGGCAACAAGGTACGAACCAACTACGTCGAGAGGTCCGCGAAGCTGACCTGCAGCTCGCGCGAGATCAACACCGCGCGCGACGCCGGCACGTCCTCGAACCCGTCCTTCGGTTCGCCGTCGCCGCCGGAAACGAACAGCACGCCGCGGAATGAATCATCACGCTCGCCGCGCTCGCCCGCGACGGTGAGCCGGCGCATGCGCAGCGGCGCATCGAGGTGCGCGAGCAGCATCGAGCGGCCATTGGTGAGCGCGACGTTGCCCAGTCGCGGCTGCTCGCTGCCGGAGTCGGCGCGTACGCGCTCGAGCTCGGTGGTCACGAGGCGCAGCGTCGCGGCGAGCGCGCGGCGCTGCGCTGCGGTCGACAGGTTGGGGTCGTCGATGTTGCCTTCGTCATGCAGCATCGCGAGGAAGAGGTGGAAGATGACCTCGGCCGGCGTGCGCCCCTTGATGTTCCGGCGCAGGTACTCGGGCACGTGCTCGAGCAGGCGCGGCGCGATCGCGAGCGACGGCGTCCCGGTCTGCGCGAACAGCCACCGGCGAAAGCGGAACGGCGGCGTGTTGTCGGTGCCGGTCGGCTGCTCGCCGTCGGGATCGCGGATCGCCTGCGCGATCGCGCAGTCGCTCTTGATCTCGAGTAGCGGCGACGCGAGGTCGACCGGCGTGGTGCTCGACTTCGGGGTGCGCACGAGCAGGACGTCGCCCCCCTGGACGTAGCCCAGCCCCCACCGCGACACGGGCGGCTGAGCGATCAGCGCCGCGCGCACGGGTGCCAGCGCGGCGGCGAGCCGCTGGGGCTGGTTACACATGCATGCGAATAGCTTCATCGGGAGGACTCCGCAGCCGTAACGCCGGAAGCGTCAGCTGCTGACGGTCTTCACTCATCAAGGAACACGCCCACCCCGCGACCCGACTCTCAGTATAGAGGGCCCACCCGATCTCGCCAATGAAGCTTTTCGTAGCGGCCAGGATCAAACGCTTGCGAGCACGTGCGAGAGCTTCGCAAACACCTTTCCGCGCTCGACCTCGTTGAACACCTCGTGCTTGAGCCCGACGAGGTCGTGATACGTCGCACCCGGGACCTTGTCGGCGACGCTGCGCGAACGGGCAGGGTCCGCGATCGGATCCGCGCCTCCCACGAGCCACGTCGTGGGCACGGTGATCCGGCTCGCGTGCTCGTACACGTAGTCCTGCGCCGCGCTCGCCTCCGTGAACCACCGCGAGGTCGCGATCTCGAAGCATAGCTTGTCGGCGAGTCGTTCGCTCTGCTTCTGCTTGTCGCTCGTGAGGTCCTCCACGCGCAGCGAGTTCGGCTGCGCGAGCTTGGGGGCGACGCGGCTCGCGACGCGCGCGAGCACCTTCTTGTAGCCGGGCACCGCGAGCTTGAGTCCGAGGAACGGCGAGGACACGACCGCGGCCTTGATGTTCGCCGGCGGCGACATCGACGCGAGCGCGCGCAGCGTGATCAAGCTGCCGTGCGAGTGACCGAGCAGGATCATCGGAGCGCCCTCGGGCGCGAGCGCGCGCGCGGCGGTCTGCACGGCGGCGAAGTCGGTGAGGTAGGTGTCGAACCGATCGATGTAGCCGCGCTCACCAGGACTCTTGCCGTGGCCGCGCACGTCGTAGCTGAGCGCAGCCCAGCCGGCGTTGACGATCACGTGCGCGACCTCGCGGTAGCGGCCGCAGTGCTCCGCGTAGCCATGCGTGATCACCACGACGCCTCGGGGCGTGCCCGCCGGCGTGAACGTCTCGGCGTAGAGCCCGCCGATCGTGGGCGTGGTCGTCGGCTCGATCGGTCCGGGCAGCTCGCTCATGCGCTGGTTCTAGCCGACCCGGGCGGGATCTGTCTCGTGGTTGACGGCTTCCAAAGCCGCGATGTACGGTCCGCGGCGTGATTGGTAAGGCGCATAGATCGCTGGCAATTTTGCCGCTGGTTTGCGCGCTCGCAGCGTGTCCCGGTCCCACCGAGCTCGACATCGGGAAGAGCGAGAAGCGGCTCGCGATCGCGAAGGACTTCCTCGCCAAGCGCCAGCTCGAGGCCGCGGAGAGCGAGACCAACCGCGCGCTCGCATTGAACCCGCGCAACGAAGAGGCGCTCAACGTCCGCGGTCTCATCAACGTGTTGCGTGCGTACGAGACGCAGAGGACGCTCGAGATCGACGGCTGCCTCACCGGCGTCGACGCCGAGGCGACGCATCAAGACCTCGACAAGTTCCTTCGGAAGGCGGACGAGGACTTCGCGCAGGCGGTGCAGCTCACTCCGGATTACGGCGAAGCCTGGTCGAACCGGGGCGTCGTGCACAACCTGCTCGACGAGAACGCGGCCGCGGTCGAGTACCTGACGAAGGCGCTCGAGAACCCGTTCCGCCTCGTCAATCCGGGGCTGACGCGGGCGCACCTGGGATGGGCGCTGTTCCATCAGGGGAACATGGTCGAAGCGGCCAAAGAGCTGCGTCAGGTCAGGCAGTTCGACCCCAAGATGTGCGTGGCGAGTTATCGACTCGGGAGGGTTTACTTCGCACGCGATGAGTGGGAAAAAGCTGCGGAACTTTTCGAGGCGGCGTCGAACGACCCGTCTTGTGGATCGCAGGAAGCCAGCCTTTACCTGATGCAGACGCGGTTGAATCAAGGGCTCACCAACGAGGCACTCCGTGCACGTGACGTGTGCCTCAATTTCGAGCGCGCCAAGCAGAGCTGCATCGCTGCGCAGTGCCGTGCGAACGGTGGTGCCCTTCGGGCGGCAAAGGTACCGGGATCCCCGTAGTCCCATTTTGGGGAGAGTCATGGAGCGCCGATCTGATCGACCCACGCAGAGTCCCGCGACGATGACGTCGCTGGGAGGGACCGTCGTCGATGCGCGGATGAGCCTGGCGTTGTGGTTGCGTGCTGGTCGCACGCACAAGGGGATGAGTCTCGAGTCCGTCGCGAAGGTGACCAAGATCCAGCCGCGCATCCTCGAGCGACTCGAGGCCGGCAAGCTCGACGGACTGCCGGCTGATGTGTTCGTCCGCGGGTTCGTGCGCAGCGTCGCGAAGTGCGTCGGGCTCGACGAGAGCGAGGCCCTGAAGCGCTACATGGCGGCGACCGGTGCGGGCGCGCCGAGCGAGACCAGCGCCACGGTTGCAGCGCGCGCGTTCGTCGAGACGATGAGTGAGCTGGCGCCGGCGGCGAGCACGCGCGCCGGCCAGGAGCGCATCGAGGCCGCGCGCCTCGATCAGCTGCAGCTCGAGACGGAGCGCACCCAGACCGCCGTGGCCGAGGCCACGCGGATCGACGTCGTGCGAGCGCACGCGGATCACGTCGAGGCCGAGCGCCTCGAAGCTGCGGCGCCGGTCGTCGCGGCCGTCGAGGCGGTCGCCGTGACGACGACGTCGTCGTCGAGCGGTGGCAAGAAGAAGCGCGGCAAGCGCGGTGGCAAGCAGCGCAAGCGCATGGCCACCGGCACGCCGTCCGCGGCGCTGCCCGTCGTCACGCCCGTGACGCTGGCCCCGGGCGGCGAAGCACCCGAGCCGCTCGTCGGCGGTGCCGAGGGCAGCCGATCGATCGCCGAGGTCGCGCCGAGCGTCGTCGAGGTCGCGCCGAGCGTCGTCGAGGTCGCGCCGAGCGATGCCGAGGGCACCGTCGAGGCGCAGGGCGATGACCTCGTGATGGCGCAGCCGTGGACTCCGAAGATGCCGACGGTCGTCGCGCCGACGGTGCCGTGGCGCCGGCCGCACACCGCGCTCGCGGCGTCGCGCGTGAAGGTGCCCGTCGTGCCGAGCCTGGTGATCGACGACGCGGATCCGGACAGCGCGGATCGCGAGCGCGAGGACCGCGTCGAGCGTCATCACACGGGCCGTCGCTCGTTCCTGCCGCCGATCCTGCTCGACCGCGAGGATCGCACCGCGCGCCAGGGTGGGCTGACGCTCGCCGTGATTATCCTGCTGATCGCCGCGACGCTGACGCTGTCGTATCTGATGCGTCGCCCGAGCTCGACCGGTGATGGCGTGACGCTCGACGAGAGCGGCCAGCGCGATATCCTGACCTGATGAATCAAGGCTCGGGCACGCTGGGTGTCGTCCTCCGGACGACGCCGCTGCGCGAGTCCGATCTGGTCGTCTCGCTGTACACGGAGGCGCACGGGCGCGTGAGTGCCGTCGCGCGAGGTGCGCGGCGCTCGAAGGTGCGGTTCGCGGGCGCGCTGTCCTTGCTCGTGCTCGGACGCTTCGAGCTCGGTCGGCGCCCGCGCGGGGAGCTGTGGGGACTCGACGGTGCGGAGGTCGTGCGCGAGTGGACACAGCTCGCGACCGACGTCGTCGGCGTCGCGCACGCGAGCTACGTCGCCGAGCTCGTCGGAGCGCTGCTGCCGCCCGAGGTGCCCGAGCCGCACGCGCTCGACGTGATCGTCGCGCTGTGGGACTGCCTGGCCGATGGTGGCCCGTCGCCGGCGGCGCTGCGGGCGGTGGAGCTCGCGCTGCTCGATCTCGCGGGGCATCGGCCCGCGATCGACCAGTGTGCGGCGTGCGGCGAGCGCGCGCTCGACGAGGGCGCCGTGTTCGATCCGACGCGCGGCGGTGCGATGTGCCGGCGCTGCGCCGCGATCAGTCGGGGTGGCGGCGTGCGGCCGCTCGCGCCCGCGACGCGTGCGTACCTGGCGGCCGTGGCCGAGCGGATCACGCCGTCGGCCGCGCGCACGCTCGACATCGATCCGGCGTTCGCGCCCGCGGACCGCACGAGTGCGCGTGACGCGATGGTCGCGATGATCACGAACCTCGTCGGAAAGCCGCTGCGCTCGCTCGAGTATCTCGCCAAGCTGGGGGCGGCGGGGCGCCGGCAGGCACCCGAACTTCCGTAGTATGCTCGACGCGCCATGGGACGCCGCTCGCTCGCGCTCGTGCTCCTCGCGACCTCGCTGCCGCTGACCGCGATCGCTCAGCCCGAGGACGAGGGGGCGCCTGACGAGCAGCCGGGAGAGGGCGGCGGTGAGGAAGCGCCGAAGGATCCCCGCGCGGCGAAGACGTGGGTCAACGCCGGCAAGAAGCTGATGGGCGAAGGCGACCAGCTCGCGCGCCGCAACAAGCTCGACGACGCGAGGACGCGGTGGACGAATGCAGCCACCGCGTTCGAGAAGGCGATCAAGTGGGGCGACGATCCCAACGTGTATGCCGAGCTCGCGGCGGCCGAGGAGAAGCTCGACAAGCTCGATCTCGCGGCGACGCACTACCGCGCGGTGATCGGCGCCAAGACCGGCGTGCGCAGCGACGTGTTGAAGCGCGCGAAGGCGAAGTACGACGACCTGTCGATGAAGGTCGGCCTCGTGACCGTCGTCGCGAAGCCCGAGGGCACCACGCTGTCCATCGGCGGCACCGAGGTCGGCAAGACGCCGATGGCCGAGCCGCTCATCCTGATGCCCGGCACGTACACCGTGTCGTTCGCCGCCGACGGGTTCCAGCCGAAGGACGTCGAGATCAAGATCGACGCGGGCTCGGAGACCGAGCGATCCATCGAGCTCGAGCCGATCCAGGTGGCGATCGAGGCACCCGAGCCGGAGCAGCCCGACGAGAACAAGCCGGTCGTGGTCGCGCGAGCGCCCTCGAAGGTGCCGCTCTACGCGGGCGCGGGCGCGACGCTGGGGTTCGCGGCGGTCGGGCTCGTCACGGGCATCATGGCCGTCGGCAAGCACGACACCTTCACCGCGCCGGACTCGTCGACGCCGGAGCGCGCGAACGCCAAGTCGTCGGGGGAGCGGCTGGCGAAGTTCACCGACGTCGCGATCGGGGGCGCGGTGGTCGCGGCTGGGTTCACCGCGTACTGGTACTTCTTCCGGTATCGGCCGGCCCAGGCGAAGTACGCGAGCGAGCGCGAGGCCAAGCTCGAGCTGGCCCCGTGGGTCCAACCCGACGCTGGCGGCTTCGCCGTCGCCGGTTCATTCTAAGGAGCAACGATGGCGAACCCATATCCGCCGCAGATGCCGCCGATGATGCAGCAGCCCGGGCAAGCGCCGTACGGCCCGCCCGGTCAGCCGCCGATGCAGCAGATGCAGCCGCCGCCCGGCATGCCCCCGCGTCCGGCCGTCGTGCGTCGCGGGACGTCGCGCGCGGTGCCCGTGGTCGTGTCGGCGGGCCTGGCGATCGGCGTGTTCTGTGGCCTGTTGTTCGGGCTCGGCACGGGGGACGAGGTCATCGCGTCGCCGTCGACGGGCAACAACGTCAAGCCGGACGATCCGAACGAGCCGAAGATCCCGATCCCGAACACCGTCGGATCGAGCACGACGGTGAAGACGCCGGCCGCCACGCCGACGACCACGACGACCACGACGACCACGGCGACGGTCCCGCCCGCAGCGGGCTCCGCGGCCGGTTCGGCGGGGGGCTCCGCGGCCGGTTCGGGCAGTGCTGCGCCGGCGACAGCGACCGCGGGTGCCGGCTCCGGCAGCGCAGCGCCAGCGACGCCCGCGCCGAAGATCTACAAGGTCAAGTTCAAGCTCATCCCCGACACGCTCGCGAAGTCCGCGACGATCACCGTCGACGGCAAGGAGATCGAGGGCACCGAGCTCGACGTCGACCTCGGCACCGCCGACAAGAAGTCGATCAAGGTCGTCGTCAAGGCGGCGGGCTATCGCTCGTACGAGAAGACGCTGTCGGTCGAGGGGGACACGGACATGCAGGTCGAGATGACCAAGCGTCCGGCCTCGGTGCCGTCGGGGCCGCGGCCCGGCGGCGGTGGCGGCAGGAAGAACGGCGGCAACAGCGGCGGCGGGCTGATCGATATCTGATCGGTTCGTCGACGGCTCAGCCCTTGACCGCGCCGGCGGTGAGCCCGCCGACGAGGTAGCGCTGCAGCACGTAGAACGCGATCATCACGGGGACCGAGGTGACGACCGCGCCCGCGGCGAACAGGCCGTAGTCCGCCGAGTGCTTGGTCACGCTCGACTGGATCAGCACCGGCAGCGTGAACCGGCTCTGATCGGTCATGAACGTCGACGCCATGATGAACTCGTTCCACGCGGTCATGAACGAGAACAGCGCGGTCACCGCGATGCCGGGACGCGCGAGCGGCAGCATGATGCGGCGAAAGATCATCCACGCCGAGGCGCCGTCGATGCGCGCGGCCTCCTCGAGCTCGCGCGGCAGCGAGTCGAAGTAGCCCTTCAGGGTCCACACGCAGAACGGGATCGCGGTGGTCGAGTAGACGAGCACGAGCCCGGCGACCGAGTCGAGCAGGCCGAGCGTGTCGAGGATGACGTAGAGCGGTAGCAGCAGCAGCGTCGCCGGGAACATCTGCACGACGAGGAACATCGTCAGTCCCGTCTGGCGGCCGGGGAACTTGAAGCGCGACAGCGCGTAGGCGGCGGTGCACGACAAGACGACGCCGACGATGGTGGTCGCGACCGCGATCACGATCGAGTTGAACGCCGCGTGGAGGAACAACAGCTCGCCGTTGCCGCCGCGCGCCGAGAACAGCGCCTCGAAGTTCGCGGTCGTCAGCTCGCGAGGCAGCGGCGATGCGCCGAGGGCGAACTGGCGCCCGGGCTCGAACGCCTTCTTGCACACCATCAGCACCGGGTAGAGGACGACCGCGACCGCGAGCACGAGGCCGGCGTGCACCAGGATCATCGTCGCGGTGCCTGGACGCCGCGTCCTCACGTGGCCTCCTTGCTCTTCACGACCCGAGCGCCGAACACCGTCCACAGCAGCAGCACGAGGAAGATGATCGTCGCGTACGCGGCGGACATGCCGTAGCGCTCGCCGCGCTCGAACGCCCACCGATACGCGTCGGTGACGAGGATGTTCGTCGAGTCGCCGGGCCGCCCCTCGGAGACGAGGTAGATGACGTTGAACATGTTGAACGTCCAGATCGAGCCGAGCGCGACCGCGGGGCCGAGCGCCGGGCGCAGGTGCGGCAGCGTGATGTGGCGGAACCGCTGCCACGCGCTCGCACCGTCGACGGACGCGGCCTCGTACAGGTCCTTCGGGATCGACTCGAGCGCGCCGAGCGCGACGACCATCATGAATGGGAACCCGAGCCACGTATTGGTCGTGACGTTGGCGGTGAACGCCGCCGACCACGAGTCGAACCACGACACACCGTCGAGGCCGGCGAGCCCGAGCAGCGAGTTGATCGCGCCGTACTCGCCCTCGAACATGCCCTTCCAGATCAGCGCGGTGATGTAGTTGGGCACCGCCCACGGCAGGATCAGCAGCATGCGGAACACGCCGCGCCCGCGCAGCCACGAGCGCGACAGCACGAGCGCGAACGCGACGCCGAGCGAGACGTGCAGCGTGATGTTCGCGAGCGTCCACAGGACGGTGACGCCGAAGATGAACCAGAAGTTCAGCGGATCTTCGAGCGGGCGGCCGCCGCCCGACAGGATCTCGCCGAAGTTGTGGAGCCCCACGAACGTCCAGGTCCCGTGATGGTGGTCGTAGAAGCCCAGCGCGAGCCCGATGACAAACGGCGCGGCGACGAGGATCATCATCGCGATCACGGCGGGGGCGAGGAAGCCCAGGGCGGTGCGATGCACGCGCAGGCCCTCGATGAGGCGCTCGGTCGACCCGCGGTGCTGCGCGAACGCGAGCCCGGCGCCGACGAGAGCGATCGCGCTGGTGGCGATCCATGCGTGCCACAGCACGCACGGCACGGCGAGCGTGGCGATGCCGGCGAACGTGCCGAGCTGCGAGGCGCGGCCGCCGACGAGTGCACCGGCACCGGCGATCGCGACGCCGAGGCCGAGCACGCCGATGATCACGAGGAAGGGGTAGGGCGCGGGCGTCGCGGGCGGCGTCAGCGCGATCGCGTAGGTCGGCGCGACACCGGGCTTCGCGCCGCAGATCGCGAGGCGGGTAGGGGCCACGGCGATCGCGCGACCCGTCCCGTCGGGGAGGAGCTCGGAGAACACGGACCCCGCGCCGCGGGTCGCGGAAGCACCGGCGATCGCGGAAGTGGCCGCGGAGCCGTCGGTTGCGGTTGCGGTTGCGGCGTCGGTTGCGGTTGCGGTTGCGGCGTCGGTTGCGGCTGCGGTTGCGGCGGCGGCGGCGGCTGCGGTTGCGGCGTCGGTTGCGGCGTCGGTTGCGGCGTCGGTTGCGGCGTCGGTTGCGGCGTCGGTTGCGGCGTCGGTTACGGTTGCGGTTGCGGCTGCGGTTGCGGCTGCGGTTGCGGCTGCGGTTGCGGCGTCGGCTGCGGTTGCGGTTGCTGCGTCGGTTGCGGTTGCGGTTGCGCGCGTGCGGTCGGCGCGGTTCGCGGCGTCGTAGAGCAGCTTGTCGTCGGGACCACCCGCGGCGGACAGCACGCGGCAGCCGTGCTTGTCCTGTGCGCTGCGCTGGCGGAGCAAGGGATGCTTTCGCGAGGGCACGGGCGCGCCGACGAGCACGACCTCGACCTCGGGCAGCGGGCTGAGGTTCGGCGTGCCATCCGCGAGCGCGGTCTCGACGGCGCGCCCGTGCCCTCGCGAAAGC
>Ga0247822_10001686_pt1 | contig 13681 bp, 14 predicted proteins | sample 13C_Cellulose_Da_FD_192423 | JGI IMG/M metagenome (GOLD analysis project Ga0247822, IMG submission 192423) | Soil microbial communities from agricultural site in Penn Yan, New York, United States - 13C_Cellulose_Day30 | ecosystem: Environmental > Terrestrial > Soil > Agricultural land | place...
GCGCTCACGGGCCGCCGCCTGCGCGAGCTGCCGTTCGCGCCGGCGCTCGCCGCGAACGCCGCGAAGCCACGCGCGAGCTGACCGCGATGCGCGCTCACCCCGAGGTGAGCGCGTCGAGCGCACGCGCGAGCTGCGCCGGATACCCGCCGCCGAACAACACCGCGTGCGCGGCGAGCGGATAGAGCTGCCACAGTCGCACGCGTTCGCGCCAGTCGCGCTCGAGCGGCCACACGTCCTCGTAGGCCGCGATCAGGCGTGGCGACACGCTGCCGAACAGCGCGAGCATCGCGAGATCGATCTCGCGGTGGCCTCCGTATACCGCGGGATCGAAGATCACCGGCTGGCCCGCGCACGCCGCGACGTTGCCCCACCACAGGTCACCGTGCAGGCGCGCAGGAGGCTCCGGCGGCCCGAACAAGTTTGGGGACAAACGATCGATCGCGGCTTCGAGCTCGCCGTCCCCGAGCCGCCGCACGAGTGGGCGCAGACGCCGCTCGACATAGAATGTCGCGATGTCGGGCGCGAGCGTGTTGTCCTGCGGCAGCGTCGCCAGGTAATTCGCCTCGGAGAAGCCGAAGCCGGGCGCGCCGAGCCGATGCAGCGCGGCGAGCCCGTGCCCGAACGCTTCGTCGAACGCCGCACCACCGCGCGGTCCGAGCTCGAGCCACTCGAGCGCGAGGAACGTCTCGTCGACGGCGATCACCGCAGGCACGCGCAGCGGTCCGGCGCGCAGCCAGTCCAGCCCGCGCGCCTCCGCGGCGTACATGCCAGGCGGCGGCGACGCGTGCGTCTTCACGAACACGCGGCGGCCGTCATCGAGCATCGCGCGCCACGCCTCGTTGATGTCGCCTCCGCCGACCGTCTCTGCATGCGTGACGCCGAGCCTCGCGCGCCAGCTCATCGACGGACCATAGTACGCTCGAGGCATGAGGTGCGAGCTTGTCCTGATCGCGCTGCTCACCGGTTGTGGCCGGCTCGCGTTCGATGCGACCGGCGACGCGAACAGGTCGGATGGCACCTCATGCATCCCGATCGGTCACGACGAGGACGGCGACACGATCGATGACGCGTGCGATGTGTGCCCGCAGCGCACCGATAACGGGCTCGATAGTGACGGCGACGGCGTCGGCGATGAGTGCGATGTCTCGCCGCTCCGGCAGACGCGCGTCCTGTTCGATCCGTTCACGAGCCAGCGCAGCGAGTGGTCGTCGGTCCTCGGCACGTACACCGGCGATGCGGTGCGCTTCGACTCGCTGGTCGGCGGCACGGGCGCAGCGCTCGCCGCGCCCCCCGGTCGCGAGACGTTCGAGCTCACAGGTGATCTGGTGTTCGCTGATGCCTCGATGGCGCAGGTGCTTCTCGCGATCGGCGAGGCCCAACCCGCGACGGCGAGCTACTACTGCGAGCTCTTGGACGAAGGCTCTTCCGTCGTGCTGCAGTTCACGTACACGCTCGATGGTTCGACGTTCATGAACATCGCCACGGCGCCGCTGCCGGGCAGGTTCGACAGCGGCCCGTTCCGGATCGTGTACGAACACACCCCGCCGACCTCGACGTGCTGGGCCGAGTGGAAGGGCGAGCGCGTCAGCGTCACCGGCACGAACCCCGCGGGCGTGCAGCTCGAGCAGGTCGGCATCGGCCTGTTTCAGGTGCGCGCCGACATGTTGTCGTTCGTGCGACTCGCGAATCCTTAGCCCGTCGCGCGGCGCTGCTGCACGTACGCGAGCAGGCCGGCGCACGCGCGCTCGCACTGATCGAGCACCTCGTCGAAGCCGCGCACGCCGCCATAGTACGGGTCGGGCACCTCTGCGCCCTCGGGGGCCGTGGGATCGAAGCTGCGCAGCAGGTGCACCTCGGGGTTTGCGCGCCCACCACGCAGGCGCTGCAGGACGCTCAGGTTGTTGCCGTCCATCGCGAGCACGAGGTCGAAGCGCTCGAGGTCGGCGCGCGTGAACTGGCGCGCCTCGTGCGCGAGGTCGATCCCGCGGCGCGCGGCGGCTTCGCACGTGCGCGGGTCCGGAGACTCGCCGACGTGATAGCCGCCGGTGCCCGCGCTATCGATCACGATCGCATCGGCGAGTCCGGCCTCGGCGACCAGCTTGCGCATCACGCCTTCCGCCGTGGGCGAGCGACAGATGTTGCCGAGACAGACGAAGCAGAGCCGCATCAGCCCGGGGCGCGCTCGGTGTCGAGCTCGCCGGTCCAGTACAGGTAGTCACGCCAGGCGTCGGGGATCGAGCGCAACGAGATCCGGATCGCGACCGCGGGCACCCAGTTGGGCTGCGTCGGCTGCGCGAGCAGCGACATGCCTGCCTCGCGCGGCGTGCGGCCGCCCTTCTTCCGGTTGCAGAGGTAGCAGCAGGTCACGATGTTGGTCCATTCGGTCTGCCCCCCCTGCGAGCGCGGCACCACGTGGTCATACGTGAGATCGCTGATCGGGGCCTTCTTCGCGCAGTACTGGCACTTGTAGTGGTCGCGCGCGTAGATGTTGACGCGCGAGAACTTCACCGGGCGCGGGTGGCGGCGGAACGCGCGCAACAGGCGCACGACGGCGGGCACCTTGATCACGATGGTCGCGCCGCGGATATCCCTGCCATACTCCTCCAGCACCTCGACCTTGCCGAGGAACAACAGCGTGATCGCGCGCTGCCACGAGATCACCTTGATCGGCTCGAACCCCTGGTTCAGCAGCAGGGTCTGCGCTGTGTCCATCGATGGCCCCTAATCACGAATGTAGCATCGCGCCTGCATGGCGCGAGATTCGGGCGCGCGCCCTGGGATCTCGGACACATACCGCGAGGATCTCGGATGCGCGCCGATGCCGCAGATTGAAAACGATTTTCAAGAATGATACTCGACGTGGATGCCGTCCCTCGCCGAGATCCCGCTCGATCAAAGCGTCACGGTGCGCGGCGTGGACGGCCCGCGCGCGTTTCGCCGCCGCCTGCTCGAGATGGGGCTCGTGCCGGGCGTCGCCGTCCGGATCGTGACGATCGCGCCGCTCGGTGATCCACTGCGGATCGAGGTGCGCGGCGGGCAATGGTCGATCCGTCGCACCGAGGCCGCGCAGATCGACGTCGAGGTGGGACGATGACGGCGCGAGTGCGGCCACAGCTGCTCCTCGCAGGCAACCCCAACGTCGGCAAGACGACGCTGTTCAACGCACTCACCGGCTCGTGGGCGAAGGTCTCGAACTACCCCGGCATCACGGTCGAGACGCGGCGTGCGCAGATGACGTTGCCCGGCGGTGTCATCGCGGACCTTCACGATCTGCCGGGTACGTACAGCGTCAACGCACGCAGCGCGGAGGAGCAGATCGCGTTCGACGCGCTGATCGGCCGCTCGGCGGCGAACCACCCCGATGCGGTGATCGTGTGCATCGACGCGACGCAGGCCGCACGCTCGCTCTACCTCTTGCTCCAGCTCCAGGAGCTCGGGCTGCGCTGCATCGTCGCCCTCACGATGGTCGACGAGGCGCGCGCCGCGACGCCGGAGCCGCGTGCGCTGGCGGCGCTGCTCGGCTGCGAGGTCGTCGCGGTCACCGCGCGCACGAAGCATGGGCTGGCCGAGCTCGGCGAAGCGATCACGCGCGCGCTGCGCAGCGAGCCGAAGGCGCACTGGAGATGGGAGCCATCGCCGGCGCTGCGAGCGCACCTCGACGCGATCCACGGCGAGCTGCCGCAGGCGTGGCTGGAGAGCGGCGCCTCCGCCGACGCGATCGCGTTGTGGGCGCTGACCTGCATCGAGCCGCGCACGGGCGTCGATGACGACGAGCTCGACGTGCCGGACGCACTGCGCACGGCCGCGGTCGACCGCGCGGTGGACCGCTCGATCGACGATGAAGTGGTGCGCGCGCGATGGGCGTGGCTCGACCGCGAGATCCCCAAGCTCGTGACGCGCCGGCCAGACCGCAGTCGCACCGAGCGCATCGATCGCGTGCTGCTCCACCGCGTGTTCGGGTTCGGCGTGTTCATCGCGGTGATGGGCGCGATCTTCACGTCGCTGTTCTGGGGTGCAGATCCGCTGATCGCGCAGATCGAGGCTGCGTTCGGCGCCCTCGGCGACGCGGTGCGCAGCGTGCTCGGTGACGGCGTGTTCACCGACTTCCTCGTCGACGGCGTGATCGGCGGCGTCGGCGGCGTGCTCGTGTTCCTGCCCCAGATCCTGCTCCTGTTCCTGTTCCTCGGCTTCCTCGAGGACTGCGGCTATCTCGCGCGCGTCGCGTACCTGATGGACCGCATCATGCGATCGATGAACCTGCACGGCCGCGCGTTCGTGCCGATGCTTTCGGGGTTCGCGTGCGCGGTGCCCGCGATCATGGCGACGCGCACGATGGAGCGCCGCCGCGACCGCATCCTCACCATGATGGTCATCCCCTTGATGACGTGCTCGGCGCGCTTGCCCGTGTACACGCTCATCATCGCGGCGCTGCTGCCCGGCTCGGCGCTCACGCAGGGCCTGCTGCTCGTCGGCATGTATCTGTTCTCCGTCGTCACCGCGCTGCTCGCGGCGTGGGTGATGTCGCGCACGGTCAAGCCGCTGAAGGCGAAGCGGCTGCCGTTCCTGATCGAGCTGCCGCCGTATCGCTGGCCGCGCGGGTTCGACGTGCTGCGCATGATGTGGAGCAAGTCGTCGATGTTCCTCCGCGAGGCCGGCACCGTGATCCTCGCGTGCTCGATCGCGCTCTGGGCCCTCCTCTACTTCCCGCGCGAGCTGCCGGAGGGCTCGCCGGACTACGCGGCGCTGATCGAGAAGGCGCCGACCGAGGAGGCCAAGGCTGCGCTCGCGGCGGAGCGCTCGGCGCTGCAGCTCGAGAACAGCTACGGCGGCCGCCTCGGTCATGCGATCGAGCCCGCGCTCGCGCCGCTCGGGTTCGACTGGAAGATCGGCATCGGCATCATCGGCGCCTTCGCGGCGCGCGAGGTGTTCGTGTCGACGCTCGGCATCGTCTACTCGGTGGCCGGCGATCCCGAGGAGGACTCCGAACCGCTGCGCGACGTGCTGCGCTCGGCGAAGAAGCCCGACGGCACGCGCGCGTACACCCCACTCGTGGGGCTGTCGTTGATGCTGTTCTTCGCGCTGGCATGTCAGTGCATGAGCACGCTCGCGATGGTGCGGCGCGAGACCCGCAGCTGGCGGTGGCCGCTGTTCTTGTTCGGCTACATGACGACGGCCGCGTGGATCGTCAGCTTCCTCGTCTATCAGGGCGGCCGCCTGCTCGGCTTCCCTTGATTCCAGGCAGTTGCGAGATTTTTTCGAATTGTTGTCGATCCGCGCCGACGTCGTTCGACCAATGGGCGAGATACCAACCAACCCAAGGAGCGAGCGATGCAATACCTGCTGCTGATCTACGACCAAGAGAAGATCTGGGACGACATGTCGAAGGAGGAGGTGGGAAAGATGTTGGCCGAGTACGGCGTGTTCTCGTCCGGCATCAAGAAATCGGGGCACTTCATCGCCGGTGATGCGCTGCAGCCGGTGCGCACGGCGACCTCGGTGCGCGTCCGCGACGGCAAGACGACGACGACGGACGGGCCGTTCGCCGAGACTCGCGAGCAGCTGGGCGGCTACTACCTGATCAACGCGAAGGACCTCGACGAGGCGATCAAGATCGCCGCGCGGATCCCGAGCGCGAAGCTCGGGACGATCGAGATCCGGCCGATCATGATCTTCGGGGACTGAGCTGATGCGCTAGGCTGCGCGCGTGCAGAGCGTCGCGGCGATCGAGGAAGTGTTTCGCGCGGAGCGACCGCGCGTCCTGGCCTCGACGATCCGCGTCACCAACGGCGACTTCGATCTCGCCGAGGAAGCCGTGCAAGACGCGTTCGCCGCGGCGCTCGCGCGGTGGCCCGGTGAGGGCACGCCCGACGAACCGCGCGCCTGGCTGATCGGCGTCGCGCGCCACAAGGCGATCGACACGATCCGCCGCCGCGTGAAGCTGCGCGCGATCGTCGCCGCCGAGGACCCCGCCGATGCCACGGCGAGCCCGGACCTCGTCGCGGTCACCGACGATCGCCTGCGGCTGATCTACACGTGCTGCCACCCCGCACTCGCCCCCGAAGCGCAGGTCGCGCTGACCTTGCGCACGCTCGGTGGGCTGACGACCGAGGAGATCGCGCGCGCGTTCCTCACATCGCCCGTGACGATGGCGCAGCGCCTCGTGCGCGCGAAGGGCAAGATCAAGGACGCACGCATTCCGTACATGGTGCCGGAGGCCTCCGAGCTGCCCGAGCGCACCGACGCGGTGATGGCGGTCGTCTACCTGATCTTCAACGAGGGGTACGCGGCCACCGCGGGCGATGCGTGGGTGCGCCGCGGTCTGTGCCACGAAGCGATCCGGCTCGGGCGGCTCGTCGTCGAGCTCACTCGGAGCCCCGAGGCGCAAGGCCTGCTCGCCTTGATGCTCCTGCACGACTCTCGCCGCGACGCGCGCACCGACGAGCAAGGCGACCTCGTGCTGCTCGAGGATCAAGATCGGACGAGCTGGGACCGCGCGCAGATCGCGGAGGCGCTCGCGCTCGTTCCGTTCGCCCTGCGCGGCGGCACCGCGAAGGGCCCCGCGGATCCGGGTCCGTACGCACTGCAAGCGGCGATCGCTGCGTTGCACGCCGCCGCACCGACGGCGAACGAGACCGACTGGCCGCAGATCGCGGCGCTGTTCGCGGAGCTCGTGCGCCGGCAACCCTCGCCGGTGGTGCGCCTCAACCACGCCGTCGCGATCGCGATGTGGCGCGGCCCCGGGGCCGGTCTGCCGCTCGTCGATGCGCTCGAGCCCGAGCTCGCCGAGTACCACCTGTGGCACGCGGCGCGCGCCGATCTGCTGCGCCGGCTCGGTCGCAGCAGGCTCGCCGCGGCGGCGTATCGCGCGGCGCTCGCGCACGTTGGCTCGGAGCCGGAGCGTAGATTCTTGCAGCGCAGACTCGCGGAGCTGACGGTCAGCTAACCCCAGAGATCGGCTGTGTCGACCCGAGCGAGCCCGACCTGAACTTCCGTGGTCGCCTCCAGCCGATCACACGATCCAGAAGCGATGTGTCGGACTCGGCAGCCATCGTTATCGACGGAAGTTCGTCGATTCCAGTGCGAGCGGTGCGCGGGTCGCACCCTCGGAGCGCGCTTTTTTCGGGCTCGGGCTCGGGCTCGGGCTCCACGCGCTACGCGCGCTTGGCTCGGGCTCGGATCAACAGAAGCGAACCCTGGGGTTACAGGTAAGCGGCGTCAGTGGCACGCACGTTCTTCAGCTCTGAGCGTCGTCCGGCGCCGGTGTCGGCGGAGGCGGCGGCACGATGCCGTAGCCCGCGAGCTGGAGCTTCACCTTCTCCTTCTGCTCGGCGTCGAACGTCGCGAGCCACTGCTTGAGCAGCTCGAGCGCGCGCGTGCGCAGCGCGTCGCGGTTGGGAACCTCGCTCGGCAGCGCGAGCCCGAACGCCTGCGCGTTGGCGCCGGCGAGCGCGGCGTACGCCTCGGCGAGCCGCGTGGCCGCCGCCGGATCTTGCTCGCGCTCGGGCGAGCACGCTTCGATCTGCTCGGCGAGCCAACCGTCGGTATTCATGCTTCCGAGTCTAGCGCGTTAGCTTCCGATACTCGTTGATATGACGGATCGCCGAGCGTGAGTCGCCCGACTGATCGAACAACGTCGCGAGGTTGTAGTGCGCCTCGGCGAGCTGGGGGTCGAGCTCGAGCGCCCGACGGTAGAGCGCGATGGCGTCGGCTTCCTTACCGGCATCTTGCGCGAGGACGCCGAGGTTGTAGTACGCGGTCGCATCGGCGGGATCGAGATCGAGCGCGCTGCGAAAGCAGTCATGCGCGGCCTGCGGATCGCCGCTCTCCGCGAACAAGCGGCCGAGGTTGATCCACCCCTCGGTCATCTCGGGACGCAGGCGCAGGGCCCGGCGATACGCGTCGATCGCCGCGACCGGGTCGCGCTCTTCGAGCTCGAGGGCACGCGCGATCCATTGATCCGCCGTCGCGGGCAGCGCGGGCTCGAGCACCGGCGCATCGGCGGCGCGCGGCAGCTCGCGCACCTCGCCGGTGGGCGCGGGCGGCGGTGCAGCCGCGACCGGCAGCTCGAACGCGAGGGAGAGCTGACCACGCGCGGGCTCGCCCGTCGCCGGGCCGGCGCCGCGCACGTGGACCTCGCCGCCGCACGCCTCGACGGTGAGCTCGGCGATCGAGCTGCCCGCGGGGAGGTTCTGCTGGATGCGCACCAGCTCCTTGCGCACGCGCGGCAGCGGCAGGCCCGCGTCGACGAGCGTCTTCACCGTGCGCAGCGCTGCGAGATCACGAAACGAGAGCTGTGCGGGCACGGTGCCCGGCGTGCCGACCAGGCCATCGCGGATGCAGCTACGCACGGCCGACTCGGGTAGCCCGATCAGCTGCGCCGCGTGCCGCGCCGAGTAGCTCGTCCACACCGGCGAACCTTAACGCCTTCGCCGCGTTTTCGTCACGCGGTCCATCCACGCAGCGACGGTGCTCGCGATCTCGTCGAGCACGTCGTCGCGCTTGCGGCCCGATCGCACGAGCACGTCGAAGCCGTGGTCTGCGCCCTCGACGACATGGAGCGTCGCGCGCCTGCCGAGCCCGGCGACCACCGGCCGGAGCAGCGAGAGCTCGGCGAGCGCGTCGCGCGTGCCCTGCACGAACAGGAGTGGACCACTCGCCTGCGCGAGATGCGCCGCTCGCGCGCAATCCCCGGGCTTGCTGGGAGGGTGCAGCGGGAACCCGAGGAACGCGATGCCGCGCAGCCCTGGCAGTGGCTGCTCCGCGTGCGCGTGCGACGTCATGCGGCCGCCGAAAGACTTCCCTGCGGCGAACAACGGAACGTCGTCGCCGCACTCGGCGCGCGCGGCATGCCACGCCGCGCGCACCGCCGCGGTCGCGACGGGAAGGCGGTCGGGCCGCGCCTTGCCTGCCGCCATGTACGGAAACTCCCACCGCAGCGTCGCGACACCATGTGACGCGAGCGCATTTGCGACAGCGTGCATGAACGAGTGGTTCATTCCTGCACCGGCTCCGTGTGCGAGCGTACAGGCGAACCGAACCCGCGGCGGCTGGACCACCAGCAGCTGCGGCGGCGCCGGCGTCGTCGCGTCCGCGGTCAAGCGAGCGCATCGTACCGTGATCGCTCGCGTCGGCGCAGCATCGCACCGAGCTCACCTTCGTCGACGCCGGGCACTCCGCGATGGAGGCCCGACGTCGACGCCACTCGCCCAACCCGCACCTTCGCCGGCGCCGGGCACTCCGAGGTGGAGGCCCGACGTCGACGCCACTCTTCACCGACAGCGCGACGATGAAGCACTCCGCATGCCACCGAGCGCGTTCACCCTCGTCGAAGCTTTGTCCCGTGGCCTGGAATCGGGCTCCAGCAGCGTCGAACGATTCCACGACCGCGCGATCGGCCGACCAGTGCAGCAGCCGGTGATGGCCGCTGGTGGGGCCACGCGTCCAGGGCCCGCGCACCTACGTATCCACCCGGAGGCCCTGCTATCGTCGCGCGCGGATGCGTCGTGGGCTCGTGCTCTGTCTCCTCGCCGGATGTCACGTCACGGCCACGAGCGAGCTCGTACGACCGACGGCGACCCGCATCACGCATCATCCGGGACGTGCGATCGCACACGCTCCGACCCTGGTGCTCACCGAGCATGGCACGCTGCGCTTCATCGAGCCGTTGACCTGCCCGACGACAGAGGTCGTCACGGTCGAGCACGGCGTCGAGGTCGAGACGCGGCCCAACCTCGCGACGTTCATCGTCGGCGTCATCGCCACCGGGGTCGGCGGTGTGCTCGCCGTCACCGGCGCGGCAGGCGATGACCCGATCTCGGACCCGCTCACGTGGGCCGGCGCGGCCGGCATCGTCGTGGGGGCGCCACTCGCGATCGGGCCCTGGCTCGGCAACCGCAGCGTGCTCGCACCGGGCGGGCCGCCGACCACCGATCAGCGCGCGGGACGTGACGAGCCGTGCGGTGCGCGCTCGCTCGCGGCGCACTCGGCGACGCTCACGATGCGCGGCATCGAGGTGCACGGCACGATCGACGGCGATGGCACGTTCTCGGTGTCACCGTTCCAGCTCGTCGATGCTTTCGCAACGGGCGAGGTGACGACGTGGAGCGTGACCGCGATCGTCGACGGCAGGGCGACGCTCCAGGCCGAGGTCGACGGCCGCGCGCTCGCAGCTGGGGCGCGGACGTTCCTCGCGCGCGCAGACTTCGACGCGACGATCGCGCCGATGCGGGTGGTGCCCGGCATCGTCCCGGGACCGCTGCGCGCGAGCTTGACGTCGACCGCGACGGGGGCGGCGTTGCGCGTGGTGCTGCCGCTCGAGAACGACGGCCCGGGCGATGCGTACGCGCTGCGCGGTCACCTCGTCTCGAGCACCAAGGCGGTCGACGGCCGCGTGCTGTACATCGGGCACCTCGCCAGAGGTGCGCGCATCACGCGCGAGCTGCTGGTGCCGCTGTCGCCGCGAGCCGCCGATGCGCTGCGCGGTGCGTCGCTCGAGCTGTCGATCGAGTTGGTCGACGCGCACGGCACCGCACCGTCGACGCCGGTCCGCTTTCAAGGCGCCGTGCTGGGCGACGCGCCGAGGTGATGCGATGAAGGTCGCGATCATCGGCGCAGGCATCGCCGGACTCGGCGCCGCGCGCGCGCTGGTGGGACCGCACGAGGTCACCCTGTTCGAGGCGAGCGCGCGCCCGGGGGGGCACGTCTATACGGTCGACACCACCGACGGTCCCGTCGACATGGGGTTCATCGTGTGCAACCGCGAGCGCTATCCCTTGATGTTCCGCATGCTCGACGAGCTCGGCATCGAGACCCGACCGACGACGATGTCCTTCTCGGTCGCCGACGACGAGCTCGAGTGGGGCTCCGCGCACCTGAGCGCGATGTTCGCCGAGCGGCGCCGCTTGCTCGACGCGCGTCACTGGCGGTTCCTCGCGCGCGTGGTCCGCTTCCTCGAGCGCGCGCGCCGCGATCTCGACCTCGGCACGACCGCCGGGCTCTCGCTCGACGAGTACGTGGCGCACGTGCGACTCCCCGACGAGCTGCGGGCGCGCTTCATCATCCCGCTCGCGGCCGCGCTGTGGTCGCTCGCACCCTCGCTGTGCGGCGCGTTCCCGGCCGACACGTTCCTCCGCTTCCTCGAGCAGCACGGCATGCTGCGCCCGATCCGCCCGCTCGCCTGGCGCACGATCGTCGGCGGCAGCCGCCGCTACGTCGACGCGCTGCTCGCCCGCCTCGGTGCCCTCACGCTCGAGCTCGCGTCGCCGGTCGCGCGCGTTCATCGCGACCCGCGCGGCGTCACGCTGATCGTGCACGGCCGCGAGCGCCGCTTCGATCGCGTGCTGATCGCGACGCACGCCGACACCGCGCTCGCCTTGCTCGCCGACCCGACCGACGACGAGCGGCGCGTACTCGGCGCGTTCCGCTACAGCACCAACATCACCGTGCTGCATCGCGATGCCGGCTGGCTGCCGCGCCGATCCGCCGCGCACGCCGCCTGGAACTACGTCGCCGATCCGGACACCGACCGCGTCGCCGTCACGTACTCGATGACGCGCCTGCAAGGGCTCCCCGAGGCGCCTCCGTATCTCGTGACGCTCAACCCGCGCACGCGGCCCGGTGAGGCGCTGCACGAGGTCGCGTTCGCGCACCCGCAGTTCGATCGGGCGGCCCTCGCGGCGCAGGTCGCGCTGCCGCGGCTCGCCGGCGTCCATCGCACCTACTACGCGGGTGCGCACTTCGGCTTCGGCTTCCACGAGGACGGTCTGCGCTCGGGCCTCGCCGCCGCCGCGCGCCTCGCCGCCGACGGAGCCGCATGACGCCGCGCTCGGCGCTGTACCGCGGCACGCTCGTCCACACGCGGCGCGATCACCTCGCACGTCGCACGTTCCGCTATCCGGTCTACCTCGCGGCGCTCGATCTCGACGAGCTGCCGGCGCTCGATCGCGAGCTGCGGCTGTTCTCGCATCGCCGGCGCAATCTGTTCTCGTTCCACGAGACCGACTACGAGGACGGCACGGAGCTCGTCGCCTCGCTCGCACGGCTGCGCGACCAGCACGCCCTGCCTCCGCCGGCCGCCACGCGCCTCGTCACCAACCTGCGGGTCGCCGGCTACGTGTTCAACCCGGTCAGCTTCTTCATCGACTACGACCGCGCCGGCGCGATCACGTCGGTGATCGCCGAGGTCAACAACACCTACGGTGGGCGCGTGCGCTACGTGCTCGGCCCGTCGCGCCGGATCCCCGGCGATCGCGTCGGATTCCGCCATCCGCGCGAGCTGTTCGTCTCGCCGTTCCTCCACGGCCCGCGCGACTACGAGCTCTGGTTCGCGGCGCCACTCGACGGAGATCGCCTCGCGATCACGATGCACGTCGACACGCCGGGCGGCGAGCGCATCTTCACCGCAGCGCTGAGCGGAACGCGCCACCCGCTCACCGACCGCGCCCTGCTCGCCGCCGCCATTCGCTACCCGTTCATGACCGCGCAGGTCATCGGTCTCATCCACCTCGAGGCGATGAGGCTCCGCCTCGCCGGCGTTCCCTACCGCCGGCCGGGCCCGGACCAGCGTCCTCTCGACGAGTAGGCCACGCCCACCGGGCACCGCACGATCCGCCCACCTCCCCACGCGCACCGACATCGAGCACCGCGAGGAATCACTCGCGTTCGCCGCCAAGCGATCGGACAATCATGGAGAGGGGGGAGACGTGAGCAGGCAGCTGGATCGATCGAAACCGCAAGCCGCGCCGGAGGCGCCGCGCATCGCGCGCGGTGAGGAACCGACGAAGACACCGGCGCTGTCGACGTTCCCGGAGGGTACGCGCAAGGACATCAACGTCCAGACCGCGAAGGGTCTCAGCATCACATCGCGCTGCGCGACCATCGACGAGTTCGTGGCGATGTTCAGTCGCTACGCCGAGGGCAGCGCGATGTTCATCCCCAACGCGCGACGCTCGCTCGGCACGATCACGCAGTTCTCGTTCAACCTCGCCAATGGCAAGCCCGTGCTCTCGGGCATGGGCGCCGTCGTCGAGGAGCTCGCGACCAACGACAATCGCTTCCGTCGCCCCGGCATCCTCGTCGAGCTCCAGCAGCTCGGCAAGGAGAGCTCGAAGTTGTTCCAGCGCCTCGTGGCCTCGCGCGCGACGCCGCGCAGCAAGCTCCCCGAAGCGATCGCCGACGCCGTGCCCGACGCCATCACCGATGGCACGCCCGCGCCGATCTACGCTCAGGCCGTCACCATGCCGATCGCGATCGAGGCTCCGATCTCGCCGCGCACCCTCTCGATCCCGCCGGCGAAGCCCAGCATGCGCGCGCACACGATGCTCGGCCTTCCGATCATCTCGCGCGCACCGGCCCCCGCCGAGACGAAGGCGCCCGCGGCCGTGGTGCCGACGCCGTCGTCGACACCAACGGCAACGGCGAAGCCGGCGGCTACCGCGAAGCCGGCGGCTACCGCGAAGCCGGCGCCCCTCGCGAATCCCACGCTCGGACTCCCCGTCATCGGTCGCGCACCGGCACCGGCGGCCGCCGCGAAGCCGGCGGTCACGCCGACTCCTACCGCGGCGGCGAAGTCGCCGACCAGGACCGCATTCAAGGTCCCGACGGTGATCGCGCCGCCGAGCAAGAAGGCGGCGGCAAAGTCCACCGTCGCCGCAGAGCCGTCGATGGCGACGACGTCCGTGGC
>Ga0247822_10001690_pt1 | contig 13668 bp, 15 predicted proteins | sample 13C_Cellulose_Da_FD_192423 | JGI IMG/M metagenome (GOLD analysis project Ga0247822, IMG submission 192423) | Soil microbial communities from agricultural site in Penn Yan, New York, United States - 13C_Cellulose_Day30 | ecosystem: Environmental > Terrestrial > Soil > Agricultural land | place...
ATATATAACTACGTATAACTATTCAACTTAGCCGAGCAGCGACATCACCATACCTGGCATTTGGCCAGCTTGTTTCAACATGGAAATACCGGATTGCATCAACATAGAGTTTTTGCTCATGTTGGCACTTTCTTTGGCGAAGTCTGCATCCATGATGCGGCCTTTTGACATGTCAGTATTATCTTTCATGTTCGCCAGGTTGTTCGCAGTGTGGTTCAAACGGTTAATATTTGCACCAAACAACGCGCGCAATTCACCAACTGAGTTGATTGCCGTTTCAACTAACGTGATGTTGCCATTAGCGTTAGTGTTTACCGCCGTAGTAGCAACCTGGGTAGTTGCCAATTCAACACCTGGAGTGCCTGCAGTGGTGTAAGTATCAGATACCGCTGCCAAGGCAGTACCCAGTGCAGTCAATTTTGCACTTACGTTCAATGTCAGTTTTTCTGCAGCACTAGCACCAATTTGGAAATCCATTGCCGCTGAGAACTTACCGCCCGCCCCTGTTACCAGAGTGCCATCACTGAACAGGTTGGAACCAGCAAACTTGGTGTTCTTGATGATGTTGGACATTTCCTTACCCAATTCATCGTATTCGCTTTGCAGTGCAATCAAATCACCACCGCTGTTAGTAGCGTTCGATGCTTGCGTGCTCAGATCTTTCATACGTTGCAAAATGTCAGTCATTTCATTGAATGCACCTTCCGCAGTTTGCAACAGCGAAACAGAATCGCCAGTGTTGCGGATCGCAACATCCATACCGCGTGATTGTGCGTTTAAACGGGTTGCAATTTGCAAACCAGCGGCATCGTCAGCGGCTGAGTTAATGCGCAGGCCGGTGCCCAAACGTTGTTGGTTTGTGCCTAATGCATTGTTGGTTTTACCCAGGTTGGTTTGGGTAATCAACGAGGAGTAGTTAGTGTGGATTGACAGAGCCATGGAGTTATTCCTGTGCTAAGTAAAACGTTAATGTAGAAACCTGTTTCGAAGCTGGCCATGTTTGCCTGCTATCTATTAAAAGCGACCAGATCAAATAGAAAATTAAGCGCTTTAAAACAAAAATGCCCCGTACAAGACGAGGCATTTTGTGGTTGACCTGTAATAGATTAACCGAGCAGTGACATCACCATACCGGGCATTTGACCCGCTTGTTTCAGCATGGAAATACCGGATTGCATCAACATGGAGTTTTTGCTCATGTTGGCGCTTTCTTTGGCGAAGTCTGCATCCAAAATACGTCCTTTAGACATCTCGGTATTGTCTTTCATATTCGCCAGGTTGTTAGCGGTATGATTTAAGCGATTGATATTTGCACCTAACTGCGCACGCATATCACCGATTTTATCCAATGCAGTTGAAGCGAGCGTGATTGCACCACTTGCAGCTGCTTGTGTTTCAAGTTTTACATCGGCTGCTGGCGTAGCGCCAAACTGGGTGTTCAATGCTGCCAATGCAGTAGTGACAGCACCAAGTTTGGCAGATGCATCAAGAGTCAGAGTTTCCGCAGCGCTGGAACCAATTTGAAAATCAATACCGCCTAATGTTGAGCCAAACTTACCTGCTGCACCATCAATAGAAAAAAGTGCCTCGCCTGCGTATTTGGTATTAGTAATGATATTGGCTAACTCTTTACCCAATTCATTGAATTCCCCCGAGAGCGCAGTACGATCTTCTGTGCTGTTAGTATCGTTCGCTGACTGAGTGGCAAGGTCTTTCATGCGCTGGACGATATCGGTAATTTCATTAAAGGCGCCCTCTGCTGTTTGCAGCAGCGAGATGGAATCACCGGTGTTGCGGATGGCAACTTCCATACCGCGCGATTGCGCGTTCAAACGTGTAGCGATTTGCAAACCAGCAGCATCGTCAGCGGCAGAGTTAATGCGCAGGCCGGTGCCCAAACGCTGTTGGTTGTTGCCCAACGCGTTGTTCGTTTTACCCAAATTGGTTTGGGTAATTAACGAGGAGTAATTAGTGTGAATCGACAGAGCCATGGAAAAATTCCTATGCTATATAAAACGTTGAAGTAAAAACGGGTTTTGCTCGCTGCGAATTAACCGAGCAGCGACATCACCATACCTGGCATTTGGCCCGCTTGTTTCAGCATAGAAATACCGGATTGCATCAACATGGAGTTTTTGCTCATGTTGGCACTTTCTTTAGCGAAATCTGCGTCCATGATGCGGCCTTTTGACATGTCAGTGTTGTCTTTCATGTTGGCAAGGTTGTTAGCGGTATGGTTCAAACGGTTGATGTTTGCACCCAGGGTCGCTCTCAAAGAACCCACGTTATTCAATGCAGTTTCAAGATTGCCAATGGTTGTACCGGCGTTGGCTGCGGTGTCGAGCGTATTCGCTTTAATCGTGGTAATGGAACCTGTTACCAAGGTCAAACCAGCACTCGCATTCAGTGCCAATGTTTCGCTGCTGCTCGCGCCAATTTGGAATGTCATTGATGCAGTAAATTTGCCGCCCGCTGCAAACAGTGCTGCACCTGCGTATTTGGTATTGGTGATAATGTTGGTTAACTCATTACCCAACTCGTCGTATTCGGCTTTTAATGCAGTGCGGTCATCAGTGCTGTTGGTATCGTTCGCAGACTGTGTTGCCAGATCCTTCATGCGCTGCATGATGTCAGTCATTTCATTGAATGCACCTTCCGCAGTTTGCAACAGCGAAACAGAATCACCGGTGTTGCGGATCGCAACTTCCATACCGCGTGATTGCGCGTTCAAACGGGTAGCGATTTGCAAACCAGCGGCGTCGTCAGCAGCCGAGTTAATGCGCAGGCCAGTGCCCAAACGTTGTTGGTTGGTGCCAAGTGCATTGTTGGTTTTACCCAGGTTGGTTTGGGTGATCAACGATGAGTAGTTAGTATGAATCGACAGAGCCATGGGAAAATTCCTGTGCTAAGTAAAACGTGAATGTAGAAACGGGTTTCAAAGCTGGCCATGTTTGCCTGCTATTACGTTAAAGCGACCAGATAACGGCACAACTTAAGGCGGTTAAAAATTAAGGCATTAAAAACAAAAATGCCCCGTACAAGACGAGGCATTTTGTGGTTGAGCTGCAATAAATTAACCGAGCAGTGACATCACCATACCGGGCATTTGACCCGCTTGTTTCAGCATGGAAATACCGGATTGCATCAACATGGAGTTTTTGCTCATGTTGGCGCTTTCTTTGGCGAAATCGGCATCCATGATGCGGCCTTTCGACATATCGGTATTGTCTTTCATGTTCGCCAGGTTGTTGGCTGTGTGGTTCAAACGGTTAATGTTCGCACCGAATTGAGCGCGCACTCCACCCACTTCGTTAAGAGCACCTTCAAGCGCGGTGATAGCAAGTGCAGAGTTGGCAGCATTGTCGAGGGTTAAGGCAGTAACATCGGTGTTCAATGTCGTGTCCAGATCACCTATTTCAGTGCTGATATCAAACGTTAATTTTTCTGCTGCACTGGCACCAATTTGAAAGTTAACGGCAGCAGCAAATTTAGTGGTGAACAGAGCTTCGCCAGCGTATTTGGTGTTGGTGAAGATATTGGTAATTTCTTTGGCGAGTTCATCAAACTCGGCTTGCAAAGCGGTGCGGTCGTCAGTGGAGTTGGTGTCGTTCGCTGATTGGGTTGCCAAATCTTTCATGCGCTGCAAAATATCGGTGGTTTCATTGAACGCACCCTCTGCGGTTTGCAACAGGGAAACCGCATCACCGGTGTTGCGGATCGCAACGTCCATACCGCGTGATTGCGCGTTCAAACGCGTAGCGATTTGCAAACCTGCGGCATCGTCAGCAGCTGAGTTAATGCGCAGGCCAGTGCCCAAACGTTGTTGGTTAGTGCCGAGCGCATTGTTGGTTTTACCCAGATTAGTCTGGGTGATCAACGAGGAGTAATTAGTATGAATCGACAGAGCCATGGAAATATTCCTGTGCTAAGTAAAACGTGAATGTAAAAACGTGTTTTAAAGCTGGCCATGTTTGCCTGCTATCGACTCAAAGCGACCAAGCGGTCCACAAACTTAAACCCGTTAACATAAAAATGCCCCGCAGAGTGCGAGGCATTTAGATGGTGTGGAGAAATCGGGACTGGAGAAATCAGGAGCAGCTTAGTAAGTGGTAGTCACCACCCCTGCCGCCACTACTTTGGCTTCAATGGTTTTCTTGCTGCTGATATTACGCACGCGAATAATGTCTCCCACTGCACCATTTGCCAGAGCTTCGCCCTGAATACTTGCGGCGATGCCATCTTTATTCGCCACCACTGTCACTTGTTGCCCGCGCTGGATAACCCAGGCCGGAGCCACTAAGGCCGGCGTTAATAATTGCCCGGCGCGAATCCGGCGCTTGGCGCCCTGCCCGATGACTTTCTCCAGACCAGGATAAAAACCGCTATTGATTTTGGTGATCTCTACTTCCTGCAGCGCAAGCTGGCGACTAGTTAATGTTTCGCCGCGATTGATCACTTGCTTCGCTGTCACAGCCGATACGAACACTTTTACCTCGGTTAACACTGTGACTGTCCAACCGCCATTAGCGCAGGTCAGGGTAAAGCGCTGGCGACTCCAATTGCGGTTGTCACCCCCATCTTTAACGCCCAACTGCTGACTGCAGGGAGCTAGCTTGTCGATGCTGGTTTGCGGCGCGCTGGTCTGGATAAAACGCAGTCCTTTCCATCCTTCTGCAGCTGCTTGTTTCGCCAAGCGCTGCTGCAAATGACCCTCAACCGCGTGATCAATTTGCTGCTGCAAGCCGGTTTGCGCAAATGCGCCCAGTGTGCAAAACCCACTCAGGATTATCACCCCCAGCTGCGCAAAAATGCTTCCGTTCCGGTGCAGGACGCATGCGGAAGTAGCGCTTCCCCTTCGCTCGCCAATCGCCTTGGAATGCGGAAAAAACACGGTCAAAGCACGCCAGATCAATTTCATAATCATCAACAAATTCAACAAGTTAAATAATTTTTTAAGAGCAGGCACAGTTCCTGCAATTCCGTAGTACTGATTCATTTTTTTCAAGGTATTGGGTATGAGTATACGGATAGAGGACGCAATAGGCATCCACAGTCGCGCACTCGATTTACGCGTACAGCGCAGTGAAATCCTCGCGGCTAATTTGGCGAATGAAGACACGCCCGGTTTCCAGGCGCGGGATTTTGATTTCTCCAGCGAAATGCAACGGCTCGATTCCGCCATTAGCGGCGGTGCATTTGGTGCGAGCAACTCTCCGGAATTGCAGTACCGCATCCCCACCCAGGCCTCGCTCGATGGCAATACCGTTGAGCTGAGCATGGAACAGGCCGAGTTCTCCAAAAACTCGATGGATTTCCAAACCAGCCTGACCTTTCTCAATTCCAAATTCCGCGGCCTTAAACAAGCAATTGAGGGTCGTTAATCATGTCATTTGATTCGATTTACCGTATCGCCGGTTCCGCTATGAACGCGCAGACCGTTCGCTTGAATACCGTCGCCAGTAACCTGGCCAACGCCGATTCTGCCGCCGCCAGCGCAGAAGATGTTTACCAGGCGCGCAAGCCGGTATTTGCCGCTGTGTATCAAAACGGCGAGCTGACCCGCGGTGCAGGTATGGGCGGTGCTTACGTGCAAGTGCTGGACGTGGTGACGGCCGGGCGCGAGCCGGATCGCCGTTATGAGCCGGATAATCCGCTCGCCAACCGCGATGGTTACGTTTTCTATTCCGCCGTAAATGAGATCGAAGAGATGACCGACATGATGTCGGCCAGCCGCAGTTTTGAAACCAACGTTGAAGTGCTGAACCGCATCAAAGGCATGCAGCAAGGCCTGCTGAAATTGGGAGAAGCCTAATGGCAACGGTTAATAACAATGGTTTAAACAACCCGAATAATTATCGCACTGACGACAGCGTGGCGAAAAACGTCAACGTCAGTGATGCGACCCAGATGGAGAACAACTTCATCGCGTTAATGGTGGCGCAAATCCAAAACCAGGACCCGACCAATCCGGTCGATAGCACCGAGTTCCTCAATCAATACTCGGCGATGTCGCAAGTGAAAAGTCTGGAAAACATGTCCGAGCTGAGCAAAAACAATCTGGTATTGCTCGACAACCTACAAACCCTGACTGCATCGGGATTGGTTGGGCAGGAAGTGAATGTGAGTGTGGAATCCCTGCAGTTGGACGGCGCGCCTGTAAAAGGCCAACTCAACCTGGGTTACGCCTCATCGCCAACTACTATCACCCTTACCAGTGCCAGCGGCCAGAAAACCGAAGTGCAATTAGGCACCCAGGTGGCGGGCAAAGTGAATTTCACTATCGACCCGACAGCACTAGGTTTGGCTCCGGGCAAATACAACATCGCTGCCACTACCAGCAATGGCGAATATCCCGCCGTGGAAGTGACCGGCAAGGTTAACGGCGTGCGCGTTAGCGCCAACGGCCCGGTACTCGATGTCACCGGTGCGGGATCAGTTCCGTTTTACAACATTACCGAGTTTGGTCAGACATCCCTCGCCGGGTTGCTCTAGGTTTTCCACCACCATTTTTCATTATCAAAAAGGATAAGTCCTATGAGTTTCAATATTGCACTGACTGGTCTGAACGCGGTCAACGAACAACTTAACGCGGTGAGCAACAACATCGCCAACTCCGGCACTACCGGTTTTAAATCATCGCGCGCGGAATTCGGCAGCATCTACGCTGGCACCCAGGCGATGGGCGTAGAAACTCTGGGTTTGACCCAAAGCATCAGCCAGGGTGGATCGCTGGTAACGACCGGTCGCAGCCTCGACCTGGCCATCTCCGGCGGTGGATTTTTTGTCACTAAAGCCAGTAACGGCGACTTGAGCTACACCCGCGCTGGCGTATTCGGCACCGACAAAAACAACAATCTCACCAACGCCGCTGGCCAGTTGTTGCAGGGTTATCCGGTTGACCAAAACGGCACCTTGCAAGTCGGTAACGTGGGCAATCTGCAATTGAAAAATGCCAACCTCGCAGCGAAAGCGACTGACGGTATGAGCTTTGTGATGAACCTGGATTCCAACGAAGCCGCGCCAACCGTGACGCCGTTTGATCCAGCCAATACCAACACTTTCAACTCGACTTACACCACCAAGATTTTTGACTCGCAAGGTAAAGAGCACACCCTGACCCAGTACTTTGTGAAGACTGGTGCTAACCAATGGCAAACCCATTACTACGCCGATGGCGCTGCGGTCGGTACGCCACAAAACCTGACCTTCAATACCAGTGGCGCGCTCACTGCACCGGCCGCACCTGTGAACCTCACCTTCCCTTTCCCCGGGGTTAACGCGATCAATATGGATGTGGATTACACCGGCACCAGCCAGTACGGCTCGGACTTTGTAGTCACCACCAACGCCGCTACCGGTTATACCGCCGGTGAGCAAACCGGTCTGGCAATCGAGAAGGACGGCATGATCTACGCCACCTACAGCAATGGTGAACGCATGCTGCAGGGCAAAGTTGTGCTCGCCACTTTTGCGAATCTCGACGGTTTGAAAAACGAGAGCGGCACTGCATGGAGTGAAACCGCTGATTCAGGCGGCGCGATGATGGGTTCACCGGGTGTCGGCTCACTTGGCACCCTTACCGCTGGTGCACTGGAAAGCTCCAACGTCGACCTTACCCAACAACTGGTAAAACTGATGGAAGGCCAGCGTAACTACCAAGCCAACACCAAAGTCTTGTCGACCGATAAAGAACTGACGCAAGTCTTGTTCAACGCCATTTAAAAGGACTGATTTATGGACCGTTTGGGATACACCGCAATGACTGCCGCCAGTCGCACCTTGAACTCATTACAAGTGCATGCGAACAACCTGGCTAACGTTAACACCCCCGGCTTCCGCGCCGATTTGGATATGGCCAAAGCCGTGGCTGTAGAAGGTTATGGCTACGACAGCCGCCACATGGCGCTGATGAAAAATGAAGGCGTAAACCTGGCTCCCGGTGCCATAGCAGCTACCGGTCGCCAGCTGGACGTTGCCATTCAGGGGCAAGGATTGTTCGCGGTGGAAACCCCCAATGGCGAAGCCTACACCCGCCACGGCAGCTTGCAGGTCGATGCGGACATGCGCCTGACCATCAATGGCCGTGCGGTACTGGGTGAAGGCGGCGCGCTGGTATTGCCTGAGTACGACAGCCTGCATATCGGCAGCGACGGCACCATCTCTGTCACCCCTCGTGGCGACACCCAGATGACGGATGTGGGCCGCATCAAATTAGTGGACGAACCCGCCAGCAATCTGGTGAAAGACGCCAACGGTTTATTGGTCACCAAAGACGGCGAGCCAGCCGAGGTCAGCGAAGAAGCGCGTTTGGTATCCGGCCATTTGGAGCAGAGCAACGTTTCCGCTATCGATCAACTGGTCGCCACCATGAGCCTCAACCGCTCGTTCGAAACACAAGTAAAAATGATGAAAGCTGCCGAGGGTTTATCCGAAGCAGGTAACCGCATGATCCGCGGCAGCTAAGAGGAGCAACCGAGATGAGTTCAGCATTGTGGGTAAGTAAAACCGGCCTGGCGGCGCAAGACAAAGCCATGGCGACAGTAGCCAACAACCTCGCCAACGTAAATACCAATGGCTTTAAAGCCGACCGCGCGGTATTTGAAGATTTGTTCTACAGCGTAGAGCTGCAACCGGGTGCGCAGGCCGACCAGGTCAATACAGTTCCGTCCGGTATCCAGATGGGCAGCGGCGTGCGTCTTATCGGCACCCAAAAGGTGTTTACCGAAGGCAATATCCAGGCGACCGGCCAGCCGATGGATCTGGCAATTGTGGGTGCAGGTTTCTTCCAGGTTGAATCCCCCTCAGGCGAAACCCTGTTCACCGAGAGCGGCCAATTGCAGCTCAACGCCGAAGGCATGTTGGTGAACTCACAAGGTTTGCCACTGGTGCCCGCAATTGAAGTGCCGACCGGCAGCAAAAGCTTCACTGTAGGTAGCGACGGCATAGTTACTGCAATTCTACCGGGCGATACCCTGCCCTCTGAACTAGGCCAAATTACCCTGACCAACTTCGCCAACCCTGCTGGCCTTGAAGCGCTGGGCGGCAACCTCTACCGCGAAACCGTCGCCAGCGGCGAGCCGACTGAAGGCGTTGCCGGTGAAGACGGTTTGGGCACCATCAAACAAGGCGTGTTGGAAGGTTCCAATGTGCAAGTGGTTGAAGCAATGGTTTCCATGATCGCCATCCAGCGCTCTTACGAAGCTAACGCCAAAGTGCTGGATGCTTCATCCAGCATGATGCAATTCCTCAACCAGCAGGTTTAATCGGCTATGGGCGCTTCCCTGTCTTTTCGCTTCACCCATTCGCTGCGCGCACTCGGTGTATTGGTAGTGCTGGCTTCGGTCAGCGGCTGTCAGCTTATGCCTGGGCGCGAGCAGGCGGAGAACGAATACGAACCGCTGGAGCTGGATTACAGCTTGCCCGCCACTACCAGTGGCGGACTTTACCGCGCTGGCTACAACGGCTCGCTGATGCAAGACCGCCGAGCGTTGCGCGTGGGCGACATACTTACCATCGTGCTCAATGAATCGACCCAATCGAGCAAAAGCGCAGGCACCAGTTACGACAAAAGCTCCGGTATCGGCATAGGCGCACCGACTCTGTTTGGCGAAACGGTTGATGACATCGCCAGCAGCGCGAGCGCCGACCGCGAGTTCAGCGGCTCTGCCCAAAGCTCCCAACAAAACACCCTGCGCGGCGCGATTGCGGTAACCGTACATCGGGTAATGCCCAACGGCACCTTGCTGGTAAAAGGCGAAAAAGGACTGCGCTTGAATCAGGGCGATGAATACATCCGCGTGACTGGTTTGGTGCGGGTTGACGATATCAATCGCAACAATCAGGTGTCATCGCAAAATATCGCCAACGCCAAAATTTCTTACTCCGGTCGCGGCACGCTCAACGACAGCAACACCGCTGGCTGGTTGTCGCGCTTCTTCACCTCACCGCTCTTTCCCCTGTAACGATGAGTGATCTCATGCCGAGTATTCGTATGCATAACCGTTTTTCCCGCCGCCTCACCCGTCTGCTTGGCGCTTGCCTGCTGCTGTGTCACTTGCCTTCGCAGGCGGCCGCGCTGATGGATTTGGTGGACATTGAAGGCATCCGCGATAACCAACTTATTGGCTACGGCTTGGTGGTGGGGCTTGATGGTACCGGCGACAAAAATCAGGTGAAATTCACCAGCCAGTCGGTCACCAATATGATCAAGCAGTTTGGTATCAACCTGCCCGCGAATATCGACCCAAAACTGAAAAACGTTGCAGCCGTGACTGTGACCGCTGTTATCCCGCCGTCTTACAGCCCCGGCCAAACAGTGGATATAACTGTCTCCTCCCTCGGCGATGCCAAAAGCCTGCGCGGCGGCCAATTGCTGATGACCCAACTGCACGGTGTGGATGGGGAAGTCTACGCACTGGCACAAGGCGCGCTGATTGTGGGTGGTATGAACGCGCAGGGGAAAAGCGGATCGAGCGTTGCGATCAATACCTCCAACGGCGGTTTGATCCCAAATGGCGCCACAGTTGAACGCATGATCCCGACTGACTTTGCCGAGCGCAGCGATATCGTACTCAACCTGCGCAACCCCAGTTTCCAGACTGCCAATAACGTGGTGGATGCGATCAACAAACGCTTCGGCACCACCGTTGCCAGCGCCGACAACTCCACCAAAGTGATCCTGCAAGCACCCAAAGTAAAAGGCCAACGCTTGAGCTTTATGGCGATGCTGGAAGGCATTGATGTGGCAGAAGGACGCAATCGTCCGAAAGTGGTGTTTAACAGCCGCACCGGCACTGTGGTAGTGGGCGAAGGTGTGCGCGTGAAAGCCGCTGCCGTGAGCCACGGCGCCTTGACAGTGACAATCAATGAAACATCGCAAGTCAGCCAACCGGGTGCCTTCTCCAATGGGCAAACCGCCGTAGTACCCAATTCCGATGTGCAGGTATCGCAAGAAGCCAACGCCATGTTCAAGTGGCCGGACGGCACCAGCCTCGACAGCATTATCAACACCATCAACAGCCTCGGCGCATCGCCCGATGATGTGATGAGCATCCTGCAAGCACTTGAGCAAGCCGGTGCACTCAACGCTGAATTACTGGTTATTTAAGTCGACGTATTTTCAAAGGCTACGCCATGAGTATTGTTCCACTGTCACAGCATTCCAATCGCCCTGCGCTAAACGGCAGCGGCATCACTGCCAATAGCGGCGCCTCGCAATTGCAGGTGGTCGCTGAACAATTTGAAGCCCTGTTTTTACAGCAGGTATTAAAACAAATGCGTAAAGCAGGCGATGCATTGGCGGCAGAAAATCCGATGCGCAGCCGCGAAATGTCGACCATGAATGATTTTTACGATGGCGCCCTCGCCGATACTCTCGCCAGTAAAAAGCAAACCGGAATTGCCGATCTTCTCGTCGCTCAGCTATCGGGCCAAGGCGGAAAATTATCGACCGAAGAAGCTGGCTCAATAGCGCGCAGCGCGGATTTACCGCAGCGCTCATCCAGCCAAGCGTCATCCAACCAAACGTTGCGCAATTGGCAACAACCGCCATCGACCGCCGCGCTACTCGGCATTAGTCCCGCGCGCAGCGATGTACCGGTCAGTGCGACCACATTTAATCAATTAGTTAGCAGCGTTATTCGCCAGGAATCCGGTGGCCGTGTCGATGCCGTATCGCACAAAGGTGCACTGGGCATTATGCAATTGATGCCCGCCACTGCGCGCCACATGGCTGGTGAATTAGGCATTGCTTACGACCAGCAACGCCTGACGCGCGATGCAAATTACAACAAACAATTGGGCAGCGCTTTCCTGAATAAAATGCTGGAGCGCTACGACGGTGAACCAGCGCTTGCGGTGGCTGCTTACAACGCGGGGCCCGGTCGTGTTGATGATTGGCTGCAACGCCACGGCGATCCACGCACTGGCGATCTCAGTGCCGCTAACTGGGTTGCACGCATTCCGTTTGAAGAAACACGCAACTACACGCGCAATATTTTGCGCGATTTAAATCAGCAGCAAACTATCGCCAATTCTGTCGCGGTAAAAACACCACTGGCGGATACACAAATGGCAACGCCATTTAAGTCAGCTGATGATTCTGTCGCCTTGGAAGAGAAGACGCAGGAGTCTTCGATAACTCCGACTGAGGAGCCAAAAAACTCCCGCCCACTCACACTGGAAAATACTTATCAATCCCGCTCCGCTGCATTTGCGCAAGTGATCCGGATTGATCGCACCGAGACCGAGCTATGAGCAATATCAGCCAAATCGCCTACAGCGGAATTAACGCCGCACAAATTGGCCTGACCACCACCGGCCAGAATATTGCCAACATCAATACCCCCGGTTACAGCCGCTTAAATACCGTGACGGAATCGCTCTCGGGTATTAGTAGTTTAAACGCGGGTGGCGGTGTGAAAGTGACCAGCATTCGTCGCCTATCCAACGAATTCCAAAACCAGCAATTGTGGCGTGCGACAACCGAGCAGCATTACTACAACAGCTCGCAGCAATACCTCACCGCACTGGAAACACTAATGTCCGGCGACGGTGCCAGTATCAGCTCCGGTCTGGATCAATTTTTTGCCGCACTCAGCGAAGCCAGTGCTACACCCGGCTCAGTCGCGTTGCGCCAACAAATTATCAGCGAAGCAAAAAATCTTGCGCAGCGCTTTAATGGTTTGAATAGCAATATCGATGCACAACTCAATGCACTGCGCGAACAACGCACAGCAATGGCGAGCGAAATTAACGGGCTAACAACCAACCTTGCGCTGCTCAACAAAAAAATTATTGAAACAGAATCGATCAACGGTGACACCTCTGCCCTGCGCGACCAACGTGAAAGTTTGACGAACCAACTATCGCAATACGCCGCTATTCGCGTGGGTGAAATTCCCGATGGTTCCATCAGTATCTCACTCGCCAATGGCCAGCCGTTGGTTGCAGGTAGCACCGCAGGCCAATTGAAAGTGACAGAAACCTTATCGGGCGAGCAGGAAGTATCGCTGAGTTTTGCCGGCACCAGTTTTCCCTTAAAACAGGACAGTTTTGGCGGCGCATTCGGCGGACTCTACAATGTGGAATATGACAACCTGCGTCCGATGAAATCATCACTCGAACAAATGGCCGAACAACTTTCCGACATGGTGAACAACACGCTCGCCACTGGTTTTGATTTGAACGGTGCAGCAGGTCAACCATTGTTTGCATTCACCTCCGGCAGCAGCACTGATTTGTTATCGGTTAATAATCTCAGCCCTGCAGAGCTTGCACTTTCATCAGCAGCGGGCGAGACAGGCAATAACGAAGTGCTGCTCGATTTGCTGAATCTAAAAGGCCAGACCATTACGCTCGGAGCCAGCTCGGTCACACTGAACGATGCTTACGCGATTTTGCTCGGGCAAGTCGCCAGTGCCAGCCGCCAGAACCAAGCGGATTTGGACACAGCAACTGCCGTGACCGGACAAGCACAATCGCAACGCGATGCAGTGAGCGCAGTGAGCCTTGATGAAGAATACGTAAACATGATGACTTATCAGCAGGCTTACCAAGCCAACATGAAAGTGATCAGCACCGCCAACCAATTATTCGACAATATGCTGGCTGCCTTTTAGTTCATAAACAGTAGTTCATCACCAAAATTAATTAGTCGTTATTAAAAAC
>Ga0247822_10001691_pt1 | contig 13657 bp, 8 predicted proteins | sample 13C_Cellulose_Da_FD_192423 | JGI IMG/M metagenome (GOLD analysis project Ga0247822, IMG submission 192423) | Soil microbial communities from agricultural site in Penn Yan, New York, United States - 13C_Cellulose_Day30 | ecosystem: Environmental > Terrestrial > Soil > Agricultural land | place...
GGGTCACATTGATGCCCAGGCTGTACTGCTGATTGAGAAACGGTGGCAGCCAGTACAGGTAGAACCAGAACACCGGTGCGGTAATCGCGTAGGCCACCGCGAAGGCCCAGGTGCCACGCAGGCGCAGGATACGGCTGAACGGCACGCGGGTCGGCTCGGGCTCGTCATCCTGCTGGATGTACTCCACCTCGCTCTGGCGCACGCGCGGGTGATCTTCAGGGTTGTAGTACTTCAGCACCCACAGCACCACCCACGCCAGGCCCAGGCTGCCCATGGCGATGAACGCGGCCTGCCAGCCCCACACGGCCAGAATCAGCGGCAGCAGGGCTGGCGTGACCATGGCGCCGACGTTGGTGCCGGCATTGAACAGGCCGGTGGCGATGGCCCGCTCGCCAGCCGGGAACCACAGGCGCACGGTCTTCACGCAGGCCGGGTAGTTGGCGGCCTCGGTCAGGCCGAGGATGAAGCGGCAGACCATGAAGCCAGCGGCCGAGGTGGCCAGGCCGTGAGCGCCGGTGGCCAGGCTCCACAGCAGCACGGCGAAGAAGAACGCGCGTTTTACCCCGACCTTGTCGATCAGCCGGCCTTGCAGCAGGAAGCCGACCGCATAGCCGACCTGGAACCAGAAGTTGATGTTGGCGTAGTCCATCGCCGTCCAGCTCATTTCCTTGGCCAGGACCGGCTGCATGATGCCCAGCGCGGCACGGTCGATGTAGTTCAGGGTGGTGGCAAAGAACACCAGGGCAAGCATGCCCCAACGGGTCTTGCCGACGCCAAAGGCGCCGCGAAGCTTGTCGCCGATCGAACCCTGGGGCATCCGGGGGGCGGCGGGGGTGATCCTGGAGTGGTTCATAAACTGCTCGATTCTTGAAATTGTATTGGCTGCGGTGCTACGGGTACGTGACCAAGTCCCAGGCAGGGGGCACGCAAGGCCGGTGCATGGTGAGCAGTGGAGGCGGCAGCGTCAATTCAAGGGAGGGGCTAGTGTTCGGTTATCGAACGGTTGCGTTGGCCTGCGTGATCAATGAAGGATGTTGAGATGACGGGGGACTGGCTTAGCGGGGCAGGTTGTCATGATCAGGAAAGTGTCTCGTTCAGCTTGTCACTATTGGGTGTGTGATCTCAACGCCGTAAGTCGCAGCGCCCTCCATGGGCAGTACCGATAGAGCAGTCGACCGCCACGTGCCAATCGCATACTGCCACTCCATGATGTTTCAGTGCTCAACGGTTGCGGCGTGACGAGACCTCTGTTGGTGAGCGGGCGAAAGAATACAGGTAAATATTCCTACGATACTTATCCGAGAATCTTACAAATGAAAGTGCATAGGGCTAAGGCGTAAATTTTTAGTTTGCGACAGTCCATGGGTGCTACTGGAAGAAATAGTTCAATTAAATCTTTATGACGCCGATTGTAGGACGTTTCCGAATTGACTCGGGTAGGTGGAATTTAGCTAATATTTGCGCATTCGGGGTTGTGTGGTTTGATCGTGGATTGTTGTTGATATGGATCAATGCGTTGTCGGTGGGCGAGTTGCTCTTGTGTGAGAGGGCGCGGTTGGCTTGGCTGCAAAATGGATGTGGTTCATCGACTATAGACTGTTGTGCGTTTTTTTGTAGGACGTTTCCTAGTTTGGTGTGAGGGGTAGCAAAAAAGCAAAACATGGTACACATTTGGTGGGGAAATATTTTGGGATGCCAGCGGGGTGAGGCGCCATTACTGAGTGAGCCCAGTCTCACCAAGTGGTGACGGTTTGATTCGGGGCATCTATATCCGGGACTACTTTCGGGAGAGATCATGGCTTCAAATAGCTTTCAGAATGAGGTGCCAAAGGCGCGCGTCAATATCAAGCTTGATCTGCATACAGGCGGTGCTCAGCGCAAGGTGGAGCTTCCGCTAAAACTCATGTTGATGGGGGACTACAGTAATGGGAAGGAGCAGCGTCCGCTGTCAGAGCGGCCCAAAGTAAATATCAACAAGAATAATTTTGATAGTGTGCTGTCCGACCTCTCTCCGAGTCTCAAGCTTGTTGTTGAAGATACGCTGTCGGGCGACGGTGGCGAGACGCCGGTCGAACTGAGCTTTCGGCGCATGAAGGACTTCGAGCCAGAGCAGGTTGCTCGACAGATCCCCCAGTTGCGTGCACTGTTGGCGATGCGAAATTTACTGCGCGAGCTGAAGGCCAATCTTCTGGATAACGCAACGTTCCGTGCTGAACTGGAGCGGATACTTAAAGATGAAGCGTTAAGTGACGAGTTGCGTAAAGAACTCGCTGCCCTTGCATCGCAAAGCGAACGCTAGAAACCATCATCTCGACAGACGGGAAGCTAAAAATGTCCGAAGAGCAATCTTCTGCGCAATCGCGTGGCGCCACCGTGCAGGTGGAAGAAAACCAGAGCGTCTATCACGCGCTGTTTGAAAGAATAAACCTTGAGCCGCTTGATCAGATGGGTGGCATTGAAGCGTTCCAAAGTGTCGATGCGTTGTCAGAAGCGACGGCTAATGAGCGCGTGACTGCATCGGTGAGCGTTTTTCTGGACCGGCTCAAGCAGGTCTCTCCGAAGGTGGAGAAACTGGACAGGGCTCTGCTGGATGAACACATTGCCTCAATTGATGCTCAGATCAGCAGTCAGCTGGATGCGGTCATGCATCACCCGGATTTCCAGAAGGTCGAATCCATCTGGCGCGGCGCGAAGTCATTGATTGACCAAACGGACTTCCGTCAAAACGTCCGAATTGAGCTGCTCGATATCAGTAAGGAGCATTTGGCGCAGGACTTTGAGGACGCGCCTGAGATCTCGCAAAGCGGTTTGTATCTGCATACCTATACTCAGGAATACGATACGCCTGGCGGTGAGCCCATCGCGGCGGCGGTTTCGAATTACGAGTTTGGGCGAGAGCCGCAAGACATTGCATTGTTGCGGAATGTCTCGAAAGTGGCGGCTGCATCGCATATGCCATTTTTGTACTCGGTTGGTCCGGAATTTTTCGGAAAGAACACCATGGAGGAAGTTGCCGCGATCAAGGATCTGGGTAGTCACATGGATAGGGCTGAGTATATTAAGTGGAACGGTTTCAGGCAAACTGACGATGCCCGGTATACGGGCGGGATGACACCGCGCACATTGGGGCGTCTTCCCTATGGGGCTGCCACGAACCCTGTGCGATCTTTCAACTATGAGGAGCGAGTCAAGGGGCCGGACCACAGCAAGTATTTGTGGATAAGTGCAACCTTCGCGTTCGCGGCCAACATGGTCAAGAGCTTCATCGCTAATGGTTGGTGCGTGCAGATTCGCGGACCACAGTCCGGTGGCGCTGTCACGAACTTGCCGATCCATTTGTACGACCTGGGGACAGGTAGTCAAGTCAAGATCCCTTCGGAAGTGATGATTCCGGAGACCCGAGAATTTGAGTTTGCCAACCTGGGCTTGATTCCACTTTCGTATTACAAAAATCGCGACTACGCGTGTTTTTTCTCGGCCAACTCAGCGCATAAGCCGGCCATCTATGACACAGCGGAAGCCACGGCAAATAGCCGTATCAATTCGCGGTTGCCCTATGTGTTCCTGCTTTCTCGCATTGCGCACTATTTGAAACTGATCCAGCGGGAGAATATCGGTACAACCAAAGACCGTCGCCTGTTGGAGTTGGAACTCAACAGGTGGGTAAGCGGTTTGGTCACCGAGATGACGGACCCAGGGGATGACTTACAGGCTTCTCACCCACTGAGGCAGGCAAAAGTGGTTGTCGAAGACATTGATGACAATCCGGGCTTCTTCAGGGTCAAGTTGTTTGCTGTGCCGCATTTCCAGGTTGAAGGTATGGACATCAATCTTTCCTTGGTTTCGCAGATGCCCAAAGCAAAATCTTGATTGCGGTTGCAGGAGTGTATGACGTGAAAATCGATCGGCCTTTATGGGCGTCCGGCGTGGTGTTGTCTGCGCAGCAATTTCAGCAGCAGGCCCGCTTTGAATCGTGGACTAATCAATGTATTGCCTCACTGGCCCTGGTTCACCCTTGGGGCATCCGTCATGTAGCGTTTGATGCAGAGGCGCTGAGGTTGGGCAAGCTGATGGCCACTCGGCTTCAGTTGTGCCTGCCAGACGGTACTTTGATTGACACCGATCGGTTGGATCGACTGCCCGGTGCCCTGGAACTCTCTCGGGTATTGCCCGGTGATATCCAGACGGCAACGGTTGTGCTCGCTTTGCCACTGGAACAGGCCAATGGTAACAACTGCCTGTTTGAGGGCAACAGCGTCGAGCGGCCAGTCAGATATCACCAGGTATGGCGTGATACCAAGGATCTGTACACCGGCGAAATGCAGTCAATCAGCGTGCTCGAACAGGCGCTGAGCTTGCGTCTGGCTGACGACGATAATGCGGACTATCTCACGTGCCCGGTGGCCCGTTTGCTGCGTGATGGCCGGGATGGGTGGGCAATTGATGATAGCTACATCCCGCCCTTGCTGAGATTTGATGCTCATGCCGGGTTGTTGCTTCAGCTCGACAACTTGCTGACCCAGCTGTCCGCCAAGCGTGAGCGGTTGATGGGGATGCGTCGGGAGAGCAACCAGCGCATGGCGGATTTTGCTGTTGCGGATGTCACGCTGTTCTGGTTGCTCAATGCGCTGAACACGTATCAGCCAGTGCTGGCTGACCTGAAAGCGCAGCCTGGTCGGCATCCGGAACAGGTGTATCAGCAGTTGGTGAAGTTCGCAGGCGGTCTGCTCACCTTTTCCTTGGACCAGCATATCGAGGACATACCTGCCTACCAGCACGCAGATCTTGAAGCAGTCTTCCCGCCGTTGATGCGTACCCTTTCTACATTGCTGGAGGCGAGCCTGCCGTCACGTGTGCTGGCCTTGTCCCTGGAGGCACGCAGCGCAAACCGTTGGCAGGTTTCCCTGAGCGATCCACGCTTGCTTGAGCCAGAAGGTGCTGACTTCTATCTCTCGGTTCGCTGTCGGCTGCCGGCCGTTCAAGTTCAAAGCCAGTTCCCCCGGCTGTGCAAGGTCGGCTCCCCCGATGATGTGGATCATCTCGTCAATGCGGCGCTCGATGGCGTTCCTCTGAAACCTTTGAGCCATGTGCCGGCGGCAATACCGCTGCGTCTGGATAATCAGTACTTCGCACTCGACCTTAGCCATGCAAAAGGGCGTGCGATGCTGGCTGATGGGGTCTGTGCGCTCTATGTTCCGAGCGTGTTTCAGGATGTCCAGCTCGAATTGTTCGCGGTGCTTCGCTCATGAACCATGCGACCCCACAGAACGCCGCAGCCAAGGTGGATATAGACGCGCTGATGCAGGATACCTATCTGCTGGTAGTCGAGTTGCGACACGGTACCGAGGCGCACAGCAGCCCGCAGTTATGGTCGCGCTGTGTTGCTGATGTCGAGCATGTACGCGCCACGCTTCAGGAGCGTGGCCTGGATCGCCGTAGCATCGATCTGATCAGCCATGCGCAATGTGCGCTGCTGGACGAGACGGTGCTTGCTTGCGCGGAGGGTCGAGCCCATGAGGATTGGGCGATGGAGACCTTGCAGGCAAAGTTCTTCAGCAGCCACCAGGCGGGTGAGTCGCTCTACGAGGATATGCGCACTGCGCTGCGCGAAGCCTCTGTGCACCCTCATGTACTCACTGTATTTCATCGAGTCCTGATGCTTGGATTCCTGGGGCGCTACCGAGAAGTCAATCACCCGGAGCGCCAGCAGTTGTTGACTGCCATCTCTGCCGAGGTGCCGCCTCTGGTCACAAGCCAGTCGTTGGTCATCCCGTTAGGCACTGGTCCGCGGATGCCGATGTGGCATTGGTTGCGCTCTCCTCTGGTTCACATCGTGATGGCCGCTGCCCTGTTGGTAGGCGCCTGGTGGGGGCTTGATAACGCGTTAGGTGAGGCAGTGGCCTCTCTCTTGCCGGTGCAGGAGTGAGCGTAATGCCGGGGATACACAGACAAGGGCTTTGGCTATGGGCCGGTGCGCTGTCCTTGTTGTTGATTGCCACGTTGCCGCTGGCTGCAGCGGTTCAAGCCATCGCGGCTCTGCTAGTCAGTGCTTTGGTGATGGTGGGTTGGCGCCGGATATCGCGTGCTGCCGGAAAACGTACACAGCTGCAGTGGAGCAGTGGTGCCAGCCTGCCTGCTGGATCGTATCGTCATCCCGTTGTTCTGGTGGTCGGCGATAGTTTGACTGAACTGTTTGAGGCCTCGTCTGCCGAGCAGTTGGTTCCACGAGTAACAGGGGAGGGGTGTTATGTGCCAGTGCCCGACCTTTCGAAGTTGCCCGCAACTGTAGCCGATCTCTTGCTGGAGCGGCCAGAGTGGGGTGGGCAGCTCAGCATCATGTGGGTCGTGACCCCCAGTGCCCATACAGACGGCGCAGTGCTTGCGAACCAGATACAAAGCTTGTGCCACCAGGTCGCGATACTGCGCAAGCGAGGTACACCGCTGCCGCTGCTGATTGTGAGCTATTTCCACAGCGCGAGCGGGGCTTCGCCCTGGTTCAGCTGGGAGGCTGAAGAGTCGAGTGTGCGAGTACGAGAGGCGGGTGAATGCCTGAGCCTGTCCGAATGGCAGCGCAGGGGCAAAGATCCTGAGCACCAGGCTGACCGACTACGCACCACGGTGCAGTTGAACGCTGCCGTCGGTTGGCTGAACGAAGCGTGCTTGGCGGAAATGGACACAGAAAGTCCCCGTCAGCAGATCGCAACTGCGCTCACCCTTGCGGTTGCATTTGTTCCGAGGATTGAGGGGGCGCGTGACAGCAATCTTTGGCACCGCTGGCTCCAGCAGCGGACCGGCCTTTCCTACATTCGTGATGGGGCTAATCACGCAAACGCGTCGTTACCCTTTCCTGATTCACTGCTTCATTTGCTGCCCGGCAGGGCTCCGTACAGTCCGCGAAGCAGGGCTGTGGTGATTGGGGTCTGGTTGTTGGTGCTAGCGGCTTGCGTCGCATTGATCAGCTCGGCGAGGCAGAACACGCTCCTGATACGTCAGGTCACCGATGATTTGCGACGCTACAGCACCGCTTCGCTGAGCCCCGATTCGGCCAGCGTATCGCAGCGCCAGGAGGCACTGATGGTGCTTCGCCAGGATGCGCAGCGCCTGGATCACTACTACCGCCAGGGGGAGCCGTGGTCACTTGGTATCGGGCTGTATCAAGGCGAAAGATTACGTCCGTCACTGCTGGCGGCGATCAACGGCCACCGCATCCCGACCGTGCCTCAAGGCCTGCCTGACAAGCCACGCACGGTTCGCCTGGACAGCTTGTCGCTGTTCAACAGTGGCAGCGCGCAGTTGAAGCCAGAGTCGACCAAGTTCCTGGTGAATGCGTTTGCGGGCATCAAGGCCCAGCCAGGTTGGCTAATCGTGATCACGGGCCACACGGATGCGACGGGCAGTGACGAACAGAACCTGCGCTTGTCGCGAGCACGCGCCGCTGCGGTTCACGACTGGATTCAACACATGGGTGACATACCCAGCAACTGCTTCGCAGTACAAGGCTTGGGGGCGAGTGAGCCCGTAGCAAGCAATGACACGGAACAAGGACGGTCGGCCAATCGCCGAGTTGAAATTCGCCTGGTGCCGGAGGCGGGGGCTTGTCAGTCCTCGACTACGGCCTCGGGATTGCAACCCCTGTCGCACTTCGCGACGCCCAACGCTTGAAATGAGGAACTTCTAAATGGCTATTCCTGTTTACCTGTGGCTGAAAGACGATGGCGGCTCTGAAATCAAAGGCTCTGTCAATGTCAAAGATCGCGAGGGCAGTATTGAAGTGGTTGCCCAGGATCATGATCTCTATATACCGACTGATAACAACACCGGAAAGTTGACGGGGACCCGGATTCATACCGCTTTCGTATTTACCAAGGAAATCGATTCGTCCACGCCTTACCTCTATAAGGCTGTCACGACTGGGCAGACGCTGAAAGAGGCCGAATTCAAATGGTACAAAATCAATGATGCCGGGCAGGAGGTTGAGTATTTCAATACCAAGCTGGAGAACGTCAAGGTCGTAAAGGTTGCACCCAAAATGCACGATATCAAAGACCCTGCGAAGGAAAAGCACAATCACCTGGAGTTGGTCGAGCTTCGCTACGAGAAGATTATCTGGACTTACAAGGATGGCAACATCATTCACTCCGATGCGTGGAGTGAACGCGCCACCGCCTGATAGATATTGGCCAGCAGCCAATGGTGGTTGATGGTTTCCAGTGTCTTGGGTTGAGCGCCCGTGCGCGGGCGTTCAGCCAAATACACCTCAGATATTCAGACGCGCTCGCACTTGTGGCGACATGCTGATCATTGACGACAAGGATGCCCTGTATGGCACACGATCCTACACGCCTGCTTCGCCGGCTAAACGCCTATTGTACCCAGGCACTCACGGCAGCAGCTTCACTTTGCCAGGCACGTGGGCACAGTCATATCACCGTTGAACACTGGCTGTTGAAATTGTTTGAACAAGGCGAGGGCGATCTCGTGGTCATCGCCCGCCGATATGAGTGGGATATGGATGCCATCTGGCAGGGACTGCTTGACCACTTCAATACATTGCCGCGCAGCGTTCTCAGCAAACCTCAGCTGAGCGGTGAAGTGCGGCAGCTGATCACCAATGCCTGGTTGTTGGCATCGCTGGATCGTGACTGTGAGCAGTTGCGATCCGTTCACTTGCTGGGGGCGCTATTTGAAGCGCCAAACTTGCTTAAGTGTTCAGCCGCTTGGCCTGCATTGAGCATCGGTCCTATGCAATCGGAGCAAGTGAAAGCGCTGCTTGAATTCGATTCGGAAGAACGTCAATCAGAGCAGAATTCATTGTTCAAGCCAGAAGTGCCAGGAGAGTCTGAGGCTGTGGGCGGCACAGGTGGTGATTCGGCACTACTCGCCATCTTGGATCAGTTCAGCCATGACGTTACTGCCAAGGCTGCAGCAGGGCAGATCGATCCGGTCTTCGGTCGCGACGATGAGATCCGTCAGGTGATCGATGTGCTGAGCCGTCGGCGCAAGAACAACCCCATTCTGGTAGGCGATCCAGGTGTCGGCAAAACCGCGCTGGTCGAGGGGCTGGCTTTACGCATCGCCAGCGGCGATGTCCCCGATAGCCTGAAACCGGTGTGCATCCGTACGCTGGACCTGGGGTTGCTCCAGGCGGGCGCCGGGGTCAAAGGCGAGTTCGAACAACGCTTGAAGAACGTGATCGATGCAGTCCAGCGGTCAGAGACTCCGGTGCTGCTGTTCATCGATGAAGCCCACACCTTGATCGGCGCTGGCAACCAGGCTGGGGGCGCAGACGCGGCGAATCTGCTGAAGCCGGCCCTGGCGCGTGGCGAGCTGCGCACCATCGCTGCCACCACCTGGAGTGAATACAAGCAGTACTTCGAGCGCGATGCGGCGCTGGAGCGTCGCTTCCAGATGATCAAGGTCGATGAGCCAGATGATGCCAATGCCTGTGTGATGCTGCGAGGGCTCAAAGCGCGTTATGCCAGCTACCACGGCGTGCATGTTCAAGACGCTGCGGTGCAGGCGGCGGTCAGCTTGTCTCGCCGTTTTTTGACGGGGCGACGTTTACCGGACAAAGCGGTGGATCTGATTGATACCGCCTGTGCGCGGGTTCGCATGAGCTTGGACTGCGAACCTCAGGCTCTGGTCCAGCTGAAGTCGCAGAAGATGGCTTTCACCGCAGAGCGGATGGCGCTGGTAGACGACGCACAGCTTACCGGTAATTCGGATGAATCTCGCTTGGCGAAGATCACTGACCAACTGGTGCAGCTGGAGAGTCAGCAAGCCGCGTTGGAGTTGCAGTACCAACAAGAGCTCGATCTCACCCACCAGCTGCTCAATGCTCGCCAGGCCGAGCAGGTCGATACAACTGTCTGCGCTCGTCTACAAGAGCAACTCAACTACGTGCAGGGCGGTCGGCCACTGCTGTCACTCGACGTGTGCGCCCGCAGTGTGGCTGAAGTGATCGCCGACTGGACGGGCGTGCCTCTCGGCAGCTTGCTGAAGGACGAACATGCCAGCTTGTTGAACCTGGAAGATCAGTTGGCCGAGCGTGTTGTTGGTCAAGACCCCGCGCTGCTTGCACTTGCCCAACGGTTGCGTGCCGCCCGAACGGGCCTCACTGATGACAAAGCACCGATGGGCGTGTTCCTGCTGGTCGGGACCAGTGGTATCGGCAAGACAGAGACGGCCCATGCATTGGCCAGCAGCCTGTTCGGTGGTGAGAAATCGTTGATCACGCTGAACATGTCGGAGTACCAGGAGGCGCATACCGTCAGCCAACTTAAAGGTTCGCCGCCTGGGTATGTGGGCTACGGTCAGGGCGGGGTGCTCACCGAAGCCGTCCGCCAGCGCCCTTATAGCGTCGTGTTGCTGGATGAAGTCGAGAAAGCCCACCGTGATGTGCTCAACCTGTTCTATCAGGTGTTCGACCGCGGCTTCATGCGTGATGGAGAGGGAAGGGAGATCGATTTTCGCAATACGGTCATCCTCATGACGTCCAACCTCGGCAGCGACCTGTTGCAGGGTTGTGTCGAGCGGCAGCCAGATACTGAAGACGCCGCTCTTCATGAACTGTTACGGCCAGTATTGCGCGAGCACTTTCAGCCCGCACTGTTGGCGCGCTTCCAGACCTTGATCTTCCGCCCGTTGGGGGGCGATGCACTCAAACGCATAGTCGCCATCAAGCTCGATCAAGTGGCCAAACGCTTGCTGCGCCATTACGGCCTGCAATGTGAGGTTGATGACACGCTCTACGAAGCACTGGTCGCCGCCTGCCTTTTGCCCGATACCGGCGCTCGCAACATCGATAGCTTGCTGAACCAGCAGATCCTGCCGGTGCTAAGCCAACAGTTGCTGCAGCGCCAAGCCCTCGGTCAGCCAACACAAGCTGTGACGCTCGGGTACTGCGAAGACGCTGGTATCAGTTTGAGCTTTTCGGATGACTACGATCCAGCGCTGCTGGCTACCGAGAGGGCCTGATCATGGCGACGCCAATAATGGGTTCCAGCCACAACCGCTATCAGCTAGAAGTTGAAGACCTTACGGCCGAACTCGATGTACTGTCATTCAAAGGCGAGGAATGGCTAAGCCAGCCATTCAAGTACACCATTGCGTTCACTTCCCAAGAGCAGGATATCGAGGCGGCGCAAATCCTCGGGAAAGATGCCAGCTTCTATCTGGGCAAGTCTGAACTGACCACTCAGCTTCCAATGCCTGACGGGGCATCACGCACAGTGCATGGCGTGATCACGGGTTTCAAGCGTGTCTCCGGCTCCCGGGATGAAGCCCGCTACCAAGTCGCACTTGAAGCGCACCTGGCATTGCTCGGACGTGGCAAGCAGTACCGGATCTATCAGCATCAGTCGGTACCGGAGATTGTTGAAAGCATCCTGCGCAGTCGCCATCAGCTGGAAGGGCAGCACTTCGTGTTCGACCTGGCGCGCGAATACCCCAAGCGTGAACAGGTCATGCAGTACGGTGAGAGCGATCTGACTTTCATCAGCCGTCTGCTGGCGGAAGTCGGCATCTGGTATCGCTTCACCCACGACGATCGGCTTTACATTGATGTGGTCGAGTTTCACGACCATCAACGGCATTACCAGTTTGGCGTCAAGTTGCCGCATCGGCCCCTGTCGGGCTTGACCAGCAATGGGCAGGACGGCGTGTGGGCGCTGCAGGTTGAGCATCAGGTAGTGGAACAGCACATCAACGTGCGGGCGTATCACCACCGGGACGCGGCTGCTTTCCTGGATGGTGAGGTTGATCACAGCCGGGGTGCCACCACTACGTACGGCGAAGGCTATCACTACGGTGAGCCCTATACCGCGCTGGGTGACGCAATTGACCAGGATGAGGACCTGCTCAGCGAAAGCGGCTACTTCTATGCACGCCTGAATCATGAGCGCTTTCTCAACGATCAGACCCGTTGTAACGGTGTCAGCAGCAGCGTGAGGCTGGCCCCAGGGCAAGTGCTGACGGTCTCTGACGGGGCGCCACAGGTCTTCGAACCTGGCGTGGTCATCACGCATTTGACCGTCGAGGCAGCTCGCGATCGGAGCCTGGAAGCCAAGTTTGACGCGATTCCCTACTCGGAGACGATAGGCTTTCGGCCAAGCTTGCTGAGCAAGCCGCAGATCGCCGGTACGGTGCCGGCGCGAGTCACCAGTACCCAAAAAAATGATCCTTACGGCCATATCGATATGGAGGGACGTTACCGGGTCAACTTCCTGTTCGACCGGGACAACTGGCGGGCAGGCGAGGAGAGTGTCTGGCTACGTCTGGCACGCCCTTATGCGGGGGACACTCATGGCCTGCACCTGCCGTTGATCTGCGGTACCGAAGTAGCGGTGGCGTTCGAACAAGGCGACCCGGACCGCCCCTACATCGCTCATGCGTTGCACGACAGTGAACATCCCGACCACGTGACGCTGCGAAACTACAAACGCAATGTGCTGCGCACCCCGGCCAACAACAAGTTCCGCCTGGACGATACGCGTGGGCAGGAGCACATCAAGCTCAGTACGGAGCACAGTGGCAAGACTCAACTAAATCTCGGGCATCTGGTCGATGCCGATCGCCGGCCTCGCGGGGAGGGCGCGGAACTGCGCACCGATGGGCATGCCGCGATCCGTGGCGGCAGTGGCATCTTCATCAGTGCTGATGCTCAGCCTCAAGCCCGAGGGACAATGCTGGAGATGGGAGCAGCGTTGGCTCAGCTCAATAACGCTCTGGCATTGGTGAACGCACTGGCACAAAGCGCAGCTGTGTCGGGAGCATTACCAGCTGATAATCAGGCCCAACAGAGCCTGCGGGAGGCATTGGCGCGGCTCAAAGATGCGGGACTCCTTGCCTCGGCACCTGCCGGGATAGCTATGGTTACACCTGCAAACATCCAACTATCGGCAGAAAACTCTATTACAGCTACGGCTGGTGATAGTGCTGACTTCAGCCTATTCAAACGTTTTAGCGTGGCCGCAGGTGAGGCAATCAGTCTGTTCGCCCAAAAGTTAGGGCTCAGATTAATTGCGGCTCGTGGCCCTGTGGACATTCAGGCACAAAGCGATGCGATGACGTTACAAGCAGACAAGGAACTTGCTTTAAATAGCAGTAATGGCGAGATCGTTCTCAATGCCCAACACGGCATCACTCTGGTTAGCAGAGGTGCCTATATCAAGATAAAAGACGGATCTGTTGAGATCGGTGCCCCGGGTGAACTGCATATCAAGAATGACAATATCGCTTGGGGAGGCACTGCCTCATTGAAAAAGGCCCTGGCACCGATGATTCTGGAAGATCCTGTTTACAGCAGTCCCATGCAAGGTGGCTTTCAAGTTAGAGATAAAGTTAGTGACAAGCCAAAACCTTACGTACGGTATCGAATTGAAGCTGCCGATGGCAGCGTGCTGAGAGGCATGACAGATGGGAATGGTTATACACAGTCCCACTATGGAATTGATCTTCAAAGCATAAAGTTATTCTTTGAGTAACTTCGGAGTGATAGGAAATGGGCGGAGCGGATATCTTGGTAGCAGAAAGCAGGGTTTGCAAAAGTAAACCCGTTGTAGTGGCTCATCATCAATCGGTACAGTGTTATTTTTGTCCGGAAACCGAGGAGTTGGTTTTTATTGCTGACAGTGAGGCTGCAGAGTTTGAGGCGCAT
>Ga0247822_10001692_pt1 | contig 13653 bp, 12 predicted proteins | sample 13C_Cellulose_Da_FD_192423 | JGI IMG/M metagenome (GOLD analysis project Ga0247822, IMG submission 192423) | Soil microbial communities from agricultural site in Penn Yan, New York, United States - 13C_Cellulose_Day30 | ecosystem: Environmental > Terrestrial > Soil > Agricultural land | place...
GTCCGATCGCGAACTTCTCCTCTACGACTACTTCAAGCATCTCACGTCACTTACCCTGCTGACCCTGGGAGCCGTCCTCGCAATCGCGCAGGCGGCAGATTCGAATGACGTTAAGCCGCCGGTGCTCATCGCCGTTCTGGTGGTCATCAGCGGTGGCGGCATTTGCTCGTTCGTCGGCGCGAGCGAGATCGTGAAGAAGCGCTACACAGGTTCGGCGTCGCGCAGCCTCGATTTCTACCGTAAGGCTGCGCCGGCCCTCCTGGCTCTAGGGGTCGGAATGTTCCTGGGCGTTTACGTGGATACGCTTTCCTGATGTTCAAAAAGATTCTGATCGCCAATCGCGGTGAAATCGCCTGTCGGGTCATCCGCACCGCGAAGCGCATGGGCATCAAGACGGTCGCGGTGTATTCCGATGCCGACGCTCGCGCGCCGCATGTGAAGATGGCCGACGAGGCCGTTCGCCTTGGCCCGCCGCCCGCGTCGGAATCCTACCTGAAGGCCGAATTGATCATCGACGCCTGCAAGGCGACGGGCGCGGAGGCGGTGCACCCGGGCTACGGCTTTCTGTCGGAGCGGACGAGCTTCGCCGAGGCGCTCGACAAGGCCGGCATCGCCTTCATCGGCCCGCCGCCCAAGGCGATTGCGGCGATGGGCGATAAGATCGAGTCCAAGAAGCTCGCGCAGGCTGCGGGCGTGAATGTTGTCCCCGGCTACCTCGGCGACATTGCGACGACCGACGACGCGGTGAAGATCGCGGGCGACATCGGCTATCCGGTGATGATGAAGGCCTCGGCCGGCGGCGGCGGCAAGGGCATGCGCTTAGCCTGGTCGGAGAAAGACGTTCGCGAGGGCTTCGAAGCCACCAAGCGCGAGGGCCTCAACAGCTTCGGCGACGATCGCGTCTTCATCGAGAAATTCATCGAGCAGCCGCGGCACATCGAGATCCAGGTGCTCGGCGACCAGCACGGCAACATCCTCTACCTGGGCGAGCGCGAATGCTCGATCCAGCGCCGCCACCAGAAGGTGGTCGAGGAAGCGCCGTCCCCGTTCGTGACCCCTGAAATGCGCAAGGCGATGGGCGAGCAGGCCGTCGCTCTCGCCCGCGCGGTCGGATATTATTCCGCCGGCACGGTCGAGCTGATCGTCTCCGGCGCAGATACGACCGGCAAGAGCTTTTACTTCCTCGAGATGAATACCAGGCTGCAGGTCGAGCATCCGGTGACCGAGGAAATCACTGGCCTCGATCTCGTCGAACAGATGATTCGCGTCGCGGCCGGCGAAAAGCTGGCGATTTCGCAGGACGACGTGAAGCTCAACGGCTGGGCAGTCGAGAACCGCGTCTATTCCGAAGACCCGTACCGCGGCTTCCTGCCTTCGACCGGCCGCCTCGTCCGCTATCGCCCGTCACCGGAGAAGCGCGACGGCATCGTGGTCCGCGTCGACGACGGCGTCTACGAGGGCGGCGAAGTGTCGATGTTCTACGACCCGATGATCGCCAAGCTGGTCACATGGGCGCCGACCCGCGAGGCTGCGATCGACGCTCAGGTCGCGGCGCTCGACGCGTTCGAGATCGACGGCATCGGCCACAACGTCGATTTCCTTTCCGCGCTGATGCAGCACCCGCGTTTCCGCGAAGGCAACATCACGACCAACTTCATCGCCGAGGAATATCCCGAAGGGTTCGACGGTGCTCCGGCGGACGAGCAACTCGTCGCCGATCTCGCCGCCATCGCGGCGATGATCGAGACGACGCGTGAAGCACGCGCGGGGCAGATCAGCGACCAGCTGGACCGCGCAATTGAACCACCGCTCGACCATGCCGTGAAGATCGGCAGCGCGGTCCATCGCGTCCACATCGAGCCGTTCGACGGCGGCGTGCTCGCAAGCGTCGACGGTGAGGCGCAGACCGAGATCATCGGCCACTGGACGCCGGGGCAACGCCTGCTCGGCGTGACGATCGGCGGGCGGCCGCGCACAGTTCAGATCAAGCGCGACGGCCGGAAATGGGTCCTCACCACGCGCGGTGGGACGCACAAGGTGCAGGTCCTCGACCCGCATGTGGCCGAGCTGTCCTTGCACATGATCGAAAAGGCGCCGCCGGATCTCTCTCGGCTGCTGCTCGCGCCGATGCCGGGCCTCGTGACGCGCCTCGACGTGAAGACCGGCGACAAGGTCGAACCGGGTCAAACGGTGGCGATCATGGAAGCGATGAAGATGGAAAACATCCTCCGCGCCCCGAAGGCCGCGACGGTCAAGGGAACGCCGGTCAAGGCCGGCGAGAGCGTCGCCGTCGATCAGGTCATCGTGGAGTTCGAGTAGGCCGAATGCCGACGATCCTGCTCCTGATCGTCTCCAACCTCTTCATGACCGTGGCTTGGTACTGGCATCTCAAGGGCGGGATGTCGAAGCCGCTGCTGGTGGTCATCACGATCAGTTGGCTGATTGCCCTGGTCGAATATTGCTTTGCGGTGCCGGCAAACCGGATCGGGTACCAGAGCGGTTGGAGCGCCGCCCAGCTGAAGATCACACAGGAAGTGATCTCGCTGGCCGTGTTTGCGGCGTTCGCCATTTTCTGGCTGCAAGAGCCGCTGAACTGGCGCTACTTCCTGGCGTTCGGCCTGATGGTCGCCGCGGTGGCGGTGATCTTCACAGGCCGCTGACGGACTGCCTCAACTCACTCCGCCTGAGCTTGCCAGTCGCCGTCTTGGGAAGCTCATTCACGAACTCGATCTCGCGCGGGTATTTGTAGGGGGCGATCTGGTCCTTCACGAAGGACTGGAGCTTCTCGGTCAGCTCGGCGCTCGGCTCGGCGAAGTCGGCCAGGACGATGAACGCTTTCACCCTCTGGCCGCGCTCAGGACAGGCCACGCCGATGACCGCGCATTCGGCGACGGCGGGGTGCGCGAGAAGGGCGTTTTCGACTTCGGGAGCGCCGATGTTGTAGCCGGAGCTGACGATCATGTCGTCGCTACGAGCGAGGTACCAGTAGTAGCCATCGGCGTCGCGGCGGTAGGTATCGCCCGTGATGTTCCAGCCGTTCTCGACATAGTTCCGCTGGCGATCGTCATCGAGGTAGCGGCAGCCTGTCGGACCCTTGAGGGCAAGGCGACCGACGCCCTCTTCCAGCTGATGGCCGGCATCGTCGAGTATGGCTGCGGTGTAGCCGGGGACTGCTTTGCCGGTTGAGCCGGGACGGATGTCGTCGCCCGCTGCAGACACGAAGATGTGCATCATTTCGGTCGAACCGATGCCGTCGGCGATCTTGATGCCGGTGCGATCGTGCCACGCATGCCAAGTCGCTTCCGGCAAATGCTCTCCGGCGGAAATGCAGTAGCGCAAAGTCTTGAGCGCCTCGTCGAGCCCCGGTTGCGACAGCATCGCCTTGTACGCGGTTGGTGCCGTGCCGAGGTGGGTGACTCCGTGCTTCACGACCGCTTCGAGCATCTTCGGCGGAGTCGCCTGTTCGATCGTCGCGGCTGCGGCGCCGAAGCGCAGCGGGAACAGGAAGGCGGCGCCTAGTCCGAAGGTGAAGGCCATCGGCGCGCTGGTCAGGAAAACGTCACCCGGCCGCGGGCTGACGAGATGCTTCGCGAAGGTGTCGCACGGCGCGAGGATATCGCGGTGGAACTGGACGCAGCCCTTGGGCGCGCCGGTCGTGCCGCTGGTGAAAGCGATCAGAGCCGGATCGTCCCTGTACGTATCGACCGCCGGCAGGGGGTCCAGCGACGCGGTGCGCGTTTCGAGGTCGCCGTGTCCGTAGTCGCCGTCATATTTTACGATGTGCTTGACGGAGTGCGTCTGTTCGACCGCCTCGCGGAAGTCGCCGATGTGGCGGCTATCGACGATCGCATGGCTGATCTGCGCGCGTTCGATCACCGTGGCGATCTCGCCGGGCCGGAGCAGCGGCATCGTGGCGACGACTACTCCGCCTGCCTTAAGCACTCCCAGCCACGCCGCGAACATGGTGTAACTGTTCGGCCCGCGCAGAAGCACGCGATTGCCTGGGATCAGTCCCTCTTCATCGACCAGCAAGTGAGCGATGCGGCCGCTGAAGGCTTCGAGGTCGGCATAGGTCCAGCGGCCGTGATCGTTGACGATCGCCAGCGCGTCCGACTCACCGCCGTTCAGCAGCTCGGCTGCAGCGTTGAGGCGTTCGGGATACTGGACTTCGGGCAGGTCGAAGCGGAATTCCGGAAGCATGTCCGGCGAGGGCAAACGGTCTTCGACGAACCGGTCCCTCACTCCGGCACCACCGCCGTCGCTTCGATTTCCACCTTGGCTGCGCGTTCGACTAGGCGGACGACTTCGACCAGCGCCATGGCCGGGTAGTGTTTGCCGATGATCTCCTTCCAGGCGGCACCGATTTCCTTCGCGCTGGCCAGATATTCATCGATCGAGGTGACGTAGCAGGTCATCCGCGCGATGTTCTGCGGACCCGCCCCGTCGCAGGCGAGGATGGCAACGATATTGCGGAGCGTCTGCGCGAACTGGCCGGCGAGATCGCTGGAAACGAACGTCTCGGTCTCATCCCAGCCAACGACGCCGCCGGTCACAATCAGCCGGCCCCGTGCCGCCATGCCGTTGGAATAGCCCTTGGGCCGGGGCCAGCCGGGCGGCTGAAGCACCTTCATGCGCGATGCTCCTTCAGCAGATCGCGGGCGATGATCTGGCGCTGCACTTCGCTGGCGCCTTCGTAGATGCGAAGCGCGCGAATCTCGCGATAGAGTTCCTCGACCTTGGCGCCCTTGGTCACGCCCATGCCGCCGTGCATCTGGACCGCTGCGTCGATGACCTGCTGGGCGGATTCGGTCGCGTTGAGCTTGGCCATCGCGGCGGCGCGGCGATGGTCGGTACCGCCGACATCCTGCTGCCAGGCGGCCCGGTAGATGAGCAGGGTCGAGGCATCGATTGCGGTCGCCATGTCGGCGAGCTTCGCCTGCGTCACCGCATTGTCGGCGAGCTTTCCGCTGCCGAGACGACGCTCCGACGCGAACGCCAAGGCCTCATCCAGCGCGCGCCGCGCGAAGCCGAGCGCCGCAGCGCCCACGGTCACGCGAAAGAGGTTGAGCGTTTCCATGCCGACGCGGAAGCCCTCACCCGGCTCACCGACGATGGCGTCCGCCGGAATGCGGACGTTGTCGTATTTCAGGCGCGCGAGCGGATGGGCAGCGATGGCGTCGATCCGCTCGACCACCTCGACGGACTCGGCGGGCACGATGAAGGCAGATAGGCCGCGCGATCCCTCGCCTTCGCCTGTGCGCGCGAAGGTCAAATAGAAGTCCGCAATCCCGCCGTTGGAGATGTAAGTCTTCTCACCGACGAGCACCCATTCGTTGCCGTCGCGCATGGCCGAGGTCGCCATGTTCGCCGCGTCCGATCCGCACTGCGGTTCGGTCATGGCGAAAGCGGCGATGGCTCGGCCGCTGGCGACGCGGGGCAGCCATTGGCGCTTCTGCTCGATGGTGCCGAACAGGGAAATTGCGCCGGAGCCGAGACCTTGCATGGCGAAGGCGAAGTCGGCGAGGCCGTGGTGGCGGGCGAGGATTTCCCGGCAAATCGCGAGGCTGCGGACGTCGGGCCGGCTCTCTCCGTCGCCAACGCAAAGTTTCAGGAAGCCAGCGCGGCCCAATTCTCCCACCAGCGCCCGCGATGCGGCGTCCACGTCTGCAGCTTCCGAATCGTGGATATTGGCCCCGCACCAAGCCTCCAGTTCAGCCGCCAGCGCGCGATGGCGCTCCTCGAAGAACGGCCAGGCGAGGAAGCTGCGATCAGCCATCAATCGCCCTGGAACTCCGGCTTTCGCTTCTCGGCGAACGCCTCATAGGCGCGACGGAAGTCGTTGGTTTCCATGCACACCGCCTGTGCCTCCGCTTCCATCGTGATGGCCTCGTCGATGGTTACGTGCCACTCGGCATCGAGCTGCTTCTTGGTGACGGCGTGCGCGAAGGTCGGGCCGTTTGCGAGATTACGCGCGAGTTCACGAGCGTCGGGTAGCGCATATTGGGTCAGACGGTTCCAGAAGCCCCAGGCGAAGCCTTCTTCGGCGCTCATGCTGCGCCCGGTAAAGAGCAAGTCCGCCGCCCGTCCATGCCCGATGATGCGCGGCAAGATGGCACACGCGCCCATGTCGGCTCCCGACAATCCTACGCGAGTGAACAGAAACGCCGTCTTTGCCTGCGGAGTGGCAAAGCGCAGGTCGCTGGCCATGGCCATGATCGCGCCCGCTCCGGCGCAGACGCCGTCGACCACCGCAATAATCGGCTGCGGGCAGCCGCGCATCGCCCGGACTAGATCGCCGGTCATGGTGGTGAACTCGCGAAGGCCCGCCGCGTCCATCTCGGTCAGCGGGCCGATGATTTCGTGCACGTCGCCGCCCGAGCAGAAGTTGCAGCCCGCGCCGGTGAGCAGCACGACCTTCACGGCCGGCGCGTCGGTTAGTGCGCGGAAGGTGTCGCGGAGCTCCGCATAGCTTTCGAATGTGAGTGGATTCTTCCGCTCCGGACGGTTGAGCGTGATCGTAGCGACGCCGCTGTCGAACGCCCAGAGGAAATGCTCAGGCGCGAAGCTGGCGGCGTCGAAGCTCACGCCGCAGTACCTCCGTCGATGGTAACTGCCGCGCCGTTGATGTCGCGACTGAGCGGGAGACAGAGCGTCAGCACCAGATTGCCGATCGCCTGCGGATCGACCAGCCGCCCGCTGGCATTCATGTTGGTGATCGCCGAGCGCGCATCGCCCTCCCCTCGCCCGGTAATCTGCGACACCCGGGCCACCGACTGGTCGGTCATCGGCGTGTCGACATAGCCGGGGCAGATGGCGTTCACGGTCATCTTTGACTTGGCATATTCGGCTGCCATCGACCGCATCAGACCGAGAAGGCCATGCTTCGACGCTGCATAATGCGCTGCATACGGCACGCCGCGCAGGCTCGCGACCGAGGCGATGAAAACCACGCGGGCATCCTCCGCCTTGAGCAGGTCCGGAAGGCCCGCCTGCACCGTGTCGAATGCCCCGGTCAGGTTGACCGCGATGATCCGGTCCCAGGCGTCGCGAGTCATTTTGTGGAAGGGCGCGCTTTCCGCGATGCCGGCGTTGACGATCAACAGGTCGATCGGACCGTTCGTGGCCCGGGCCTCCTCGAAGGCCTTTTCGATGCTCACAGGGATGGTGACGTCGCACTGGATCGCTGCGCCATCGACTTTGCCGGCGATCTCCTGGAGAGGCTCGATACGCCGTCCTAGCAGCGAGACCTTGGCGCCTGCGGCATGCAGCGCTTCCGCCGCCGCGGCTCCGATCCCGGTGCCGCCGCCAGTGATCAGCGCGTGGCGGCCCTCCAACGGTCGATCAGCCATCGCTCTCCCCTTTCAAATCTGCATTGGCGCATGGCCCGGACAGTGGCAAGGCGGCGCCAAATCCAGATTGGGGAACGACTCATGAAGACCCGCGCAGCCGTCGCGTTCGAAGCCAAGAAACCGCTCGAGATCGTCGAGGTTGACCTCGAAGGCCCGAAGCAGGGCGAAGTCCTGGTCGAGATCATGGCGACCGGCATCTGCCATACCGACGCCTATACGCTCGACGGGTTCGACAGCGAAGGCATCTTCCCTTCGATCCTCGGCCATGAAGGGGCCGGCATCGTCCGCGAGGTTGGGCCGGGCGTCGCCTGCGTGAAGGCGGGCGACCATGTGATCCCGTTGTACACGCCCGAGTGCGGCAAGTGTAAGACCTGCCTGTCGGGCAAGTCGAACCTCTGCACGGCCATACGTGCGACGCAGGGCACGGGTCTGATGCCGGACGGCACCAGCCGATTCAGCTATAAGGGCCAGACGATCTTCCACTACATGGGCTGCTCGACCTTCTCGAACTTCACGGTGCTGCCGGAAATCGCGGTCGCGAAGATCCGCGAGGACGCTCCGTTCAAGACCAGCTGCTACATCGGCTGCGGCGTCACCACCGGCGTTGGCGCGGTGATGAACACCGCCAAGGTCCAGCCGGGCGACAATGTGGTCGTGTTCGGGCTGGGCGGCATCGGTCTCAACGTCATCCAGGGCGCGAAGCTCGCCGGAGCCAACAAGATTCTCGGCATCGACATCAACCCCGGCCGCGAGGAATGGGGCCGCCAGTTCGGCATGACCGACTTCCTCAACACCAAGGGCCTGAGCCGCGAGGATACCGTGGCGAAGATCGTCGAGATCACCGACGGCGGCGCGGACTACAGCTTCGACGCCACCGGCAATACGGAAGTGATGCGCACCGCGCTCGAGTGCTGCCACCGCGGCTGGGGCACGAGCGTCATCATCGGTGTTGCCGAGGCCGGCAAGGAAATCGCGACGCGGCCGTTCCAGCTCGTCACGGGCCGCAACTGGCGCGGCACGGCCTTCGGCGGGGCCAAGGGGCGCACCGACGTCCCCAAGATCGTCGACATGTACATGGACGGGCAGATCGCGATCGACCCGATGATCACGCATGTCCTGACGCTCGATGAAATCAACAAGGGCTTCGACCTGATGCACGCGGGCGAAAGCATCCGGTCGGTCGTCGTTTACTAAGGGGAGAACAGCCATGTTCAGCCATGTGATGCTCGGAAGCAGCAACCGCGCGAAGTCGCGGCAATTCTACGACGCGACGATGGGTGCGCTGGGCCACGGACCGGGGCAAGACTTCGGCAAGTCCGACTGGTGGATGACCCGCGAGGGCGCGCTGGGCATCGGCGAGCCGATCGACGGCCAGCCGTGCAGCCACGGCAATGGCTCGACCATCGGCCTCAAGGCGCAGAGCCCGGAGGCGGTAGATGCCTGGCACGCGGCGGGCGTCGCTAATGGCGGGACTGCGATCGAGGATCCGCCCGGCATTCGCGACGGCGGCTTCGGCAAGATGTATCTCGCCTACCTTCGCGATCCGGACGGCAACAAGCTGTGCGGCTATTATCGGATGCCGAAGGAATCGTGAGCCTGGAAATCGTCAGCGAGAACAGGGCTCATGGCGGCCGGCAGGTCGTGGCGAAGCACGCCTCGACCTCCACCGGCACAGACATGACCTTTTCGATCTTCCTGCCGCCGCAGGCGGAGGGCGGGCAGAAGCTACCGGTCGTCTGGTACTTGTCGGGCCTGACCTGCACGCACGCGAACGTGACGGAGAAGGGCGAATTCCGCGCAGCCTGCGCGGAGCATGGCCTGATCTTCGTCGCGCCCGACACGAGCCCGCGCGGTGAAGGCGTTCCGGACGATCCGGCGGGAGCTTACGACTTCGGGCTTGGTGCCGGTTTCTATGTCGATGCGACGCAGGAGCCGTTCGCGAAGAACTACCGCATGTGGACGTACGTGACCGAGGAGCTTCCGGCACTGATTGCGACGGAGTTCCCGATCGACATGGAACGCCAGGCCATCACCGGGCACTCCATGGGCGGACACGGGGCGCTGACCGTCGCGCTACGCAATCCCGACCGCTTTCGCTCAGTCTCGGCCTTCGCCCCAATCGTTGCGCCCAGCCAAGTACCGTGGGGCGAGAAAGCGCTCGGAGGCTATCTCGGGGAGGACTGCGCAGCCTGGCGGGGACACGACGCCGTTGCGCTGATCGAAGACGGCGCTCGCGTCCAGGAACTGCTGGTAGACGTCGGAACGGCCGACAATTTCCTGGAACAGGAACTTAAGCCAGAGCTGTTGCAGAGGGCCTGCGCTGATGCGGGCATCGAGCTGAAGCTCAACCTCCGCCAAGGCTACGACCACAGCTACTACTTCATCTCGACCTTCATGGCCGACCATCTGCGCTGGCACGCGGAAAGGCTCCGCTGAGCGCAAGCGTCCTCCGATGTGAGGGATGGTGACCCCTACGGGAATCGAACCCGTGTTTCAGCCGTGAAAGGGCCGCGTCCTAACCGCTAGACGAAGGGGCCGCTCAAGTGAGCGGAGTGCCCGTTACGAGACGCTCACGCGCGGGTCAAGCGACCGAAGCGTCTTCCAAGTGCATCTCCGCCGCATTGCCGCCGTTCCACTCGTCGCGCTTGATCGTTCCGGCCAGCCACCAGCGCTTGTCGCCCGGTGAGGAGAGCAAGGCCTGCCCCAGATCGGTGTTAGCCATGCGGAAGGCGATCCACTTGAAGCTCTTGCCGTCGTCCCCGCATGCGAGGCCGCGGACGTGGCCGTCGCCGACGATGCCGGTCTTCAGCAGACGGGCAGGCCCAGCCGCGACGCGCGGTGCGGGCCAGCCGGCCCCGTAAGGGCCAGCAGCTTCTAGCGCGTCGCAGAGGTGGCCGATCACTCCTCCCGGAGACAGCAAGGCGTCGAGCAGGAGGGCGCGACCGTCGCGGGAGGCTTCGACATCGGCGGCGAGGCGTTCGCTGATGAAATCGCGGAATTCATCGAGGCCGCCCGCGGGCAGGGTCAGGCCGGCAGCCATGGCGTGACCGCCGCCTGCGACGAGAAGACCTGAGTCCTTGGCAGCGAGGACCGCTGCGCCAAGATCGACGCCGCTGATCGAGCGACCGGAGCCCTTGCCCGTGCCGTCCTCAACCTCGGCGATGACGATAGCGGGGCGGCCGAAGCGCTCTTTGACGCGACCGGCGACGATGCCGATGACGCCGGGGTGCCAGCCTCCACCCATGACCGTCAGTACCGGGGCGCCGTTCAGTTTGTCCGCCTGCTCTAGCGCCTGGTCGCAGACCTGCATCTCGATCGCCCGACGCTCTTCGTTGAGGCGATCCAGTTCGGCCGCGATCACGCGGGCTTCCTCGGGATCGGTCGAGGTCAGCAAGCGCACACCGAGGTCGGACTTGCCGACGCGACCGCCGGCATTGATGCGCGGACCGAGCGCGAAGCCGAGGTCCCGGCAGCTTGGCGCCTTTACCAGCCGCGCTGCCTCGGCAAGCGCATTGAGGCCGATATTCTGTCGCCCGCCCATGACCTTGAGGCCCTGCGTCACAAAGGCGCGATTAAGCGTGTGCAGGCGAGCCACGTCCGCGACCGTGCCGAGGGCGACAAGGTCGAGCAGGTCCATGAGCTTCGGTTCTTCTCGACCCTCGAAATGGCCGCGTGTCCGGAGTTCACGCACCAGGGCGACGCCGAGCAGGAACGCCATGCCGACTGCCGCCAGATGACCGTGCGTAGCTCCGAGTTCGCTCTCGTCGAGACGGTTCGGGTTGATCAGGGCATAAGCGACCGGCAGCAAGGTCGCGCACTGGTGGTGGTCGACGACGATGACGTCGAGGTCCGCTGCCTTCGCTTCCTCCAGCGCCTCAAATGCCTGTGCCCCGCAATCGACGGTGATCGCTAGGCTCGCGCCCTTGTTCTTCAGCTCGACCAAAGCTGCGCCGGACGGGCCGTAGCCCTCCATCAGCCGATCGGGGATATAGACCATCGGTTCAGCGCCGAGGCGGCGGAGAAGTAGCATCAGCACTGCCGCGCTGGTGGCGCCATCGACATCGTAGTCGCCGAAGATCGCCACGGTCTCATCCGCCTGAACCGCGTCCGCGAACCGCCTGGCGCCCTTGTCCATGTCGTTGAAGCATGACGGATCGGGCAGGAAATCGCGGATGGTCGGCTTTCGGTGGCGCTCCAGATCGTCGCGCACCACTCCGCGGGCGAGCAGAAGCTCGTCCACCAAGGCGTCCATCGTCAGTCCGGGCTCACCCGAACGGCGCCATCTCCACGGCTGTCCGCTCGCCGAGCGCTCCACCCCAAGCGCAAACGTCATGAGCCGAAGTCTAGCAGGCGATCGCGCAGATTGCGCGCCTCCCCCCTGGGGATTGCGGGGATGGAATGGCCGGTCATCCCGCCGCCCGCGACGCCGAACTGCAAGGCGGAGATGCCGAACAGGCGGCTCACGAAGCTTTCGCGCAAATCGACGCTCTGGATCTTGCGGGAGGGAAGAATGGTGATCTTGCGCTTCCACCAACCGGAGCGGACCAGCAGCCGCTCACCATCGATAGCGTAGCCGGTTCGTGACCACGCCAGCCAGCGGGTCGCCAGGACAATCGCCAGAGCTGCGACGAAGCCGACACCCACGATGGGCTGAAAGTACAGATTGCCTGCTGCGACGAGGTAGAGCGGGATCATCGCGACAGCGAGCGTGGAGATATAGGCTCTCGACACCCGGACCCATGGGATGCGGTCTGGTAGAGGTTTCCAGTCGAGCTCGCTCAAGATCCGGCCGACTTCCTCGTCATTGGCGAGCGGTGCAACGACGTGCGAGCCCTTGCCGCCGTCATCCTTGGCCAGGCTCTGAAGTCGCAGCTCGCGCCAGCCGAAGCGGTCGCGGACCGGACCGGTAGCGACCAAAGCCGCCTGCGCCCGCTTTACTGGCAGGGTCACGTCGGTCTTGGTGAACAGGCCGCGCCTGCGGCGAAGGCCGACGCCGGTCCCGTCGAGCCGAAAACCGAACTCACGAAGGGTCGTGCGGACCAGCCCGGTAACGACGCCGATGAAAATCAGCGAAATGATGCCGACGATGGCCGTCGCGGCTTGGTGCGCGAGGATGAAGTCGCGGAACGGACCCGCCTCGCTCAACACGCTCTGCCAGAAGCTGCGCTTGAACGGGTCGAAGCCGAAGGCGTCGCCGAACGTCTGCGTCAGGCCGAACAGGCCGGCGAGGACGGCCAGCGAAAAGTTGAACAGGCCAGCCAAGAACAGGCGATCGAGGCCCATGGCATAGACGGGCTGATCTTCCTCGACCTCATCGGGCGTTTCGGCGGAGACGACCCCCGAGCGCGTCCGCCGAGACCGCACGAGGTCGCGAAGTTCTTCGGCGCGCTGCAACGAAATCGCCTGCAGGACACCCTCTTCCTCGCCGCCCGAAGCTCCGGTTTCGAACTTAACCCGCGCAAGGCTGAGCACCCGGGCGATCGGACCTTGCGTGACGTCGACGTCCTGGATGCGGTCGAACGGGATCGACCGGTGCGTCCGGCTGAGGATGCCGCTGTCGATGCGGATCTCGTTGGCGCCGACGCGAAATTCGAAACGCCGCCAATAGAGCAGCACGCCGATGGCCATGAACAGCAGCAGGCAAAAAATGCCGATGAGAGCCGATCCCCATCGGCCGGATGCGGCGAGATAGGCGACCAGCACGTAGCCGCCGGAGATCCCCTTGAGCGAGCCGCCGAGGCCTGTCAGCAGGAAGAAAGGATGAAGCCGCTCCGGCGGCCCGACCGAACGGTCGTCAGTCGAAGTCGGTTCGGACATGTTCGCGGATGGTGTCGCGGATCTGGGCGGCGCGCTCCGGCGACAGGCCGGGCAAGGTGACGACGCTGTTGTGAGTTCCGGCGGTGTGGACGACGAGAGTCGCGACGCCGAAGAGCTTCTCCGCGGGACCACGCGTCACGTCGATGTGCTGGACGCGCACCAACGGGACAATGGTGTCGACATGGAACAGCCAGCCGCGCACGACCTGCAGCAGCCGGTCGGTGAGGCGATAGCGAAGGCGGTCGTAAATGCGCCGAGGTGTGACGACGAGACCGACGATGGCGAGGATCAGGATGCCGACGGTCGGTGCGCCCTGGAACGGCGTGGCTTTCAGGAACCCCAGGTCGCAGACGACCGCGCCTGCCCAGAGCATGAGCCAGAAAACCGTCAGGCGGATGCGGAGGACGTTCTTGTAGCCGGGCTCGACAGGCTCCAGTGCCGCTCCATCGGGGACCGGCAGCACCTTGCCTTCGAGCTGTTCCAAATC
>Ga0247822_10001694_pt1 | contig 13652 bp, 10 predicted proteins | sample 13C_Cellulose_Da_FD_192423 | JGI IMG/M metagenome (GOLD analysis project Ga0247822, IMG submission 192423) | Soil microbial communities from agricultural site in Penn Yan, New York, United States - 13C_Cellulose_Day30 | ecosystem: Environmental > Terrestrial > Soil > Agricultural land | place...
ACGGCTCAGCGACGATGACTGTCAGCTCCACGACGTCGACGACGTTCAGGCTGGTGGCGAGAAATGCCGCCGGAACGACGGCGACGGACACAGCCACCGTGTCCGCGCTACCGCCGACCGCCACCATCACGGCCACGAGACAAAGCGCGACCACGGCGCTCGTCACCTGGCGGACGACCTATGCCACGTCGGCAACCCTCAATGGCGCCGCGGTGGCCTTGAGCGGCTCGGCGACGAGAACCGTCAGCGCGACGACGTCGACGACGTTCACGCTGGTGGCGAGAAATGCGGCCGGCACGACGGCCACCGACACGGCCACCGTGCCCGTGAGCACTAGCACTACCGCGCCGCTGCGACCCGTCAACGTGCGGGCCAGCGTCTCCGGCACGCAGGTGACCGTGACCTGGCAGCGGAACCCGTCGGGAGGAGCGCCCACCAGTTACATCCTCTACATCGGGAGAACGATGTGGGGATCGGAGGTCATCAACGGGAGATCGCTCGGGAACGTGCTGAGCGCCACTCTCACCCTGTCGACGGGCAGCTACTACGTGCGCCTGCGTGCCAGGAACGCCCTCGGCAACTCGGCGAGCAGCGATCCGGTGTTGTTCCGCATCGGCTCACAACTGTCCTCGCCGACCGACCTCACGGCGAACTGGAGCGGCACGCAGACGACGCTGACCTGGGTGGCGTCGTCGGCCGACTCGCCCGAGACGGCGCCCACCGACTACGTGATCGAAGCCGGAACCGCGCCGGGGCTCGCCGATGTCGCGGCAGTCAAAGTCGGCGAGGAGACCACGTTCAGCACCGACGTGCCTTACGGCGTCTATTACGTCCGGGTGCGCGCGATGAACGATCACGGGGACTCCAATCCGACCGAGGAGCTCGTGGTCGCCGCGCCGGGCAGCGCCCAGGCACCGGAGGCGCTGACGACGAGCGGAGAGGGCACGACGGTGAATCTCTCCTGGTCGCCGCCCGCTGCCGGTGGCGAAGCGCCGGTGGGCTATCTGATCGAGGCAGGCAGCGATCCCGGGCTGTCCGATATCGCCACGATCCAGGTGGGGAACGTGACCAGCTTCACCACTCAGGCGCCGCCCGGCACCTACTTCGTTCGCGTCCGGGCCATCAATTCACGTGGACCGGGGCTGCCGTCGAACGAAATCATCGTGCAGAAGTAGCCGCGATCCACGCGGAATCGTGGTGACGGGGCGCGGGCCGCATCAGGCTCGCGCCCCGTTTACCTGTCAAGCAGGCCGCACGTCGTATTCGAGGAACAGCGTCCCCGTCTTTGGGTAGAGGCGATGTGTCCGCAGTTCGAGGAGTAGCCGCGGACCGCGGACCGGCATCAGCGGGATGCCGCTCCCGAGCATCACGGGAATGATCGCCACGTCCACGCCGTCGACGAGGCCGGCGCGGGCGAGGTCCGCGAACAGTTCACCGCCGCCCCAGAGCCACAACGGCTTGCCATCCTCCCGCTTGAGCGCGGCGACATGGGCCGCGGCGTCCCTGACGATCGTGACGTCCTGGCGCGTGCCCTCCGGCAGGGTACGTGAGTAGACATACACGGGAAGGGCCGGTCCCTCGCCGCCGCCGGAGGCGACATACACCTCGTACGACTTGCGTCCCATCACGAGACCGCCAAAGCCCTCGTAGATCGCCGCGAAGTTGATCTCGGGATCGATCACGATCCAGTCGTATTCGCCGTTGGGCCCGGCGATGAATCCATCCAGGCTCGAGGCGACCGAATAACGCAGCTGCCGCACGGGTCCACCTCCTGATGGCCCCATCATCGGCGATCTGCACCGGCCGAGCCTCGGTTGCCGGTTGCCGGTTGCCGTCTGCCGGTCACCGGTTCGCGCTCCCTGTTGACAGCCAACAGAAGTCGTGCCACGCTCCGTGGCCTTTCGACAGGAGTGTGCGCATGGCAGCCGATGCCGAGGTGCCCTATGGCACGCTCGACCTCATGGTGCTGAAGACGCTGGCGGCGCTGGGGCCGCTGCACGGCTACGGCATCGCCCGGCGGATCGAGCAGGTGGCGCAGGGAGCCCTCAACCTCAACCAGGGCACCATCTATCCGGCGCTCCTCCGCCTCGAGCAGAAAGGGTGGATCGGCAGCGACTGGGGCATGAGCGAGAACAACCGCCGGGCCCGCTTCTACCGGATCACGGCGTCCGGCCGCAGGCAGCTGGCGGCCGAGGAACAGCTCTGGGCCCGGACGGTGCTCCTGGTCAACCGGCTGCTGGAGCACGAACCATGAGCCAAGTAAAGACGCGCTATCGGGACCAACGCGGTCTGCCGGTCGTGGATGCCCTGCTCCAGGACGCCCGCTTTGGGTGGCGCGTCCTCTCGCGCGACCGCGGCTTCACGGTGACGGCCGTCCTCGTCCTGGCGCTTGGCATCGGCGTGAACAACATGATGTTCACGATCCTGAACGCCCACACCATCAGAGGGCTCCCCATCCCGGATGCCGGTCGAGTGATCTACGTCTCGACGCGCGACGCGGCGGGCACGGACCGAGGGCTTTCGTGGCCGGAGTTCGCGGACCTGAGGGACGTGGCGGTTTCCACGGCGCTCGGCGCCTTCGTCTCCGGTTCCGCCAGCTTGGCGAACGAGCACGAGGCTCCGGATCGTGTGGAGCGCAGCTACGTTGCTGCCGGGACCTTGACGCTGCTGTCCATCCAGCCCTTCCTCGGCCGGTCGTTCACCGATGATGATGGCGCGCCCGGCGGCTCGCCGGTGGCGATCCTGTCCGAGGGGATCTGGAAGGCGAAGTACAAGGCCGATCCGGCCGTGCTCGGCCGGACCGTGCTGGTCGATGGTCTCCCCACGACCGTTGTCGGAGTGATCGAGCGGGCGTCGGGCTTCCCCGCGGTCGCTGACATCTGGCAGCCTCTCGAGCGCATGCCCGCGCTGCAGAAGACGACGCGGACGGCTCGCGTCCTCCGGGTGGTTGGCCGGGTGCGGGCGGGCGCCGACGTCTCGTTAGCACGCGCCGAGATCGAGACACAGTTCCAGAGCGACGCGCCGGCCGACGCGGACGGTGGAACCGGCGTTCGTGCACACGTCACCTCGATCAACGAGCGATTTCTCGGCCGCCTCTTCGATCCGGCGTGGCTCGCGTTCATCGCCGTCGGATGCCTCGTCGCGCTCATCTCGTGTGCCAACGTCGCAAATCTGCTGCTCGGGCGTGCCCTCCACCGCGAGCGCGAGATCGCGCTCAGGACTTCCCTTGGCGCCACCCGTCTCCGTATCGTGCGGCAGCTGCTCATCGAATCGACGCTCCTGGCGTCGGTCGCAGGACTACTCGGCCTGGCGGTCAGTGTCGGCGGCGTTCAGCTCTTCCGGTCGGGCATTCCGGCCAACGTCCTGCCCTACTGGATGGACTACGTCATCGATGGCCGCGTCCTGGCGGCGCTCTTCGCTGTGTCGACGATCGCGATCCTGGTGTTCGGATTGATTCCTGCCCTCCAGGCCTCCCGCTCCGATCCCCAGGCGGTCCTGCGGCAGGGCGGGCCGACCATCGCGCGCACCCGGAGCGCCAGCCGATGGACCGACGCCTTCCTCGTGGTGGAGCTGGCGCTTGGCGTGGTCATGCTCGCGAATCTGGCGCTGGGCTGGCGCGTATCCGGCTCGCGCCTTCCCACCGACCCCGCACTCAACACGCCCGATGTCCTGACTGCCACGCTGACCCTCCCCGCCGAGCGTTACCCCGACGCTCCGGCCAGGCGCACCTTCCTGCGACAGCTGAGGGAGAGCCTCGACGGTGCTCCCGGTATCCGATCCGCCGCCGCCACGAGCGTGTTGCCGGTGCGACCGGCTCCCGAACGGCAGCTGCGCGCGTGGGACACCCCGGCGTCCGAGCCGATCGCGGTGCGCCAGGTGTCGATCGGTCCCGGGTATTTCGACACGCTCGGGCTAGGTATCGAGCCGGGCCGCGACCTGCCGGCGGAGCCGGGACCGGCGTCGACTCCGGTGCTGATCAACGCACACCTGGCGGCCATCCTGTTTCCGGGCGGCGATCCACTCGGACAGCGTGTGGGCTACGTTTCAGAGGCCGCCAGCGAGCCGGCTGAGTGGCTCACCATCGTCGGCGTGGCGCCGGTCATTCGTCAGCGTGCAGCCTCGGAACCGGAGGCGATTGTCTACCAGCCCCTGGCATCGAGTCCCCCTGCCACAATCTCGTGGATGGTCCGCTCCGAGCTGAGCCCGGAGGCGTCGGCCGCCGTGCTGCGCGACGCGGTGCGGCGACTCGATCCAAACCTCCCGTTGTACAGCCTGGCCACGTTAGGCCAAGCCACGAGCGACGCCGAGTGGAATGGCCGCGTCTCGGGCCGGCTTCTGCTGGCGCTCACCTCCATCGCGATCGGTCTGGCCGCGGTCGGCCTCTTCGCGGTCACCTCCCGCGCCGTCGGCAGCCGGCGGAGGGAGATTGGCATTCGCATGGCGATCGGTGCGGTGCCTTCCCAGATACGCGGCATGGTGTTGCGCCAGGCCTTCAGGCACGTGGGGATCGGCGTGCTGGTCGGAGTCGCCTTCGTTGTCGCGTGGGATGCGGTATTCATGCCGTCTGCGCGCGCCAGGGCGGTCGTCCCCGGCGCCAGCCTGACGGACCCCTACGTCCTGCTGATCATCGCCGGTGTCCTCGCTGCGATCACCGTCCTGTCGTGCCTAGTGCCGCTAGGTCGCGCGCAGCGCATTGAGCCGAGTACCGCCCTGCGCGGGGAGTAGCGGAGGTCATCATGCTGTCTGCTGTAGCGCTGTCGAAGTCGTATGGCGGGAGCCTCGCTCTAAAGGGCCTCAGCTTCACCGCGAGGCCAGGGCAGGTAATTGGCCTGCTGGGACCCAATGGGTCGGGGAAGTCCACGACCATCAACATGCTGACCGGGCTGCTCCATCCGACTCGCGGCCAGGTCACGTGGCGTGGCGACAGCATCCACGACGATCTGCCGCGCTATCAGTCGGTGCTGGGGTACGTGCCCGAGGAGCCGCGGCTCTACGGCTACCTGACGGCGCCCGACTATCTCGCGCTCGTGGGCGGGTTGCGGGATCTGTCCGATCGGGATGTCGAGCGCCGAACCGATCAGTATCTCGAGCTGTTCGGATTGTCGTCGGACCGGTACACACCGCTGGCCTCCTACTCCAAGGGCATGAGGCAGAAGGTGTTGATCGCGGCCGCGCTGCTGCACGACCCCGAGGTCGTGATCCTCGACGAGCCGTGTTCGGGCCTCGACCTTGGTTCCACACTGATCCTGCGAAGCCTGGTCCGGACGCTGGCCGCGCAAGGGAAGGTGATCGTCTACAGCTCGCACGTTCTCGACATGGTCGAGAAAGTGTGTTCGGACGTCCTGATCCTCCACCAGGGCCTGGTCGTCGCGCAGGACTCCGTCAGCCGGCTTCGCGAGCTCTCGCGGGCGGCATCGCTGGAAGAGGTGTTCGCGTCGCTGGCCGTCGATGCCGACGTCGAGCGCGTCGGGCGAGCGCTGGCCGACGTGGCACGGCACTGAAACCCACCGTCACCCTGAGTTGAGCATGGCACCCAGGTCACGGGAGGCGGAACGGCGGCAGTGGCGCCGGCTCCTCCGCATGTCCTTCGGCCGGTTGATGGATGCGGCCCTCGCCTCGCGCGAAGTGGCCGCGGAGTACTTCGTCATCTGGAGCGCGGCGCTCCTGCTGGTGCCGCCGCTCTTCTACGCGGTGCAACGGACCAGCGTCTATCCCTGGATCCGGCGCCGATCGCTCGACGCGCTGCAGACGGTCGCGCTCACCGATCGGCTGTTCTTCGTGGTCTGGTCGATGCTCGCCGCCATGCTGATCGCATCCGTGCTCTGGGACGCGTTGTTCCCCGACAAGACGGATCAGCAGATTCTGGGCGTGCTGCCGGTCGGCAGCCGCACCGTAGCCGCCGCGCGCCTGACCGCGTCGCTGGCGGTGGCCCTCGCGTTCATCATCGCCATCGCCCTGCCGACGGCCGTTCTCTATGGGCTTGCCGGGTCGGCACACCCATCCATCGGCACGATTCCAGAAGTCTTTGCCGGGCACCTCGCGGCCACCGTGCTCTCGGGCCTGTTCGTCTTCTGTGCGCTCCTTCTCGTGCGGGGGCTGCTCCTCGTCGCCCTCGGCCCCGCCGCGGCGCGCAAGGCCGCCGTGCTGTTGCAACTCGTGACGGTCCTGCTGCTCGTCGAATCGTTCATGTTCCTTCCGGGGATCGTGCCAGGCCTCGTTCGCGAGCTGCGCCAGGGGAACGGCACCGGCTGGCCTCCGGCGTGGTTCATCGCGGTCTATTCATGGATGGCGGGACCCGTGATTCCGGGGGCCGCCTCGGCGGCACGGTCGGCGGGTACGGCGACGCTGGGGGCGGCGCTCCTGGCCGTGGCCGCCTACCTGCTTCCGGCGCGAGCGAGCGCCCGACGCGCGATCGAGTCCAGACAGGAGAACCGATCCGGTCCACTGCTGCCTTCCGCGGTCGCTGTCCTTGGACGCCTCGTCCTGTGGCGGTCCACGTCGCGCGCGCTCTTCCGTTTCACTGTGCTCACGGTCGTCCGCAATGGCCGGCCGCTGCTGGTCGTCGCCACCTACCTCGGTCTCGGCCTCGCTCTGGCCGGTCTCCGGCTGACATCGGCCAGCGTCCGCGGCCGACCGCTGCCGCTCGATGCGCCCTACGACTACTTGGTGTCGGTGCCGCTGGTGCTGGCCTTCTCGCTCAGCGTGGGCCTGCGGAGTGCCTTCACCACGCCTGCCGAGCTCCCGGCGAACTGGACCTTCAGGCTGACCGCTGCCGGCACCGCGTCGTGTGCGAACGCGACACGCGCCGTGCTCATGACCCTCGGTATCCTGCCCGTGAGCCTGGGAGTCCTCGCGTTGGGCGCCTGGCTATGGGGATGGGCGGCGGCAGCGCCGGTTGCCGCGATGCACGCGGCGTCGGGCCTGGTCCTCTGCGAGGTGCTGACCCTCGGCTGCCGGGCTGTCCCGTTCGCCTGCGCGAGGCGAGTGGATCCCACCTCACTCCGCGTCGGGGCGCCTCTCTCCCTGGTCGGCCTGCACGTGTTCGCGTTCCGGCTCGATGACCTGCAGCGGATGGCGCTTGGCGGGAGCCTCGGTCCCTGGATGTATGTCGCCTTCGCGCTGCTGGCGGTTGCCGCCCTCCGGATCTACGATGGCTGGCGCCTCAGGCCGCGCGATCTCACCTTCGAGGTCGAGGAGGACGTGGTGATCCGGCAGCTCGGCTTGTCGGGGACCACGGGGTAAGGCGAAGCCTGGCGCACGAACCGGGGTTCACACCATGTCAGGCGGCATGGCCGTATCGGGTGCGAAAGCGGCGCCCATCGATGCCGGGTGGGCGCTCGTCGAACTGGTCATCGCCGCGCTCATCGTGGCCGCTGGACTGCTCGGCTACGTCGCCTACAGTTCCACGCCCTGGTTGCTGCTCGCCGCCACGGTGTTCTTCTGGTGGCGGGGACCGGGCTGGCGAGCTGTGGGCCTGCGTTGGCCTGCGCACCCCGGTCGCATCCTGGCCATCGGGCTGGTCGTGGGCGTGGCCTATCAGGCGCTGGGCCTGTACATCATCGAGCCCCTGCTCGCGCGTGCCACGTCCGGCCAGCTGCCCGACGTCTCGATGTTCCGCCCCATCGTCGGCGACGAAGCCCGGCTGGCGATCTGGCTGGCGCTCGTCTGGACGCTGGCGGCCTTCATGGAGGAGATGGTGTACCGCGGCTGGATCATGACGCGGGTTGCGGAGATTGGGCGGTTCTCGGGTGCCGCATGGGTGGTGGCGCTCCTCGTGAGCTCGGCCATCTTCGGCGCCGTCCACCTGTATCAGGGGGCGGCCGGTGTCGTCGCCACGGCGCTCTCCGGCGGGGTCTTCGCTGCGCTGTACCTGGCAACCGGCCGCAACCTCTGGGCGGGTATCCTGGCCCACGGCTTCATGGACACGGTCGGGATCGTGATGATCTACCTTGGCATCTACCCGGGCCTGTGACGCGCGAGGCCGCCAACGATTTCGGCCAACAAGCGACCATGGGCGGACACACCTGTTATCACTGCAAGCAGTGGGTCGAGGAAGGGGACCCGCACGACTGCTGGACGACCACAGAGGCGGCGCTCACCTCGGATCTCGACGACGATCTGCGCGAGGCCTGGGAGCGGGTGCGTGAGACGGCCGCGGACTTCGGGGACCAGCGCATCTACGCCTCCCATCACTCGATTATGTTCTCGCGCCGCTCCTGCTATTTCTTCGTGCGCCCCAAGCGGAACTTCCTCGAACTGAACGTGTTCCTCGGCCGGACCGTCCAGGCGACTCAGATTCGCAAGGTGATTCGGTCCTCCGCCGCGAAAGCGGTGCACGTCATTCAGATTCGGCACCGCGACGAAGTGGAAGCGCCGATCACCGAGTGGCTCGAGGAGGCGTATCACTACGCCGAGCCTGGCAACACGAAGGCCACGAACGGAGACACGAAGGGAGGCACGAAGGACACGAAGCGGAGCACGAAGGGCACGAAGAGAAGCACGAAGGGCACGAAGAAGCGCGCTGCGAAACGAACCAGCAGGACCGCGCCGAAGCGTCGTTAGCGTCGCCGGTATTGCTCCACGAGCGCTCGGTACTCGTCGTCCGTTACCCGCTCGGTGGCCCCCGCCGCGACCGCGCCCAGCAGGCGGCGCGCCCGCGCCCGTTCCGGCGACGGGTCGCTGGCGGCGGCGGCGCGGGACCAGCTCTCGAACAGCGTCCGTAACCGTGCGAGAGCGGCGCCGCGCGCGGGCGGGTCGCGCAGGCGAGCCTCCGACTGCATCGCCTCGTCCAGCACCCGCGCTTCGGCTTCGAGCTCCGAGCGCTCCCGGGCCCGCGCACTCTTCAGCTGGGGATTCTTCGCCAGCGCGTCCACGGCCGTTTGCAGGTCCGTCGTGTCGCGCAGGCCCGCGAAATCGGCCACGGTCGCGCGCAGCAGGCGCAGCTGCGCCGGCAGATCGGAGCCGACCCGCAGGCGCTCGGTTCGCGAGGCGAAGAGCGACTCGACCAGGGCGGGATCCCTGGCCCTTCGGCCGCTGCGCATCGCCTGCAGCTCGAGCCACTCCACGGCCTCGATTGCGACCGCATCCGGCGGCACCTCGTGCCCGCCGTCGAAGACCGCGAGGTAGTGTGCCGACGCGAGCCTCTCGTCCAGCCGCACCATCTCCAGATAGTTGAAATCCTCCAGACCGACGGTCGCGAACACGGGAAACTTCACCGACGTTCTGGGCCTGGCGTCGGGGAAGCCCGCACTCGATGCGATGACCCCCGCGATGTCATTGGGCCCGAGCGCGACCTCCATTGCCACCCGCGCTCCACCGGAGTGCCCGGTCAGATAGACCCGCTGTGCATCGACCGCGAACCGCCGCCCGACATCGCCCGACATCGCGCGGACCGCACGGATGGTCTCCTGCCAGGACCCGTTCCGGGAGTTGTTCGACCCGGCGACGATGTAGCCGTAGCGCTCGGCGGCGGCGCGGTATTTGTCGACGAGCGCTCGACCGCGGGCGCTCGGGTGGAAGGCAAGCAGCAGGCTCCACGTACGGTCTGGCGCGTAGTCGCTGGGCAGGTACAGTGCATAGCTCTGCGACGGATCCTCTGACACCGGCAACGCGTCGATGACGATCCCTCGCGGCGGATCCTGAGCGCCCGGCGTCGTCGACGCCAGGAGACTGGCGGCGGTCAAGAGGCAGGCAGCGAGCGACATCGCCGATCCTCCGGACGCTCCTCGCCGCTCATGGCACGATGCCGCGCACTGCCCAGGCGCGGGCCGTGAGTACGATGGTCCCGATCGGGACCATCGCCCAGCAAGCGCCGGCGCAGGCGTTCCCGGAGCTGGTTGCGCGCGGCCAGCGAGAGCGACGCGACATGCGCGCCGGCCGGGCCCTGTTTCTCGAGGAACGGGCCCCAGTAGTCTTCGAATCCCGTGAAGCGCGTCTCGATCGTCAGTCCCTGCTCGACGACCTGCTCCATTCCTCGCTTGCGCCAGAACGCGCCGAGCTCACCCGCGCGGCAGAACGGCATGTTCCGCTCGTCCTTCGCCGCGCTCCCGGGGTTGAGCGCGACGGCTTCATCCCAGAACGTCCGCAGCATCTGCATGCCGTCGCCGTAGTCCCAGACCGCGGCCGCCACGGTGCCGCCGTGGCGGGTGACGCGGCGCATCTCGTCGAGGGCCTTGGCGGCGTCGGGAATGAAGTTGAGCACCAGCAGCGACAGCGTGCGATCGAAGGTGGCGTCGGCGAATCGCATTTGTTGCGCGTCGCCGACCTCGAAGCGGATTCGATCGCCGGGATGGCGCGCCTGCGCGAGCGCGACATACGGTGCGGCTGGATCGATACCGATGATGCGGCTGGAAGGCGCGGCCGCGAGCGCACCGGTGCCGAGCACCGCGTCGCCGTCACCGACGCCCGCGAAGCCGACCAGCGCCGAGGCGATCTGGCGGCTCCAGCGGCCCATGAACCGCTCGTAGGCCTCCGCCTCCGAGAACAGGGCGTCCTGTCCCGTGGTGGTCGACATGGCGAGGAGCCCACCGGAGGCGATGATCGCGCTCAAGAGAATCCCATAGGTCAATGGCTGGTTGAGGTGCATGCGACGCTCCCACCGGTGCACCATCGCAGATTGGCCCTACTGGCCGCAACCCTTCGTATTACACTTCCGATCACGCCTCCCCGCGGTTCCGATGCGGCCGCCAATCGTTCCTCTTCGCGTCTATCTGCTCTTCCTCGTGCTGGGCGCCATGCTGCCCGGCGCCGTGCTGACCGCCATCCTCGTGGCCCAGACCTTCTCGGGAAACCGTGCGGTTATCGAGCGCCGTCTGCTGGACTCGGCCCGAGTCGACGCCGCGGCGCTCGATCGTGAACTAGAGGCGATCATCCGCTCGCTCGGCGTGCTGGCAACCTCGCCTGCCCTTCAGGCCGGCGACCTGCAGACCTTCCATGCCGAAGCCCGACGCGCCCAGCTCGCGCAGCAGGGCTGGTTCTCTGTCATCCTGCTCTCGCCAGAGGGACAGCAGCTGATGAGCACCCGACTGGCGTGGGGCACGGCCCTTTCCAAGGCCCATGAACCGGACAGCGTCCGCGAGCTGGTCAGGCGCCAGCAGCCGGTGGTGGGCGCGATCAGCACCGTTCCGCCCGGCGGGCCCGGTTACGGGTTCGCGGTGCGGGTGCCGGCGATGCGCGAGGGCCGCCTGGTAGGTGTGCTCAGCGCCGTCATCGAGGCGACGACGCTCCTGCCACTGGTCGGCACGAGACTGCCCGCCACCGAGGAGTGGACGCGCACGATCCTGGACTCCGGCGCCACGGTGGCCGCGCGCTCTCGGGATGCGGATCGCTGGGTGGGGCAGCCAGCCACAACCAGCTTCCGCGAGCGCGTCCTCGCCGCCACCACCGATGTCTTCGCGGAGCAGTCGATCGATGGCAACCCCGTGTACGCCGCCCTCGCCCGTGGACGATTCGGCTGGACCGCCGCGGTGGCCGTGCCACGGACCCTGCTCGACGCGCCGATTCGCGGCTCGACGATCGCGCTGGTGACGGGCGGCCTGCTGGTGATGCTCGGCACGTTGGCAGCCTTGCTGCTGATCTCGCGGCGGCTGGCGCTGGATCTGGCCGACGTCGCGACCAGCGCGGAGGCGGTCGCCGAGGGCCGTGCGATCGAGGTCGCTCCTGCCCATGTCACCGAGATCCAGTGGTTGCAGGACTCGTTGCGAACGGCGGCGCTGCTGCTCGAAGAGCGTCAGCGCGAGCGAGATCAGGAGGTCGAGCGCGCTCAGGACGCCCGCCGTGACGCCGAGCACGCGAACCAGACCAAGGACCACTTCCTCGCCGTGCTGGGGCACGAGCTTCGCAACCCGCTCGCGCCCGCGCTGACCGCACTCGAACTGATGAAGAAGCGCGACCCGCATGCCTTCGCGCGTGAGCGCGAGGTCCTCCAGCGCCAGGTCGGGCACATGGCCCGCCTCGTCAACGATCTGCTCGACCTGGCCAGCCTCGCCCGCGGCAAGGTCAGGCTCAGGCGCGCGCGCACCGAGGTGCGCCTCGTGATCGACCGCGCCGTGGACATGGCCCGCCCGCTCATGGATCGACACGGGCACACGCTCCGCGTCGACGTGCCCGCGACGGGACTGCCACTCGACGGCGATGACGATCGACTGGTGCAGGTCATCACCAACCTGCTGACCAACGCCGCCAGGTACACGGCACGGGGAGGCCACGTGTCACTCACCGCGCGCGCCGAAGGCGAAATGGTCGAGATTGCGTGTGAAGACGATGGCCCGGGTGTTCCCATGGGACTTCGTTCGACGCTGTTCGACCCGTTTGCGCAAGGGCCCCGGACCCTCGATCGCACGCAAGGCGGGCTGGGCCTCGGCCTGGCGCTGGCCCAGAGCTTCACCACGCTGCACGGCGGCACCATTCACCTCGAAGACCCTCCGTTCGGGCGTGGCAGCCGCTTCGTAGTCCGCCTGCCGCTCGCGGCCGCGGACCCACGGCCGGCGTCGACGGACCTGCCGGTCGTGGCGCCTGGAGCCGAGGTGCGACGCCGCGTGCTGGTCGTGGACGACAACGCGGATGCGTGTGAGATGCTCCGCCTCGCGATCGAGGACGCGGGTCACGTCGTCTGCGTCGCGACCGACGCCGTACGGGCGCTGGCCGCGGCGGCGTCCTTCAACCCGCAGGTGGGCATCCTCGACATCGGCCTGCCCGGCATGAACGGATACGACCTGGCCCGCCACCTTCGCCAGTCTCATCCCTACATCCGGCTGATTGCCTTGACCGGCTACGGCCAGCCGGCCGATGCGCTGGCCGCCCAGCAGGCCGGATTCGACAGCCATTGCACCAAGCCGATCCACCTTTCGACGCTGCTGGCCGAGATGCAAGGCCGTGGTACCGCCTGAACGGTCACGTTCCAATTCCTAGTAGGCGAACCTCTCGCCTGGCCGATATGGCGTGGCTGGCGGCTGAATGCGCGCGTGCGTGGCCTGCTCGAAGCCGTGAGCAATGGCCACCAGCGTCGCCTCCGCGAAGGGCCGGCCCAGAAACTCGACCGCGATGGGCAAGCCCTGCGGCCCCGTGCCCGCCGGCACGACGATCGCAGGAAGGCCGGTGACGGCACTGATGTTGTTGTCCGCCACGCCCGCGTCGGCCGTCCCGATCGGCGAGGCACCGACCGATTTCATGGGGTAGACCAGTGCGTCAAGCTGGTGCTGGTCCATCAGGCCGATCAAGGCCTCCCGGATCGTGTGCTGGGTCCGCAGGCGTTCCAGGTACTCGCGGTTGCGATTCAGGTCGCCCGCCTTCATGGTCTCCTCGAACCGCGCCTCCAGCGCTTCGCCCCTGAGGTACCGGCCGCTCGCGACCAGATCGGCGAAGGTCTTCACCGGACTCGCGGGTCCGCGCCGCAACAGGTAGGCATCGAAGGCGGGACGCAGCTCGTAGCTGTTCACGCGGAGCGTCGGCATCATCGCCACGAGATCGAGGCGCGTCGAGAGGGAATCGACCAGCACGGCGCCACGTCCGGGGATGGTGCGCAGTTGCAGGTCGATCCGTTGGTTGATCGGCCCGAACTCCGCGCCTTGCCGAAACAGGTCGCGGAGGACACCGACGCGCTTGCCCTCGAGTCCGGTGCCTGGCTGCGCCAGGGACTGCGACGACGTCCGGCC
>Ga0247822_10001698_pt1 | contig 13644 bp, 8 predicted proteins | sample 13C_Cellulose_Da_FD_192423 | JGI IMG/M metagenome (GOLD analysis project Ga0247822, IMG submission 192423) | Soil microbial communities from agricultural site in Penn Yan, New York, United States - 13C_Cellulose_Day30 | ecosystem: Environmental > Terrestrial > Soil > Agricultural land | place...
GGTACTCGTGGCGCGCCCAGCCCCGGCTGAAGTTCGCCGACGGCAAGGTGACCGCCACCTGGTCGAGCCGCGGACAGTATCCCGCTGATGCGACTATCGACTGGCTGACGCCGCACGATGACGGCTCGATGACCGTAACCTTTGGCAGCGAGGACGACCGACTGGAGGTCACGCCGAGCCTCGTCACGGCCTATGTCGGCGGCGAACCGCACGAGATCACGATCGGCACCGACACTGTCACTGCGCCGCCGGATGCACCGGGCGCAGTCCGACAGGACGGCACCAAGGTCATCGTCGACTACGGCTTTGCCGGTCAGGCCGAGGTGCGCACCAATCAGGTCTATGTGCAGCGCCGCTTCCTCGGCTGGTCCAACTTCTGGTTCGATACCCGCTCTGCCTATTGGGGCCTCAACCCCCTCGAAGTGATCCAGCTGATGTTCAGCTCCGAGCACATCGATCCGGCACGCTCCAACTTCGATACGGCCGTGCAGAACTTCCTCGGCAATGGCGTCTGGCAGCACGGCGACATCCTGTCCAAGCTCTTGCAGACGTTGGTAATGGCCTTCGTCGGTACGCTGCTCGCGACCCTGTTCGCCTTCCCGCTCGCCTTCATCGCGGCGCGCAACATCACGCGCTTGCGTCCGGTCAACTGGCTGATGAAGCGCACCTTCGACTTCCTGCGCTCGATCGACATGCTGATCTGGGCACTGTTCTTCACCCGCGGCTTCGGCCCGGGCCCGATCCCCGGCATCGCCGCGATCTTCTTCACCGACGCCGGCGCACTCGGGAAGGTCTATGCCGAGGCGCTGGAGAACGTCGACGACCGGCAGCGCGAGGGCGTCAAGTCGGTGGGCGCAGCGCCCAGCGTCGTCAACCGCTTCGGCGTCGTGCCGCAGGTGCTGCCGGTCTTCATCTCGCAGTCGCTGTACTTCTGGGAGAGCAACACCCGCTCGGCCACGGTGATCGGCGCCGTCGGCGCAGGCGGCATCGGCCTCAAGCTGCTCGAGGCGATGGGCACCAATTCCGACTGGGACAAGGTCGCCTACATGGTGCTGCTGATCCTCGCCGTGGTGTTCATTTTCGACAACATCTCCAACGCCTTGCGCTCGCGGTTGATCGGGCGGTCGCATTGACCCGCCCGAAAGTCTAAGCCCTGCCCGGTTGACTTGACTCGCCCGGTCAACTGACATCCCGGCCGTTCTGCGGCCCGGGGAGAGCCGCAGCGAACAGCAGCGGAGGCACTGCCACCTCCGGCTGCGACACCGGACCGGAGGGGACCATGAGCAGATTGCAGATCGTCGACCCGCATATCCATTTGTGGGATCTCTGGACGCGCATCTACCCGCACTTCGAAAAGCCCGGCAAAGGCGGTGCCAACGCCGCCATCTGCCGCAGCTACCTGATCGACGAATACCTCGAGGAGGGTGGCGACGAGTTCGAGATCGTCGGCGCCGTCCATGTCGAGGCCTTCCCGACCGACCCGATCAAGGAAACCGAGACCCTGCAGAAGGTCGCCGACGCGAACCCGCTGCCGCTGGTCATCGTCGGCAACGGCGACCTGACCTCGCCGGAATTCCCTGCCCTGCTCGACCGGCACCAGGCGTTCCCCATCTTCCGCGGCATCCGGCAGGTGGTGAACATGCACGCCAACCCGGCCCGCAGCTACGTCTCGCGCGACCTGATGGCGGTGCCGCAGTTTCTTGAAGGACTGCGTGAACTGGGCCGGCGCGGCCTGAGCTTCGACCTGCAGCTCTACCCCCACCAGATGGACGCGGCCGCCGCCCTCGCAGCCGCGGCACCCGACACCCGCATCATCCTCAACCACACTGGCATGTGGGCCGATCGCGATCTGGCCGGCTGGAAGCAGTACAAGGCCGGCCTTCGCACCCTCGCCGCCCAGCCCAACATCGTCGCCAAGGTCAGCGGGCTGGGCATGCTCGACAACAGCTGGACCACCGAGAGCATCCGCCCGCTCGTCCTCGAGGCCATCGAGGCCTTCGGCCCGGACCGCGCCATGTTCGCGTCCAACTTCCCGGTCGACAAGCTCTACTCGGACTTCCGCACGGTCTGGCGCGCCTTCAACAACATCACCGCCGGTTTCTCGGAAACCGAGCGGGCCGGCCTGTTCCGCGACAACGCCCGCAAGTTCTACCGCATCCCCACCTGACCAAGGCGCGACTGGCCGGGATCGGTCACGGAATACGACGACACGGAGGAGATCTCCTTTGAACCAGCACATCACCTACGCCCCCGAGGAGACGACCCTGTGACTATCAAGCTTTCCGATCGCGGCCAGGTCGCCGCGACCTCCCTGTCGCTGCCGCCGCTGGGCTTCGGCGCGGCGCACCTGGGCGGGATGTACAACCGCGTCTCGGGCGACACGGCCAACGCCACGCTGGCGGCCGCCTGGGATGGCGGCGTCCGCTACTACGACACGGCGCCGTTCTACGGCCGCGGTCTGAGCGAGCTGCGCACCGGCACCTTCCTCATCGACAAGCCCCGCGACGAGTTCGTCATCACCACCAAGGTCGGCCGCTACTTCAAGCGCCCGGCCGATCCCCTCACCTTCGATCGCACCCCTTGGGGCGGCGGGCTGAACATGGAGATCGTCTGGGACTACACCTATGACGGGATCATGCGCTCCTACGAGCAGAGCCTGCTCCGCCTCGGCCTCGACACCATCGACGCCCTCCTCATCCACGACCCAGAAGCAGCTGCCAGCCCCGGCGGCCCGAAGCTCGAGGATCTCGAGGCGAGCGGCATCCGCGCCCTCGAGGAGCTGAAGCGCACCGGCCACATCAAGGCCATCGGCATGGGCCTCAACCACGCCGACTCGCTCGATACCATCGCCCCGCGCGTGCAGCTCGATTTCTGCATCGTGGCGATGCCCTACACCCTGCTCAACCAGTCCGCGCTGCGGACCGGGCTGAAGCGCTGCGTCGACGAGAACATCTCGGTCATCGTCGGCGCTCCCTATGCCTCGGGCATCCTCGCCACCGGCCCCATTCCAGGCGCGCGCTACGCCTACGGCATCGCCGAGCCCGATATCCTCGACAAGACCCGCCGCATCCAGGCGGTCTGCGCCAGCCACGGCGTCTCGCTCCAGGCCGCGGCCCTGCAGTTCCCCCTCGCCCACCCCGCCGTAGTCTCAGTGATCCCCGGCGGCGCCAGGCCCGAGGAGGTCACGGCCAACGTCGGCTTCATTCAGGAGGCGATACCGGCCGCATTCTGGTCCGACCTGAACTCGGCCGGCCTGATCGATCCCGAGGCCCCGACGCCGGCTTGAGCCGGCGTCACCTACCTACGCGGTGAGCCGCTGCTCTTCCTCGACCACAGGGTCGGCCAGGAACGGCTGCGGCATCGCCACGTGGTAGCCCTGCGCGTAGTCGACCCCGATCCCCCTCAGCGCGACGAGAATCTCTGCCGACTCCACGAACTCGGCAACCGTCTTCATCCCCGTCACGTGCCCTAGGTGGTTGATCATCTCCACCACCGCGAGGTCCGTGCGGTCGCGCAGCATGTTGCGCACGAACCCGCCGTCGATCTTGATCCAGTCGACCGGCAGCCGCTTGAGGTAGTGGAACGACGACATGCCCGCGCCGAAGTCGTCGAGCGCGAACCGGCACCCCATCTGCCGCAGCGCGCTGATGAACGCATTGGCCCGCTCGAGATTGGCGACCGCCGCCGTCTCGGTGATCTCGAAGCACAGCGATTGTGCCGGCACCTGCGTGCGTTTGAGCTGCTGCCGCACGAACGGCACGAAAGCCTCGTCCGACAGGGTCAGCGCACTGAGGTTGATCGAGTACGTGGCATCACCACCCACACCACGCGCCAGCCGTGCGGCGATGGTCTCGAGCGCCTTGCGCACCACCCACCGGTCGAGCTGCGGCATCAGCCCGAAGCGCTCGGCCGCGGGGATGAACCGGCCCGGCGAAACCAGTTCGCCCCGTTCGCTGAAGCGCATCAGAATCTCGCAATAACCGTGACCAGCCTGTGCGCTGATCGGCACGATCTCCTGCGCGTAGAGCACGAACCGATCCTCGTCGAGCCCGGCCTGCAGCCGCTGCACCCACCCCATGTTGCCGGCCAGCTCCGCCTGCTCGGCATCGTCGGCAGCGTAGACATGGACGCGGTTGCGTCCCTTCTCCTTGGCCATGTAGCAGGCAATGTCGGCGGCCCGCATCGCGGACTCGAGCGTGTGCTTTTCTCGCCCCAGCCGCACGAGGCCGATACTCGCGCTGACGGCAAAATGCTGCCCCTCCCAGATGAAGGGCAGCTCGGCCAGCGTGTGGCGCAGCCGGTTGGCGATAGCCGTGACCTCCCGATCGGTCGGCGTGGTCAGCAGTACGCCGAACTCGTCGCCTCCAAGCCGGGCCAGCAGCGCGTGGTTCCCCAGCGTCCCCGGCACCCGTTCCGCGATGGTGCGGAGCAGCCTGTCGCCCGCCGCGTGCCCACCGGTGTCGTTGACCACCTTGAACTGGTCGAGGTCGATGAACATCACCGCCCGCGCCGTTCCGTCGGCCAGCGTCGCGCTCACCGCGCGCTCGAATTCCGAGCGGTTCGGCAGCTTCGTCAGGTCGTCGTGCGAGGCAAGCCAGGCCAGCTCATCCTCGATGGCCCGCCGGTGCCGCACGAACTTGCTGAGCCGCCACATGGTCAGCGCCACGAACCCCGACGCCATGGCGAGGTTGGCGGCCAGCAGCAAGCTCTGAACGAAGCGGGTCCCCTCTCCCAGAGTACGTGAGTATGCGAGCGCAAGTGGCCGTACGATATCGTAGATACCGTCGAGGCGCGCCTTCCAGGCCTGGCGCTGCGCGCCCGAAGCCTGTTCGGTCGTCGACACTTCGTCGGCCAGCTCCTGTAGCTGGAACAGCGAGGGCTCGGCATTGCGCCAATGCTCCATCGCCGCCCGCATGTAGGGGAACCAGGTGAAGTTCTCATAGCCCCAGATGATCCCGGGGATGTCAGCGGGGTGATGACCGCCCCTCGTGAACCCGGCAGCTGCCGCGGACCGATCCGCCGGCTGCCGCTCAAGCGCCAGCCGCCCCTCGCGATCCCCCATGGGCACGTCGAGCGCCGTCTTGTAGCGTACGAGATAGGCGGGGTTGGAAGTGTCTATGTAGCGGTTGAGGAAGTAGATCGCGTCATGCTGCCCCTTGGACCACAAGCTCTCTCCGGCAACATAAGCCCGCAGAGAAGTCACCATCTGGAGACTGAAAGTAGCGAGGGCGGCCTGCAGGATGATGATGGCGATGAACGGCCACGCCACCTCCGCCAGACGAAGTGTCGATCTCTTGTCTGGAGATATAGGCACGCCACGCTTCTGCATGGTCTTCTCGTCCGCTGAACACAGCCGAGAGTAATTGGGCCGGCATTAAGGACGTACCCTAATGCCTCCGCGCATTTTTACTGATCTCACTTACCCGCGGCAGCAGCGGCCGAGATTTAGCTTAGTGCCCGCAGCAGATTGCCGGACACATGGCCGTCCGGCAGCAGTCCGGACCGGCCCTGCCAGTCGATCACGGCCGCCCGGGTCTTCGGGCCGATGACGCCGTCCGGTGTGCCCAGCTCGTAGCCGCGCTTGATCAGCTTGGCCTGCAACTGCTTGCGGTCGTCCTTGGTCAGCGCCGTATCCTTGGGCCAGGTCGAAACGAAGCCGCGGCTGCCGATGATCCGGTCGGCAAGATGGCCAACTGCAAGGGCATAGCTGTCGGAGTTGTTGTAACGCTTGATGACGCCGAAGTTCTCGAGCACCGCGAAGACCGGTCCATTGCCGCCCATCGGCATGTAGAGCCGCGCCACGTCGCTGGCCCGCGGAAACGCCTTGCCGCTCGCGCGCATCACGCCCACGCCGTTCCAGTCGCCGAGCGTCGCGTTGATGCCGCTCCAGACGTTCTGGTAGTTGAAGTCGCGTGGGAGCTTTACCTCGTAACCCCATGTCTCGCCGGACCGCCAGCCGAACGAGCGCAGGTAGTTCCCGATCGAGGCCATCGCGTCGGGCACCGAGCCCCAGATATCCTTGTGGCCGTCGCCCTTGAAGTCGACGGCGTACTTCATGAAGCTCGACGGCATGAACTGCGGATGCCCCATGGCGCCGGCCCATGAGCCGACCATGTTCTTGGCCCGGACGTGCCCACCCTCGAGGATCTCGAGCGCCGTGATCAGCTCGCTGCCGAAATAGTCGGCGCGATAGCCGCCATAGGCGAGCGTTGCCAGGGCATGCACCGAGTTGGTGCCGCCCAGATAGCCGCCATAGTTGGTTTCGATGCCCCAGATGGCGAGGATGACTTCAGCCTGCACGCCGTAGCGCGAGCTGACGGATGCCAGCGTCTGCTCCCACTCGCCGCTCATGCCCTGGCCCTTGCCGACCTGCGTCTCGGTCACGCGCTTGCCGACATAGTCGGCGGCCGTGCTCACGAACTCGGGCTGCTTGCGGCTCAGTTCCATCACCTTGCCGGACGGCGAGAACTCGCCCATCGCGATATCGAAGACGCGCTTGGAAACGCCACGGGCCTTGGCCCGCTTCCACACGCCGTCGACAAAGCTGTCGACACTGGCAAAAGCCGGCGTGAAAGCAGACGACGCGACGAGGGCGGCGGCGCCCAGCGCGAACGAACGACGGGAAATGGAAGGGAGGGGCTTGTTTACGCGGTACATGAAAGCCTCGGCACAAACGACTCGCCGGAAACGCGGCAACTGACTGGGCGCACGTGCCCGGTTTTCATGACGATTTTGCGGATCGAACTTAAGATCGCGTTAAGCCTGCGTTCCCGATTGCGTGATCGGTTGACATCCCGCCCCCAACTCTGGGATGCCTGCGGCCCCATTCATCGCGCTGGAGGAGAGCGATGCGTCTGGTCCGCGCCGCCCTCGTGGCGGCCCTGCTGCTATGCGCAGCCCCCGCCGTCGCGCAGCAAACCCAGCCCGCCCTCACCGGCGATGTCCGCATCCACGATCCGAGCATCATCGAGGTCGATGGGCGCTACGTCGCCTTCCAGACCGGCCAGGAAGGCGGCGTCTATCGCGGCGCGATCCGGGCGAAGACGTCACCCGATGGCATTGCCTGGACTGATGCCGGCTCGATCGGCAAGGGTGTCCCCAAATGGCAGCGCAAGGAGCTCGGCTACCAGTCGCTCAACATCTGGGCGCCCTCGGTCAGCAAGCACGGCGACACCTGGTACCTCTACTATTCGGTCTCGTCCTTCGGCATCAACACCAGCGCCATTGGCCTGATGACCAGCACAGCGCTCGATCCCGACAAGCCCGGCGAGGGTTGGCAGGATCAGGGCCTCGTGCTGAAATCCAACGGCAAGGACGACTGGAACGCCATCGACCCCTGGCGCATCGACACGACCGACGGCCGCGCGTACCTCGCCTACGGCTCGTTCTGGAATGGCATCAAGATGCGCGAGCTCGATCCAGTCACGGGCACGCTCCTCGCCGAGGATACCCCGACCTACGACCTCGCCTCCCGCAAGGGCGCCGGCATCGAGGCGACGAGCATTCTCGAGCACGACGGCCGGTTCTACCTCTTCGTCTCCTTCGACCAGTGCTGCAAGCAACTCGACAGCACCTACAACATGCGTATCGGCCGCGCCGACAGCGTCACCGGCCCCTACCTCGACAAGGACGGCAAGCCGATGCTCGAGGGTGGCGGCACGCTGCTCCTCGGCAAGACCGGCCGCTTCATCGGCCCCGGCGGGCAGGAAGCGATTCACACCACCAGGGGCGACATGCTCGCCTACCACTATTACGACGGCGACGACCTCGGCGTGTCCAAGCTCCAGTTCTCGCCCCTCCGATGGACTGCAGATGGCTGGCCCGAACTCGACCCACTCCCCTGAATCCCGACCAGGCACCAGCGCCTCCCGCGCGCAGGACCTCGACCTCATCAAGACCCTGCTGGTCATCGCCATGGTCGGCGCGCACGTCATCCAGCTCATCACCTTCCGGCCCAAGCCGGACGCCGCGATCTTCGCCGAATACGCTAACCTCGTGAGCTTTACCGGCTTCATCTTCGCCTTCGGCATCGGCCTCGGCCTGCCCAAGCCTGAGGGACGCAGGCGCAGCTGGTTCGAACGCCTGCGGCCGGTGCTGCTCCTGCTGCTCGCCGTCTATGCCTCGTCCTTCGCCTTCGCCATCTGGGTCGATCGCAAGCCGCTCAACCTCGAGCTCGCGCTCGATGTCCTGACCATGCAGCGCCTGTTCGGCTGGAGCGAATTCCTCGCCACCTTCTTCGTGCTGGCAGTGGCGCAACTGTTCGCGCGCCCTGCCCTGCTCGCCATCGGCCGCAACACCTGGCTGCTCGCCGGCGTCAGTGCCGCCTGCCTGCTCACGACCTTCTACACGACGGGTGCGATCTTCCCGCTGCTGCCGACCCTCGTCAGCCACACCGGCTTCGCCAACTTCCCGCTTCTGCCCTACCTGCCCTGGTTCCTGCTCGGCATCTGGTACGGCAGCCATCCGGTGCGGGCCTGGCACTTCGTGCCGGCGCTGGCGATCACCGGCTACCTGTTCTGGGTCACCTACGAGACGGGCGCCTTGCCGCAGCGCTTCCCGCCCACCATCCTATGGATCGTCGGGCCCGCAGCGATCCTCCTCGCCTATCTGGCCCTCAGCCGCTGGGTCGCCGGTCGCGTTCGCATCCCCGACATCCTGCTGACGCCGGGGCGGCACGTGCTGAGCTTCCTCGTCCTCACCAACCTCGGCTTCTTCCTCACCCGCCACCTCATGGGCAGGCCGGTGCGTACGACACTGGTCGCGGCCATCGTGACCGTCACCATCCTCGTCGTCCTGTCGCTTGGCTGGTACGCCTGGGAGCGGTTCCGGAAAGCCCGACCGGAATGGCGAGCCGGCGTCCGGGCCACATCGCCCCCTCCCCCTGAGGGGAGACGGCCGGGGTGAGGGGTTCAGCGTCCCAGCAGGTCACGATCTGCGCAGCCTTGCCTCTCGGCACCTGCGAAAAAGGGAAGCGACCTACTCCGCCGCAACCCGCACCGGCACCGGCCCAATAGAGTCGCGCTCGATCAGCGGGCATTCGATCTTGATCCGCCGCGGTGATGCGGCGGGCAACTGCTCATCGAGCAGCGTGCCGACCGCCCAGCGCGCCATTTCATCATGCGGCAGCACCACTGTGGTCAGCGGCGGCTCGAGATAGGCGCTGGTGTCCTCGTTATCGAACCCCACTACCGACATGTCGTGCGGCACGCGCAGGCCCCGGCTGCGCAGCGCGTCATAGGCCCCCGCCGCCATGCGATCGTTGAAGGCAAAGATCGCCGTCGGCGGGCTCGGCAGGTCGAGCAGTTGCAACGCCAGTTCCCGCCCGCCGGGGATCGTCCAGCCGCCGCGCAGGATCAGGCTCTCGTCGATCGGCACGTCCCATGAGGCCAGCGCCTGTCGGTAGCCGCGCTCACGATCCTCGGACGCCTCGATCCAGTTCTCGCCGGCGAGGTGTGCAATGCGCCTGTGCCCCGCCTTGAGCAGAGCTTCCGTGGCCGCAAAGCCGCCGGTGACATCGGCCGGCACCACCGAGGGGTAGAGCCGGTTCCGGTCGTAGCAGTTGACCATCACTGTCGGCACGTCGCGCAACCGCTCGGGCGGTTCCGCCGGCCGCGTGATCAGGCTCGTGTAGAGCACGCCGATCGCGTCGTGCTGCAGCAGCATGTCGAGCGCCAGCCCCTCGAGCTTGGCATCGCCGCGCGTGCAGAACGTCGCGACCACCACGTCCTGCAGCGCCGCCTCTTCGCGCGCCCCCTCGATGAAGGGCGTCGCGAACGGCGTCGTCGTCACCTCGTCGATGAGGAGGCCAATCACCCGCGTCTTGTTGTCGGGAACGTGGTGCTGGGTGCCCTTGCGATAGCCGAGCGCCTCCGCTGCCTCGAGCACGCGCTGCCGGGTCGCCTCGGCGACGCGCGCGTTGGACACGCGATTGAGCACGAGCGACACCGTGGCCTGCGAGACCCCGGCGCGCTCGCCAATATCGATCATCGTCGGCCGCTTCGCCAACTGCTCCTCCAACGTCCTCCAGCGCCAGCACTATCAGCCGCGAGGGGCCATGCGCAACTGCCCCTGCTAAACTCCATTAGCAGCCGAAGGCTTGCGTACGGTGGGGAAAGACGCTAGCCATATGCCACATGCTAATAAATATTAGCTGCTAGGGAGGACTGCATGATCGGCGAGACTACGGCCACCAGGGCCAGCGCATCCGCACGCGAGGAAATCTCGCTCGACGGCGCCTGGCGCTTTCGTCTGGAGGGCCAAGGCGACTGGCGCACGGCAACCGTGCCGGGCCCCTGGCAAGCCGAATTCGCCGACCTGCGCCACTCGACCGGCAAGGCCATCTACGCCCGCCAGCTCTCTATCCCGGCCAACTGGCAGGGTCGCGAGCTCGCGCTCCATTTCGGCGCGGTGAACTACTTCGCCGAGGTCCGCCTCAACGGCAAAACCCTCGGCACCCACGAGGGCGGCTACCTTCCCTTCGAGTTCGTCGTCCCCGAGGCGACTCCGGCCGAAAGTGCACTGGAAGTTCACGTCACTTTGCCCAGCGCAGATGTGACCGAATACCCTGACTTCCCCTTCGGTGAGATCCCGCATGGCAAGCAGAGCTGGTACGGCCCGCTCGGCGGCATCTGGCAGTCGGTCAGGCTCATCGCCCGCGACAAGCGCCACGTCGCACACGTCGCCATCGACGCCGACATCTCCGGCGAAGTGACCTTCGCCTTCCAGCGCTCGGCCGCCGCCACCGGGGCCACCATCCGCGCCACCATCGACGGCATCACCACCGAAACCGCCGGCAACAGCCTGAAACTCAAGCTGAATTCGCCCCGGCTCTGGTCGCCCGAGCACCCCAATCTCTACACCGCCAGGCTCGAACTGGTCGTCAACGGCGCCGTCGTCGACACCACTACCCACACCTTCGGGTTCCGCAGCATCGAGACCCGCGACGGCAAGTTCTACCTCAACGGAGAGCCGCTCTACATCCGCGGCGCCCTCGACCAGGACTATTATCCCGAAGGCATCTGCACCCCGCCCTCCCTCGAGTTCCTCGAGGACCAGGCGAGGAAGGCCAAGCACCTCGGCCTCAACATGCTGCGCTGCCACATCAAGGTGGCCGACCCGCGCTACTACGAGGTCGCCGACCGCCTCGGCCTGCTGGTCTGGACCGAAATCCCCAACGTCCAGTACTTCACCAGCGCCGCAGCCCAGCGCATGCGCGACACGATGGAGGGCATCCTCGCCCGCGACGGCAACCACCCCTCGATCGTCACCTGGACCATCATCAACGAGGACTGGGGCACCCGCCTCGTCGAGAACGCCGACCACCGCCAGTGGCTCAAGGACACCTATGACTGGCTGAAGGCCAAGGATCCGCGCCGCCTCGTCGTCGACAACTCGGCCTGCATCCCGAACTTCCACGTCAAGACCGACATCAACGACTACCACTACTACCGCTCGGTCCCCGAGCGCCGCGCCGAGTGGGAAAAGCTCACTCAGGAATTCGCCGACGCGTCCGACTGGACGTGGACGCCGCACGGCGATGGCGAGCGCCGCGGCGACGAGCCGCTGGTCGTCTCCGAGTTCGGCGTCTGGGGCCTGCCCCACCCCGATCAGGTCAAGACCCCCGCCGGCGAAGAGCCGTGGTGGGCCGAGACCGGCAGCAACTGGGGCGACGGCGCCGCCTATCCGCACGGCATCCGCAACCGCTTCGCGACTTACCACCTGCAGAACGTCTTCGGCAGCTTCGACAGCTTCATCGACAAGGTGCAGTGGTACCAGTTCGCCAATCTCAAGTACGAGATCGAGTCGATGCGCGCCCACGCGCCGATCCAGGGCTACGTCATCACCGAGATGACGGACGTGCACTGGGAAGCCAATGGCCTGCTCGACATCAACCGCAACCCGCGCGCCTTCCACGATCGCTTCGCCGAGATCAACAACGACATCGTCATCGTGCCGCAGATCGAGCACCATGCCGTGTGGTCCGGTGACAGCGTCGCGCTGAAGCTCAAGGTCGCAACCGGTGGCAGGTCCGTGCCCGCCGGCGCAACGCTGACCTGGTCGGTCGACGGCAAGAGCGGCAAGACCGACGTCCCCGCCACGGCTGGCCTCTCGGTCGTCGATCTCGGCACCACTGGCATCAAGCTGGATGGCGCGAGCCGCGTTGCGACCATCGTTCTCAAGCTCGAAGCCGGCGGCCAGGAACTGGCGAGGAACCAGATCGAAGTCTCGGTCTATGCGAAGCGCAGCGCCGGACCGGCCCGGATCGCAGCCGCCGATGCTGGCCTCGCCGCCTTCGCCCGGGGCCTCGGCTACACCGTCACCGACGCAGCTTCCGCCGACCTCATCCTCACCCACGCACTGGACGAGGCCGACATCGAGGCCATGCGTCACGGCGCCCGCTACCTCGTCCTCGCCGACGGCTCGGTCGCGACCCATCGCAACCTGCGCGTTGACCAGCCCCGCGCCGAGCCGCCCACCATGCCGGCCAGCAAGGAGCGCGCGCGCCATCTCGGCTCGGAAACGCAGTTGCCCAATATCGGGCTCGTCCTGCGCGACGGCACGCTGTGGCGCGGCGACTGGATCGCGAACTTCTCGTGGATCAAGCGCTCCGGCGCCTTCGCCGACCTGCCGGGCGGTCCGCTGCTCGACGTGTCCTTCGACCGCGTCGTGCCGCACCACGTACTCACGGGCTTCCGCTCCTGGGAATACGAGGGCCTCGTTGATGCAGGTGTGGTGATCGGCTGGGTCAACAAACCCGCCGCCACCATCGCCCGCCGTCCCATCGGCAAGGGCGCCATGGTCGTCACCACCTTCCGCCTCACGAACGACGCACCGGGGAGCGATCCTGTCGCCACGGCTCTGTTCGACGGTCTCGTGGCGACCACCTCAAATCTGGAGGTCGATTGAGCGGCAAACTGAATCAGATTTTCGGGTTAGGAAGCGTGTCGAGCGCCTACCGGCGGATATCGATGCACGCTAACTACTTGTCTGATCAGCAGAATTTTCCGCTTCCATTTGATACAGGATTGACAATATTGTCAGCCGCAATAGCATCAGCCCGGCTCGGGAGATCCCCAAGGGACACTCGGGCCGGTAGACTACCGGGGAGGTACGCGACTTGGCCGACATCAGGCTCGTAAACGTCAGCAAGCATTTCGGACAGGTGCGCGTCATCGAGAACGTCTCGATGACCATCGAGTCCGGCGAGTTCATGGTCTTCCTGGGGCCGTCCGGCTGCGGCAAGTCCACCCTGCTGCGCATGATCGCCGGCCTCGAGGACATCGACGGTGGTGAAATCCACATCGGCGATCGTCGCGTCGACCAGCTGCCGCCCTCCGACCGCCAGATCGCGATGGTCTTCCAGAACTACGCGCTCTACCCGCACATGAGTGTGCGCGAGAACATGTCGTTCGGCCTGCAGAACATCCGCATGCCCAAGGACGAGATCGCCCGTCGCGTCGCCGCCGCAGCGAAAACCCTAGAGCTTGAACATCTGATCGACCGCAAGCCCGGCCAGCTCTCGGGCGGCCAGCGCCAGCGCGTCGCCATCGGCCGCGCCATTGTCCGCGACCCCAAGGCCTTCCTCTTCGACGAGCCCCTTTCGAACCTCGACGCCGGCCTCCGCGTGCGCACCCGCATCGAGTT
>Ga0247822_10001699_pt1 | contig 13643 bp, 15 predicted proteins | sample 13C_Cellulose_Da_FD_192423 | JGI IMG/M metagenome (GOLD analysis project Ga0247822, IMG submission 192423) | Soil microbial communities from agricultural site in Penn Yan, New York, United States - 13C_Cellulose_Day30 | ecosystem: Environmental > Terrestrial > Soil > Agricultural land | place...
CCGTGGCGGACGCCGCGGCGCTGCCGGCGAGGCTGGTGAGGCCGAGGGCGGTGATGTCGAGGCGGCTGAAGTTGCCGAGGATGCCGAGGATGCCGGGGAAGCCCCGGTCGAGCCGGTGACCGCCGAAGTCGAGGCCGAAGCGCCCGCCAAGCCGAAGCGCCGCAGCCGCAAGAAGGCGGTCGAGGCCGAAGCGCCGGCAGCTGAGCCTGTCGACGAGGCCGTCGCCGAGCCTGAAGTGGCGGTTGAAGCGCCTGCCAAGCCCAAGCGCACCCGCCGCAAGAAGGCTGAGGCCGAAGCTGAGGCTGAGGCGCCTGCGGTTGAAGCTGCGCCCGCGGACGCGGCGCCCGAGCCCGCCGCCGAGGAAGCACCGGCCAAGCCCAAGCGCCGCAGCCGTGCCAAGGCGCCGGTCGCCCAGGATCTGGAACCGGCCGCTGCGGCGGAACCGGTCCCGGCCGACGGCGAGGCGGACGATGCCGAGGGCGAGAATGGCGAGCCGCGCCGCGGCTGGTGGCAGCGCACCTTCGGGGCGTAACATGTGGAGCGGCGGGGATGGCTCCATTCCCGCCGCTCACGCGCCGTTCATGCGGCCCGATCCATCGCGTTCGGGGGCCGGCGGCCGGAGCGGGCGCTTGATCGCAGGGGATAATCCGCCATGATGCCGGTCATGAAGCGCTTCGTATCGTTCTTCGCGCTCCTGCTGCTCATCAGCATCGCGAACCCGGCCTTTGCCCAGTCGATCCTGCGCGACGCAGAGAGCGAGGCGCTGCTTGCGGACATGTCGCGCGACCTGATCAAGGCCGCGAATCTTCAGCCCAACAATGTCCGCATCATCCTGATCAACGATTCGTCGATCAACGCCTTCGTCGCCGGCGGGCAGGCGGTCTATATCCATTCCGGCCTGATCGATGCCGCCTCCAGCGCGAACGAGGTGCAGGGCGTGATCGCGCACGAACTGGGTCACGTTACCGGGGGGCATGTGCCGCTTGGCGACCGCATGGCCAAGGGGGCGACCGGCATCACGATCCTGAGCCTGCTGCTCGGCGCCGCGGCGATGGCCGCCGGATCGGCGGACGCGGGCATGGGGCTGATGCAGATGGGCCAGCGCGCCGCGCTGGGCAATTTCCTGGCCTTCAGCCGCGCGCAGGAGGCGACGACCGACGCCGCGGGCGTCAAATATCTCTCGGGGGCGGGCGTCAGCGGGCGCGGGATGCTCGACTTCTTCAAGAAGCTCCAGCAGCAGGAATATCGCTGGGGCCTGAAGCGCGGCGAGCAGAGCTATGTGATGAGCCACCCGATGTCGGGGGACCGTATCTCGACGCTGACCGCCGACCTCCAGGCCGATCCGGCGTGGAACAAGCGCAATGATCCTGCACTGGAGGAGCGCTTCCGCCGCGTTCAGGCCAAGCTGCGCGGCTATGTCGCCGATGCCCCCGATACGCTGCGCCGCTATCCCGAAACCGACACGAGCGTGCCCGCGCGCTATGCCCGCGCCTATGCCTATCATAAGTCGGGCTATCCGCAGCAGGCCGCGGCCGAGGCGGCGGCGCTGGTGAAGGCCGAGCCGCACAATCCCTATTTCCTCGAACTCGAAGGCCAGATCCTGCTCGAATCGGGCAAGCCCAAGGAAGCGATCCCGCCGCTGCGCGAGGCGACCGAGAAGACCAATTACCAGCCGCTGATCGCCACCACCTTCGGCCATGCGCTGCTCGCGGTCGAGGATCCGGCACTGCTGCCGGAGGCGGAGAAGGTGCTGCGCCAGTCGGTGGTTCGCGATCAGGAGAATCCGTTCGCCTGGTACCAGCTCGGCATGGTCTATGAGCGCAAGGGCGACAGCGCCCGCGCGGCGCTCGCCACCGCGGAGCGTTCGAGCATGATCGGCGACATGGGCCGCGCGCTGTCGAGCGCGCAGGCGGCGATGGCCGGGCTGCCGCAGGGCTCGCCCGACTGGATTCGCGCGCAGGACATCGTCATGGCCGCGCAGGCGATGATGCAGGACAGGAAGAGACGTTGAGTGAGACCATGGTGAAGACTCCGCTGGCACTTGCCGGCTTGCTGGCGCTGTCCGCGGCGCTCGGCGGCGGCATCGTCCTGGGCGCGCAGGCGCTGATCCCGGCCCGGACCGCGGACGCGGACAAGGCGCGGATCGGCCAGGTCGTGCGCGACTATGTCCTCGAGAACCCCGAAATCCTGCCCGAGGCGATGAAGCGCCTTCAGGAGCGCGAGACCGGCAAGGCGGTCGCGTCGAGCCGTTCGGTGATCACCCAGCCCTATGCCGGTGCCTGGGAAGGCAATCCCAAGGGCGACGTCACCGTGGCTGTCTTCATGGACTATGCCTGTGGCTATTGCCGCGCCAGCCTGCCGATGATCGCGCGGCTGGTGGCGGAGGACAGCAATGTCCGCATCGTCTATCGCGAGCTGCCGGTGCTGAGCGAGGTCAGCCGGGTCGCGGCGCGCTGGGGGCTTGCTGCGGCCGAGCAGGACAAGTTCAAGCCGTTCCACACCGCGCTCTATTCGGCCGGGCAACTGAGCGAGGCGTCGATCCGGGCGGCTTCGGCCGCGGCGGGGCTGGACACGGCGAAGGCGCAGGCCGCGCTCACCACGCCGCAGGTCGAGGCGGAGATCGCCCGCAATCTCGATACCGCGGGCAAGCTCGGGGTCACCGGCACGCCCAGCTGGGTGATCGGCGAGCGGGTGATTTCGGGCATGGTGCCCTATGAAGTGCTTCAGGACGCGGTGAAGGCGGCCCGCAAACCGGGCTGACCGCACATCAGGGGGAGGGGTGTATGCGTTTCGGGTTCCTCCTGTTCGCCGCGGCGGCGCTGGCGGCCGGCTCCGCCACCGCCCAGGAGCCGCGCGATGCGGCGATCGCGGCGCTGGCGCGTGCGCATCCCCGCACCGCGATCGGCGCGGCGCTGATCCGCGATGGCAAGGTGGTGTGGACCGGCGTCGCCGGCGCGCAGACCGACACGCAGCCCGCGACGCGCGATACCCTGTTCAACATCGCCTCGATGACCAAGCCGGTGACCGCCGAGCTGGTGATGCGGCTGGCGCAGGCGGGGCGGATCGGCCTCGACGAGCCGATGGCGGGCGTGTGGACGGACCCCGATGTCGCGGCGGATGCGCGTGCGAAGCGGCTCACCCCGCGGATGGCGCTCAGCCACCAGACCGGTTTGCCCAACTGGCGCCCGCAGAACCGGCGGCTGACCTTCGCGCGCGATCCCGGAACCGGCTTCATCTATTCGGGCGAAGGCTATGAGCTCGTCGCGCGCTTCGCCGCGCGCAAGCTCAGGACCGATTTCGAGGATCTGGCGGACAGCCAGGTATTCCGCCCGATGGGCCTGACCCGCATCGCCTATACCTGGCGGCCCTGGATGGAGGGCCGGGTGGCGGTGCCGGCGAACGGCAACGGCTATCCCGGAACCGCGGGGCCGCACCCCTATGGCCATTGGCTCGGGGCGGACGACATCTATACGAGCGTCGGCGACTATGCGGCCTTCGTCGCGGCGGTGGCGCGCGGCGACGGGCTGAGCGCGGCGCTCAAGGCCGAACGGCTGCGCCCGCAGGTCGCGATGCCGGGCTGTCCCAAGCCGGTCGCGGGGTGCCCGGACAGCGTCGCGATGGGACTGGGCTGGCAGGTGCTGCGCTTCGGCACGCGTCGGCTGGCGCTGCACGAAGGCGGCGATCCGGGTGTTTCGGCCATCGCCTATTTCGATGCCGATACCCGCGATGGCGCGCTGATTTTCCTGTCGGGTGAGGGTGACGCGCCGCTGGCGATGCAGGTGATCGAGGCGGTCGATCCGCAGTCACTGGTGCTCAGCGGCTATCGCGCGATGATGAAATCGCGCGAGAGCGCCGAGTAAAAATCGAACGAAGAACGAACATTGCGGGTTGCGCGGGGCGCATCCGTCCCTACATCGCGCGCAAATCAGGGGGCCTTCCATGCAGCCGATCCTATCCATTCGCGGTGTCAGCAAGACCTATGCCTCGGGGCACAAGGCGTTGGGATCGGTCGATCTCGACATCAACAAGGGCGAGATCTTCGCGCTGCTCGGGCCGAACGGTGCGGGCAAGACGACGCTGATCTCGATCGTCTGCGGCATCGTCACGCCGAGCTCGGGCACGATCATCGTCGACGGGCACGATGCAATCAGCGAACCGCGCGCGGCGCGGATGAAGATCGGCCTCGTGCCCCAGGAACTGTCGGTCGACATGTTCGAGACGGTCCAGGCGACCACCCGCTACAGCCGCCGCCTGTTCGGCCGTCCCGCCAATGACGATTACATCGATCAGGTGCTCAAGGACCTGTCGCTCTACGACAAGCGCCACAGCAAGGTGATGGAGCTGTCGGGCGGCATGAAGCGCCGCGTGCTGATCGCCAAGGCGCTGGCGCACGAACCCGATATCCTGTTCCTCGACGAGCCGACCGCGGGCGTCGACGTCTCGCTCCGCCGCGACATGTGGAAGCTGATCGGTGGCCTGCGCGAGCGCGGCACGACGATCATCCTCACCACCCACTATATCGAGGAGGCCGAGGAGATGGCCGACCGGGTGGGCGTGATCAACAAGGGCGAGCTGCTGCTGGTCGAGCGCAAGGCCGAGCTGATGAAGAAGCTGGGCAAGCGCGAGATGGACATTGCGCTGGTCGAGCCGATGGCGGCGATTCCCGCCGAGCTGGAGGAATGGCATCTCGCGCTCGAGGATGAGGGGCACCGGCTGCGCTACACTTTCGACGCGCAGGCCGAACGCACCGGCATCCCGTCGCTGCTGCGCAAGCTCGGCGACCTCGGCATCCAGTTCAAGGATCTCGATACCTCCAAGTCGAGCCTCGAGGACATTTTCGTCGACCTTGTCGAGAACAAGCAGACTCTGGCGGATGAGGAGAAGGCGGCATGAGGGGGTTCAACCATCACGGCGTCTGGGCGATCTACCGCTTCGAGATGGCGCGCGCGATGCGCACGTTGTGGCAGAGCCTCGTCACCCCGGTGATCACCACCGCGCTCTATTTCGTGGTGTTCGGCGGTGCGATCGGGTCGCGGATGCAGGAGCTGGACGGGGTCGCCTATGGCAGCTTCATCGTGCCGGGCCTGATCATGATGAACCTGCTCCAGCTGTCGATCTCGAACGCGTCGATCGGCATCTATTTCCCCAAGTTCACGGGCACGGTGTACGAGCTGCTCTCCGCACCGGTCTCTGCGATGGAGATGGTGATCGGCTATGTCGGCGCTGCCGCGACCAAGTCGATCGCGATCGGGCTGATCATCCTGTTCACCGCGATGCTGTTCGTCGATGTGCCGATCAGGCATCCCTTCATGATGCTGACGATGCTGGTGCTGACGGCGCTCACCTTCAGCATGCTCGGCTTCATCATCGGCATCTGGGCCAAGGGGTTCGAGCAGCTTTCGTTCGTCCCGGCACTGATCGTGACGCCGCTGACCTTCCTCGGCGGCGCCTTCTACACGATCAACATGCTGGCGGAGCCGTGGCGCACGATCAGCCTCGCCAACCCCGTCGTCTATCTGGTTAGCGGCTTCCGCTGGAGCTTCTTCGGCACCGGCGACGTCGCGATCGGGGTCAGCCTCGGTTTCACCGCGGCGTTCCTGCTGCTGTGCCTCGGCGTGATCGGCTGGATCTTCAAGACCGGCTGGCGGCTCAAGAACTGAGCCGCTTCACCCCGCGACCGGCAAGGTGATCAGCGATCCCGTGCAGACGCGCTGGGTCGCCTTCACGAAGTCGGCGGGCTTGGCCTTGTAGATGTTGGGCACGAAGGTCTGCGGGTTGCGGTCGATCACCGGGAACCAGCTCGACTGGACCTGCACCATGATGCGGTGGCCCTTCCTGAAGACATGGTCGTGGTCGCGCAGCGGCACGTTCCACGCGACCACCTTGTTCGGCACCAGCGGCTTCGGCGTCGAGAAACTCTCGAGCCAGCGCCCGCGCCGCACCTCCATCGCGATGGGGAGCTGATAGCCGTTGAGCGTCCTGGGATAGTCGCCCAGCGCGCGCACCGGCGTCGTGGTGTCGTAATCGTCGGGCAGCACGTCGATCAGCTTGACCACCATGTCGCTGTCGGTGCCCGAGGTGGAGGCCTGCAGCGTCGCGCTGATCGTGCCGCTGACGGTCAGGTCCTTGTCGAGCGGGGCGCTGACATAGGTCAGCACATCGGGCCGCCCGTCGACGAAGCGCTGGTCCGCCGCCTCCCACCATTTCCACTCCTGCGAGGGGTAGGTGACCGAGATCGGGCGCGCGCGGTACGGCACCGGATTGGCGGGATCGGAGATATATTCGCGGCACCCCTCGCCCGACGGCGCGGTGAACGACAGCGATCCGTCGGCGCGGAGATAGAGGCTGGTCGCCCTGGTTCCGGCGGGCGGCCATTTGGCGTAGTTCTTCCACTGCCACGATCCGCTCTGGAAGATCTTGGCCTCGCCGGTCGGCTGCGGGCCCTTGCCGTGCAGCCAGTGCGCGAAGAAGGGCGCTTCGATGTCGCGCTGGAACTCCGTGCCGCTCGGCTTGCCGAACTTCACATAGCCCAGATCCTCGCCCGCACCGCGCCAGCTGCCATGGTTCCACGGGCCGGCAGCAATGATGCTCAGCCCCTTGGGGTCGTCCTTCTCCATCCGCTCATAGATCTTCCAGCCGCCCAGCGGATCCTCCTGGTCCCAGAAGCCGACGACGTGCAGCGTCGGCACGGTCGTGCGGCCGAGCCGCTCGGTCCATACCTGCCGCTTCCAGTGATCGTCATAGTCGGGATGCTCGATGATCTGGGACAGCATCGGCACACTGCCCTTGAAGTGCAGCTTGTCGAGATTCTCGACCGGGCCGAGCTTCAGGAACCAGTCGTAGAGATCGACCGGCGGCGGTCCGCCGGGATTATAGTTGAAGTCATCACCGTCCTTGTTGTTCTGGAGGGCATAGGTCCAGTCGGTGAGATAGGAGAGGCGGAGCGCGCCGTAGCGGTGGAGATCGTCGTTCATCCACCAGTCGTTCCATGCCGCCTGCGGGCTTATGGCTTTCAGCGCAGGGTGCGGGCGCGCCAGCGCCACCGCGGCGGCATAGCCCGGATAGGAGCCGCCCATCATCCCGACGCGGCCATTATGGTCGGCGACGTTCTTCACCAGCCAGTCGATCGTGTCATAGGCGTCGCTCGCCTCGTCGGGCGCGTTCGAGCCGGGCGGGGAGAGCGCCATCGACATGTCGAAGCTACCCTCCGATTTGTAGCGCCCGCGCATGTTCTGGAAGACGAGGATGTAGCCGTCGTCCATCAGATACTTCATCGACGACGGCACCGCCCTGGGCGCCGCGCCGGGCACGCCATAGGGGGTGCGCTGGAGCAGGATCGGGAGCTTGCCCGCCTTGCCGACAGGGCGGAGGACCACCGTCTGCAGCTTGGTCCCGTCGCGCATCGGGATCATCACCTCCTGAAAGGTGAAGGCCGGGGCCGCCGGAACCTGCGGGACGGTCGCCTGCCGGGCCGGAGCCGGGGCGGTCAGCGCGGTTGCGGCAAGGGCAGCGGCGACAAGAAAGCGGCGGTATATCAACTCACGTCTCCCCGTTGGTGGCGGGAATAGAGGCGTGGCGCCTGTCGCTGTCAATCGCCCCGCGGACGCAGCATCGCTGGCCGCAGGACAAGGCCGTTCAAGTTGAGCAGCGCGTGGATCAGCATCGCGAACCACAGTTCGCCGGTGGCGAGATAGAGCGTCGCGAGCAATGCGCCTGCCACGCCGGAAAACGCCATGCCCGCCCACCCCTGATAGCGGTGCGCCCCGGCGAAGAGCAGGGTCGCCAGCACAAAGCCGAGCGATGCGCTTCCCGTCGCCAGCGTCGCGAACAGCGGTAGCGCTAGGCGGAAGAACAGTTCCTCGACGATTCCGGCGGCGGTGCCGAGGACCGCGGTCCAGCCGAACTCGATCCTGCTCCGGGGCAGAATGCGGTCGATATTGCCCGCGCTGAACGGCCGGCGCCCGCGCCCGATCCGCCAGCGCGCAAGCAGCAGGCCGATCAGTGCACCGCCGCCCAGCCCCGCGAGCACCGCAAGCTCGAACGCGATGCCGCCGAACCCGGCAAGGTGGCGTGCCTCGGCCGCCAGCGATGCGAACTCGGCGGGCAGTCCGGCCAGCGCATCCAGCCGGCTGCCAAGCGCCAGCGCCGCCAATGCCGATGCCCCGAACGCCAGCGGCGCGCGGCGCATCCAGCGGCGATAGCGGGCGACCCGGCCGGTGCCCGGCGGCACGCCGCCGCCCCGGAGGTACCAGGCATAGGCGGCGATCAGTGCCGCCAGCAGCGCCCAGTCGATCAACCCGCGCGCCTCATCATCCGTTGCGGTGCTCGCCCCGGACCCAGCGGACGGTACCCGAGCTCGAGCGCATCACCACGCTCTCCGTGGTCATCTTGCCCGGCTTGCGCTTGACGCCTTCGAGCAGCGAGCCGTCGGTCACGCCGGTCGCGGCGAAGATGCAGTCGCCCTTGGCCAGCTCGGTCAGGTCGTACTGCTTGTCGAGATCCTCGATCCCCCAGCGGCGCGCGCGCGACCGCTCATCCTCGTTGCGGAAGACCAGGCGGCCCTTGAACTGGCCGCCGACGCAGCGCAGCGCGGCGCAGGCGAGCACGCCCTCGGGCGCGCCGCCCTGGCCCATATAGACGTCGATCGTGGTGTCGGGGTCAGTGGTCGCGATCACGCCGGCGACGTCGCCGTCGCCGATCAGCACCACGCCGCAGCCGATCGCGCGCAGTTCGGCGATCATCTTCTCATGGCGCGGGCGATCGAGCACGCAGGCGATGATCTCGTTGGGCTTCACACCCTTCGCGGCGGCGATCGCCTCGATATTCTGGGTCGGGCTCTTGTCGAGGTTGATCACCTCGGGCGGATAGCCGGGGCCGACCGCGATCTTGTCCATATAGACGTCGGGGGCGTTGAGCAGGTTGCCCTCCTCCGCGATCGCCAGCACGGCAAGGCTGTTCGGCCCCGCCTTGGCGCAGATGGTGGTGCCTTCGAGCGGATCGAGCGCGATGTCGATCTTCGGTCCCTTGCCCGGCGCACTGCCGACCTTCTCGCCGATATAGAGCATCGGCGCCTCGTCGCGCTCGCCCTCGCCGATCACGACGGTGCCGTCCATGTAGAGCGAGTTGAGCGAGGCGCGCATCGCCTCGACGGCGGCCGCGTCGGCGGCCTTCTCGTCACCGCGGCCGGTGAGTTTCGAGGCGGCGATCGCCGCGGCTTCGGTGACACGCACCATTTCGAGCACAAGAACGCGGTCGAGCACCTTGCTGGCGGTCTGCATGATCGGCGAAGCCCTCTCTCAGTTCGTTTCCGCTGCGCGATAGGAGCGCGCGGCGCCCTTGTCGATGGGGGCTAACGCTGTCATCCATGCAAAAGCTGGCGATGCCGCGAAACCTGACGCGGTTCGCGGCGTTCGGTGGGTAACAGGACTGGACGGGGCGTTGGAGATGTTGAGTTTGCTGCTGGCGCTGAGCGTGGCGGGCGAGCCGCCGAAGATCGTCACCCTCCCCAAACGCGCGCGGCCGTCGGCTGTGGTGCGCAAGCGTGCCGCGCGAAAGCCGGTGCGGCGGCCGCTGCCCCAACCGGCATCCCTGTGCCTCACCGGAAGCTGTTCGCAATCCGCCGCCCCCGGCGATCGCCTCACCGGCGTGACGACGCGCGAGCATAGCGGCAAGATGGAAGTGGTGCGATCGGCCGGGATGCCATGCGGGGTGCAGGGCGCGCCCGTCTGCCCGAAGAAGGGGCAGGAACTGCTGCACACGCGCATCGACTGAGGCGTTTCGGCACGCGGCTCGTTATGCTATCGCAACGAGCGGAGGGTTATGCCCGTGTTGCTTGTCCTTGCGTTCATGCTTCAGGCCGGCGGTGACGACACCGCGATGCAGGCCTATCGCGAAAAGACCCGCGCGCTCATCCCGTGCAAGACCACCGGCGATCCCGATGAGGTCACGATCTGCGCGCTGCGGGAGGCCGACAAGAAATACCGTGTCCCCTTCGTCACCTCGAACGCGCGGGACAATGTGCCTGCCCAGACCGAGCGCGTGCTGGAGGACGTGATGTTCCAGTGCGGCGTCAGCGGCCCGTTCCTCACGCAATGCGGCGGGATGGTCGGGGTGACGGTCGGCGTCGGGTTCGACGGCAAGGTGATGCGCAAGCGCGACCCGGCGCCGTGAGCCGATGGGCGGGAACCGGCGCGGCGCTGTCGTCCGGGCTGGCCGCCATCGCAGGTCCGGCATTCTCCCAGAGCGTCGCTACGGATCCGGTCGTCGAGCTTCCCGCGCAATGCCGCTTCTCGAAACCCGCGCAGGTCAAGGCGTCCCTGCGGGAAGCGCCGGACATCGCCAGTGAGTTCAGGCGTCTCAATCTGACGATCGCGGACGCTGGTGAACCTTATGTGCCCTTCGATCTGGTCGAGAGCGCGAAGAACCTGCCGCACCGGCAATTCCTTCGCGCCTATGCCTTCGCTGACCGCACGATTGCCTGGTATTATCATGGCGGCAGCATCGTGACGCATGTCCATGTCGTCGAACTGCGCCCGCAACGGGACCGGCGCGACGAGCCGCTGGTCCTGCGTTTCACCGGAAGGGGGCTGATCGGGCCGCCTTGTGAGGCAACCGAGGCCCTGCTGAACGGCGTATCCGGCGCGAGCGACTGGTAGCGCGCTATTCGCCCAGGATGTGCATCCACATCGGTTCGCCCGCCAGGCTGGGTGAGCCGCGGAGCTTCTCCAGCGCCTGTGCGATCGACCGTTCGGGCACCTCGTGCGTGACGATTGCGACGAGCACGCTGCCATCGGCCATCGCGCCGCGCTGGATCAGCGATTCGATCGAGACGCCGGCGTCGCGCATCGCTGCGGCGATCTCGGCGAGCACGCCCACCTTGTCGGCGACGGTGAAGCGCAGATAGGCGCGGCCGCGGCGCTCGCCGGTGGGGGCGACGGGCTCGGCGGTCAGGCTGGTTGCGGGCATCGCATAGGGCGGGCCGAATTCGGTGCGCGCGATGTCGATCAGGTCGGCGACCACGGCGCTCGCGGTCGGGCCGTCGCCTGCGCCTGCGCCCTGGAACAGCAGCCGGCCGACGAAATTGCCTTCCGCGACGACCGCGTTGGTCGGACCGAGGACATGGGCCAGCGGATGTGAAAGCGGAACCAGATGCGCATGGACGCGCTGGAACAGGCCGTTGCCGTTGAGATCGGCGATGCCGAGCAGGCGGATGCGATAGCCGAGCGCCGCCGCCTCGGCGATATCGGCGGCGAGCAGGTGGCGGATGCCGCCGATCGCGACGTCGCCGAACGCGGGCTGGGTGCCGAAGGCGATGCTGGCGAGGATCGACAGCTTGTGCGCGGCGTCGACGCCGTCGATGTCGAAGCTGGGATCGGCTTCGGCGAAGCCGGCCGCCTGCGCTTCGGCGAGCACCTCGCCGAAGTCGCGGCCTTAGGCCTCCATCTTCGACAGGATGAAATTGCAGGTGCCGTTGAGGATGCCATAGACGCGGTCGATCTGGTTCGCCGCCGCGCCCTCGCGCAGCCCCTTGATCACCGGCACCCCGCCCGCGACCGCAGCCTCGAACTTCATCGGCGTGTCGCTCTTCTCGGCGACCTGGGCCAGTTCGAGCCCGTGATGCGCGATCATCGCCTTGTTGGCGGTGACGAGGCCCTTGCCCGCCGCCAGCGTCGCACGCGCGAGCGCAAGCGCGGGGCCATCGGAGCCGCCGATCAGCTCGACGACCACGTCCGCGCGCGGATGGCGCGCCAGCTCGGTCATGTCGTCGACCCAGTCGAAGCGGGCGATGTCGACGCCGCGATCCTTGGCGCGGTCGCGCGCGGAAACCGCGACGATCTCGATCGGCCGGCCCGCACGGCGCGCGATCAGCTCGGCATTGGCGTCGATCAGGCGAATGACGCCCGCACCCACGGTTCCAAGGCCGGCAAGAGCAACGCGCAACGGTTCGGTCATGTCTAAATCTCCTGGCACTCCCGCTAGAGAATGCCCGGAGCGCCGCAACCCTATTATTTCTTTGTGAGGCCGATCTCGCGCAGCCGTTCCGCCAGATAGTCGTGCGCGGTGATCGGCGGCTCGCGCTCGGGATTCTCCGCGGTCACGCATTGCGGCAGCGCCTTGATCAGGAAATCGGGCGCCGGATGGAGGAAGAAGGGCATCGAATAGCGCGGCGTGCCGCGGCGCTCGACCGGCGGGTTGACCACGCGGTGGGTGGTCGAGGGCAGGACATGGTTGGTCAGCCGCTGGAGCATGTCGCCGACATTGACCACCATCGCGCCCTCGGGCGGCTTGACCGGCAGCCACCCGCCATCCTTGTCGAGCAGTTCGAGGCCCGCTTCCTCGGCGCCGAGCAGCAGCGTGATGAGGTTGATGTCCTCATGCGCGCCGGCGCGGACATTGGGCGCGTCCTCGGTCACCGGCGGATAATGGAGCAGGCGCAGCACCGAATTGCCGTCCTTGACCGCATGGTCGAACCAGTCGGGCTTGAGGGTCAGATGGCGCGCGATCGCCGAGAGCAATTTGTCGCCCGCAGTGTCGAACGCGGCGAACAGCTCGAGGAAAGTCTCGCGGAACCCCTCGGGCCGGTCCGGCCAGATATTGGGCGACATGTTTTCTTCGAAGCGGTGACCCGCGGGCAGCTCGCGGCCGATATGCCAGAATTCCTTGAGGTCGACATAGTCTGCGCCCTTGGCGATCTCGGTCTTGAACGGGGTATAGCCGCGCGCGCCGCCGCCGCCTTCGACGAAATAGCCGCGCTTCTCGTCCTCGGGCAGGTCGAAGAAGGTCTTGGTCGCCGCCCAGGCGCGGTCGATCAGATGCTGGGGCACGCCATGGTTGCTGACCATCGCGAAGCCGAACCGCTCGAACGATCCGCCCAGCGCCGCGGCGAAACCATCGGGATCGCTTTCCTGATCGGCCAGGCTGACCAGCGGGACTTCGGCGAGGACGGTGTCGGACATTCAAGGTAACTCCGGAAACGATTCTCCCGGAAATAGACCTTCGCGGCGTCGTAGAACAGAGGCGGGAGAGGTGCGGTGCCGCGCACCCCTCCCGCAGACCGATCGCCTACGCAGCGACGGAATGGATGATGCGGTTATTTGCCGAGGACGGTGAGCGTGCCGCGGCTCTTCGAACTGCTCTCGGGGTCGAGCTTGAGGGTGAAGTCGCTGCCTTCGCTGGTCTTGCCGCTGAGCTGGCCGTCCTTTGCCGCGACGGTGAACCCGGCGGTCTGCATCTGCTCCTGGAACCAGTTGCGGACCTGGTCCACGGCGGCCGGGGCCTCGAACTGGACGCGCACGGTGTCCTCGCCGCCCTTGTCCTGATTGGCGTCGACATTGAGGCTGGCGATGGTCGAGCCGGGGTAGAGCTTGAGCCCGTCGACTTCGAAATTCTCCGCGCCCAGGTCGAACTTGGGCAGCTTGATCGATCCCTCGAAGCCCGGGGCCTTGACGGCGACGCGTCCGTCCTTGTCGGCCTTGATCGATGCTTCGCCTTCGCCGCTCTTGACCGATATGCTCGCGCCATTGCCCTCGCCTGAGCCGTCGCCGCAGGCCGTGAGCGCCACCATCAGGGGAAGAACAAGCCAGCTCCGGGTCATACGCGAACTCCACCGTATTAGTTGTGCAACACACTAAGCATATCGAGAA
>Ga0247822_10001701_pt1 | contig 13641 bp, 8 predicted proteins | sample 13C_Cellulose_Da_FD_192423 | JGI IMG/M metagenome (GOLD analysis project Ga0247822, IMG submission 192423) | Soil microbial communities from agricultural site in Penn Yan, New York, United States - 13C_Cellulose_Day30 | ecosystem: Environmental > Terrestrial > Soil > Agricultural land | place...
CGCCAGAGGCCCGTCGTGAATCCACCGCCGACCGACCTCCGCCACGCCTGCGACCACCTCCCCCTGCCGCCGACCCCTCCGCTGACCCTGGATGAACTGTACGCCCACTTCCCGGACCGATCGGACCGCCCGGTCACTGAGACGATACCGGCCGAGTCCATGCCCGAGCCATACAGGGGGCTCCTCGTCCACACTTATCACATGACGGTGACGGTCGAACAGTTCTATTGCGACGCGGTGGACGTGCGGGTACTGGACGCGCGGCACGCCGGTGACTTCTACGCCCGAAAGATCCTGCTCGCCCTACGCAGCTCAGGCAGGGTCGTGCAGTTCGGGATCGTGCAGATTGACCTGAGCTTCCTCGCGCCGATCGTGCGAGAGGAGATCATCAGTCAGAAAACACCGCTGGGCCGGGTGCTTATCCGGCACAACGTCCTGCGGACAGTGCGGCCAGTCGAATTCTTCAAGGCGACGCTCAGTCCGGCAATGTGTGCGTGGTTCGGCCTAACGCACCCGCAGCCGACCTACGGCCGGCTCGGGCTAATCTACACCGATCACAAGCCGGCCATCCGGGTTGCGGAGATCATGGCCCCGGTCCGCCGCGACGTGTCAGAGTCCGCGTAGCGTCGCCTCGACCTCGAACCGCTTGTCCTCACGCTCGACGGTCAGCCGAACCTTATCCCCTACCTTGTGGTCGGCAAGCAGACGGGCAAAGTCGGCTGGGTTCTCAACCTCTTTACCGTCGATTGCCAGGATCAGGTCGCCGGGGATCACGTCGCCGGTCTGTTGGTCCTGGCCCAACCCCCGCAGACCGGTTTTCGCCGCCGGGCCGTCGGGTTCGACCTGTTGGATCATCACCCCGTCCGGGAATCCGGCCCGCCGCAGTCGCCGCTGGTCCACCAGCTTGATGCCCAGGTCCGGTTTCAGGATGCGGCCGCGCTGAATCAACTCGGTCACGACCGAGTTGACTGTGTCCACCGGGATGGCGAACCCGATGCCGACGTTCCCACCAGACGGCGTGGCAATCGACGTGTTGACGCCGATCAACCGGGCGTCCTTGTCCAGTAGCGGCCCGCCGGAGTTACCGGGGTTGATCTGGGCGCTGTGCTGGATCGCCCCGGCTATCGGCCGCTCGGTTAGAGACTCGATCTGCCGATCGAGTGCGGAGACGATCCCGCTGGTCATGGTCAGGCTCAGGGCAAACGGATTGCCAATGGCGAATGTCTTCTGGCCGACCTTGAGGTCTGCCGACGTGCCGACTTTGATCCTCTTGGCCTTGCTCCCTGGGAAGCCTGGGTCACCGATCATCAACACGGCCAGGTCGTAGTCGGGTGCGACGCCGACGATGCGGGCGTCCCAGGCGGTCCGGTCAGCGAGAACCACTCTCAGCCCGACCGCGCCGGGGTTAGAGGCCGCTTCGCGAACGACGTGGAAGTTGGTCACGATCCGGCCTCCGTCGTCCCAGAAGAACCCGGACCCGGTGCCGGTCTGCTGCTCCTGGACACGCATGTCGAGCCGGCGGACCCGGACCATCGTGTCCACACTGACAACGCTCTCACGGGCCGTCTCGAACACGGCGACCGCCTGTTGTTCTTCGGCGTCGAGCGGAGACTTCGGGTCCGGCGCACGCTCGGTGGCGTTCGGGTCGAGGGTCGGTTGCTGGTTCCGACCGAATTTCGGGGCAATCCACCACAGCAGCAATGCTCCGAGCAGGAAGCCGGCAACCACGGCAGCAGCAACGGGCCAACCGGACGGCTTGGCCGGCCGCGGCCGGGAGACGGGGGCCGGGTAGTCCGGGTCGAGCGGCATCGCGGTCACCTCGGGTCGAGTCGATACCATTAATCTCTGGCCCCGCAAACGATACCTGATACAGTCGTTGCCATAGGTTGAACGGCCGCCGCCCGAGCCCGCACGATCGGGGCATGAGGTCGGTTCTGGGGTCTACCGACTCGCAGCCCCGGTCCCGAACCGTGACCTGGTCGTGCGGGTTCGGACGGCGGTCCGCTTTACCCGACCACTTCCGCCTCAACCACCGGCTTGAACGTCAGCGCGTCGCGTGAGTCATCGTAGTCCACCTCGACCGTCATCCCGTCCCGGACTTCCCCACGGAGCAACATCCGGGAGAGTGCCGTCTCGACCCCGCGCTGGATCGCCCGCTTCAGCGGCCGCGCGCCGTAATTCGGATCGTACCCTGTGCGGACCAGGTGCGTTTTGGCCGCGTCGGTCAAGACGACGTTGATCTTCCGGTCCGCCAGCCGAGCCCGCAACCGGTTGAGTTGGATGTCCACGACTTTCTTGAGTTCGTCTTCCTTTAGTGCGTGGAATACGATCACCTCGTCCACCCGGTTGAGGAACTCCGGCCGGAACACCTTGCGTAGCTCGTTGAGAACCTCGTCCCGCATCCGCTCGTACAATTCGCCGATGGTGGAGCCGCGGTACTGGAGGATCTTCTGGCTGCCGACGTTCGAGGTCATCACGACGATGGTGTTCTTGAAGTCCACCGTCCGCCCCTGGCCATCGGTCAACCGTCCGTCATCGAGTACCTGAAGCAGGACGTTGAACACGTCCGGGTGGGCCTTTTCGATCTCGTCGAAGAGGATCACGCAGTACGGCCGCCGGCGCACGGCCTCGGTGAGTTGACCGCCCTCCTCGTAGCCGACATACCCCGGCGGCGCTCCGACCAGACGGGCGACGGTGTGCTTTTCCTGGTACTCGGACATGTCGATTCGGACCATCGCCCGCTCGTCGTCGAAGAGGAACTCGGCCAGCGCCCGGGCCAACTCCGTCTTCCCGACGCCGGTCGGCCCCAGGAAGATGAAGCTGCCGATCGGACGGTTCGGGTCCTTCAGACCGGCCCGGGCGCGGACCACCGCCTCGGCGACGGCCGTCACTGCTTCGTCCTGGCCGATCACCCGTTTGTGTAGCACCTCCTCCAGGTGCAGCAGTTTCTCCTTCTCGCCTTCGAGCAACTTCGTTACCGGCACCCCGGTCCATCGGCTGACCACGGCAGCAATATCCTCCTCGCCGACCTCCTCCTTGAGGAGTTTCGGCCCGCCGGTCGGGGCGTGCAGATCGGCCTCCAGCGCGGCGAGCTGCCGCTGAAGTTCGGGGAGCTTGCCGTACTTCAGTTCGGCGGCGCGGTTCAGATCGTACTGCCGCTCAGCGAGTTCGACCTGTTGCTTGGTGTCCTCGATCTGCTCGCGGACCTGCCGGATCTTGCCGACCGCGTCCTTCTCCGCCTGCCACTGGGCCTGCAGGGCGTCGGAATCGGCCCTCAGGTCGGCCAACTCCTTCTCCAGCCTGGCGAGCCGATCCCGGGAAGCCTGGTCGGTCTCCTTCTTGAGCGCCTGGCGCTCGATCTCCAACTGCATCACCCGTCGGCTGATCTCATCCAGTTCGGCCGGCATGGAATCGATCTCGGTGCGGAGCTTGGCCGCCGCCTCGTCCACCAGATCGATGGCCTTGTCCGGCAGGAACCGGTCAGAGATGTAACGGTTCGACAAGACCGCCGCCGCCACCAGGGCGCCGTCCTTGATGCGGACACCGTGGTGGATCTCGTACTTCTCCTTCAGCCCGCGCAGAATCGAGATGGTATCCTCGACCGACGGCTGATCGACCAGCACCGGCTGGAACCGCCGCTCCAGTGCGGCGTCTTTCTCGATGTGCTTGCGGTACTCGTCCAGCGTGGTCGCCCCGATGCAGTGCAACTCACCGCGTGCGAGCATCGGTTTGAGTAGGTTGCCGGCGTCCATCGCCCCTTCCGCCTTGCCAGCCCCGACGACGGTGTGCAGCTCGTCGATGAACAGAATGATCTCGCCCTCGGAAGACGTGACCTCCTTCAATACGGCCTTCAGCCGCTCCTCGAACTCGCCGCGGTACTTCGCGCCGGCGATGAGGGCGCCCATGTCCAGCGCGACTACCCGCTTGTTCTTGAGCCCCTCCGGCACATCCCCACGGACGATACGCTGGGCCAGCCCCTCGACGATGGCCGTCTTGCCAACGCCCGGCTCACCGATCAGCACTGGATTGTTCTTGGTCCGACGGCTCAGCACCTGGATCACCCGGCGGATCTCGTCGTCCCGGCCGATGACCGGGTCGAGCTTGCCCTTTCGCGCGTACTCGGTCAGGTCGCGGCCGTACTTCTCCAGCGCCTGGTAAGTCTCCTCCGGGTTCTGCGACGTGACCCGCTGACTCCCGCGAACCTCTTGCAACGCGCGGAGTAACCGGTCCTGGCTGACGCCGAACTCCTTGAGGGTCCGCCCGGCCGGGCCGTTGTCGTCGAGCAATGCCAAAAGAAGGTGCTCGACGGAGACATACTCGTCCTTGAGCTGCTTCGCCTCGTCCTCGGCCCGGGCGAGCAGCTTGCTGAACCGCCCGCTGGCGTACTGATTCTCGGCCGCACCGCTGGGGCCAGTGACTTTCGGCACTTTCTCCAGCTCGCGCTGGAGTTTGATTGTGAGCGCGTCGGCTGAGACACCCGCCTTGGTGAGAATGGCCGCGGTCAGGCCGCGCTCCTGATCGAGCAGCGAGAGGAGGACGTGTTCGAGGTCGATCTGCTGGTGGTTCAACCGGGCGGCGAGCGCTTGGGCGCCGGCCAGTGCCTCACGGGCTTTCTCCGTGTATCGGTTCAGGTCCATGTGATGTGGGCTCCAGTGGCGGGTAATGCTGCTGGATGCAACTCCCGTACCCGACTGCTATACTGCGCGATGTCGCTGATTAGAGGTAGGAACCCGGTTGCCCGATTCACCAAACTGATTCGGATACTGCCAGTTTGGCAGGGGTAACGCCGGCGACAGTCAATCAGCCGACTGTCGCCGGAGGTGATCGATCTCTGCCCTCAGGTTCCTGCGAGCCGCGGCTTCACCCTCGGCGATCATCGGCCCCGTGCGGTAGATGTACGGCATCGCCAGGAACCGAAGGAGGACTTGCTCCCGGCCGGCCCGGTAAGCCTCCTCCGGAACCCAGTCGTACTCCTTCCGGATATCGTCCGCGTAGCGGCGGTAGCGCTCCGGGCTTGCACCGAGTATGGCGAGGTCTGCGTCCAGAAGTACGGCGACCTGTCCATTGATCGCCGGCGGGGGGTTCACATGATCGGTGGCCAGCACGAGGGTACGGACCTTCCCAACCACCTCGGCCGGGAGCCGTAGTGCCGTCAGTTCCCGGACCGCGAGGTCGGCACTGCGGCCCTCGTTGTCCTTCACCCGGGTGTCGTACACCGCGTCGTGATACCACACTGCGAGACACACCGGGGCCGGATCGCTCAGTCCGAGACGACCGACAACGCGGAACATCTCGGCGAGGTGCTCGAGAGTGTGGTAGTAGCGGTGTGGCTCGGAGTATGCGGCGACTAGCCGGTCGAACAACGGATATGCTTCGGCTGGTGAGACGCCGAACCCTTCAAGAAGTCGGACCCATTGCCGCTGTAACAGGTCCAGTCGTTCCGGGGAGATCATGAGGATATGGTCTCCGGGCCGACGTCTGCTTGCGGGCCGCCTCCACTACCCTTTATAGTCGAGTATGCGTACCACGGCGGGCAGCAACCCGCCGTCTCGGGGACTACGAATGCCGGCCTCCCCCCTCACCCCGCTCCTCGACGAGAAGCTGTCCGAGCTGGCCGCCGAGGTTCGCAGCCGGCTCGTCGTCCGCGGCTGTAGCTGGGTGACGCTGGCCGCGCTTGGTTGTGTCGCCGTCGCCATTGGTCTGGACGTCCTGATCGGACTGCCGGCCTGGATCCGTGGGGCATTGCTGCTCGGGGGGCTGGTTGGGTGTGGCGTGCTGGCGTGGCGGCTGGTCGTGCGGCCGTGGAGTGACGGCGTCCCAACGGACGAGCTGGCCGGCCTGATCGAGCATGACTTTCCCGGCCTTTCTGAGCGACTGATCACACTCGTCGAACTGGCACGACACACCGACCCGGGCAACGGTTCCCGGGCGTTGATGGCCGTACTGGCAAGGGAAACCGACCAGCGAGCGCGTCGGCTCGAATTCTCGCGTGTGTCGCCCACTCGTTCGTCGGTACGGGTCGCCAAACTGGCGGCTGCGGCCGTCGTACTGGCTGTGGCCCAACTCGTACTTGTGCCAGGTGCCAGGGAGCGGATCCGGCGGGTTGCGCTCCCGTGGTATACCCCTTCGGCTGACATCTCCTACCGGATCCTCATCTCCTCCGGAGACCCGGTAGTGCGACGTGGCGAACCGGTCACGCTTTCTGCGTACCTGGAACCAACCCGCCCGGGCGCAGCCCTACCGGAATCGGCTACTCTGGTGATCCGGGGAACTGGCGCAAAAAATGACTTAGTACTAGCGATGACTGCAGCCGACGGCGCGGCGTTCCACATGACTCTGCCCGGTGCGGCCGAAGACTTCGAGTACCGCGTGGAGGCAGGCCTGGCTCGTAGCGACTGGCACGGGGTCACGGCCGCCGATCCAGTCGCCCTGAGTTCCGGCACGTCCATAACACTTCACCCGCCCGGATACGCCGGAGGGATCTACGGGCCGCAGGTCCGGGAAGGGTTCGCGGAATTCGAAGTCCTCCAGTATGGCCGCGCGGTCCTGGATCTGCGATTCTCCGCCGCACCAGCCGAGGTCTACCTGGAGTGGCGGCCGGCCGATCCCGGCCCCAGAGATCGATTGCCAGTCCGGTTACGAGATGACCGTTTAGCTGGCACAGCCGAGATCCCCGTTCCAACCGACGGGACGCTGGTCCTGGTCTTGATCGGTGATCGTGGCCTTCGAACGGAACTGCCCGCAGCGGTTCAGGCCATCCCGGACATACCACCCCGGTTCGAGAAGGTCTCCGGCCTGACCGGCTCAGCGAGGACCATTCGTCCCGATGACCGGATCCCGGTCGAACTGGCCGCCAGGGACGACCTTCGGCTCGACGCCCTCCGAGTCGAGTACTGTCTCAACGGTAACGAGGCCGAAGTGCGGTCGGAGCCGGTATCGCTCTCGAATATCGGCACGGTCCGGGCCGAGGGGGCGTTCACATTCCCGCTTGCCGGGAAGGCGAAGGAAGGAGACACCGTCCAGTTCCGCATCCGCGCGTCGGACAACCGTTCAGTACCGGAGCGCAAGCTCGGACCGCAAGATGCCGTGTTCCCGCCGACCGGATGGGCCGTGCTGCGCGTCGCCGCGACCGCCCGACCACTGATCGAACAAGAGGTACTGGGTCAGCGCGACGCGGTCCGTGGCCGACTAGCCGAGGCAATGAAACTGGTCCAGTCTGCGACCACGGACGCGACATCGGTTCGCGAGGCCGCACCGCCTGACGGCATGCTGTCCACAGACCAGGCCGTCAGGCTCCGCCGGAGCCAGGAATTAGCGGCCGAGGCAGCCAGAATACTCACCGCTCTGGCTGACGAGACCGCATTGACACCGGACCTCCGGCCACTGGCGGCCGCCGTCCGTGAGGTGGCTGACGGGCCGTTACGGGCCGCCAGCGAAGCCCTGCGAACTGCCGTCACCGATGCAACGCGAGCGGGTCGCGATCCGGCTCTCACCGCCGCAACAAGCCGACTGGCCGAGGCCCTGGCGAAGCTGACCGACCTGGATGCTCGCAATGATGCGGCAGCCCAGGCGCGGCTCGACCGTGCCTCCCTCCGCCAGATTTCGGACGACCAGCGAGCACTTGCCGACCAGGCCTCCAGGCCGGACTCGCCGACAGATGAACTCGTCAAACGACAACGGAACCTGCTCGCACGGCTAAACGAAGCGATCGCCCGCAGCGGCCCGCTCGGAGGCGCACGAGAGGCGGCAGCCGAGCGACAACTCCAGGACCTCCTGTCGCGCGTACGGAAACTGGCCGAAGAAGAGTCCGCGCTCGACCGGGCCGTCCATGCGACAGAGCAGGCGGTGAGGCGGCAACGAACCGAGGAGCTAGCCCGCCGGCAACGAGTGGTGGCAGACGAGGCGGCCAGACTGGCTGAACGATTTGCGGTGGCCGCCCGGATTGCCGGCACGGCAGCACCCAATCGGCAGCCATTCGAGGAGGCGATCGAGCGTCTCTCCCGCGGCGACACCGACCGGGCCATGATCGAACAAGAGAAGTCGGCCCGCGATCTGGACAGACTCGCCGAAGGGCTCTCCCGTGCGGTGGCGGTCCGGGGTGACCTCCGCGAAGCAGCCCGGCAGGTTGCCCGGTGGCAGGATGACCTCCGGCACCGCCACGCCGACGCCGTCGCACGGGCCGCGGGCTCGCGGCTCCTCGACGATGTGCGCAAGCAGTTCTTGGCAGAGCAACAGGCAGTGCGTGACGTAACGGCCTTTCTCCGTCGGCCGGGCGACGAACCGATGTTGAAACGAGCCGAGCAGTCAGCCCGGGACGCAACCATTGCGGCGGCCGAGGCACTCGACCGAAAGGATGCCGACCCGACATCAGCACTCAGACGTGCCACCGACGCCCTGACGGAACTGGCGAACCGCACACTGACTGCCGAGGAGCGGACCCGACAGGCCCAGGTCCGGTTGGACGAGTTTCGTAACCAGCAGGATGACATCGCTCGCGAGGCCGACGAGGCGATACGCCGAGCCGACCGGGATGCAGTCGGCCAGAAGCTCGACGCTGCTGCCGCCCGTCAGGTTGCGTTAGCCAGGAAGATTCGCCTGATTGACGTCCCAGGACACGAGTCCCGCCGGGACTCGACCGCGGACGCCGCAGAGCGTGCAGCGGCCGACCTTCGCTCTGGATACTTGCCGGATGTCCCGATCTCTCAGCAGGAGGCCCGCCGGCGTCTCGATCGGCTAAGGCAAGCTCTGGGTAATCTCACCACGCCGGACGATGATGCAATCGAGTTGGCAAAACTTCAGCGAGACGTGGCCGACAACGCAGCCGGACTGCCCGCGCGCCCGACTGCGGACCAACTTCAGCCGTTGCAGCAACGTCAACGAGAGATCACGCGCCGGCTCGGCGCGCTGTCCGCACCTGAGGTCACCGGGTCGCTCATCGAGGCGAAGGAGGCGGTTCGCGCCGGCGATGATGAAACCCGCCGGGCCGACAGACCCGAAGAGCTTCGCAGCAAGACCCGGCTGGCTGCCGACAAATTGACCCGCCTGGCCGAACGCCTCACGGGATCTGAATCCGATGTCGAGCGTGTCGAACGACTGGTCCGGGAGTATGAGGCGACGGCCGACAAGGCGGGTCAGTTCGAGCGCCAGGCTCCAAACCCGGAAGCCGAGGCGTCGGCTCAACGGCAACTCCTTCGGCAGTTAGAGGAACTAGACCAGACCCGAGCAGGCAAGGCGCAACTTGCCAAGCAGAAAGCGGCCGAGTCTCTTCAGAAGCTCCGACAGTCCGGAGATGCGTCCCGCAACGTACTTAACCGTGATGCGGCAGCCGCTCTCCGCCGGCTCGTTGACGAGATGGCGCAGGTTGGCGGACGATCCCATACACGGTCGATCGGCCCACCGGCTCCGACCGACGCCGATGAACTTCGCCGGCTGGCCGCGGCTGGCAACCTCCCGACAGAGCATGGTGCCGCCACCGCACGGGATCTTGCCCGTCGGCAGCGCGAACTGCGAGACGCCGTCGCCGAGGCAGCCGTTGACCTTGCCCGGGGCGCACACCCAGCGGACAAGGACACGCTCGGCGAGTTGATAACGGAGCAGGAAACGATCGCTGAGGCGGTCCGCGCACTGGAGTCGCGTCTCGACTCGATGAAATCTCAAACCGCCCGCCGCCAGGCCAATGAGGCCGCCGGAAGCACCCGCCGTGTCGCGGACCACCTGCGGGTCGGCTCCATTGCCGGGGGCCTGGATGCTACAACCTCGGCAACTGCAGGACTCCGCGGGCTGGCTGGATTGGACGCATCGCCAGATTGGATCCAGGAGGCCCGCGACCTGGCCAACCGACAAGCCGATCTGGGTTCAAGGCTCAAGAAGTTGACCGGCGATGTGGCGATCGAATCAGCCCGTCAACTCAGGCGTCAGGGTGAACTCGGCGCGGAGACCGATCGTCTTGGGGAAGCCCTACGTGATGCAGCCGACGACTCGCCAGACTCGCCCTTCAAACGGCCCGCGGCATCGACTGCACTGGCCCGTAAGCAAATGACCCAGGCCGAGGAGGACGCGTCCGCCGGGCGAGCACGACAGGCCGCCGACTCTCGCCGTCGGGCGGGTGAGCATCTCACCGCAGCGGCCAGTGACCTGGCCGCTGCTGCCAGTGACCTGGCCGCTGCGGTCGGTTCGCATCCCGGGCCAACTCCACCCGACTGGGGCGCCCTGACGGCCGGGAGTTCCGTCAGGCAAGCCGGCGACCAGATGCGTAAGGCTGACGCGCAGCTCCGCAAGGGCTCTGGAACCGCGGTCGAGCCGATGCGCAGGGCCGCGGACGCGCTAGGCCAGGCAACCAACTCGCTCGGCAGACTGCTCGGCGCACCGTCTGGCACTCCCGGCTCACCACCCGGGTCCACTCCACGTCCCGCCGCGCCACCACCAGACATTCTCAGCCCCCTCGACGGTTCCTGGGGCGAACTCCCGGAGGGCACGCGGGCGAAAGTCTTGCAAGACCTTACTGCGAAGTATGGTGAGGACTACGCCCGCGCGATCAAACTCTACTTCGAGTCACTTGCCGAGCGAAAAGGGCCCGGTCCACACCGATGAAACGTCTCCTGGTGCTTTCGGCCCTGGTCGTCCATGCCGGGCCGGCGACCGCCGGCCCGGCGGACGAAGCCGTTGATCGCGGGCTGGTCTACCTCCACAAGAGCCAGAATCGCGACGGAAGCTGGTCAGTCGAAACCGTCAGCCGATTCGGTGTTCGAAGTAGCCCCCGCGGCGCCGGCGACCTGGCTGTCACTGCCCTGTCAGTCATGGCATTCCTGTCGGCCGGCCACGTGCCCGGAGAGGGACAATACCGGGACGCGGTGGACCGTGGTATCCGATACGTAATGACCCAGCAGACTCGGTCCGGGTTGTTCCCCGCCCCGTTCGACAGTAACACCGAGATGTACTACCAGGGGATCTGCACCCTGATGCTGGCCGAGGTGATCGGGATGGTGGATGGCCAACTGGCCGATGACCTGCGGACCCGCCTCGCCGCCGCGGTCCGTGTGATCCTGGAAGCTCAGCGGCGTACTGGCCGCGATGCCGGCGGCTGGCGGTACTCGGTCCACGGCTCCGATGCCGATCTGAGTGTCACCGGCTGGCAGATTCTGGCACTTCGGGCAGCCCGGAATGTTGGCTGCGACGTGCCCACCGACCGGATACGGGCTGCCGTGGACTACGTCCTCAAGTGCCACGATCCGCGGACCGGCGGATATACATACGTCGTGTACGGCAGTGTTACAGTTCCGTGTACAGGGACCGGGGTGCTTACGCTGGAGTTGTGCGGCAAGGACTACCACAAGACCCCGGAAGCGGTCCGTGCGGCGTCGTATCTACTCCAGAACCCGCTCGCCCCGGGTCGGCCGCACTTCTTTTACGGTGTCTATTACGTCTCGCAGGCCATGTTCCAGATGGGTGACACACTCGGCACCAACTACTGGACGACGTACCGCCAAGAGTTGCACCGGCTGTTGCTCCGGTCGTCCCCTCAACAGGCCGACGGGTCGTGGCGCGGGCAGGCGCTCGACGACGGCCGCCTTGGGCCGGCGTACTGCACTGCGATGGCGGTACTCGCCCTGACGGTCGAGTATCGACTACTGCCGATTTATCAGCGAACCGAGGAGCCGTCAGAACGGGACGATCTGGAGTAGCGAGTTATCTCTTCGTGTCGGCACTCGGCGGCCGGTCGAGGTCCTTGTTCTTGCCGCGGCCCCCACCGCCATCGCATCCAATCCCGGCAAGTGTCATTGCGACAGTAAGCCCCAGCGTTACGATTCGTCGGACCATCTCCAAACTCCGGTCGGGGGGAAACGCGAAGGGCCGACCGGCTTGCCGGTCGGCCCTCGTGGCCAGGCAAGCGATGTTACTTGCTGGTGCTCTTGGTCGTGGTCGAGGTGCTGCCGCTGCCGCAGCCAACTAGCCCGACGGTGGCGAACCCGAACACCAGAGCCAGGACGAGTAGCTTCTTCATCGCAATCTCCTTGTTGGGTGTAACGAACCAGAATCCCCGGACAGGGTACTTAGCTCTTCTTGGTGGAAACGGTGGTCGAGACAGTGCTGCCGCCGCAGCCGACCAGGCCAGCAGTGGCGAACCCGAACACCAGAGCCAGGACGAGCAGCTTCTTCATCGCGAACTCCTTGGAGTGAACACCAAAATGGCAAGCCCTTCGACGCAAACCAATGCCGTTCAGTGGTTTGCTGCACGCGCCGGGTCTCAAGAACCCGACCGAAGGCGTAACCTCGTGCTTACAGATGCGCTTCCTCGCAGGATATTCCCGAAAAAAATCCTACACCTCCGATTCGGAAGTACCTAGCGTCACTCGGTGTGGTTGTACCGGCACCCCGCTGGAGACTCGGCGAGACTTTCCCCGCTCAGGGAATAATTCGGCCGGTTCGGGTTCCAGATTAGTAGCAAGGGACACGGCATGGCGTCAGCCGGCTTGGGCGTGCGGGATTTAATCGACGCCCATTACGACTCGCTGTACCGGTATGCCTACCGGCTGTCTGGGTCCCCGGCCGATGCCGAAGACCTGACCCAGGAGGCATTTGGCAAGGCATTGTCTCGGTTATCGCAACTGCGTGACCGCGACCGGGCCAAGGGGTGGCTCTTCCGCATCCTGCGGAACGCGTACCTGCACCGGGTCCGGGATGAACGTCGCCACCGGACCGTGTCACTGGATAGTATTGGCGACCTACCGGACGACGCCGACGACACGGCTCCGGTGGTGGACCCGGCGAAGCTACAGGAGGCACTGAACGACCTCGATGAAGCGTTCCGCACGCCGGTCATCTTGTTCTACTTTGAGGACTTCAGTTACCGGGATATCGCGGAGCAGATGGACCTGCCGATCGGAACTGTGATGTCCCGTTTGGCCCGGGCCAAGGCGTACCTGCGGGGCCGACTCGCCCCACACGCCGACCCGGTTGCCGGCGGCCCACGGAGGGCCCACGATGGATTGCCCTAGCGCTCGCCTGTTGCTCGCGTACCGCCGACCCAGCGGCCCGGCTGAGTTCGCGCCAGAGGACGCTGCCGCCCTGGACCAGCACCTCGCCGGCTGTCCGGCGTGTGCCGCTGTATTTCACCGGCAGGACGGGTTCGACGCCGTGCTCGGCACAGCGATGCGGGCCGTGACCACCCCCGTGGGCTTGCGCGACCGGCTCATCACTACTGCCCTCGCCCGCCAGGGGGCGATCTGGCGGCAGACCGTCTACCAGTACGTCACCGCGGCATCGATCCTGGTGATGACGGCTCTGACGACCGCCGGGATTGGTCTGGCACTGCGGCCCACGTTCGACACTGACCAGTATGCAATCGAGCATGCCAACCGATTCGAGGTTCCGGAGCCGTCCGTCCGCGATTTCCTCGCCAAGGCGAACGTGCCGACCACGCTCCCCTACGACTTCAACTTCGCTCTCCTGGACTGTGTCGGGTACGACCGGATCGACGGGCGGATGGTGCCGTGGGTGCAGTTCCGGTTGCCGCCACGGCAGGGCGACCACCGGCCGGACACCGCCCGCGTACTGATCGTCCGCAAGAGCCGCTTCAAGCTCGACCCGGACCAGTTCCGTAACACCCAGAACAGCTTCTTCAACGTCATGGCGATCCCGGAC